>Ga0137395_10001275_pt1 | contig 11620 bp, 10 predicted proteins | sample czobulk216metaG_FD_108283 | JGI IMG/M metagenome (GOLD analysis project Ga0137395, IMG submission 108283) | Vadose zone soil microbial communities from Angelo Coast Range Reserve, California, USA - czobulk2.16 metaG | ecosystem: Environmental > Terrestrial > Soil > Vadose zone | place: USA...
CAAATGAGAACATGTCTGGTGGTCGATGACTCAAGCGTCATCCGAAAAATAGCAAGGCGTATCCTGGAAGAGATGGATTTCCAGATCATCGAGGCCGAGGACGGCGAGCAGGCGCTTGAGATCTGCAAGCGCGGATTGCCCGAGGCGATCCTGCTCGACTGGAACATGCCGGTGATGGACGGCTATGAATTCCTTGGCAATCTGCGTCGCCTGCCTGGCGGCGATCAGCCCAAGGTGGTGTTCTGCACCACTGAAAACGGAATCGACCATATCGCCCGCGCGCTCAACGCCGGCGCCAACGAATACATCATGAAGCCGTTCGACAAGGACATCGTCGCGGCGAAATTCCAGGAAGTCGGTTTGCTCGCGGTGCCGGCCGGTTTCACCGTTTCGTAGTGATTGTATCAGTTGCGTCAGGTCGAGATCATGAGTGTTGAGCCAATTATCGGGGAAAGCCACCGGGACGACCATGTTCGGTGGGGTGGTCATCCGCTGCGTCGGATGCCTGGTCTGTCATCAGAGCAGACAGCCTCGCGGGTTGGCACTCGCATCGCGGCGCTGCCGTTTGGCGACATTCATCAGAAGTCCTTCCGCTACATCCCGAGAGGCCGCCCGTGACCCCGCTCGATTACGAATACCTGCGCAAGCTTCTCAAGGACCGTTCCGGTCTCGATCTGTCCGCCGACAAGCAATATCTGATTGAAAGCCGGTTGCTGCCGCTGTCGCGGAAGGCCGGTATGTCCGGCATCAGCGAACTCGTGCAACAAATGAAAGGCGGGTCTGCTTCGATCACGACCCAGGTGGTCGAGGCCATGACCACCAACGAGACGTTTTTCTTTCGCGACAAGGTTCCGTTCGATCACTTTCGCGATTCGATCATGCCCGAAATTCTGCGGGCGCGCGCTAGCCGCAAGAGCATTCGGATCTGGTGTGCCGCCGGCTCGACCGGCCAGGAGCCGTATTCACTGGCGATGTGTCTGAAGGAAATGGGCGCCGCGCTCGCCGGATGGCGGGTCGAAATCATCGCGACCGATCTTTCTCAGGAAGTCCTCGAGAAATCCAGGGCGGGAATTTACAGTCAATTCGAGGTCCAGCGCGGCCTCCCGATCCAAATGCTCGTCAAATACTTCAAGCAGACCGGAGAGTTCTGGCAGATCAACGCCGATATCCGCGCCATGGTTCAGCATAGGCAACTGAATTTGTTGCAGGATTTTTCCCAGCTCGGGGTCTTCGATGTGATCTTCTGCCGCAACGTTCTGATCTACTTCGATCAGGACACCAAGATCAACATTTTCAACCGCCTCGCCAAGGCGAACGAATCGGACGGGTTCCTCGTGCTGGGAGCAGCCGAAACGGTGGTCGGGCTGACCGACGTCTTCAAGCCCTTTCCGGAGCGCCGCGGTCTCTATCGGCCGAGCGGTGCGCAGGCGATACCCGCCAAGATGTCGGACATTGGCACCGGAGCGCCGAAGGTCGCTGCAATGGGCGGGCGTTGACGAATGTCGGACGAGAACAGAGCACCTGAACGCGTGGCGTTCAGCCGCGGATATGGCGTCTGCATCATGGGCATCGACGGAACGTGGCGTCGCGACTGCCTGCTCAACGCCATATCGGATGTCGACGCCATACTGACCGTCGATGGATCGATTCAAGGCCTCAATCTCAAGGAATTCTTCCTGCTGTTATCGTCGACCGGCCTGGCTTATCGGCGATGCGAGCTCGTTCGTGTCAATGGCACCGAGATTGATGTTCAATTTCTCAAAGGGAAGAACAAGAAAAAGAAGCCAGGCGCCAAGTCAAAGCAAGATGCCCTCGTCGGCTGAAATGCAGTCCGCCGGGCTGCACCAGGCCGTGAACTCATAAGCCAGCATTGAGCGATGTTGCCGGGCGATGTTTGGTTTCGGGATCGACCCCCGTAGTTGTACATAGCCGAAAATTAAGGTTATGGCGGGACTAACTGAATTAGATTCGAATCAGCAATGGCGGCCACGATCTTTTAGCATTTCACACGAGGGGAATTTTGAAATGTTTTCGCGAAGCAATTCGGTCGCGCAGGCGGCGTTGGCCCAGGTCGCAGCGATCAACAAGTCGCAAGCGGTGATCGAGTTCAATCCGGATGGCACGATTGTCACCGCAAACGAAAATTTCCTGAAGACGCTCGGCTATTCGCTCGGCGAGATCCAGGGCAAGCATCACAGCATGTTCGTCGAGCCGGCGATGCGCGATAGCGCCGCCTATCGTGAATTCTGGACGAAGCTAAACCGAGGAGAATTCCAGGCCGCCGAGTACAAGCGCATCGGCAAGGGCGGCAAGGAGGTGTGGATTCAGGCCTCCTACAATCCCTTGCTCGACCGCAATGGCAAGGTCTACAAAGTCATCAAGTTTGCAACCGACATAACCGCGGAGAAATTCGGCAGCATGGAAGATGCCGGAACGATTGCAGCCATCGGCCGGGCGCGAGCGGTAATCGCGTTCAAGCTGGATGGTACGATCATCACGGCAAACGAGAATTTCCTGAAGACGCTCGGTTATTCGCTGGGCGAGATCCAGGGCAAGCATCATAGCATGTTTGTCGAGCCGGCGACGCGCGATAGCGCCGCCTATCGTGAATTCTGGGCAAGCCTCAATCGGGGCGAATACCAGTCGGCGGAATACAAGCGCATCGGCAAGGGCGGCAAGGAGGTCTGGATTCTGGCGAGCTATAACCCGATCCTTGATGAAAAGGGCAAGCCCTTCAAGGTCGTGAAGTTCGCAACCGACGTCACCGAGCAGAAGCTGCGGACCGCCGATCTGGCGGGCCAGATTGCCGCGATCGGCAAATCGCAGGCGGTGATCGAGTTCAACATGGATGGCTCCATCCTCACGGCGAACGAAAACTTCCTGAACGCGTTGGGCTATTCGCTTCGCGAGATCCAGGGCAAGCATCACAGCATGTTCGTCGATGCCGCCGATCGCGACAGCGCGGCATACCGCGAATTCTGGGCAAATCTGAACGCCGGTAAGTACCAGGCGGGAGAATTCAAGCGCATCGGAAAGGGCGGTCGGGAAGTCTGGATTCAGGCATCCTACAACCCGATCCTCGATCTGAACGGCAAGCCGTTCAAGGTCGTCAAATACGCGGCAGACACCACAACTCAGGTGATTGCCCGCAAGAGGGCCGAAAGCGTGCGAGGCATGATGGAGTCGGTCGCGGCTGGCGCCGAGGAGCTGAACGCCTCGGTGCGAGAAATCTCCGAGACGATGACCAAGTCCAGGCAAACGGCGTCGGAGGCGGTTGTCAAGGTTGATGCGGCGGATCAACAGGCACAACGTCTGAGCTCAGCGAGCGAATCGATGGGAGGCATCGTTGAGTTGATCGGAAATATTACCGGCCAGATCAACCTGCTGGCGCTTAACGCCACCATCGAGTCCGCACGGGCTGGCGAAGCCGGCAGAGGGTTTGCAGTTGTTGCTTCCGAGGTGAAGAATCTCGCCAACCAGGCCAAGCAGGCCACCGACAAGATCGGCCAGGAAATCGGAAACCTTAACGGCATTTCGGCCGACGTGGTCAATGCGCTCACCGCGATCAAGCAGTCTATTCAGGAGGTCAGCGAGTATGTGACATCGACTGCCGCAGCGGTCGAGGAGCAGAGCACGGTAACGGGCGAGATGTCATCGAGCATGCAGCGCGCCGCCGCAGAAGCCGCCGGCGCCGGACGATAAGCCGTCGCGAGACCGGGCGTGGTGTCACTCGCAGGCTTCAGGAATCTTGACGGGACACCGCAGTCAAGATTCCTGCAGGCCAGGGGACGTCAAGCCCCGAACCGAACTCGCCTGATGTCCGGGCTTATCCAATGAAATGCACCGATCAGGCCTGGACGGGTGAAGACGGGAGCAGGCTTGTCCGGGCACCGTTATCCGGCGCTATTCAAGCGTAGCCGATCAAATGGGCTGACCGGAGATCGTATTCGGCGGCCTCGTCGGTTCCATTTTTGGATCTTTTGGAATCAACCAAAAGGTGAAAGGTTGTCTCGAGGCTCGCGTTGCAAGCGTTCAATGCGGCTCTTGCGTTCAGGTAGCGGGGCGTAACGTCATCCAGCACCACGACGTCGGCGGCGATTTGCTGATGACCAGGAGGCGATTCGATGGCGGACTCGACCGGCTTTGCGCTTGCCTGGACGCGCGCTCGATCAACGATACGATGTCCAACACGATGGAACCAAAGCCGTCGTATCGATCGTTGGATCGGGCTGAAACGTCGCCGCCTTCCGCTTTCTGCATGGGTGCTCTCCTGGACTGTATGTTAAAGTCTCAGCTGCTACTTGTGCGTTAAGTCTTGGTCCCGTACAAATATGAGTAGGTCCGATTCTGTACAGGGTGTGGTACGAAGGTTCGGAGCGTGCGAATATTTTTCACTGTAAACTGTCTATGGACGATAGCACATGTCCGAGAATGCACGTTCCCGCGGCGAGATTTTTGTCGTCGATGACGACCCCGCCATTCGCGAAATCCTGTCGATGGTCTTGTCGGCAGGTGGCTACCAGGTCATCTGCTTCGCAGACGGTGCGGCGCTGTTGGCGGTTGCGCGAACCCGATGCCCTGCCTGCATCCTGCTTGATGTGCATATTCCGGGTAAATCCGGCCTCGACATCCTGAAGGAACTTCACGGCGAGGATTATCCTGCGCCGATCTTTATGATCTCCGGGCAGGGCGATATCGCCATGGCGGTCAGCGCGATCAAGAACGGGGCGCTCGACTTCATCGAAAAGCCTTTCCGGGGCAGCGAAATCGTTCACCGGCTCGATGAGGCGATCGGGGCCTATGCGCGTCGGCAGGCGGAGGATTCCGCGTCGAATGTCGTATCGATGCATTTTCCCGGGCGCGAACCTTTGACGCGGCGCGAACGCGAAGTGTTGGAACAATTCGCCTCCGGCGCTTCCAACAAGGAAGCCGGGCGCGAGCTTGGAATCAGTCCGCGCACGATCGAGGATCATCGCGCCAACATCATGAAAAAGCTTGGCGCAAGGAACGCAGCGGATCTCATCCGAATTGTGATGACCGTCTCGCGCAATTCCTGATCCGCGTTGGCGCGCATTGCGCCGAGCGCTCCCCTTGGACTTGATTTCTCGCCTAGTCGGCGAGCGCCGTTCGGATCATCCGAGCCATATCCGATTTGCGATATGGCTTGGCGAGCAGCAAGACCCCGGTGTCGAGCCGGCCGTGATGGATGATCGCATTCTCGGTGTAGCCCGAGGTAAACAGCACTTTTAGCCCGGGCTTGCTCTTTTGCACCTCGTTGGCCAGCTGGCGGCCATTCATCGCGCCCGGCATGATCACGTCGGTGAAGAGCAGGTCGAACGGATGGCCTGCTCCGATGACAGCCAGCGCTTCCGCGCCATTCGCCGCTTCCAGCGTGACGTAGCCCAGCGAGCGCAATTGCGTCAGCACAGAGTCTCGCACCAGGTTATCGTCTTCAACGACAAGAATGGTCTCGTGTCCGCCTGGAATGGCTGGCGTGGCAGCGGCCTCGGGCGCCAGCGAGGCGCCCGTACCCGGCGGCAGGTAAATCTTGATCGTGGTGCCGTGGCCCTCTTCGCTGTAGATCTTGATGTGCCCAGCGGATTGCTTCACGAAACCGTAGACCATGCTCAGGCCGAGGCCGGTACCCTTGCCGGGCGCTTTTGATGTGAAGAACGGGTCGAACACCTTGTCGAGGATCCCGGGGGGAATGCCGGTTCCGGTGTCGCTGACGGCCATCAGCGCATAGCGGCCGGGTCGAACCTCATTGTGCACGCTTGCGTAATTTTCGTCGAGAACGGCCGACCTGGTCTCGAGGATAAGCTTGCCGCCGTCGGGCATCGCGTCGCGGGCGTTGATGGCGAGGTTGAGCAGTGCTGTTGCAAGCTGATTGGCATCGACCGTGGCCAGACATGCTTCATCTTCAAATACCGACTCGATCTCGATCTGCTCGCCGAGGGTCGGTCGCAGCAATTTCACGGTTTCGATGATGAGGGTGTTGAGGTCGGTTTCCCGAGGTTGCAGCGGCTGCTTGCGGGCGAACGCAAGAAGATGCTGGGTGAGATCCGCGCCTCGCGAGGCGGCTTCATCGATCATCTTCGCGATGGCCGCGAGTTCCGGTTCCTTCGCGACGGCCTCGGCCAGAATTTCGATGGTTCCCGTGATCACCGTCAGGATATTGTTGAAGTCATGCGCAACTCCGCCGGTGAGCTGGCCGACGGCTTCCATCTTTTCGGTTTGCCGGATACGCTCCTCTGCGGCGATCTTGTCGGTGAGATCACGGATGAAGCCGTTGAACATGACGCCGTCACGGCGTCGCAACGCGGTGATGCTCAATTCGACCTTGATTTCGGTTCCGTCGCGTCGCCGAGCTTCGATTTGGATGCGGCGTCCGAGAATGGGTCCTTCCCCTGTGAGCAAGAAATGCTTTAGACCTGCCCTGTGAGCGGCGCGGTGCATCTCCGGAATGATCAACTCGCTGAGGTTTTTGCCAAGCGCTTCACCGCGCGACCACCCGAATATCTTTTCCGCCTGGGAATTCCAGTCCGCGATGGTCCCGTTTTCGTCGATCTGGACGAAGGCATCGAGCGCCGTATCGACGATCCCGCGCGCCAGTTGTTCGCTTTCGCGCAATGTTTCCTGTGCCCGCCGGCTCTCGGTCATATCGCGGCCAACGAAGAAGTGCCGTCTGACCGGCTCTGACCATGTGCCCATCCACGACAGCGTTACGCTTCGCCCGTCTCTATGGACGTAGCGCGCATCGAAGTTCCGCGTGTGGCGTCCGCGCCGCGCCGACCGCATTTCCTCGCGGGTGCTGTCGAGGTCGTCACCATGGATGAATTCGATCGCACTGTGACCGATCATTTCCTCCGGCAAGTATCCCAGGATGGTTTGGGAACTGGGGCTCACCTGAACCAGAACGCCTTTTGGGTCTGAGACCAGAATCAGATCCTGAGAGGTTTCAAAGATACGCCGCCGCTCTTCGATCTGCTGGCCCAGCGCCCGCTCAGTCCTTTTGCTTTCCGTAATGTCGCGTGCGGTCTTGGATGCGCCGATGGTCTCGCCTGACGGGCTCTTGATCGGAGAGATGCTGAGCGAAACCTCGACCGGGCTGCCATCCTTGCGAATCCGCACCGTCTCATGGTGGTCGATCGATTCACCCCGGCCGATCCGGCCCAGGATCTCCTGCGTCTCGGTCAGTCGATCGCGGGGAACGATAAGATGGATGCCTTTGCCGACCGCCTCCGCCGCGGTAAATCCGAACAGGCGCTCCGCGGCCGGGTTCCAGCCGGTGATCGTGCCGTTAAGGGATTTCGTGATGATGGCGTCATGGGACGATTCCACGGCCGCGCTGAACAGACGCTCGCGCGCCGCGTAGTGGTCTCGCGCGGCCTCGGTCCGGTGATGTTCCTCGACCTCGCGTTCGAGTGCGGCGGTTTTGGCGTTCACTTCGCCCATCACGCGTGCGAATGCGCGCGCGAGCACCCCGGTCTCGCCGCCAGCTTCGATGGGAATGGCGGTGCTTGCGTTGCCTGCGGCTGCTTCGACCGCGGCCGTCAGCTGAACGATCGGACGTGTCAGCGATCTCGCCATCAGCACCGCCAGCGCGGCTGCACCCAGCACCGCCAGCAGCCCGACCAGCACTGAGGTCTTCTGGATGGCCGCCGCTGGCGCCATGATGACAGCGCTGGGAACGGTTTCGATCACAGCGACCCACTCGCGGCCGGCCAGAAGGGTGGGAGCGAACGCTACGGCACTCGGTTGTCCAGCTTGATCCGGTACGACGTTCGCCACACCTTGCGATGTACCAAGCGACGCCGCCAGATATGGGAAGTCAGCCCGCCAGTCGGTCGGCGCGCCGAGTTCCGAGCCGAATTCGCGCGTGGGGGCGGGGTGAACGAGATAGTCGCCTCGTTTATTGACAAGGTAGATCTCTCCACCTCGCCGCACCGATGACCGGACACGGTCGAAGACCTGCCGCATGTCGACATTGATGATGATGATGCCGAATGGCTTGCCGTCGGCTGCAAAAACCGGCGTCGCGACCCGCAATGTCGGCACGTGGGGCGTTTCGATGATGTCGTTCTCTTGATTTAGATCGAGTACCGAGACGTAGATTTCGCCCGCACCCAACCTGATGGTATCCTTGAAGTAAGCTCGGCCGCCCTTTCGTTGCAACTCCGCTTCGGGCACGATTCGAACCGCTCCGTCCGGACCCGAGCGATCGACCCTGACGATTTCACGCCCGTCATTTTCGATTCCGAGGATACGGAATTGCGAATAGGCAGGTTTGGCGTCGAGTTCAGCCGCGAGGCGCTCTGCGATCCGTTGGTGCCATGTCTTTTCGGAGACGCCATCGATGGGATCGATGCCGCCTGCCAGATGCGCGCGGATCAACCCATTCAATGCAGCCGCGGATCGAAAGCTGGCAATGTCGCCAGGCGCGCCGTGAACGTGGGATTGGAGATCGCTGGCGACCAGCCGCGAATGCGTCTCAATCCGATCGAGGACACGCGGCGGAATCATCTGCTCCAGACTACGATAGCTCAGCCATCCGACCGCGGTTACCGCGGTGGCGACCAATGCAATCATCGCGATGGCCAATCTGGTGGTAAGTGTCATCGCCTTCAGATCGTAAGGAATTCGCCGGCGGGCGAGATCGCCGAGATGTGAACCCTGTGTGGGAAAGATCGGCTTATGCAGCATTGCCGGCGGCCTTGCTGGGCGATTTCGAAATCCCCGGCGCGCTTTCAAGGCAGCTCGCAACGGCGGCCAAGAGAGCGGCCGGCTTGAAAGGTTTTTGCAGGCTGCGGACCGCGCCAAGCTTGCCCGCCATGCTCAGGAAATCCGGGCCGGAGCCCGGCTCAATCATGGGATTGCCGGAGATCACGATGATCGGGGTCAGCGGGCGCTGTTGATGAACCAGCCGCATGATTTCCGGCCCGTCCATTCCCGGCATGAAGATATCGAGAAGCAGCAGATCGAAATCTCCGCCTTCAAATACCGCCAGTGCTTTGCGGCCGTCGCCGGCGCCGACAACACTGTGCCCAGCCAGTTCCAGCAGCAGCCGGATCGTCGTCTGCACCGCACTGTCGTCGTCCACGATCAGGATTTTCGCCACAGCGCATTTCTCCGGTTCGATTCTGGACTTAAGTCAGCGGCAGGTTGCAACGTTTCGCTGAATTTGCTTTTTTTTTCGCAAGCACTTCCAGGCGTGGACGTTCAGTTGATTGTGTCAATACGAAGTCTGAGAGATTTCCTATGTGCACGATTGCTGACAGACACGCATCAGGACATCAGGCGGATAAATTCGATACGCCGAAATTTGCAGGGCATCGAGATCCGACTCGCACTTCACTCCGTAGTTTTGCGGTCTCGATCTTGCATCACCGATCAAATCGTCGATGGAGAATTGCCACACTCCGAAACCGGCACCAGTTTCAAAGTCACGCAGAGGCGGTTCACCGAATTCAAAATCGGCCGGACTTGGATTTGCCGACGGCCGATTGGGCAAGCATACCAACACGTTTCGTCGCACTCTCCCGCCGTCAAAGGTGGGACCACAGTTGTCTCGGTGGTATCAGCGCCTGCACGGCCGGTAATGGATAAAGCATGACACTTTTCCGAAACCACGCAAGCAAGTTCAATTCCGTCATGTGCACAGTGGCGTGCAGACAAACTGAAGCTCGTCTCCCAGTTTGATTTGGCGGACGTCGCCGCGCGCGCGTTTGAGCCGTTCTATACGACAAAGGAAGTCGGCAAAGGCAGCGGACTGGGTTTGAGCATGGTCTTCGGCTTTGCGAAACAGTCGAATGGACATGTCTCGATATACAGCGCACCCGGGCTTGGAACGACCGTGCGGATCTACCTGCCGCAGGTTGCCATCGATCCACCGCGAGCGTCCGAAGTCCCGGCCGACGAGGAATCCCTGCCGAAAGGTAATGAAACAATATTGGTCGCGGAAGACGATCCGTTTGTGCGCTCTTCCGTGATCGTCCGAGCAGAAAGCCTCGGCTATGCGGTTGTCGCTGCTGAAAATGGCAATGATGCTCTGTCGAAACTCAGCGCCAATCCCGACATCGATATGCTTTTCACGGATATTGTCATGCCAGGTGGTATGAGCGGTTGGGAACTCGCCGAGCTGGCACGCCTAATTCGGCCAGGGTTGCCAGTGGTCTTCAGCTCCGGTTATGCGCGGAAGGCCTTGATTGAGCAGGGGCGTGTCTCCGCGCAATCGACTATTCTCAACAAGCCATACTGCAAGGCAGAACTCGCTCATCGGCTAAGAGAAGCATTGGCGGCCGCTTTGGTGACTTCTTGAAGGCTGACGGCTTGCCGACGAGCCGCTCGCTGCGGCGGGCGCCGTCGAGACCGGTTCAGGTCAATCATCGGGCATGAGGAATTGTCCAACTTGTCCCCGAGCGATCGGCATTTCAGCGCATCCGTTCCGCGCATTCGTCACTCGCTCAGATATTCGGGAAAACGGGCACGAATCTCGGCAAGATATCCAAGCGTTCCCGACAGATGTTTTCGAAGATGGCGTTGCGCGTCATCCGGCTGGTTCGCGGCGATCGCTTTCACGATCAGCCGGTGATGGCGCACGATATCCTGCGCCTTGCCGGGCGTGGGCAGATGCAACCGGCGCAGCCGGTCGATATGACCGCTGCGGCTGCGCACCAGATCCCAGAGTTCCTGGTTGCCGGTCGCGACATAAAGCTCTCGATGGAACTCGTTGTCGGCGCCCATGAATTGCTCGAAATCCCCCGCCTTGGCGAATTTCTGCTGCCGCGCGATGGTGGTGTTCAACTCGTCCACCAGCCGCTTGGAATGTTCGAGCGCCAGGCGCTTGACGATTTCCAGTTCCAGCGCCTGACGCAGAAAATGCGCCTGTTGCGCCAGGCCGATGTCGATCCGGCTGACGACGGTGGCGTATTGCGGAAAGACTTCGACCAGTCCCTCTTCCTCCAGCCGCATCAGCGCATCGCGGATCGGCGTCGAACTGACACCGAACTGTCCGGCCAGCGCGTTGCGCGACAGGGGCGAGCCGGGCGGCAGCGCCAGCGAGGTAATCAGCTTGCGCAGCCGCTCGAACACCTGCGGCGCCGCCTGGCGGTCACGGTCGAGGTGGCCGGCGGATCGGCTCGGCAAACGGCGTAAAATGGCCGGCGAGGAGTTCATATGGATGGCTAGCCTGATGGCAGGTCGAATTTCCCGGCGGGCGTCTTGACGTCAGATGCACTAATGTATTAGTGCCCTCCCGGAGGTCGGTCAACAAGATCGGTGCCGGCGGAGGATCTCTTATGAACGGCAAAATCCGAGGCACCTGCGCCGGCGCCGTCGCGTTGCTCGGCCTGATGGCCTCGGCGCCGCAGGCGTTCGCGCAAGCGAAGACCGAGATCTCGCTGTCGCGACAGCCCGGCATCTACTACATGCCGACCCACATCATCGAGAAGCAGAAGCTGATCGAGAAGCATGCCGCCGCACTCGGCGTGCCCGGCGTGTCGACCAAATGGATTACCTTTAGCGGCGGCGGCGCGCAGACCGATGCGCTGCTGGCCGGCGGCGTCGATATCCTCAACACCGGGACCGGCAATCTGCTGCTGCTGTGGGATCGTACCCGCGG
>Ga0137395_10001276_pt1 | contig 11610 bp, 9 predicted proteins | sample czobulk216metaG_FD_108283 | JGI IMG/M metagenome (GOLD analysis project Ga0137395, IMG submission 108283) | Vadose zone soil microbial communities from Angelo Coast Range Reserve, California, USA - czobulk2.16 metaG | ecosystem: Environmental > Terrestrial > Soil > Vadose zone | place: USA...
ATCTCGATCAGATCTTCCACCGCCAAGCGCGTCTGATTGCCGACCGTGAACAGGCAGCCGATGGGCAAGGAGCGATGATTGAACATGAGCGTGAGCGCAATCGTGCCGCTCTGGCAAATGAGCGCCACGCCGCGTTCGACGGGCGGCCCCACGATTTGATCCGGCATCATCGCCACTTTGTCGAAGAAATTCACGAAGCCGTAGCAGTTCGGTCCGAAGAAGGGGAGCGCGCCGGCATTGCCGACGAGCTCCCGAGTGAGCAAATTGCCGGATTCAGTGCCGGTCTCCGAGAAGCCCGCGGTGAAGCACACGAATCCTCCGGCGCCGCGCGCCGCCAGCGCGCCGGCGACGCCCGGGGCTTCGTGATTCGGCACCGCGAGGAACGCCGCGTCGGGAACGCCCGGGAGATCGGCGACCGACGGATAGTAAGTGGCGGCGGCGGTCGAGCGCCTGGTCGGGTGAACCCGCCAGAGGGTGCCGGAATAGCCGATCGCGATGTTGCCGGCCGCAACGGCGTCGGTCCACGCGCCGGCGCCGATGAGGGCGATGCTGCGCGGCGCGATGAGTCGATGAATGTCCGCCGGCGGCCGCACGCTTCAGCGACGCTTCAATTCAATCTTGCGGGAACTCGGACCAAAGGCTTCGAGCGCGTCGGGGGATATCTTGAGGGCCTCGAGCTTCGCCGTGACCTCGTCGGGAAATGAGGCAACCGAGGGTTTGTCCCCTTGACGCACGTGCAGCAGCATCAGTTCCGCCGTCGCGACGGGCTCGCTGACGCGCGAACAAATGAATCGACAGCCGACCTGGATCCGTTTGCGGTCGAAATCCAACACCGACGAGATCACCCCGAGATCGTCCGAGCTCTTGACCTCGTGCAGGTAGTGTAAATGGACCTCGAGCGTGTACAGGGTGCAATGCGTGCGCTCCCGATATGCCGCATCCAGACCGAGGATGTCCATCACACCGTCGACGGCGTAGCTCGCCACCAGGCCATAGTAGGCGTCGCGCAAGTGCCCGTTGTAATCGATCCAGTCCGGTTCGATCGTGGCGCGATAAACGGGAAGTTCCGTCACTGGGGCGGCGCTCGTCATCGGAGTGTCAACGGAGTTCGAGCTTCTCGCGCGCCTGCGCAGGTGTCAGCACCCGCGCTCCCATGGCCTCGATGATGGTGCGCGCCTTCTCCACGAGCTGAGCGTTGCTGGCATACACGCCCCTGCTCAAATAGAGATTGTCCTCGAGTCCGACGCGCACATTGCCGCCGAGCAGCACCGACTGCGCCACCCACGGCATCTGCATGCGGCTGATCGCGAACGTGCCCCAATTGCATTTCTCGGGCAGCGAATTGACCATGGCCAGGAGGTGTCCCACGTCGGCCGGGACTCCGTAGGGAATGCCCATGCACAATTGAATGAGGGATGGGGAGGTGAGGAGTCCTTCCTTCACCATTTGCTTGACGAACCAGAGATTGCCGGTGTCGAAGACCTCGAGTTCCGGCTTGACCCCGAGATCCTTGCAAATGCCCGCGCCCTGGCGCAGGTAATTCGGTGTCGACACATAGGCACGATTGCCGTCGCCGAAATTCAGGCTGCCGCAGTCCAGGGTGGCGATGTCGGGCCGGTAGAGGCCTTCATGACACAGATCGATGACGTGGCGCATGCGGTCTTCCTGGCTGACGAAATCGCTGCCGGGGCCGGGAGTGTCCTTCAGGCCGTGATCGCCGACGACGATGTAGCCGCCCATGCCGCAGGTGAGGTTCACGATCACATCGACCTTGCTTTCCCGGATGCGCTTGACGACTTCCCGGTAGTGCTTGGTTTCCATGCTGAACGCGCCGGTCTCCGGTTCACGCACATGAATGTGCACGATGGCCGCGCCGGCCTGGGCGGCCGCAATGGCGGTGGCGGCGATCTCAGCCGGGGTGATGGCACAGTGCGGGCTCTTGGTGACCTTGGTGTCGTCGCCGGTGACGGCGCAAGAAATGATGACGTCGTGATTCATGGAATTCCCCCCGAGATTGAGCTGCGATGCTCCGTTATATTATCTTGATGATAATATTTAAGCCAGCTGACGGCAACGGAAACGTGGCGATTCCGTAAGATCCAAGCGGATATTCCGTAAGATCCAAGCGGATGGCGGCCCGCAATTTCTCAACTTGCCCCCTCCGTGGCAGCGGCGCCCGTATGGCGGCCGCCGGCAAGCGCCCGGATGATCTCCACCTCGCCGCAGACGCCGAGAATCTTGCCCCCCTCGGCGAGCAGCACGGGGTGCCCCGTGGTCTGGCGCAGGTGAATGATGGACTGCAGCGACAGCGAGGCAGGAGCCACGGCGACTCCGGGCTCTAGGTGACCGAGGTCGGCTTCGTCCCGGACATGACAAAACCCGTGCGCGACGCCGTCGAGGTGCAGACCCAGAGCCTCGTCCGAGGAATTGAGGGACAGCCGATAGCGCCGGCCGATGTCCAGCCACACGTTGCCGCCGTCGCCGGCCATCGATGCGCGGTGCTGCATGATCATGCCGCCGGTCAGGACCGTGAGCGGATTCATGTGGCGCACGAACTCGGCCACATAGTCGTCCGCCGGCGCCAATACGATGTCTTCGGCGGTACCGGTCTGAATGATCCGGCCGTTCTGCAGAATGGAAATGTGATCTCCGAGCCGCAGGGCCTCGTCCATATCGTGGCTGACGAAGAGGATGGTCTTCTTGACGCGCGCCTGCAGCGCCAGCAGTTCGTCCTGCAGCTTGCCGCGAATCAGCGGATCCAACGCCGAAAACGGCTCGTCCATCAGCAGAATATTCGCATCCGTCGCGAACGCCCGCGCCAATCCGACGCGTTGCTGCATGCCGCCGGACAGTTCGCTGACGTAGCGCTCGGCCCACTGCGACAAGCCGACCAGCTCCAATTTCTCGTCGACGATGGTTTTCCGCCGCGCGGCGGCTTCACCGCGCAGCTCCAGGCCGAAGCCGACGTTTTCGCGCACGGTGCGCCATGGCAGCAAGCCGAATTGCTGGAACACCATGGCGACGCATTCGCGCCTCAGCCGGCGCATCTGCGTGGTGTCGCAGGTCGCGACGTCGATGGAGGACTCGCCGTCGCGAATCAGCACATGGCCGCGCGTGACGGGGTTCAAGCCATTCGCGGCGCGCAGCAGCGTGGATTTGCCCGAGCCCGAGAGGCCCATCAGCACGGAAATCTCGCCGGGAGCGACGCTCAGGTTGGCTCCAGCCACGCCGACGATGACCCCGAATTTGTTGTGAATGTCGGCGCGGGTGGCGCCGCCGTCGAGAGCGGCGAGCGCCTCGCGCAGACTCTTGCGTCCATCCCGCCCGGCTTGGGCGAACAGGATATCGACGTCCTTGAATTCCACGGCCGAGTTCATCGCGATACCCCGCGTTCTTTGGGTCTGCTGATGCGGTCCAGTATGATGGCGAGCAGTACGATGGTGAAGCCGGCTTCGAATCCCATCCCCACCTGCACCGAGTTCAGCGCGCGCACCACCGGGACTCCGAGCCCGCCGGCACCGACCAGGGCGGCAATCACCACCATCGACAGACTCAGCATGATGCACTGAGTGATTCCGGCGACGATGGTGGACGCGGCGCTCGGCAGCTCCACTTTCCACAGGAGCTGCATGGGCGTGGCGCCGAAAGCCTCGCCCGCCTCGATGAGCGGCTTCGGCACCGAAGAAATGCCCAAATGCGTCAGGCGGATCGGGGCGGGCAGGGCAAATATCACCGTCGAAATCAGCCCCGGCACCACGCCGAGACCGAACAGCACGAGAGTTGGAATCAGGTACACGAAGGTCGGCAGAGTCTGCATCAGATCGAGCGCCGGCCGCAGCGCCGCGAACAGGCGCGGCCGGTGGGCGGCCGCTATGCCTAACGGCACACCGATGGCCGTGGACGCCAAGGTCGCGACCATGACCAGCGACAGCGTCTCTAGCGTTGCGAGCCAATAGCCCTGGTTGAGGATGAACAGCAGCGCCAGGGCGACGAAGAGGGCGAGGGACAGCGAACGGCGCAGCGCCCACGCCAGCGCGGCGACCGCCACGATCAGAATGAGAGCGGGCACGGCGCGCAACAGCGCGGTGACGCCGTTGACCATGCCGCGAATCACGATGGATATTCCATCAAAGAGATAAGTGCCGTGCGTTTTGACGTAATCGATCGCCACTGCCATCCCATCGCCCACGGGAATCTTGTGACTGACGACCCATTGCTCGAATCCGCCGGGACGCGGCGGCGCCACGGTGTGCGCCAGCGCGGAGGCCGCCGGCCGACCCTCGAAGGTCAGGACTCCCTCGAGCCAGGCCTTGGTGGACGTGGGATTGGCTTTCAGCCATTCCGTCGCCGCGATTTCGGGCGCCTCATGCCGATCCAAGATCGCCGCCATCATTTCACTCTCGCCGCGCAGCGTGAACTTGAGATTGGCGAGCAGCCGGCCCATGTTGGGGCACTCGGCGCTGTAGCCCTTGCGGGTTACGGTATATATGGTGGCGCCGCCGAAATTGGGACCAAATACTTCGTCGCCGCCCGCGAGATATTTCAAGTCGAAGCGCATGTTCATGGGATGCGGCTCCCACGCCAAAAACACGATGGGCTTCTTGTCGCGGTACGCGCGCTCCACCTGGGCCAGCATGCCCTGCTCGCTGGACTCGATCAATTTGAAGCCGCCCAGCCCAAATTGACTCTGCTTGAGCATTTCCAGCACATGGCGGTTGCCGTCATTGCCGGGTTCGATGCCATAGATCGACTCGTTGAGCGCCGGCGCGAAGCGCTGGATATCCTTGAAGTCCCGCAGGCCCGCGGCGTAGGTGTAGGCCGGAACGGCCAGCGTATATTTGGCGCCGGTCAGATTCGGTCCGATCACCACCACAGATCCGTCCTCCACGTAACGGGCTCGGTCGGCCTCCTGCGCCGGCATCCAGTTTCCCAGGAACACGTCGATGTCGTTGTTCTGCACGGAAGCAAAGGTCACGGGAACGGACAGCACGGTGACGGTCGGCGAGTAGCCGATGGAGCGCAATAGCTGAGTGACGAGGGCGGTGGTCGCGGTCACATCGGTCCAGCCGACGTCGGAGAAGCGCACGGTTTGGCAGGTGACGGGATCGCGTTTGCCGGCGACCGGCGCTGCGGCATTGCTGGCCGGCGCCGCGGCATCGCTGAGTGGCGCCGCGGGATCGCCGAGTTGCGGCGCGGCATCGCCGGCGGGCGCGGCCTGAGCGCTCGAACCGACCAGCGGCAGGGTGAAAGCGCTCATGAGCGCGTAGCTCGACAGGGCGGCGGCGAGACTCCAGCGAGCTTTGGCAGAGTACCCGGAGAGGGGCTCCGGGGGCTTGACCGGGCGTCCTCGCGAGCGGCATGATTGAATCAGAGACTCAAGCCTTGAATAGGCGTTTAACGAGGTCTGGTTAGCGCTCACCCGTGCTTCCCTAGTAGACTGAAAATTAACGCATAAATTCTATTGTTACGTATCTTAGACACAACTTCGGCCGGGCGTCCACTCATGCTTCGGGAGTTCTGGGAGCTGCGAAATTGAACAATCAATCAATGACCTCCGTCGAAGGCACCGAGGCACCGATCGAGGACACACGGCGTCGCCAATTGGTCGAGGTCACCATCGATAGCCTAGCGGAACTCGGGTACGTGGGCACGACGCTTGCGCAAATTGCCGCGCGCGCGGGCGTGTCGCCGGGCTTGGTCGCTCACTACTTCGGCGACAAGGATGGTTTGCTGGATGCGGCGTTTCGAGCGCTGGCGCGGCGCGTGGGCAATCAAGTCCGTGCGCGCCTGCGCCAGGTGAGCACCCCGCGCGGGCGCATTCAGGCCGTCATCGACGCGAACCTCGCGCCGGAGGAATTCGAGCAACGCACGGGCACTGCCTGGCTCGCCTTCTGGGGCCAGGTATTGCAGGTCGAGTCGCTGAAGCGAGTGCAATCCGTGTATCAACGGCGCACTTTGTCGAACCTGCGCAGCTCCCTCAGGAAACTGGTGCCGCAGGACGAAGCGCAGCGCCTGGCATCCATGATCGCGGCCATGATCGACGGCGTGTGGCTCCGGGCCGCTCTGTCGGGCTGGCGCGAGGCCGACAGTGAAAGCGCGCGCGCCCTGCTGACTGAATTCGTCGACGCACGTCTAAGCCCCGCGGCGCCTGCCGCAGACGGCGCGGGCGCGGCAGCGCGGGCGCGAAGTTCTCCCGCCGCCGGCGAGCGGTTTGCGTCCATCAATCCCGCGACCGGAGAAGTGCTGGGCTACGTCACGGCCGCCGGCGCCGCACAAGTCAATGCCGCCGTGCGCGCCGCTCAGAAGGCGCAGGCGGGTTGGGGGGGCATGACGGGCACCGAACGTGCGCGCGTGTTGCGCCGTGCCGCGGACCTCTTGAGATCGCGCAATCAGGAACTCGCCGAGCTCGAGACTCGGGACACCGGCAAGCCCATTCAAGAGACGCGGGTGGTGGATGTAGCCTCGGGCGCCGATTGCTTCGAATACTTTGCCGGTCTCGCGCAGAGTCTCAGCGGCGAGCATATCGATCTCGGGACTCAGGCCTTCGGCTACACGCGGCGTGAACCGCTCGGCGTGGTGGCCGGCATCGGTGCCTGGAACTATCCGCTGCAGATCGCCTGCTGGAAGGCTGCTCCCGCGCTCGCTTGCGGCAACGCCATGATATTCAAACCCGCCGAACTGACGCCGTTCACCGCCGTCAAGCTGCAGGAGATTCTGCTGGAGGCTGGGGTGCCGCCCGGCGTGTTCCAAGTGGTGCAGGGTTTCGCCGATACGGGCCGCCTGTTGACGCGGCACCCCGACATTCGCAAGGTCTCGCTCACCGGCGAAGTCGGCACCGGCAAAGCAGTCATGAGCGATGCCGCGCAAACCTTGAAGAACGTCACGCTCGAATTGGGCGGCAAATCGCCGCTGATCCTCTTTGAGGACGCCAAGCTCGACAACGCGGTCGCCGGCGCTCTGCTGGCGAATTTCTACTCATCCGGACAGGTGTGCTCCAACGGCACGCGGGTGTTCGTGCATCGCTCGATCAGGGCGGCGTTCCTGGAACGCCTCGTCAAGCGCGTGGGCGCGATGCGAATCGGCGACCCCATGAACCCGGAGACGCAGGTGGGCGCGCTGGTGTCCGAGCAGCACATGCACAAGGTGCTCTACTACATAGACCGCGGGCGCGCCGAGGGTGCGCGCGTCTTGACGGGCGGCATGCGCGTGACGACGGGCGAGCTCGGGAAGGGATACTTCGTGGCACCCACCGTGTTCGACAATTGCCGCGACGATATGACCATCGTGCGCGAAGAGATTTTCGGTCCCGTGATGTCGGTCCTGGAGTTCGAGGATGAGCAGGAAGTCATCGAGCGCGCCAACGCCACCGAGTTCGGACTGGCGGCGGGCGTGTTCACCAACGATTTGACCCGTGCTCATCGGGTCATCGCGCGATTGCAGGCCGGGACCTGCTGGATCAATCAGTACAACGTCACGCCGATCGAGCTGCCCTTCGGCGGCGTGAAGCTCTCCGGCCTCGGCCGCGAGAACGGGCGCGCCGCCATCGAGCACTACACACAGCTCAAGAGCGTCTATGTCGCGATGGGCGACGTGGACGCGAATTACTAGGAGAGCAAGAGTTGGGCGACGAGAATTTTGATTACGTCATCGTGGGGGCGGGGTCCGCCGGTTGCGTGCTGGCGGACCGATTGACCGCGGACGGGCGGAACCGCGTGCTGCTGCTGGAATACGGAGGCTCCGATCGATCGATCTTCATTCAAATGCCGTCCGCGCTGTCCATACCGATGAATATGGAGAAGTACAATTGGTTCTACCACACGGAACCGGAGCCGCATTTGGACGGGCGGCGCATGCACACGCCGCGCGGCAAAGTGCTGGGCGGATCCTCGTCGATCAATGGGCTGGTGTACATCCGCGGCAACGCGCAAGACTTCGAAGGTTGGAGCGCGCAGGGCGCGAAGGGTTGGGGGTATCGCGATGTATTGCCGTATTTCCGGCGCGCCGAGACCCGGCAAGAGGGGGGCGACGAGTATCGAGGCAGCAGCGGCAAGCTGCACACTCGTTACGGCACCGTGAGCAACCCACTGCATGCCGCATGGCTGGCCGCTGCCCGCGAGGCAGGGTATCCGCACACCGCCGATGTGAACGGGTTTCAGCAGGAAGGCTTCGGCCGCATGGACATGACCGTCGCCGAGGGCAGGCGCTGCAGCGCCGCCAATGCGTACTTGAGACCCGCCATGCAGCGCCCCAACCTCAAGGTGCTGACGCATGCTTTGGCGACGCGCATCGTATTCGAGGGTAGGCGTGCCACCGGCCTAGAGTACGTTCAAGGCGGTACCACTCGCCGCGTGCGCGTCGGGCGCGAGCTCATTCTGTCGGGCGGCCCGATCAATTCACCCCAATTGCTGAAGCTTTCGGGCGTCGGTCCGGCGGCGGAACTGCGCACGCACGGCATCCCCGTGATTCACGATTTGCCCGGCGTCGGCGAGAACCTGCAGGACCATCTGGAATTTTATTTCCAGGTGGCCTGCAAGGAACCGATCACATTGTACTCGTCCATCAATCTCTGGAATCGCGCCCTGATCGGCGCGCGTTGGCTGCTGCGCAAGGACGGGTTGGGCGCCAGCAATCATTTCGAGACCTGCGGCTTCATCCGCAGCCGGCCCGGCGTGCCGTATCCCGACATCCAATATCACTTTCTGCCCATGGCCGTGGCTTACGACGGCTCGACGCTGGCGCAGGAGCACGGCTTTCAAGCGCACGCGGGCCCGATGCGCAGCAAGAGCCGCGGCTGGGTGCGGCTGGCGTCGACCAACCCCCTCGACAAGCCGCGCATCCTGTTCAACTACTTGAGCGAACCCGACGACTGGACCGAGATGCGCGCCTGCGTGCGGCTGACACGCGAGATCTTCGCTCAGCCCGCGTTCGATCGATATCGGGGCCGGGAGATTCAGCCGGGCGCCGAGGTGCAGAGCGACGAGGAGATCGACGCCTTCATCCGCGCCAAGGTCGAGAGCGCCTATCACCCGTCGTGTTCGTGCAGGATGGGCAGTCCGCAAGACCCCCTGGCGGTGGTTGATCCGGACACCCGCGTCCATGGGCTCGAGGGCTTGCGCGTGGTGGACTCGTCCATCATGCCGTCGGTCACCACGGGCAACCTCAACGCGCCCACCATCATGCTGGCCGAGAAGGCTGCGGACCATATATTGGGGCGCGGCATGGCCCCGCCCGAGGATGCGCCGTTCTACGTGACGCCGAATTGGCGGAGCGCCCAGCGGTAAGATTCTCTTTTTAGCGCCTACGCGTAGAGATGAGTCACCGGCAGCCCGAGCCGAAGGCAGGACTGCGCGGCGGGACTTTCCGCCAGCACGATCCTGTCCGATATCCCGCCGGCCAGTTTTACGATCCACCCTTCGTGCGATCGCAGGCCGTAATATTCGGTGAGGCCGAGACATTCGCGTATCCACTCCGGGATGATCTCCACGGCTGCCCGCACGAGCATTCGCTGCATCCAGAGGAGGGGGCGTGGAAAGGCCGGCGTTTCACGCATGATTTCGAGGAATTGGAATATGACGGCGGATGGCTCCAATCGGCCCCGCATGGAATCGAACAGAGCCCGGCGCTGCGCATCGGACCGCGGCGTGCCGAACGCGCCATAGAGCTGCGAGACCGGCGCTCCCTCACCATACACGGCGTCGAATTCTCCTTCGCTGAGCGGATCGACAAAGCGGCTGTACGCTTCCGCAAATCCGAATGCGGCGGTTGCTTGCACCCAGGCCAGCAGCTGCGCGTCGCCCGCAGAATAAGGTACTCCGGCAGGGGTCCTTCCGGCGATTTTGGCGTGCATTCGCACGATGCGCGCAATCATGGGTTCGGCAACGCTGCGCGCGCCATACACGGTCACCATGGCGGCGAGCCCAGTTCGCTGCAAGCGGCCCATCGGATCCTTGCGAAACGAGGAGTGCTCCCACACTCCGGTACGCACGGCGGGTTCCGCCAATTCAAGAATGACGGCGGCTATCCCGCCGATGAGGAGCGCGACGGGGTTCTTGAAGATATGCCACGACAGAGAATCCGGCGGGTACAGCGCGGCTTCTCCCGGCGGGCGGGTGAAATCGATTGCCCGGCCGTTCCGCGGATTCAAGAGAGCGCACGCGGCGGCGTCGAGCCTGCGCTGCACGCTCCACGGCAGCCGAATGATTGAACTACTGGGATGCATTGCGCATCGACCCTTGGAGTCGTCGACCCTCCAGCCATTGCCAGGATATCAGGGCCGGCAGACCGCATAGCACCTCGCGCATACGCTTGGCCATGGAGACGGCCAGCGCCAATTCGCTGCTGATGCCGAGGGCGTGCCCGAACAGGACCAGGCCGGCTTCTTGTACGCCGATTCCGGCCGGCACGACGAACGCCAAATGCCGCACTGCCTGGGTCATGCTCTCGAGCACCACGGCGGTGCCCCAGCCGACGGGGTGTTCAAAGAGGCGCAAGGCGAACCAGATTTCGAAGGCCCCGAAGACCAGCGCCGCGAACTGTAAGATGCTCGCGACGAGCAATCTCCCCCCGCGCCGCAGACAGGCGCGGAGCTCATGATCGAGCGCCGCCGCTTGTTCGGACATCGTGCTCGCGCCCACCAAGGGACCCAAGAATTTTTGAAGGCGCCCAAAAGCCGAACCGTAGCGCAGCAGCAACACGGTCATCACCGGTACCGGCAGGGTCAGCAGGAACGCGAGCAGCAGACGATGGTATTCCTGGCCTGTGGCGCTGAGCTCCACCAGCAGCACCAGACCCACGGCGGTAAATACATACACCACGACCATGGTCATCACCATCTCGACGATCACGGTGGCACCGATGGGTGCTGCCGCCAGCCCGCGCCACCGCAACAAGCGAATCCCGACCACCCCGCCTCCGACACTGGCCACCGGCAGCAGCCGGTCGACCGCATCGCGCACGGTGGTGGCCCAAAATACATAGCCCAGCCCGGCGCGATGCGTCGGATCGTAGGGACGAAGCAGGATGAGCCAGCCGGCGGCATAGAGGAAAAAGAACAGCGAGCGGTACGGTACCAGCCAGAGCAGCCGCCAGCCGCCCGAATTCAAGGTGTGCAGCATCGCGGAAAAATCCGCGCGAACCACGAGGGTGACCAACAAGGCCAGCCCCAGCAGACCACCGATGTAGGCCGCGTTCTTCATCGGGTCTCCCGCACGATGAATCCGGGACGGGATGGCTCGGTATTCAGGACAGCGGGCGCATCACGCCGTCGGAGCCCACGTCAAACTCCTTACCGCGCCACGTGACATGGGAGGTAAAGAAGCTGCGGCACCAGACCCAGCAGATCAACACATCGCGTACAGGCAGGAGCCAAAGATCCGATACCAGCGCCCGATCATCGCGTAACCGATGCACGAAATGCAACACCAACCGCGCCAGCAGCGAGATCCCGAAAAGCACGCATGCCACCGCCGAAAATGACGATTCTGATAGGGCGGCGATGAGGCCAAGAACTGCCAGGGGAAAACTAAAAGTGATGAAAATCAGCCGAAAGCTGCGCGGGCGCAGCACATGTATGGTGCGCATCCATCGTAGCTCGTGGCGAGTAAGCGAAGC
>Ga0137395_10001281_pt1 | contig 11586 bp, 7 predicted proteins | sample czobulk216metaG_FD_108283 | JGI IMG/M metagenome (GOLD analysis project Ga0137395, IMG submission 108283) | Vadose zone soil microbial communities from Angelo Coast Range Reserve, California, USA - czobulk2.16 metaG | ecosystem: Environmental > Terrestrial > Soil > Vadose zone | place: USA...
CACGAAACTCAGCCATCACGCCCCCCCTGTCGATGAATGCGAATCCCGGCCGCGAATCAGCTCAACGGTCCGTTGAGCCGCCCTTGAGCTGTCCGTCAGGCCGAATTCGCATTGCTGATTGAGCTGCTGAAGGAGACACAATGCGATTCGCGCCCGTTATGGCCGTGATGCTTCTGGGATCGGCGGAAGGTCTTGCCGCCGCTCATCTATATCCGGCGACCGTCGTTGCCTGGAACACCTACGTATCCGCGACGGAAAGACGAATCGCGCACGAACTGAAGTCGACGCGCGGCTTTCTGGCGCTGGATTTCGCGCCGGAGGCAGCCGCGGCTCGACGCGCCGTTCTCGCCGGCGACGTCGTCGTCGAGCCGATGGAAACGACCGGCCTCCGCGGCGAAGAGATCGAGGTGCCGTCGGCCATGGTGCATCACTGGCGCGGCGCCATCCTCATTCCCGGCATCACAGTGGCCCGGCTGGTCGCGCAGCTCCAGAACGGCGCGCCGCCGACGAAGCAGGAGGACGTGCTGGCCTCGTCTGTCCTCGAGCGCCGGCCCGACTGGATGCGCGTGTCGTTGAAGCTGCAACGCCGGAAGATCGTCACCCTCGTCTACAACACCGAACATGTGGTGGTCTTTGCGCGGACGGGCGACAGGCGCGCGACGAGCGCGAGCACGGCCACCAGGATCGCCGAAGTCTCCGACGCGAATACGCCGCAGGAACACGAGCTGCCTGTGGGCGACGACCGTGGGTTTCTCTGGCGTCTCAATGCGTACTGGCGCTACGAGCAGGTGGCGGGCGGCGTCATCGCCGAGTGTGAATCGATCACTCTGAGCCGCGACATACCGGCTGTCGTGAAATTCGTCGTGAGCCCGCTCATCGAACGCGCGGCGCGAGAGTCGATGACGAGGACGCTGGTGGCGCTGCGGACGCGCTTTCTGTAGGCACGCCGCCTTTTCAGAACATCGGCAATCGCGGGAGCGGCGCCAGCGCGATTCGCTCTTCGCGGTCCGGATCGTTCACAAGCGCCCACTCGTTGTTGATGTGCATCGCCGATCGCGCGGCGGTCGTGTACGCCGGCCACTTCGGGATGCCGGCATGGCTCGGATTACCCGTCCGTGCAAACGCGATCCAGGCGCCGCTGACCCTGTCGGCGAGCGGCTGCAGTTCGGGACCCGTGCCCACCATCTCCGGCAGCTGCCAATGGTTCCGCATTGCGAACGGGATCTCGATGCAGTGCGGCGACAGCCGGCGGCCGCCTTCGACCGGAGTTCGCCATCGAATCTGGTACAGAAACGCCGGCGCGCGTCCTTTCGCCGCCTTGCGGTCGGCCTGAATGTGCGCATTGCTCGGAAACGCGGAGATGGTGAAGTAAATTTCGCTCGGCGTCGCGTTCGGCCGGCTTCTTCTGAACAGATCGAAGATTCGACTGCCGTCGCTGCCGAGCCGCTCTTGCAGCCGCGACCGCACCGCGGCTTCATCAAGCGACAGCAGTTCTGGCGGCGCAAAGTACGAGCCTTCGGTCTCGGTCGTCCCGATGATCATCGGGACTTCCGCCGAGACGTCCGGCGCGTCCGGATCGAACGGGTCCCGCGGCAGCGCGCGGCCATCCACGACCGGTCCAAGCCGGACGCCGCTCGCCGCGCCGATCGCCGCCAGCAGCTTCGCCACCGGCACCTGCTGCAGCTCCCGGACCTGCGTGGGTTTGAGGCCCAGCTGCGCGGCGATCTTTTCGGTTGTTCGCTGCGCCTCGTCGCGGGACATCTGCTTCAAGGTCGATCCGCTTTGGACGATCGCTTTGTGAAAGAGACCCCTGGCCGAGGGCATCGCGAGCAGCGTGCTGACCTTTCCGCCTCCGCCCGATTGCCCGAAGATCGTGACGTTGCCAGGATCGCCGCCGAAGCGCGCGATGTTGTCGCGCACCCACTCGAGCGCGGCGACGATGTCGAGCATGCCGGCGTTGCCGGAGTCTGCGAACTCTGCGCCGGCGCCGCCCAGGTACAAGTGGCCGACGATGTTCAGGCGATGATTGATGCAGACCACGACGACCTCGCCGCTGCGGGCGAGATTGGCGCCGTCGTAGCCAAGCGAGCCGCCGGAGCCGTACGTATAGCCACCGCCGTGGATCCACATCATCACGGGACGCCGGCGGCGGGCATTGTCGGCGCCGTCGGCATTGTTTCGAGCGACTTCTGCTGAAAACACGTTCAACGCGAGGCAGTCTTCGCCTTGTGGCGCATTGCCTCGCAGCCCCCAGCCGATCGCGCCGGGAGCCGGCGAGTTCTGCGGCGAGGCATGCCCGTTTTGAAAGGCATCACGGATGCCGGTCCACGGCTCCGTCTTGCGCGGCGGCAGGAACCGGTTCGGCCCGGCGGTCGAAGCGGCGTACGGAATCCCGCGATAAATCTGGACGCCGTCGTGCACGACGCCGCGGATTTTTCCGGCTGTCGTCTCAACGACCGGCGCCGGTGGTGACGACCCGGCTGCTGCCACACCAACACGAGTGGTGACGGCAGGCAGCGCGGCAAGAGCAGTCCCCCATAGACCCGTCTTGAGGATCGCGCGCCGGCTCATGGTGTCCATAAGAAGTCCTTCGTTGAATCCGTTCCGCGACGATTCTATGACTCTCCTGGCCGCGCGGCGCCGGCGATCGGGCTTTGACCCCTTTTTGATGGCAGCATGCCGGCCAAGGCCGCATGATCAGTCGCCATTCTCGAGGAGGCCTCATGTCACGCGTGTCTCGGGCCATCAGACCGCTTGCTGTTGCCGCGGTCGTCATCGCCGCCAGCTCCGCCGCTCGTGTCGACGCGGCGCCTGGACGGACACTCGCCGGCGTCGCATGCGAGACGCCCCCGCCCCTGCATTGCAGCGGCGACGGATGTGCCGCCGAGCTCTTACGAAACCAGGGCAACGCAACGGAACCGAGAACGGGACGCAAGTTCTTTCTCGACTACCCGTGCGATTTGAAGGCGAATGAGCCGGTCGTCTTCATCCTCAGCCTTCACGGCGCTGGATCGATCGGGAACTGGCAGCGGCACTATTTCCCCGCGATGGACTACAAGGAGAAGTATCGCCTGGTCGTCGCGACACCAACCGCGGCGGCGTCGAGTTCAATCGCCGCTGGCGCTCCTCCCGTCCGCATGTGGACATCCGCCGCGGACGACGAGTTCCTGCGCGACGTCGTCGAGTACGTATTCGACCAGCTTGGACAACGAAACATCAAGTCGTTCTGGCTCGCCGGACACTCGCAGGGCGGCATGACGTCGAACCGGATCGTGTGCACCGATTTCTTCAAAGGCAGAGTCGACGGCTGGCTCAGCCTGTCGGGGGGACGCATCGGACCGGCTCGGATCGCGCCCGACTTTTTCGGTCCCGGCGGTCCTCCACCAGCCCTGTCGAGCGGCGATGGACCGCGGCCCGGCGTGGCGGCGATGCCATCTTGCGATCTCTCCTACATCTTTACTTCCGGCGAAAATGAAATTGTCGCGCTGCCGGACGCGTCTCCCTGGGCGCAGAAGTACGAATGCGGTGCGCGCGCGCGTCGCGCCGACATCGTCGACACTGCGAAGGGCTACGTGACCGGCGCGGCCCCGGGACGCGGAGCGAGCTGGGGCCTGGCCGCCCGGCCCGGCACGGCACAGGTGTACGAATACCCGAAATGCAAAGACGGGAAAGTTGTCGCCGACGTCCTGCGAATGGACAAGGGACACACCGAGGGCCTGGAACCGAGAGTCACTGAATCCTTACTCAAGATGATCGTCTCCGCGAAAGGCGGCAAGGCTCGCGCGGGCGGCAACGTGGCCCGCGCCAGCGCCGAGGGATGCGATCGCGAATGCCTTCGCGGGTTCATCACGCAGTATCTGAACGCACTGGTGTCGCATACGCCCGGAACGCTTCCAGTCGCTGCCAGTGCTCGATTCACCGAAGACACGGTCGACATGAAGCTCGGCGACGGTTTATGGAAGCAGGCCTCCGGGATTAGACCCTATCGGTTGGACATTCTCGACAATGCGCAAGGCGTCGCGGCGTCTCAGGTCGTCGTCGAAGAGGCCGGCGCGCCGGTCATGCTCATGCTGCGGTTGAAAGTGGCCGACCGGAAGATCACCGAGGTCGAAACACAGGTGACGAGAAGCCAAAAGGAGGGCGCGATCTTCGCCGTCGACGCGCTGCTGTCGCCAAACGCCGCGATGATCGCGCCGGTCGATCCAGCGAAGCGCGGTTCCCGAGCGGACGCGATCAAAACGGCCGAGTTCTATCCGGCGGGCCTCGAAGTGGGCAGCTTCGTCGCCGTTGACGCGCCGTTCGCGCCCGACGCATATCGCTTCGAAAACGGACGGCTGATGGCAGGCAAGGGTTGCGCCTTCCGCCCACCGAGCTGTGAAGATATCAAAGGACAGCAGATCTCAAAGCATCCAGGCATCACCTATCGCGTGGTCGCCGTGGACGAAACGCTCGGCATCACGCTGCTGCGAATGAATTTCGGGCCGGCGGGCAACTACGGACCCGGCAACGGCCTGATGGTCTGGGAGGCGTTCAAGGTATTCGGCGGGCAGATTCACGGCGTCGAAGCGTTCATGAAGATCATGCCGGCCGACGCGCCCTCGGGCTGGGATACCGAGGTCCGGCACCCAGCCCACTGAGGGCTCGCGGTCCGCTAGTTCGCGTTTTCAGGAACAATCCTCGGTTCGAATACGAACAGGTTCGTGTTGTCCGGATCGACTCGCGCGCTCACCCAGTGCGTATTCCGTGCGCCGAACGTTTCGACGCGCGTGAAGTTCCCAAGCACGCCGCCGCCGCTCGTGTGATTGAGCGGCTTGTCCACTTTGAAGTAGTGCGAGTCACCGTGTACGAGCACGACCTGGCCGCTGAACGCCTCCGTCAGCGCGCGAAGCTTGTCGACGTAGGCCGGATAGGCATCCCAGTCATGCGGGTTCGTCAGATGCTGCTCGTTGTTGAAGTTCGGATCCGCCTGCCAGACGATCATGACGCCCTTTGCGTGTAGCTCGGAAATTCGCCGCCTTCGGGGCCGTTTCCTCGTTGCGCTGTCGTTGGATCTCGGCGTCGCTGCGCACCGGAACACCGGCACCTGTTTCCGTGTCGTGATACGGGTAGTTGTCATTCGAGCCCTGGACGTTGAGCGCGAGGTAGACGACCGGACCACGCGTCCACCGCTGGTTTTCAGGGTATCCCTCGATTGTCTGGCGCGTGATCTTCAGCGTGTGCTGGCCAAGACTGCGATCCGTCGAGAAGAAGAGCATGCGTTCGAGATTGAGACGCTCTTCAGGATCAGAGAATGGCAGCGTCGGAGTGCCGTACCGTCCCCAGCAGGTGATAGAGCGAGTCGGCGCACGGACCGTCGCCGCCCGCCTTCAGGTCGCCGTCGTGCACGGAAAACTCGACATGCGCTTGGTTGATATCGGCGAGCAGCGCCGGGTACTGCGATTTGCCGAGGGCGTTGTACGGCATGTCGCCGAACAGGCCGATGGTGTAGGACTCCTGCTCGTGCGCCTTTCCGTGATGGTCCTCGTTCTCCTTCGCCGATCCCGCAAACGCGGCCACCGCGATGATCGCCAGCGTCGCACACACTGTCATCCCTCGCTTCATGGTGAATCCTCCTTCGTGCGCTCGACACTACGCGCGCGCGATTACGACGCTGTGGCGTTCGCATGAAGGCGGAGCAACAGTTTTCGGCGGGAGGTCGTGCTAGGCGGATTCGCTGACGGACGCCGAGGCGGCCGACCGCTCGGCCTTCACCTTCGATGCCACGCCGCGCAGTGCGACGGGCATCCGCACGACGAACGTTGCGCCCATTCGCTCTCCGGCGCTGTGCGCAGTGATGGTGCCGCCGTGCAGTTCGACGAGATGCTTGGCAATCGACAGGCCGAGCCCGAGGCCGAACGCGGATCGCGTGGGCGACCCGTCCTGCTGCCGGAAGCGCTCGAACACGTGTGGAAGGAACTCGAGCGAGATGCCGCGACCGTTGTCCCTGACGGTCAATTCCATCGCGTCGCCGTCGCGCTGAACGCGGATCTCGACGCGCCCGTCCTCGAGACTGAACTTGATCGCGTTGTGCACGAGGTTCCAGAGCACCTGCTGGAGCCGCGTGAAGTCGGCGCGGATCTCGCCGGCGTTCGGATCCACCGATGCGATGAGCGTCACGCCCCTCGCGTCGGCCGCCGGCTGCAGGCTCTGCATCGTCGCCTGCAGCAGGCTGCCCATCTGGACCGGTCCGAGATCGAGGCGCAGATCGCCGGTCATCAGCCGGTTCATGTTCAGGAGGTCCTCGATGAGTTTCGCCTGCACCTGCGCATTGCGGGTGATGACGGCGAGCGCCGAGTGGATCTCGCGGATGGGCTTGCCGCTCTCGAGAATCGACAGCCATCCGAGGATCGCGTTCATCGGCGTCCGCAGTTCGTGACTGAGCGTGGCGAGGAATTCGTCCTTCAGACGGCTCTGGCGCTCGGCCTCGTCCTTCGCGTGCTGCTCCCTCTTCAGCAGTTCCTCACGCTCGAACGCCGCGTTCTTCTCAGCCGTCACATCCCTGCTGATGCCAACCATCCGATCGCCGTCAGGATCCGAAAACGTCTGCCCCCGCTCGGTGATCCACGCCGCGGTGCCATCCGGCCGCACCGCTCTGTACTGCGCCTCGTACACGCCGGTCTCCAGCGCCCGGGCGATCGCATCCTCGACGTGCGCTCGATCGTCGGGATGGACGGTCCTCGCGATGCGCATCTCCCGTCCGAACGAGCCTGACGGGAACGAGAACAGCGTCTCGGGGTTCGTCGACCACTGCACGTGTCCGGACGGCAGATGCCAGTCCCACGCCGAGAGCCGCGCCACCTCGAGCGACATCCTCAGCCGTTCTTCGTTCTCCCGCACGCCCTGGTGAGCACGGTTGAGGGCGGCGGTGCGCTCCTGCACACGCCGCTCGAGATCGCGGTTGGCGGCGCGCAGCGCCTCCTGAGCCGATTCCCTGGCCACGACTTCGCGCTGCAACGCGTCGTTCAATTCCAGGATCACGCGCGTCGCGCGATACAGCTCGACGAACACGCCGATCTTCGATCGGAGGATGTCGGGGTTGATCGGTTTGCTGAGATAGTCGACCGCGCCGACGCCGTACCCCCGCATCAGGTCTTCGTCGTTGACCGAGTGCGCCGTCAGAAACAGGATCGGCACGTGCCGCGAGCGCTTGCGCTGCTTGATCAGCTGCGCGAGGTCGATGCCGCTCATGCCCGGCATCCTGATGTCCAGGACGAGCGCGGCGAAGTCATGACGCACGAGCGCGAGCAGCGCCTCGTCGGCGGAGCTCGCGCGCACGAACGAGCAGTCCAAGCCGTCCAGCATCGCCTCGAGGACGTCGAGATTTCTCGGCTGGTCGTCGACGATGAGGATCTTCGGCTTCTCGCTCGTCATTTCACCTCTCTTCGTAGCGTCCGGCTGTAGCCGGACGTCGGCCTAAAGGCGGACACTACGTATTCGTCATCGGTACAGCCAGACGCGGAGCAGCGAGAGCAGCTGATCCGTGTTCACCGGCTTCGCGATGTAGTCCGAGGCGCCGGCCTGCAGGCACTTCTCCCGGTCGCCCTTCATCGCCTTCGCCGTCAGCGCCAGGATCGGCAGCAGCCTGAATTCAGGATTCCTGCGAATCTCGCGCATGGTCTCGTAGCCGTCCATTTCCGGCATCATGATGTCCATCAGCAGGACGCTCAGATCGGGTGTCGACTGAATCATCTCGATGGCCTGGCGCCCGTTCGTGGCGCTCATGATTTCCATGTCCTGGTTTTCGAGCACCGTTGTGAGCGCGAAGATGTTGCGCGCGTCGTCGTCCACGACGAGCACCTTGCGGCCCTTCAGGACGTCGTTCGACCCGTGCAGCCGCTCGAGCATGCCGCGCTTGCTCTCGGGCAGGTCCGCGACGACGCGGTGCAGAAAGAGCGCCGTTTCGTCGAACAGGCGCTCGGGCGACTGCACGTCCTTCAGCACAACGCTCTTCGCGACCAGCTTCAGCCGCGCCTCCTCCTCGTTCGAGAGCTCTTTGCCCGTAAAGACGACGACTGGAATATCGCGCAGCGCGGCGTCCAACTGAAGGCGCTCGAGCATCTCGAGGCCGCTCATGTCGGGCAACCGGAGATCGACAACGCAGCAGTCGACGTGACCATCGGACAGCCACTCGAGCGCTTCGGCGCCCGTGCCGACGGCCACGACTTCGATGTCGTCATGGTTCAGCAGCTCGACGATGCTCTCGCGCTCGATGTCGTTGTCTTCGACCACCAGCAGCCGCTTCCTGTGCGGCTGCACGAACGACTTGATCCTCTCGAACGCCAGCTCAAGGTCCTCCGTCGTGGCCGGCTTCACCAGGTAGGAGAACGCCCCGTGTGACAGGCCGTGCTGCCGTTCTTCCTCGACCGACAGCATCTGCACCGGGATGTGCCGTGTCGCGGGATCGAGCTTGAGGTTGTTGAGCACGGTCCACCCGAGCATGTCCGGCAGGAACACGTCCAGTGTGATCGCAGTGGGGACGAACTGCTTCGCCAGCGAGATTCCCGCGGCGCCCCGGTTCGCGACGATCCCTTTGAAGCCTTTGTCGCGCGCCAGCCGAAGCAGCACCCGCGAATAGTGCGGGTCGTCGTCGATGATGAGCAGGGCATTGTCGCCTTCAGCGACGTTCTCGCGATCGTCGGCGATCACCTCTTCCACCTTCGCCACGGCAAGCACCGGCAGCGCCGCTGTCGACGGCCGAGCCTCGGCGTATGACGAACCCATGGCAGGCGCCGTCACCGCTCGCGCGGGTCCGGTGTAGGCGATCGGCAGATACAGCGTGAACGTGCTGCCCTGTAAGGGCACGCTGACCAGCCTGATCTCGCCGCCGAGCAGGGTCGCCAACTCGCGGCTGATCGCGAGGCCGAGACCCGTGCCGCCGTACTTGCGGCTCGTTCCCGCGTCGGCCTGCTGGAAGGCTTCGAAGATCAACCGCTGCTTCTCCGGAGCGATGCCGATTCCGGTGTCCGTCACTTCGATGGCCACCGCGTTCTGCACGAATCGCAGAATCGGATGATCCGGAGACCATCCGCGGGTGACCGACTGCACGCGCATCGTTACATGGCCCTGTGAGGTGAACTTGAAGGCATTCGACAGCAGGTTCTTCAGAATCTGCTGCAGGCGCTTTGGATCGCTCGTGAACGACCGCGGCAGGGTGTTGTCGATGTCGATGTGGAAGCCCAGGCTCTTGGATTCCGCGAGGTGGTGGAACGAGCGCTCGACGGTGTCGCGGAGCGCCTGGAACGTGATGTCTTCGGCTTCGACCGTCACCGTGCCCGACTCGATCTTCGAGAGGTCGAGAATGTCGTTGATCAGCGTCAACAGGTCCGTTCCCGCCGAGTGGATGTTCTTCGCGAAATCGACCTGCTTCAGCGACAGGTTGCCGCCGCTGTTTTCGGCGAGCTGCTGGCCGAGGATCAGAATCGAATTGAGCGGCGTCCGCAGCTCGTGCGACATGTTCGCGAGGAATTCGGACTTGTACTTGGAGGTGAGCGCGAGCTCGGCCGCCTTTTCTTCGAGGGCACGGCGCGCCTGCTCGACTTCCTTGTTCTTCCGCTCGACTTCGACGTTCTGCTCGGCGAGCTGTTTGGCTTTCGATGCCAGCTCCTCGTTCGTCTGCTGCAGCTCGGTCTGCCGCGTCTGCAGCTCGATGGTGAGCTGCTGCGACTGCTGCAGCAGGTTTTCCGTCCGCATCGTCGCCTCAATCGTGTTGAGCACGACGCCGATCGACTGGGTGAGCTGTTCGAGGAAGGTGAGATGGGTGGAGGTGAACGGATGGAGCGCCGACAGCTCGATGACGGCTTTCGTCTCACCTTCGAACAGCACGGGGAGAACGACGATGTTCTTCGGGAGCGCCGAGCCAAGGCTCGACTCGATGCGGGTGTAACCGCGCGGGACTTTGGTGATGAGGATGCGCTGCTGCTCGAGCGCGCACTGGCCGACCAGGCCCTTGCCGACCTCGATCCGGCGGGCCTGGTCGTCGCCGATGGCGTAGCCGGCGAGCAGCGAGAGCGCCGGAGAGGTGTCGGCGACCTCGCTGAGCATCTGATAGACCGAGCCCTGCTGCGCATCGACGAGCGGGGCCAGTTCCGAGAGCAGCAGCTTGCCGACGGTCACGAGATCGCGCTGGCCCTGCAGCATGCGCGTGAACTTCGCGAGGTTCGTCTTCAGCCAGTCCTGCTCCTGGTTGCGGTCCGTCGTGCCGCGCAGGTTGTCGATCATCGTGTTGATGTTGTCTTTGAGCTCGGCGACTTCTCCGCGCGCCTCGACCTGAATCGATCGCGTGAGGTCGCCTTTCGTCACCGCCGTGGCGACTTCCGCGATCGCGCGCACCTGGTTGGTGAGGTTCGCGGCCAGAAGGTTGACGTTGCCGGTGAGATCCTTCCACGTGCCGGCGGCGCCAGGCACGTTCGCCTGACCGCCCAGACGGCCTTCGACGCCGACTTCGCGCGCGACGTTCGTCACCTGCTCGGCGAACGTCGCCAGCGTGTCGGTCATGTTGTTGATGGTTTCAGCGAGCGCCGCGACTTCGCCCTTCGCTTCGACCGTCAGCTTCTGACGCAGGTTGCCGTTCGCCACCGCCGTGACGACCTTGACGATGCCGCGCACCTGGTCGGTGAGGTTGGCGGCCATGACGTTGACCGAGTCGGTGAGGTCTTTCCAGGTGCCGGCCACACCCGGCACTCCTCCCTGTCCACCGAGCTTCCCTTCCGTGCCGACCTCTCGAGCGACGCGTGTGACCTCGGCCGCGAAGGCGCGCAGCTGATCGACCATCGTGTTGATGGTGTTCTTCAGCTCGAGGATCTCGCCCTTCACGTCCACTGAAATCTTGCGCGACAGGTCGCCGCGCGCGACGGCCGTCGTCACCTCGGCGATGTTGCGGACCTGGGCGGTGAGGTTCGCGCCCATGACGTTGACCGAGTCGGTGAGGTCCTTCCACGTGCCGGCGACGCCCGGCACGACCGCCTGCACGCCGAGCCGGCCTTCGGTGCCGACTTCGCGCGCCACGCGTGTGACTTCCGACGCGAACGACCGCAGCTGCTCGACCATCGCGTTGATGGCTTCCTTGAGCTGCAGAATCTCGCCGCGGACGTCGACCGTGATCTTCTTCGAGAGGTCTCCGTTGGCGACGGCGATCGTGACCTCCGCGATGTTGCGGACCTGGCCGGTCAGGTTCGACGCCATCGAGTTGACGTTGTCGGTGAGGTCCTTCCACGTACCCGCGACGCCTGGCACGAGCGCCTGGCCTCCGAGCTTGCCTTCGGTGCCGACCTCGCGTGCCACGCGGCTGACTTCCGATGCGAACGCGTTCAGCTGGTCCACCATCGTGTTGATGGTGTTCTTGAGCTCCAGGATTTCGCCCTTGACGTCGACCGTGATCTTTCTCGACAGGTCGCCGCGCGCAATGGCGGTGGAGACGTCGGCGATGTTGCGCACCTGATTGGTCAGGTTCGTCGCCATGCCGTTCACGCTGTCCGTCAGGTCGCGCCACGTACCGCTGACACCCTGCACGTTCGCCTGGCCGCCCAGCCGCCCTTCGGTTCCGACCTC
>Ga0137395_10001282_pt1 | contig 11585 bp, 13 predicted proteins | sample czobulk216metaG_FD_108283 | JGI IMG/M metagenome (GOLD analysis project Ga0137395, IMG submission 108283) | Vadose zone soil microbial communities from Angelo Coast Range Reserve, California, USA - czobulk2.16 metaG | ecosystem: Environmental > Terrestrial > Soil > Vadose zone | place: USA...
GTCTGATCGTTGTCGCTGTCACACAGACGCTCGGCGGTCCGCAGATGTTCGACGGCGGACGCGCGATTGCCCGCCTTGAGCTCCAGCTTGCCCAGCTCCAGGTGCGCGCGTCCGTACGCCCACTTTCGTCCCTCGACGGCCAGCGCCTTTTCGAGGTCGGCGCGCGCGTCGGCGTTTCGGCCAAGCGCGGCCCGCGCGGCGCCCCGCTTGTACGACCACAGGGCGGCTTCTCCAAACATTCGGGGACGCGTATCGCCCGCAAATCGGGCGAGGCCGTCGTTCAGAAACCGCTCCGCGTCAGCGGGCTTGCCCGCCCTGAGGCTGGTCGACGCGCTCTCGAGCCACATCAGTCGATTGCGAGGGTATCGCTCACGAAGCGTCGCCAGCTGTCCGAGCGCGTCCGCGTAGCGGCGCTCACGGTTGTACAGCACGAGCAGCGCGAACCGCGCGTCCTCCCGGTTGTCACCCGGATAGCCAGCGGCGCCTTCGACGAGTTGAAGACCCTCCTCGCGGCCGCCGCCGAATCCCGCGACGTACGCCATCCATCGCAGCGGCAGCGCGAATGTCGCGACGATGTAGCGATAAGTGCCGACGATAAGGCCCGCATCCTTGCGCGAGGCATCGAGCTTCAGCACCCGTTCGTGTTCGTCGTAGGCGGTTCGCGCGGCGCGGAACGCACCGACCGCGCTGCCGTCGACCGTGGCGATGTACGATGCGCGCAGGCCGACGGCGGCACCGAGTTCGTAGTGCGCGGCGGCGTCGCGCGGGTTGGCGGCGACACGCGCACGCGCGAGCGAGAGCGCGCGCTCGATCGCTTCGTTGAACGCCGCGGCCGCTTCGGGCGGAGGCGGCGACGCGGGCGGCCGTGATCGGCTGACGCTGCCCAGATAGTCGTCGACGGTCATATTGCCGCGGCGGAATGTAATGCTCAACCAGTGGGCGGTCGCGAGTCCGCGGTACGCCGCGGGATCTTGCGGATCCGCGGCAGTCGCCTGCTTGAACGTCTCGACGGCTTTTTCACGTTCGAGGCTGTAGAGTTCCTCCGCACCGCGCGCGCGAAGCGCCACCGACTCGCGATTGGCGATCGCCGGCGCCGGTAACGCCATCGCCGTCAGGATCGTCACGACGGTTGAGATTCGAAACGGCTGACGGCCGTACAGAGGACTCACAGCCACCGATCTTACGCCCCTCGAACGCGCGCTCTTCCGCTTGCGCGACCTTGTACCTTCTGCATACAATTGCGCGTTTTGCTTTCGGGCCCGACACCCATCCCGCAGCCATCGCACGAAGGAGTCCGACGTTGGAGAAGACGGTAACCGGAACGGCCCACGAACACGGGCACGCGCACGATCACGCCCACGAGGAGCTGGGCTTCTGGCGCAAGTACGTGTTCTCGGTGGACCACAAGGTGATCGGTATCCAGTACGCCATCACCGGGCTGCTGTTTCTGTTGTTCGGTTTCTGCCTGATGATGCTGATGCGGTTTCAGCTGGCGTATCCGCTCCATCCGATTCCGATCATCGGCAGCTGGTTCGGCGACGCGAAGGCACCGATGGGCATCATGCTCCCCGAGTTCTACAACCAGCTCGGCGCGATGCACGGCACCATCATGGTGTTTCTCGGCGTCGTGCCGCTGGCCGTCGGCGGCTTCGGCAACTTCGTCATGCCGCTCCAGATCGGCGCGCCCGACATGGCGTTCCCGAAGATCAACATGATGAGCTACTGGGTGTACTTCCTCGGTGGCGTCACCATGCTGGCGAGCTTCTTCGTGCCGAACGGCGCGGCGCAGTCGGGGTGGACGTCCTATCCGCCGCTCTCCGTCATCGCGCAGGGCGGCGGCCAGACGATGTGGCTGATCGGCATGGTGTTCCTGATCACCTCGTCGCTGCTCGGCTCGATCAACTTCATCGTCACGATCGTGCAGCTGCGCGCGAAGGGCCTCAGTTACATGCGCCTGCCGTTCTTTGTCTGGGCGCAGCTCGTCACGTCGTTCCTCCTCTTGCTCGCGTTTCCGCCGCTCGAAGCGGCCGGCGTCCTGCAGCTGATGGATCGGCTCGCCGGCACGAGCTTCTTCCTTCCGAGCGGCCTCGTCGTCAGCCAGAAGCCGCTGACGGTTGCCGGTGGTGGCAACCCGATCCTCTGGCAGCACCTGTTCTGGTTCCTGGCGCATCCCGAGGTGTACGTCCTGATCCTCCCCGCGATGGGCATCGTGTCGGAGATCATCGCGAACAACACGCGTAAGCCGCTGTGGGGCTACCGCGCGCTGGTCTACGCGATCGTGTTCCTCGGCTTCATGTCGTTCATCGTCTGGGCCCACCACATGTTCATGACGGGCATGGGGACGAACATCAGCGCGTTCTTCCAGGTGACGACGATGATCATTTCGATCCCGTCGGTCGTCATCCTGACGGCGCTGCTCCTGTCGCTGTGGGGCGCGTCGATCCGCTTTACGACGCCGATGCTCTTTGCCCTGGCGTTTCTACCGATGTTCGGCATCGGCGGCCTGACGGGCCTGCCGCTGGGCCTCGCGCCGTCGGACATCCACCTGCACGACACCTACTACGTCATCGGCCATTTCCATTACGTGGTCGCGCCTGGGACGATCTTCGCGCTGTTTGCCGGCGTCTATTACTGGTTCCCGAAGGCCACCGGCCGCAAGATGAACGAGCTGATGGGCAAGATCCATTTCTGGGGCTCGTTCATCTGCATCAATTGTGTCTTCATGCCGATGTTCATCCAGGGTCTGGGCGGCATGAACCGCCGGATGTACGACGGCGGCATGCAGTACGCGCACAACGCCGGCCTGTTGAAGTGGAACCTCATGATCGGGTTCGCGGCGTGGGGACTCGGTCTCTTCCAGATTCCCTTCATCATCAACTTCTTCGCCAGTATCAAGTGGGGAGCGCTCGTCGATCGGAACCCGTGGGAAGCCACGACGCTCGAGTGGTCGGCGCCGTCGCCGCCCGGCCACGGCAATTTCCTGACCGAGCCGATCGTCTACCGCGGCGCGTACGAATACAGTGTTCCTGGCGCCGCGAAAGACTTCACGCCGCAATTCGAACCGGAGCGCGCGTAGCATGGAGATTCCCTACACGGTCGAACCACGGCCAGACACGGGGCTTGCCAACGGCAAGCTCGGCATCTGGCTGTTTCTCGCGTCCGAAGTCATGCTGTTCGGCGCCTTGTTCTCCACCTATATCCTGCTGCGCGTCGGGGCTATCGAGTGGCCGCACGGCGAGTTGAGCGTCAAGCTCGGCGCGATCAACACCGTCATCCTGATTTGCTCGTCGGTGACGATGGTCGTGGCGTGGGCGAAGCTGAAGCTCAACGACTTCGCCAAGGGCCGGCTGTATGTGCTCGTGACCGTCGTGCTTGCCGCGGTCTTCCTGGTCAACAAGTACTTCGAGTACGCCGAGCACCTCGCAAAGGGCGAAGGCCCATGGCACAGCACGTTCTTCGCCATCTACTTCACGCTGACCGGACTGCACGGGCTTCACATCGTCGGCGGCATCGTCGTGATGTTGTACCTGGCCGGACCTGGCGCCGGGATGTGGAAGAGCAACCCGGAGCAGTACGCGAACCGCGTCGAGTACACCGGTCTTTACTGGCACTTCGTCGACCTCGTGTGGATCTTCCTCTTCCCTGTGTTGTATTTGCTCTAGGAGAGATTTCGAATGCACTCAGATCCGGAAGCCATCAGGAAGAGCATTCGCAGCTACGGGATCGTCGGCGGGCTGTTGCTCGTGTTCACGGCGATCACCGTGGCCGTCAACCGGATTCACCTCGCGGTGCCGCTGGCCATCACCGTGGCGTTGATCATCGCAGGAATGAAAGGAACGATGGTCGCGTCGATCTTCATGCATTTGAGCCACGAGAAGAAGTGGATCTACGGGGCGCTTCTGTTGACGGTCGTGTTCTTCATCGTGCTGCTGTTTCTTCCGCTGGCCGCGGTCTCGGATACGATCGGAACGCCGATTCAACACTGAACCATGTCTCTTAAAGCGTTTCATCTGTTTTTCATCGCGATCTGTGGAGTGCTGGCGGCGTTCTGCACGGCCTGGGCGGTTGCCCAGTATCGCGTTGACCCGTCGGCCGGTTATGCGGCCGGTGCCATCGTCTCGTCGCTCTGCGTGGTCGCGCTGGCTGTTTACGGGACGGCGTTCCAGCGCAAGGTGAGGAAACTATCGCTGTGAGCATCCTCAGAAACGGCTTTCGGCTGGCCGCGACGGTCGCGCTCCTTGCCGTGCCTCGGGCGGCGCTGGCCTGTCCCGTCTGCTTCGGCCAGAGCGATTCGCCGCTCGCCAAGGGCCTCAACATGGGCGTGCTGTTCCTGCTCGGAACGATCACCGCCGTGCTGATTGGGTTCGCGAGCTTCATGATCTATCTCGCACGACGGGCAAAAGTGTTCACCGGCGACAATGCCGAAAGCGTGAGGGAGACCGCTTAATGCTTGAGTATCTGGGGATGCCACTTGCCGCGTCGGCGCATGCGGCCGAAGTCGATCAGATGACGGTGCTAGTGCACTGGCTGATGCTCGTGCTGTTCGTCGGCTGGGGCGCGTTTTTTCTGTTCGTGCTCGTCCGGTTCCGCCGCGGCGCAAATCCCAAGGCGAGCTACACGGGCGCCAAAGGAAAGTTCGCGAAGAGCACCGAGATCGCCGTCGCGATCATCGAGGGCGTCTTGCTGGTGTTCTATGCGTTCCCGGCGTGGGCCAAGCGCGTGACGAACCTTCCGGCCGGGAATGACGCCGTCATCGTCCGCGTGGTCGGCCACCAGTTCGCCTGGGAGGTTCAGTATCCGGGCGCCGATGGAAAATTCGGACGGACCAATCTGAAACTTGTGTCGGCGGATAACCTGCTGGGACTTGACCGAAGGGATCCAGACGCGAAGGACGACATCGTCACCTCGAATCAGCTCAATCTTCCCGTCGATCGTCCCGCGCTCATCCACTTGTCGAGCCAGGACGTCATCCACAGCTTCGGCCTTTACGAAATGCGCATCAAGCAGGACGCCATTCCAGGTCTCGACATCCCCGTCTGGTTCATCCCGACGGTCACGACAGAGGACATGCGCGTACGAACGAAAAACCCGATGGCCGAATACGAGATCACCTGCTCTCAGCTGTGCGGCCTTGGCCACTATCGCATGCGCGGTTTCGTGACCATCCAGTCGGCCACCGACTACAGCAAGTGGATGGCCGATCAGGTCAAAGCCCTCACGCCTTAGGCGGGAAGGGCTGGATGGGCGGGATGGGCAGGACAGGAAAAGATTGATTCTTCCATCCAGCCCGTCCCGCCCATCCTGCCCATGTCATCGCTGATCATTCGCACAATCGACGCGCACGCGGCGGGCGAACCGTTGCGTCTTGTGGTCGAAGGCTTTCCGTCACCGCCCGGCCGGACGATGGCTGAAAAGCGGGAGTGGGTGACGCGCCATGCCGACGGGCTGCGGCGATCGCTCCTGCTCGAGCCGCGCGGGCATGCCGACATGTGCGGCGCCGTGCTCACCGAACCGGTCTCGCCCGGCGCCCACGCCGGTGTTCTCTTCTTCGACAACGACGGCTGCAGCGTGATGTCCGGCCATGGTGTCATCGCGGTGGCGACGATCGCCCTCGAGCGAGGGTTGATGATGCCGGGCGGCGACGGGACGGCGATTGTGTTCGACACACCGGCCGGCGTCGTGCGTACCAACGCCACCGTTCGAACAGACGCGGCAGGTGCCGTTCGGGTCGAGCGCGTGTCGTTTGTCAACGTCCCGTCGTTCGTTCTTCTCGCGGGGCTGGCGATTCAAACAGGAAACCGCCGGCTGCGTGCGGATGTCGCGTACGGCGGCGCGTTTTATGCCATCGTCGACTGCGAAGCGGCCGGCGTTGTCATCGACGCGGCACATGTGCCGGAGCTGCGCCGCACCGGAGTCGCCATCAAGCGAGCGATCGAAGGAGCGCACGCGGTCGCGCATCCATTCGAGCCGTCAATCTCAGGTGTCGAGGGAACCATTTTCACGGGGCCCGCACATGAGGAAGGCGCGGACCTGCGCAATCTCGCTGTCTTTGCCGATGGGGAAATCGATCGGTCGCCATGCGGCACCGGCACGTCGGCGGTGATGGCGGTTCTCGATGCGATGGGGCTGCTTGACGGCGAGAGGCCGTTCGTCCAGGAGAGCATCATCGGCACACGGATCAGCGGCCGCGTGGCGAGCCGTACCACGGTCGGGGACTACCCAGCCGTCGTTACGGAAATCGAGGGCGACGCGTGGATTACCGGCGATCACACGTTTTCGGTCGACGATGGCGATCCGCTGAAGGAGGGCTTCCGCCTGTAGCCGGGGTCAGCCCTGCGCAAGAAACTCGCGCGCGAGCCGCTCGAGCATTTTGGGCAGCGTTTCGCCGTTGAGCGCGAAGGCGCCTGGCTCGCCCGTCCAGGAGAGCTTGTAGCCTCTGGCCATTGCCGCCACCCAGATCTGCCGCACCGGCGCGTTCGGACTCACGACGAATCTTGCCTCGGCCGGCTCGTCGAACAGCAAGTTGAGCGTGCCGTCAGAGAATTCGATCTCGAAGCCTTCCTCATCCGCAAGCGGCAACAGTGCGCGGCGCGCTTCCTGCAGCGCCTCGTCGCTCTTGACGCGGAAATCCTGATCCGAAAGAGCCGTCACGGTGCCGACTTGTCAGATGCCGCGAGGTAACTGCGGCGGGCCCGAGCGGTCATGCCGGGCTGTTTCATGCGTACTGACAGCTTGTGGATCTTGCCGTCGAGCAGCATGGGCGTGAACCCGATGACGTACTGGCTGTGCAGTTCCTGAGCGACGCGGGTAAATGTCGACGAGAGATCCGCGGCTTTTGTCAGCTCGAAATAGCCGCCGCCCGTTTCGTCGGCGACTTTCCTGAGGCCGCTGTCCGGCCGGCTTCGAACCATACGCTGCCCATCGAAGTAGCGGCTCTCGAGGCCGATCGCGTAGATCATCACTTCGTCGATCCGGGCGCGATCGATCACCTTCCCCAGACTACTCAAGTGGCTTTCGGTATCGTCGCCATCGGTGAACACGAGAATCACCTTGCGGCCTTCGATGCCCTTCAATTCTTCGAGGCTGGCTGCAAGCGCGTCCCACAGCCGCGTCCCGTTGCCGTAGTCGAGGTTCTTGATGTCGGTGACGAGCTGATCTCTGTCGTTCATGAACGATCGGCCCATGAACTGGATCTTGTCGTTGAAAGCGCCCACGCGCGCCTTGTCAGCGGGCAGCAGGCGCAAAACGAATTGCTCGGCCGCCGCGCGGAGGAGGTCGAGCGTCAACGTCATGCTGCCGCTCGTGTCGAGCATGACGACGACTGAAATCGGCTGAACCTGATTCTGGAAAAACACCAGCGACTGTGGCTTCTCGTTGTCGAAGACCTCGAAATCGCTCTGCATCAGGTCCGGGACAAGCCGCTTTTGCGTGTCGGTGACGGTGGCGAACAACGAGACCACCTGGGTTCCTGCGCGGAACGTCGGCTGCTGGGCCAACGCCAGCGCCGAGAGCGACACGATGAGGGCTGCGGGAATTGCGAGGCGGCCAAGACGGCTAAGTCCCATGGTCTTTCCAGCTTACCGCAACGGCCGGGCCGCGCGTGGAGTTGACGAGAATGGAGACTTGACCGGTCGGATTTAGCGGAAGTACACTGGCGACTGATTCTGAGATTGAGTCTCACTTTCTAAGGCACTCATACATGTTTCAAGGTTTCGGGCAGGCGTTTGTCATCACGCTGCGCGAGGGTCTCGAAGCGTTCCTCATCGTCGCCATCAGCCTCGCGTACCTCCACAAGCGCGGACGCCACGAGCTCACCAAGGCCGTTCACTGGGGCATCGCCGGAGCGCTCGCGGTCAGCGCGCTGGGCGGTTACGTGCTGTATCACGTCGCCAATCAGGGTCTGCTCGAGGGACCGCTCGCCCTCGTCGCGGCTATCTCGGTCACGACTCTGACCGTCCACATGTGGCGAGCCGGCCGGCGGATGAAAGGCGAGATCGAAGGGCATTTGAGTACGTCAGCCGAGCGCGCCGGTCTCGGCGCACTCACGGGCGTGTTTCTCTTCACCCTGCTGATGGTTGGCCGTGAAGGCGTGGAAACGGCGCTGCTACTCATGCAGCTTCGCAACACGCTGTACCTGGTCGTAGGCGGGGCGACCGGTGTTGTCGCCGCGGCCGGCGTCGCGTGGTTGTGGTCGAAGTACGGGCACCGCGTAAACCTCGGCCTTTTCTTCCAGGTCACTGCCATCTTCCTGTTTGTGTTCGTCGTGCAGCTCTTCATTCAAGGTATCCACGAAACGTCAGAGCAGGGGTTTCTGCCGTACAGCGAGGCGATTCACGCGGCGACAGAGTCCTGGGGGCCGGACAGCGCATTTGGACATCTGCTGACGTACTTGCTCGTGATCCTCCCGCTGGGTTGGCTCGTGCTGCGCGGTCTGACGACGTCTTTCGGCGCGCCGAAACCACCGCGGCCACCGCACGTCGCGCAGCATAGTTCGGTCCGCTGATCCAGGGGACCGGCAGGAGTGGCGAAACCGCCAGTCGTCGCGGATCTCACGTGGGCCGGCGACCTCAGGTTCAGCGGAGTCTCCGGCAAGGCATCCGTCACAATCGACGGCGACAGTGCTGCCGGACCCTCGCCGGTTCAGGCGCTCGCATTCGCGCTTGCCGGCTGCATGTCGGCCGACGTGGTTTTCATCCTGCGAAAAGGGCGGCACCCCTGCAGGCGCTGCGTGCCCGGCTCACCGGGCAGCGCGCCCAGGAGGATCCGCATCGGCTTCTGAAGGTCGATCTGCATTTCGAAATCGAAGGCGCTATGCCTGCGGAAGCCGTCCAGCGCGCCATTGCTCTTTCGCGCGACAAATACTGTTCGGTCTGGCACTCCCTGAATCACGATATCGATTTTCAGGTGACGTCTGAGATCCGAGTCCCAACCCAGAGCTAATCTTCCCGGCAGATCGGCGTACGTCGACTGGGCGCGCGGCATCGCGGTCCTCGTGATGATCGAGGCGCACACGCTCGACGCTTGGACACGGCTCTCCGACCGCACGTCGTCGGCCTTTCGCGACGCCATGGTGCTGGCCGGCTTTGCGGCGCCGCTATTCCTGTGGCTCGCTGGTATCACGCTGGTTCTGGCGGCGGAGGCGACGGTCCGGCGTGGCCAGCCGCGCCGAGCGGCCGCTGAATTGGTCTGCCGCCGGGGACTCGAGGTTTTCGTTCTGGCGTTTCTGTTCCGCCTTCAGGCATTCATCGTCAGTCCGGGCGCTCACCCTGTCACGCTTTTTCGCGTCGACATTCTGAACATCATGGGGCCGGCAATCGCGGTTGGCGGCGTCATCTGGCTGGTTTCGGCGTCACGCTCAGTGGTTTTCGCGTGCTACGCGACCATCGCGACCGCGTTCGCGATGCTCACGCCGCTGATACGTACAGCCGTCGTCCTCAGTCGTCTGCCAATCTGGGTGCAGTGGTACATCAGGCCTTCCGGCGACAACACGACGTTCACCGGATTTCCGTGGGCCGGCTTTGTGTTTGCGGGGGCGGCGACGGGTGTGCTGCTCGCTGCGGGCCGGGCGACGAATACCGAGCGCCGCGTGCAAATGGGCCTTGCCGCCGCCGGTGTGGTCCTCGTCGCTGCGGGGTTCTACGCGGCGTCGCTGCCTTCGATCTACAGGGATTCTTCCTTCTGGACGACGTCGCCGGCTTTCTTTGCCATACGCGTCGGCGTCCTGATGACCGCGCTTGCTGTCGTGTATTTCGCGGAGCGTGTGAGCTCTGGCCGGCGCATCGCGCCGTCGGCGCTCGCCCGGTTCGGACGGCATTCGCTGTTTGTCTATTGGATTCACGTCGAGCTCGTGTACGGCTACGCGACCTGGGCGATTCATCGTCGTCTTCCGTTATGGGGAGCGGTTGTCGCGTGCGTGTTGTTCGCCCTGTTGATGTACGGCGCCGTGGTGGTGCGCGACCGCCTCGTGGGGCGCTGGCGCTCCCGCAAGAAGCAAATATCTTTACAATACAAAGCTTCAACCGTATGATTCCAGGAGTGCGTGCCTTCCTCGGTGGTCTCTGCTGCGCCACGATTGCCGCTTCCTGCTGGCTGGCGACGATGTTCCTCGTCCTCCACCGGGCGGGTTACCTTCGCGGCATGACGCTCGCGATGTTTTTCGCGCTGCAGGGCGTCCTGACGCTCGCGGTTCTGGCGGGATGGCTCGTTTCAGCCCCGGTTCGCGTGCTCACCCTGGTCGGCGCCAGCGGGATTGTCGTGGCTGGCGCAACAGCCCTGGCCAGCCATCTCTCCGCCTCTCATTTCGAGGGGTACGCCGTGGTCATCGGCGTCGGGCTCGTTGTCCAAGGCGCGCTGACCCTCGGTCTCTTTGCTTCGGGCAGCTTCCACCCCGGGGCAAAGTTGCACCAATTTGGCGATTGACCTACCGACTGATTTATCCTATTAAACTACTGCAGACACGCAACTTAGGTTCATTCGTGGCGGGTGAACATAGTGTGACGTTTGGCGAAAAAACCATTGAGATGGCCGCCTGACGGTCAGTACAATTCGCCTCTTACTATGATCAACGTCGCCGCCATCCGCATGCAGCAGTTCGGAGTGCAGTTCTACCAGGCATCGCTGACAGCGAGCGACATCGACAAGCTCGTCCGGTTCGAGGTCCTCAACTACGGCGACAACACGCAAGGCGTGCGCGGAGGAAAGCAGAAGCCCGGTCCGGGCGCCGCGCCGTCCAAAGTCAACTGGGACCTGCTCGAGCGGCGGATTGCGTCAAACGAGAAGGCCTACCAGCGCCAGATCATCCGCAAGAAAATCGACGAGCTGGTCCAGTACTACGAGCAGTGCCGCCAGGCGCGGGATCTGCCGTCTATTCCCGGCGCCGTCATCATCTCGTGCGATGAAAAGCTGTCTTTCCAGCCGGCGGGTGAAGACTCGCGTGTCGGCATTCTGAAGGTGCCCGAGCGCGAGGGCATCCTGCGGGCGATTGACGGCCAGCATCGGTTGCTTGCGTTACACGCCGACATCGACCGCTTTGCCGGCGAAGATTTCAGTGTGCCGGCGATCATCTTCGATCGGCTGCCCGAAGATCACGTCGTGCAGATGTTTGTCACGATCAACGCGAAGCACACACGCCTGAACGCCTCGCACCTCGTCAGTCTGTCGGGCCGCCAGCTCTACCGCGACGAGAACCTGGCGACGGCTCACGACGTTGTCCGGGCGCTCAACGATCGCGAAGACTCCCCGCTCTACGATGAAATCAAGCTGCTGGGCGTCGGCCGGGGCCGCGTCGCCCAGGCGCCTCTGGCGCAGGAGCTGAAAAAGCTGTTTGCGTCGGGCACGTTCTCGGGGCGCAAGGACATGTACGAGGAATCGAAGAAGTTCTTCGTCAACTACTTCAAGCAGATCGCGCTCGTGTTCGGCGGCGCGTGGAACGGACGCAAGTACAGCATCCGGTCGGCTTCGGCGCTGCGGGCGTTCATCCGCGTCGCGCCGGACGTCGTCCGACGCCTCGATCAGGAACATGCCGATCGTGCCGACTTCAGGGCGATTGGCCGTGTGATAGCACCGTGGGGACGCCGCATCGGTGA
>Ga0137395_10001283_pt1 | contig 11584 bp, 11 predicted proteins | sample czobulk216metaG_FD_108283 | JGI IMG/M metagenome (GOLD analysis project Ga0137395, IMG submission 108283) | Vadose zone soil microbial communities from Angelo Coast Range Reserve, California, USA - czobulk2.16 metaG | ecosystem: Environmental > Terrestrial > Soil > Vadose zone | place: USA...
AGTGTCGGTGGCGAATGATGGCCTTCAAAAAACGTCGCCCGGCGATGGCGACGCGAGCCTCTGGATCGCGACCAAGACCGGAGCTGCACCGACGACGACTGTGTCGTCAAGTGGTTGGCCCGTTTCACCGGCGCCCGCGCCCCGCGTAATCAACGGCGTCGCGATCGTGGTTCATGGCGCTGGTGCCGATACCCACCTGCCGCCGAGTGCGCCAACCGGCTTGCAAGTCCACTGAACGTCAAAATCCACTGGCATCGGCCCCTTGCGCCTCTTGAGCTTCAGCACGATCTATTTGTTGACGGCGTCGAAGAGCGACAGCCGCCAATGGCGCCATGGCCCGCATAAGCAAACGTTTATTCAGCGAATCCTCGGTGAGCGAAAATCGATCGAGCGATATACTTCCCGGTCGCTGAGGCCTTGGCCGCGATACCTGCCAATTCCAATCGTCCGGAGGCAGTCAGGCCAGCCGAATTGCGATAACGCCGAGGAGGATCGAATGGCGGAACGCATGTCCTCTCACCGCTTCGCGTCTCTACAAAAGAAGTCTTCGGTACTCGTCATTCTCGCTGCGTTAGTCGCGGCCGCTGCCGGCGTCGTTCGGATCGCGGCGGTACATGAGGACGCCGACGATCGCGGGACGCATCACCGCGGCTGGCCGATGATCGGTCACGACCCGGCAAACACGCGCAGCCAGCCGTTTGAGCGCACTATCGGCCCGTCGAACGTACATGGTTTGGCCGTCAAGTGGACCGCGCCGACGACCGGAGACGTCTCGGCCACGCCGGCCGTTGCCGACGGTGCCGTGTACTTCGGGGATTTCGGCGGCACGCTGTGGAAGCTCGACGCCGAGACCGGTGAGGTCATCTGGTCGCACCTTGTCGCGGACTACACCGGGATTACCGGCGATTTGGCGCGCACGAGCCCGAGTGTCTTCAAGGACATCCTGGTAGTGGGCGATCTGAAAGCGCCGAAGTTACTCGGCATCGACACGAAGACGGGAGCGCTCCGCTGGATCACGGATGTTCATCCCGATCCCAAAGGAATCATGACAGGGTCTCCCGTGCTTGCCGGCGACACGATCTTCACTGGCGTCTCGGCCTCCGGAGCGTCGGGACCGAATGCGACGTTTCGTGGCGCAATCGTCGCGGTCGACGCGCGAACCGGTCACCTGTTGTGGCGCACGTATTCGTTGCCGGACAACGGAGGCGTGCCCGGAGGGTACGCCGGCGCGACGATGTTCTCGCCGCCGGCGGTCGATGTGTCCGCCGGCCTGGTGTACGGAACGTTCGGACAGCCGTACACGGAGCCGGCAAGCGTGACGGCGTGCCACGCGGCACACGGCGGCTTCACGGAATCATGTGAGTTGCCCGGGGCGTATCTCAAGTCGGTCGTCGCGTTCGACATGAAAACGGGCGCACCGCGATGGTCGTACCGCGTGCAAGGCCGTGGCCCCTGGCTGCAGGCCTGTGGACACCAACCCGCCGCCGTGACCTGGTGCGCCAGTGAGGCCGATGGCGAGAAATGGGACATCGGCGGGTCAGGCGTGAACGTGATGCGACTGCATCGACGCGGACGGCACGATGGCGATGATCACGATGGCGATGATCATGACGGCGATGATCACGAGGTGCGAGACGTGGTTGGGTTAGGTGGAAAGAGCGGCGTGTATATCTTGCTCGACGCGAAGACTGGCGCCTTCATCTGGAGCAGCTTGATCGGCCCAGGTGGTGATCAGGGCGGAATGGAGTGGGGCACCGCGACTGACGGGCACCGCATCTACGTGTCGATCACCAACCACCACCACATCTCTTACAAGCTGACGGCGAATGGCGTCCTGACAGGCACAGCCGTGACCGGCGGCTCGTGGGCCGCACTCGATTCAATCACCGGACAGATCCTCTGGCAGACCGCCGATCCGCAGGTCGAAACCCTCCCCGGCGTTGGCGTCGTTGGTGTGTGGGACCTTGCGCCGGTGACCGTTGCACACGGGGTCCTGTACGCCGCGTCGATGGCCAAGCTCGCGTTTCAGAATCAGATGTTCGCGCTCGACGCTGCGACAGGACAGATTCTCTGGCAATTCGGGGCGGGCAGTTCGGTCAATGCCGGTCCGGCCGTCGTTGACGGCACCGTGTACTGGGGCGCCGGGTATGCGAGATCCGGAGTAGAAGGAAGCGGGAACCGGCAGTTTTTCGCGTTCAGCCTTGGCGGAAAGTGACCGCGCATTGCTTGATCGCCGCCCTTGCCACAGGCGAAGCGCCGAAAAGACGCAGGCGGGCGCAGGCAATCCGCTAAATCTGCCTGAACTGTTGCGGCGACCCGCGATGCGCCGCGTCCTCACCGTCGATTTTGTCTATTGGTTCTCGTTCGCGATCTTCCAGACGACGTTCGCGTTGTTTGCGGCGCGGCGGTTTGGCTTCGATGTCTCGCGGACCGGACACTTCTTCGCCGGGTTCGGCTTGCTTGGCGCCGTCATTCAGGGTGGGTTCGTCCGTCCGATCGTCAAGCGCACCGGCGACAAACCGTCGAAAGTCTGGGCCGTACGCTGGGGCCAGTGTGGGGCAACGCGTCGCTTCAGCGCTACGGCGAAGGCACGCCGTTCATTTCAGGCGCCGTTTGTCTCCTGCTGACGCTGGTTTTCGTCGCGGGCCATCAGGTCGCGGACGACTAGGGCGATTGGACGCAGTCTCCATCTTCAGATGGACAGAGGAACGGGCCGCCTCCCAGCCAATTCTCGATTCTCGCGTTTTTCATTAACGATTTCGCTGGTCTTGGCGTCCGCAGTGAGCGCGTCGGACGGTAGGGCAGGACCTCCACCGACAAGTCGAGCCGGTCGCGCAACGGACCGGACAACCTGTCGCGCTCACGGGCGACCGCGATTGTGGACTGCTGCTCGTCGGATTCGATGAAGATCGACGGTCAGGAAGAACCACAAGTGCCGCACGTGCGAGGGGACTCGACTCGTTCAGCAGCGTCCGTAAGACGCAGGATTCCACTCGTACGGCATGAGTGGCTCTCCCGTGGTAGATGACGCATCACGGCCTGCGTGATTCACACAAGTTTTCTTCGGCTGAGCCTGGCATGACAGCTGCACCTCAGCCGTATTCGGACGTATCGAAACGTTCGTCGGCAGAACGCTGGTCATTCGAGGCGTTGATGGGTTGAACGCCGCGCAGCAGGAGCGTCTCCTGACATTCAACAGCCGAACGGCTCGTAACCTACACGTCGTATCGATCGCCAGCGTTCCTCGCCGGAGTGGGACGCGATGAGGTCTACTCGAAGTTAGAGGGCACCTCGATGGCAAAGCCTCTGATAGCCATCCTGATTCCAGCGTTCAATGCTGAGGAGTGGATCGCGGATTCGCTCCAGTCGGCTCTCGAGCAGACCTGGGACAGAACAGAGATCATCGTCGTGGACGACGGGTCGCAGGATCGCACGCTCGCGATTGCCAGTCAGTTCGCCTCGCGCCATGTCGTGGTGGTGACGCAGCAGAACCAGGGGGCCGCCGCCGCCAGAAACAAAGCGCTCTCGCTCAGCCAGGGCGACTACATCCAGTGGCTCGATGCCGACGATCTGCTGGCTCCAGACAAGATCGCGCGGCAGGTCGACGTCCTCGCGGAGATCGGGACGAGAACGCTGCTGTCGTCCGAGTGGGGCCGCTTTCTGTATCGACCGACTCACGCGCATTTTGAGCCGACGGCACTCTGGTGCGATCTCACTCCTGTCGAATGGTTGATCCGGAAGATGTCGCAGAACCTGTACATGCAGACGGCCACGTGGCTCGTGAGCCGCGAGCTGACCGAGGCCGCTGGGCCATGGAACACCGAACTGCTCGGCGATGATGACGGCGAGTACTTCTGCCGGGTGCTGCTCGAGAGCGACGGTGTTCGATTTGTGCCGCAGGCCAAGGTGTTGTACCGGATGACCGGCACCCGACGCCTGAGCTATGTCGGAACGTCGCACCGGAAGATGGATGCGCAGCTCCGCTCGATGGAGCTGCACATGTCCTATTTGAGACGTCTGGAAGACAGCGACCGGTCGCGGCTCGCATGCGTGTTGTACCTCGAGAATTGGTTGAACCATTTCTATCCCCACCGGCCGGATATTGTCCTGGCCATGAAGACCCGGGCGAAGAGCCTCGGAGCCGAGATCGGATTGCCCAAGTGGTCCTGGAAGTACTCGTGGATCGCTCGGATGTTTGGTACGAGCGTGGCGAGGCGGGCGCAAACACGGGCTCAACTATCGAGATGGGCTGTCCAGCGGTGGTGGGACAAGGTCCTCGCACACAGGGGCGAAGCAGAGGTTCGTTAGCGTTTCTTCAGATAGATCTCGCTTTGCATGTGGTCTGCGCCCGCAGGGTGATGGACGACCTCGTCGACGCTCAATCCATGTGCAGCGAACACATCCAGCAGGAACAGCCGGTCATATCGCACCACATGAAGCGGCCCGACACACGGGTAATTCACATAGTTCACCGGGTTGAGCGATACAGGCGGAACGCCCTCTTCCACGAAGGCTGTTACGAACACCAGCGCCCCCTTCTTCGCGATGCGGCTGATCTCTGCAACATAGATCTTCATGGCGGCCGGCGCGAAGTTCGTGAACAGGCCCCACAGATACACGATGTCGGCGCTCCCGTCAGGCACGGGCAATCTGAAATCCTTCGTCAGCGTGACGCCCTTCGGGTTGTATCGTTCATTCTCCACGTCAACATGAAGGAAGCGGAAGGACGGATGGTTCCGCTCGATGTATCGCCGACACCAGTCCACGTACGGCTGATGGGCCTCGAGACCGCAGTAATGCACCTCGCCGATCTCCTGCATCAGGCCGATCGCCAGCCGGCCCACGCCGCTGCCGATGTCAACCACTTGACTCTCTCTTGTGCATCCCAGTCTGGCAACCAGCCTCCGGGCCTCTGCAACCGCCGACTTCAAGAAGTAGCTATTGTCGTCGTACGGGAAGCCGCACATGTCGATCCGCAATCCCGTCGGCGGCAGCAGACAGCCTTGATAGCGAACACAATTCGGCAGGAGACGTCGAACCGCCCGTCGGATCGGACGCGGCGTGAGAGCGGCGAATGCCGCTCGTATCGTGACCTCAGTGCCGGGAATTTTCGGGTTCACCGTGCCTCCTGTCGGTGCTTTCGGGTAGCAGCGTTGATGTCATCGTTCAGATCGAGGTAGACAGCGTTGAGCTGATAGTAGAGACGGTCCAGAAACAGGCCGCGCCGGACCAGCGGAAAGAGCGGCATGCCTGACGTCGAGATGGCCTGCGTGCGAGCATTCGCTTTGTCCAACAGAGCAGAGAGGTACGCCTGTTGGCCCGCGTCCAAGGCATCAACATCTCGGATGACCAGTGTGCGGAACGGGGTCGTGGGCGGCACTGGTGTCTCGCGCGGCAGCCAAGCCGCTATCGGCAATCCCAAATACGCCCGCATCAGGTCGAGCGTCTGATCGGCCTCGGTCGCAGGACCAATGACGAGCACATTGGGACGGTGAAGGCGGAGCAGCACGACCAACTCCGCGAGTCGGCGCCGCTCGCAGTTCAGGCTGAACACGCCCCTGAGGCGCTCGGCGACTGCGTCCACTCGCAGCGTCCCGTTCTTCGCAATGATTGAGGGGCGCTCATCTCGGTTCCTTGAGGCCACGTTTCGAACTCCGGATATCGGATTGCACTTGTCATACCAGCTCACCCGATCAAAACGCGAGACTCGGTGGGTCAGCCGCGCGATTCAGTCCACCGTGCGTCTTCGACAACGGCGGCGTCAGATTGGTTCGTGCGGATGTCATCGTCGACGAAGCGAGCCTGTTGGATCTCGCGAGCAGCGATCACCCATGGGAAACGCCATCAGACGCGACGATCGGTGGACGCCGATTGCCCGTTGCGTGATCGACCTCTACCGTACGAGTGGAATCCTCCTTCTCCCTTCGAGCGCGCAAGCTGATTCCACGTATCGGCTCGCCGTCGGGCCCACCGTCCGTGCCGGATCGGCCACGCAGGGCATTTACTACGCGGCCAACATCGCGGCCGCGCCAGCGGGCGGCAACACCGTCACCGTCAACTTCTTGCTGCCAGCCTTGTCCGTCGACATCAGGATTTCCGAGTATCGCGGCATCGCGACGAGCAATCCTGTCGACGTGACTGCAGCCGCGACGGGCAACAGCACGTTCAGTAACAGCGGCGCCGTGACGACGGCGAACGCCAACGACTTGCTCGTCGGCGCCAACACGGTCGCGACGCGCACGACTGGGGCTGGCGCCGGTTATACCTCGAGGATCATCACGACCAGGGCGGGGAGATTCTCGAAGATCAGATCGTGACAGCCGCAGGCAGCTACAGCGCCTGACGCACTTCCATGCGGCGGATCAGAATGTGCAAACGCTGGTCAACGCCTTCCCGTTTGGCACTCCCGAGCCGGGCAACTACAGCTCACCGGTCTACTACAACGGCTCTGTCTGCGCCGGTCGCCGACGTGCTGCAGGCATTCAAGTTGACCAACGGATTGCTGTCGACGGCGCCAACGTCGACATCTCCAGAGGCCTATCCCTATCCAGGCGGCGCGCTGGCTATCTCCGCAAACGGGAGCAGCAACGGGCTGCTCTGGGCTGTGCAGAAGAATGGCACCGCGCCCGGCACGCTTCGCGTCTACGACGCCGGCAGCCTGACCTCCGAGCTGTACAACAGCGATCAGACGGGCGCGCGCGACACACTGGATGTCGCCACCAAGTTCTCCATCCCGCTGGTGGTCAACGGGAAAGTGTTCGTGGCTTCCAGTAGCAGGTTGACGATATACGGACTGCTGCCCTAGGGAGACGAGACTTGCTGACGTCAGCGCTGACGCTGCTGGAAGTGCCGCTGGTGCCATATCGCGCGGGCAACCGGCAGTTGGCGGAGCAGTACGAGGCGCTCCTGCAACTCCGCGCCGCCGCGCAGCTCCGTGCGGCGTCCGGCGCGAAAATGCCCGATGCCCTTCAGCTGGTCGCCGCGCTCGGCGCTGTCGAGCGCGCGGCAAAACTGATCGCCCGAACGGTCAAAACAACGGGGATGGTCGGACGGTCTCTCGCTCAGTAGCGCTCGTGTATGCGTTCTTCGCGACGTGGCACGCATCGAGCCACGTGTTGACCAGGATCGTCGTCCCTGCTGAAATGTCATGATCGGCGGCCATCGCCCTTGCGCGAGCGCGCATGTGCTCGAACCGGTCCGATCGCGCCAACTCGTGAAGGAATCGGAATAGGCCCTCGTCGAAATCGTCGACGACGACGCCAGATCCGTACTGCGATATGAGATCTGCGGCAGTCGTTCCGCGCAACGCGACGGCCGGAGTTCCGCACGCCGCGGCCTCGAGCAGGACCAATCCGAGCGTATCGCTGCGTGTCGGTACCAGCAGAAAGTGGATGGCTCGGTACATCGCCACGAGATCGTCACCGTGTTTGTAGCCGACAAAATCGGCGTTCGCCCGCGCCAGCCTCGCCCGCTCCGGTCCATCGCCAACGATAATCAATCGACAGCCGAGACGCTTGATCGTGTCCGCATGATTCAGGATCCTTGAGAGATTCTTTTCTCGTGCGATCCTGCCCACGAATCCGAATACGACCGGATCCGTATCCCGATCGCTCGCGGGCATCGCGTCGGCTGTCGCAAACCGCCGAACATCGACAAACGCCGAGGTGTAAAGAAGCTTCCGTTTCAAGTCGCTGCCGAGGCATTCGTCGGTCCTGCTTGTGTGCGCGATCAGAGGGCTGCACTGTCCGTAAGTCATCCGGTCCCACCGACGTGCGAGGTTGACTTTCAGCCAGGACGGGATCAGGGCTGGCAGATACTCGTCAATATACGCGGGCCAGTTCGTGTGATAAAAGCCGACGCATCGCTTTCGATATCTGGCGGCGTACCGCATCGCCGACACGCCGAGAAGGCCCTGCGTCGCGATGTGGACGACGTCGATGTTCCCGTACACAGACTCAAGGTTTCTGAAATCCTTGTGTCCGACATATCCCGTGACAAGCTCCGGATACTGCGGAAGGCGAAATCGGAATAGTGGGGCCATGCCGATCACACGGTGACCGCATCCAATCGACTGGTCGCATGCGTGATCGGTCGGATGGACGATCAGCAGCCGGCAGAGCCCCGGGAACTGTTCGTCTACGGAGCGAATCACTGCCCGATACAGCGTCGTGATTCCGTTCGTCTGGTCCCAACAATCTGTTGCGATCAGCACCCGCCGGGCGGCGTCTGCGTCGCGGAGGCTCACGCGCCTTTGCGACTTCTGAGAGCGAGAGGGCCAGCAGGCAGACACCGCGTCAGACATGCAGCGGTCGTCTCCGCATGACGCTGCGAGAGCATCGTCAAGTGGGTTCCCGGTGTTTTGATGACGACGATCGTTCGAGCATGTTTGCGCCAGACAGACTCGAGGGAGGGGAGGCCGGGCTCGCGTCCTGCGGGCGAGAACAGCGTGAGCTCACCGTGATAAACCCCTGGGTAATACTTCGCAGAGGCGATGAGGGCGCTTACCGCTACCTTGATTCCGACGAGAGGCGCGGCGCTGATGGACAGCCGCCACGCGCGAAGGTGCTCGGCTGACTTGCGCAGTGTGCCGGGCCAGCTGCGGATCGACGAGGCGCGCAAAGCGGCGGCGAGAAGCTTCATCCGCCTAGCGCCGATGGCGAGCCAGCTCCGTAATGGCCATCGCACCGGACTCATCGTCGTATCGAAGAGCCCGACGAGGCCGACCTCATCCCCCGACTCGGACAGGCGTCGGGCGATCTCGAACGCCGCAAGTCCACCGGAGGAGTAGCCGCACAGGTGATACGGACCGCTCGGCTGGCGCTTCTTGATCTCTTTCAGATAGTCCGCGGCCATCGCCTCGATGCTCGTGTGCGCCTTTTCTCCGCGCACGACACCGCGCGCCCGAATGCCAATCACCTCGCCGGCGTAGGTTACGCGCCGCGCCGCAGGCAGGATTTCGACGAGGTTGCCGCCCACGCCGTGGATGAAGAACACCGGCGGCATTCCCTCTCCTGCCTTGAGGGTCACGAGCGGAGTTGAGCCAGGAGCGCGGTGTTCTCTGAGCGCCCGGCAAAGCTCGTCAAATCTGGGCGCCTCATTGATCAGCGTGAGCGGGATCTCGATGCCGAGCGCGCGCTCGAGTTCGAGCACGAACGTGATGGCATTGAGAGAGTCGCCGCCGCTGTCGAAGAAATCATCCTCAGCTGAGCGAACGGGCGCCAGCAAGACGTCGTGCCAGACGCGAGCTACTGTCTGCGAGACGCGATCGTCGTCGGCGATCGCAGGGAGCGCGGCCTCTTCGTTCGACTCGGCGCGTTCGCGCTGGACATGCACCTCATCCAGCGTCGTGAGCGCGCGAGTGTCCAGCTTCGAGCTCGGCAGCCGCGGAATCGAGGATTCAAGATAGAAGCGAACGGGGCGCATCGCCGGTGCCGCGGAGCGGACCCACGTTTTCAATTCGTCGACGAGCGCCGCGGGCGCTCCATCGCGCGCACTCACGTATGCGACGAGTGTCGACGTGTTATCGGCACTGCCCGGCCGTGCGACCACGGCGACATCTCGTACGAAAGCGTGTCCGCGAAGCATCGCTTCGACGCCGTCCAGCTCGACGCGAGACCCGCGTATCTTGACTTGCCTGTCCTTGCGGCCGACTCGCTCGAGCAGCCCGTCGTACCGCTGGCGCACGAGATCCCCCGTGCGAAAAATCCGCCATCCACACCCGCCACCGGTTTCAACGCTCTCGTCGGAAAGACGCCCCTCGATCCATCGTCCCAGCGACACGTAGCGGCTTGCGACGACGAGCTCGCCGATTTCGCCCGGCGACGTGGCACGACCCGCTTCATCGACGAGGGCGAGACGATTGCCGGGCAGCGGATAGCCGACGGGAACTCGGGCGTCTTCACTCCGGCACGTATCGTCAACGAACCACTGCATCATCGGCGCTTCCGTCGCGGCATAGACAACCTGGATTGCGGCGTCTGGTGCCAGCCACGCGCGCAGCGTCTCGACGTCGCTCCACGCCGTCGTGTCTCCGCCCACACGCACCAGCCTCAGAGAAGCGTCCGCACGTCGCTCCCGAGCCGAGACGATGGATCGGAGAAGAGCGGGAAAGGCGAACAGGATGGTGACCGCCTCCGAGCGGATCACGTTCAGAATCTCGCGCGCTCCGACGCCTTGCGGATCGAGGAGCTGAACGCTTGCTCCTGCCAGCAGCGCGGTCATGACGTCCCGGACGCCGACGATCGTGCCGGGCGAGGCGAGCGTCAGCAGCCGGTCCGCCGCGTTGATGTGCGCGGCATTGATCGATTGCGCCACGCGCTGCAGCAGGCTTCGCTGGCTGTTCACGATGCTCTTTGGCCGCCCCGTGCTGCCAGACGTGAACAGGACACACGCGGGTTCATCCACGCCCATGCTGGCCGGTCGCCAGTCCTTGCGCGCGGGTCCGGGTAAGTTCGTCAGACGGATGACGCGCACGGTTGGGCTCGGAGCCGCGAGACGGTCGAGACCATCAGCCAGCGTGATGATCAGCGCCGGGCGCGCCTCTCGCAGCGCGTGGCCCAGCCAGTCCGGCGGGTAGTGTGTGTCGAGTGCGACAAACGGGCGTCCGGCGGCGAGGCATGCGAGCATCGCGACCGGAAACAGCGGGCATGCCGGCAGCAGGATGGCGATCAGGTCGCCCGGCTCGGTGCCGGCCGCCAGGGTTTCGGCGAGTCCTGAGACCGCGTCCCACAATTCACCAAAGGTGAGAGCCGTGTTTGCGTCCCTGATGGCGATGCGGTTTCGGTGTCGGCGGGCGACGCGTTCGAAGTGCTCGATGATCGGCCGGTCCAGGCCCTGGTCACGAAAGCGGGTAAAGAGCCGGGTCGCGGGCCCGTTCCAATCCAGCGGACGCGGATCGACCTCGAGCCACTCAAAGCCACGAGCCGTGTCGAGAACGCTGGCCGAAGGGTTGGTGCGCGTGTCCCCTCGCAAGGAATGCAGGGCTCCCGGGAATCGAGAGGCCTGAACCTAAGACGTAGACATTCTACGGCTTGTTCCAGAGCCTGAGTCTGCGGGGCCGCTCCATCGAGAACTGACGGCCAGCGTCAGCGCTCATGCCGATAGCACGCTATGTGTGCTATCGTGCTATACTGTGATTCGGGCGTTCGCCGACGACACGACCAGCGACGTCTGGAACGGCCTCAACACAAAGGCTGCCCGTCGCATTCCCCGGGGGCTATGGCCCATCGTGCGGCGCAAGCTGGACCAGATCGATTCGGTCACGAAGCTCGACGACCTGAGGGTGCCACCTGGGAACCGCTTGCATGCCCTCGCGGACGATCTGCTCGGTCATTATGCGATCCATGTCAACGATCAGTACCGGATTGTGTTCCGATTCGAGGGTCAGGACGCGCACGCCGTTCGTTGCACCGACTATCACTGAAGGAACCGCTCATGTTGCCCACGAATCGTCCCCCCACGCATCCGGGAGAGATGCTCCTCAAGGAATTCCTCGAGCCGCTCGGGGTGTCGCAGGTTGAGGCAGCCAACCGTATGAACCTCCCATTCCAGCGGGTCAACGCCATCGTGAAGGGCCGCCGGGGGG
>Ga0137395_10001285_pt1 | contig 11572 bp, 9 predicted proteins | sample czobulk216metaG_FD_108283 | JGI IMG/M metagenome (GOLD analysis project Ga0137395, IMG submission 108283) | Vadose zone soil microbial communities from Angelo Coast Range Reserve, California, USA - czobulk2.16 metaG | ecosystem: Environmental > Terrestrial > Soil > Vadose zone | place: USA...
CGGTCGCGATCAGGCACGCCAGTCCGAGCGCTGCGACATAGAAATGCCGCGGCGGGCTTGGGTTTCCGAGGTAGATGGCGATGGTCGGCAGAACGCCGGCCAAGCCCAGAAGGAGGAGCCCGAATTTCCGCCTGCGCACGGCGTGGAACGCGATCCACGCGCCGCCCGCCAGGAGCGGCAAGCCCACTTCGGAAAGCAAGTGGACCGTGCCCCACTTTGCCTGCGCGGGATGAAGCGCGCTGAGCAGGACGGGGACTTTGCTTGCGAACGACTTGCCGTGGGGTACAAGGAGATTCCGGACCACGAGCCAGACGGCCACCGCCGCGGCGAAGGTCCCGCCCGAGATCGCCAATCTCCGCCAGACGCGCTCACGTCCCAGAGCCACCGCGATGCCGAGCATCAAGACCGCGAAGACCGCGACCTGCTCGAATCGAATCATGAGCGCGACGGATTGGATCGCCGCGGCCGCCGCGATCCGGGCCCATCCGAGACGGTTCTCGCCGGAGCCGAAGAGCGATCGCAGGAGAACCCAGGAGAGGAGGAAGAACGGCAGCGCCACCGAAAACGGGTGTCCGTACGAAACCGTGAAGAAATAGAGGGGACTGACGAGAAACAGCAGCACCGCCAGGCGCGCGCGGGCCGGGTCACGCATGGCCGGAGCGAGCACGATCGCCAGCAGGAATGGGGTCGCGAGCCCGGACAAGCATCCGACCACGTTCATGATCCCGAGCACGTTGGTCGCCGAGGGAATCCAGAACACGGTGAAGAAGTGGAACAGGTGGTAGAAGAGGAACTGAAGGCCCGGATCATAGCAAAGCGGATTGATCACGTTCCCTGTTTGGGCGGCGCGCACGACGCCGGCGGCCATCATGAACGTGTCGTGCTCGCCCGACCCCGTTCTGAAGAAGAGGCGCAGCGACGCGACGGCCCATACGAGAACGACCGCGAGCACGAACGGCGTTGTCAGGACAGGACCCGATTTCGCGGGTGCCTCCGCCGCGATCGGTCGGCCCGAGCCCGGAGACGGGGCGGATTCCTTCCGTGCCCCCTCCGCCTCATCCAGTGCCTGCGTGTACCACCGCCGGATTCGCCAGAGGTCACGGACGACCCGGAAGATCTCGAACGGGCCGATCTTTGAGCCTTTGACGTCCTGCCATGCCTGAAGCGGCAGCTCGGCGACGCACTCGCTGGACGGGAGGCCACCGGACCGCGCGCGCTCCTCCGAGAGCCTGGCGAGGATCTCCACGTCGAACACCCAGCGCGACAGGAAGGGAGATCCGAAGATTCGGACCAGCGTCGGGGTGACCCGGAAGAGCTTGGCGCCGCACTGCGTGTCGTACGTCGGGAGCTTCAGGATCCACGACACGATCGTCGCGAAGCATCGGCCCGCGTAGTGGCGGAGCTTGTTCCGCTCGATGGCGCGGCCCAGCATCAGCACGCGCGAACCCAGCACCATCTCCAGCTCGCGCCGCGCCACGAACTGGGCGAGGAAGCTGGGAACCGCGTCGAGCGGCGTCGCGAGATCGGCGTCCCAGAAGCCGACGAAGTCGGCCGGCTTGGCGAGCCCGGCGAGGAAGCCTTGGCGGACCGCCTCGGCTTTCCCCACGTTTCGCGGCAGCTGCAACAGCCAGGCGCGAGTCGGAAACTTCTCGCAGAACGCCAGGATGACGGCGGCCGTCTGGTCGCGGCTCCCGTCGTCCACGAAGATGACGTCAACGTCCGGGATGGCGGCGAAGAACGCAGCGAACGCATCGACGCGCAGACGCTGTTCCTCGTTGTAGCACGGGACGACGAGGATGGCGCGGGATCTGGCGGGGCTTTCTACCGCTGGGTTCGGAGTGGTCTGCATCGTCGGGGCACGGACTCTACCACACGTTTCGGCGGTCCGCCCGCCGTTTTCACTCTGTACAACGCGCGGAACGTCCAGCACCATCCCCCACTATGTCCGAAGGCCTCGCTCGCCGCGAGTTCTCCCTGGAAGAGCTGTTGAGCGTGACGCGTGAGCTGGGCCACGGCTCCTTCTTCACGAACGACAGCAGAGAGTATGAGCTCCACTATTCGGAGCGGCACTATCGCCGGCTGCAAGAGATCTTCCGTCTCGTGGCAAAGGCTTCCCCGACGCAAGGCAACCTGCTCGATATCGGAACGACGCAGTTCACGTTTCTGCTGAAGAAGCTGACGCCCCACAAGATCTTCACGATCGACTACACCTCCGGATTCCGGCAGCGCTGCGCGGACCACGACATCGCCTTCGAGACGCACGACATCACCTCCCCGGCCCTTCCTTTCGGCGGGCAGCGATTCGACCTCATCGTGTTCACGGAGGTGTTCGAGCATCTGCTCGCGAATCCGGTCCGCGTCTTCTCGAAGCTCAAGAGCATGCTCACGGACAACGGCTCCCTGATTGTTGGGACTCCCAATCTCGCCTCGCTTCAAAAGCGCATCCTCCTCCTGTTGAACCGGCCCATCCTGGATTGGCCGACCTGGGAGGTGGGCGATGAGGATATTCATGGTCACGGGCACAATCGGATCTACGTGCGGAAGGAATTGACGGCGTTCATAGAGAAGGCGGGGCTTACGGTGACGGTTGCGGGCTACTCATTATCGATGGACTTTACCGAGCCTCAGGCGGGGCCGTGGCTCAACGCCGCGAAGCTACTGTTGCTGGGACCCAAGCTGCTGGTGCCCTCCTTCCGCTGGGGAATTCACATGGTCGCGAGGAACAAGCAAGGCCGTTGAACCGGGTCGTGAGGCGCAGGCCGGGGCGCTGCTAGCGCCGCCGCGACCGGGCCTCCGCGACGACTCCAAGATCCTTGTCGCCGCGGCCCGAGAGGTTGATCACCACAAGCGCCTGCCGGTCGATCTTGCCCCGCCTCCCCTCCCGCGCGACGTAAGCGAGCGCGTGCGCCGATTCGAGCGCGGGAAGGATGCCCTCCCGCAGGGCCAGGAGATCGAAGGCGTCCAGGGCCTCGTCGTCGGTGACCGAGTCGTACCGCACCCTGCCCGCGGCGGCGAGCGCCGCGTGCTCGGGGCCGACGGCGGGATAATCCAGCCCGGCCGAGATCGAGTGGGTCTCCCGCACCTGCCCGGCCGAATCTTGAAGCACGAGCGAGCGGGTCCCGTGCAGCACGCCCGTTGCGGGCTCGGCGAATCGCGCGGCGTGGCGTCGCGACGCGATCCCCTCTCCGCCTGCTTCGACACCCACCATCGCGACGGTGTCGTCCCCCAGGAACGGGTGGAAGAGCCCGATCGAGTTGCTCCCGCCTCCGACGCAGGCGACCAGGAGATCGGGCAGCCGCTTCTCACGCTCCACGATCTGGGCACGAGCCTCGCGCCCGATCACCTTCTGGAAATCGCGGACCATGGTCGGGTAGGGATGCGGGCCGAGGACGGAGCCCAGAAGGTAGTGCGTCGTGCGAACGCTGGCCGACCAGTCCCGCATCGCCTCGTTGATCGCGTCCTTGAGGGTGCGGCTCCCGGAGCCGACGGCCCGCACCTCGGCGCCGAGCAGCTTCATCCGCTCGACGTTGGGCCGCTGTCGCTCCATGTCGACCTCGCCCATGTACACGACGCATTCGAGGCCATAGCGCGCACAGACGGTGGCCGTCGCGACTCCGTGCTGGCCCGCGCCCGTCTCGGCGATCACGCGGGTCTTCCCCATCCGGCGCGCGAGCAGCGCTTGACCCACCGCGTTGTTGATCTTGTGGGCGCCCGTATGGAGGAGATCTTCCCGCTTCAGGTAGACGCGCCCGAGACCCGACGCCTCCGCGAAGCGCGGGGCAGGTTGGAGGGGTGTCGGCCGGCCGGCGAAGTCGCGGAGCTCGCGCTCCAGCTCGGACTCGAACGCAGGATCGCGAAGGGCGGAGTCGTAGGCGGCGGCCAGCTCCAGCACCGGCGTCATGAGCGTTTCCGGGACGTAGACGCCGCCGAATTCGCCGAACCGCCCCGGTGTAGGCGCGACGTTCTGCTTCACGGCGCTCACGAGCTCTTCGGGCGGGTCCGGTCGGCTTCGTGGATCCGCTCCACGAATGCCCGCACCTTGTCTGGGCTCTTCATCCCGACCTCTGACTCGAGGCCGCTCGATGCGTCCACGCCAAACGGCCGGACCTGGAAAATCAGCGACTCCACGTTCCCGGCGCTCAAACCTCCCGCCACGAACAGGCGCCGGCCGTGCTGGACGCAGAGCTTGGCCCACGCCCAGTCCGCGCGCCTTCCGGTACCCCCCGCGAGGGTCCGGTCATGGGCGTCGAGAAGGTACGTGCGTAATGGGATCATGGGGAGCTGCGCGGGCTCGGGAAGCTCGGCACCGCGGAGCACGTGCCAGACCTCGCAGGCGAGGTCGGAGCTCACGTCGAGCCACCCGGCGACCTGGACCGCGTGAAGCGCAAGCTCTCGCGCGAAACGGGCCACCTGATCTGGGCGCTCGTCGGCGAACACGCCGACGACAGCCGCCTCCGCCGGAAGAGCTGCGCGGATCGCCTTCGCCTGCTCGAGGGATAGCTGGCGGGGACTCTTCGTCAAGATCAGGCCGACATAGTCCGCTCCAGCGTCGAGGGCCATCTTCGCGTCTTCTGCGCGGGTGATGCCGCAGATCTTGATCCGAGTTCTCATTCCTTCCTATCCGCCTTCGATGCCCGCTCCCCTCCGAGGAGGGCGCGCAGCGCTTCTCCCGGGGATTCCGACCTGAGAAGGCTCTCCCCGACCAGGACCGCGTCCGCCCCGGCGCGGCCGACGGCCTCCAATTCGGCGGGCTCGCGGTATCCGCTCTCCGCCACGCGGAGCCGGTCCGCGGGAATCTTGGGGATGATCCGCTCGGCCCAGCCTTGCCGGATCTCGAGGGAGCGCAGGTCCCGGTTATTGACGCCGATTCCGGCCCCTGGAACGGTGAGCGCGCGCTCCAGCTCGCGCTCCTCGTGAATCTCGAGGAACGGCTCCAGGGAGAGATCGCGCGCCAGTGCTGCGTAATCGAGAAGCTGGGTGGAGTCCAGGAGGGCGACGATCAGGAGCACCGCGTCGGCGCCGGCCGCGCGCGCCTGGTAGAGCTGGCGCTCGTGGATCACGAAATCTTTGAGCAAGACCGGAAGCTGGACGCGATCCCGCACACGCGAGAGGTGCTCGATCGCGCCGCCGAAGCGGGACGGCTCGGTCAGGACCGAGATCGCGGACGCACCGGCCTTCTCGTAGGCCATGGCGATCGACCCCGGCTCGTACTGCTCTCGAAGAACGCCGGCGCTGGGCGAGGAGCGCTTCACCTCGGCGATCGCCCGGACGCCGCCCGTGTCGCCGCGGCGGAGCGCCTGTACGAAGGGCCGGATGTCGGCGCTTCGCATCTCGGCCTGATCGCGAAGCTCGGCGGTGGAAACGCGCCGCTCCTCGCGGAGAACAAGCTCGCGCCGCTCGCGAGCCATGGTGGTAAGGAAGTCCACTATTCCTCCCCTGCCGCCTGGGAAATGTCGATGTAACGCTCGAGCGTGCGCTTCGCCGCGCCCGAGTCAAGCGACTCCGCCGCTAGGCGCGCACCTTCTTCCAGGCTCGAGGCGCGCTGGGCGATCCAGACAGCCGCGGCCGCGTTCAAGACCACTGCATCCCGCCGCGGGCCCCGTTCCCCCGACAGGAGGGCGCGCACGTGGACCGCGTTCTGTGCGGCATCTCCCCCGCGAAGCGCCGAGGCCGGAGCAGGCGCCAACCCAAGGGCCGCCGCTTCGATCGACACCGGGCGAGCCGCGCTCCCCTGCTCCACGAGGACTGCCTCGTTGCCCGCCTCGAGGGAAAGCTCGTCCAGGCCGCCGGTGCCGTGGACCACGAGCGCCCTCGAGACACCCAGGGCTTGGAGGACGTGGGCCATCGGCTCGAGCCGGGACCGCTCCGGGACACCGACCAGCTGGTGCGTCGCGCGCGCCGGATTTGCGAGCGGGCCGAGCCAGTTGAACAAGGTCCGCACGCCCAGCGATTCCCGCACGAACGCCACGTTTCGCATCGACGGGTGAAACCGCCTCGCGTAGAGAAAGCAAAAGCCGGTCTCGGCGAGCGCTCGCGCCGCTCCGCGAGGTCCGATCTCGATCTTGGCGCCGAGCGCTTCGAGCACGTCGGCGCTCCCGCACCGGCTCGAGACGGAGCGATTGCCGTGCTTCGCGACCGGGGCGCCCGCCCCGGCGGCCACGAGGGCCACCGCGGTCGAGATGTTGAACGTGTGCGAGCCGTCCCCGCCCGTGCCGCAGGTATCGAGGATCGGTCCCTTCGTCGCCGGGAACGGAACGGCCGCGGCGCGGAGCGCCTCGGCCCCGCCGGTCAGCTCCTCGTCCGACTCTCCGCGCTGCGCCAAGCAGACGAGGAAGGCCGCGACCAAGGTGTTGTCGTTTTCGCCGCGGACGATGGAGCCGATCGCGGCGGCCGCCTCCTCGCGGGTGAGCCGATCTCCACGCAGAAGCCGCGGGAGGAGCTCGCGGATCATCGCCCTCCGGCGGGCGTGTGCGCTGGCAGAAGGAGGAGGAAGTTTCGGAGGATGTCCTTCCCGACCGTCGTGAGGATCGACTCGGGGTGGAATTGGACACCCCACGTCTCGTGCTCCTTGTGCCGGAGCGCCATGATCTCGTTCTCCGGGGTCCAGGCCATTACTTGCAGCGAGTCCGGGAGGCCCTCCCGCGCCACGATCAACGAGTGATATCGCGTGGCCTGGAACGGATTGTCGATGTCGAGGAAGAGCCCGCGTCCGGTATGGATGACGGCGGAGGTCTTCCCATGCACCAATCGCTCCGCCTGGACGACCTTGCCCCCGAAGACCTCTCCGATGCATTGATGCCCCAGGCAGACGCCAAGGATCGGGATCTTCCCGGAGCAGCGCTTCACGACGTCGCAGCTCACGCCGGCGGCGGCGGGACGGCCCGGCCCCGGCGAGATGACGATCGCCCGCGGCCGCATCGCGAGGATCTCGTCGACCGTGATCGCGTCGTTTCGCTTCACGACGGGCGTGTCGCCAAGCTCCCCGAGATACTGCACGAGGTTCCAGGTGAAGGAGTCGTAGTTGTCGATCATTACGATCACGCGTCGAGCCCCCGAGCCGCGAGTCGAACGGCCTCCTCGACCGCGCGCCCCTTGTTGCACGTTTCCGTCCACTCTTCGTCCGGATCGGAGTCGGCCACGATTCCCGCCCCGACGCCGCACTGCACGCGGCCTCCGTCGAAAACAGCGGTCCGGATCGTAATGCAGAAATCGGCGTTCCCGTGGAAATCAAAGTAGCCCATCGCGCCCGCGTAGGCTCCGCGACGCGCCCCCTCCAGCTCCTCGATCAGCTCCATCGCGCGCTTCTTGGGCGCCCCGCTGACGGTACCCGCGGGAAAGCAGGCGCGCAGCACGTCGAAGGGGCCGAGGCCCTCGCGGAGCTTCCCCTCCACGTGACTCACCAGGTGCATCACGTGGGAGTAGCGCTCCAAGGTCATGAAGGCGGTCGTCTTTACGCTTCCGATGCGCGCGACCCGGCCGACGTCATTTCGCCCCAGGTCGACCAGCATCACGTGCTCGGCGCGGTCCTTCTCGCTCGCCAGCAGCTCCCGGCTCAGGGCCTCGTCCTTCTCCGGGTCGACGCCCCGGGCTCGGGTGCCCGCGATGGGTCGGAGCGAGATCAGGTCCCCGCTAACGCGGATCAGGATCTCGGGCGACGAGCCCGCCACGGCCCGCTCGCCGAACCGGAGATAGAACATGTAGGGCGACGGGTTCAGAACGCGGAGCGCCCTGTAGACGTCGAACGGGGCCACCGGAACGGCCGCCTCAAGCCGGTGCGCGAGCACGACCTGGACCACGTCCCCGGCTCGGATATGCTCCTTGGCCCGCAACACAGCACTCTTGTAAGCCTTTTCTCCCATGCTGCTTGTGAACGTTATCTCGCCATTCGGATGAGGCGTCGGAGGAGCTGCGGGCAGCGGGGCCCCGAGGCGCGCCACCATCTCGTCGATGGCCGCGACCGCCTCCCGGTACGCCCGGTCCGGGTCCTTCTCGGGACGGCTCCAAACCACGAACCTGAGGCGATGGCGAAAGTTGTCGAACACCAGCACGATGTCCGGGAATACGAAGTGGAGGTCAGGATGGCTGAGATCGTCGCTCAGCCGGGCCGGGAGCCGCTCTAAGAAGCGGACGTAGTCGTAGCCGATCAGTCCCACGGCTCCGCCGCTGAACCGCGGGAGCCCCGGAACCGGGGCCGCACGGAACTCGCTCAGCAGGGACCGTAGGGCTTCGAGAGGGTCGTCCGAGGTCAGCCGCTGGGTCTTGTCCCCGCGGCGGATCTCGATGGCCGTTCCCTTGGAGCGGAACTCGATCGATGGGCGAAACCCGAGGATCGAGAACCGGCCCCACGTCTCCCCTCCCTCCAGGCTCTCCAGGAGGAAGGAGGCATCCCCGCGATTCAGCTTGGCAAAGGCGGAGACCGGCGTGTCGAAGTCGGCCAGGATCTCGCGCGTGACCGGGACCAGGTTCGAATCGCGCGCGTACCGCCGGTATTCCTCCAGCGTCGGGCTGATCATGTGCCCCGCGCACCCGCGGCTCGCGTCCCCGTGCCCCGGACGCGCGTTGGCGTACCGGCGCGCCGCTCGCCGGCCGCGTCGAGGAGCTCCCGCGCCTGCTTCCGCGTCGTCGGCGTTACTCGGTCTCCCGCGAGCAATCGCGCCACCTCAAGCTCCCGCTCCTCCGGGGCAAGCGCCCGGACCGTGGATGTGGTCCTCCCCTTCCGCGTCTGCTTGGACACCTCGAAATGCCGGGTTCCATAGGCGGCGATCAGCGGCAGGTGCGTGATGCATAGCACCTGGCGCCGCTCGCCGAGCGCACGAAGCAGTCGGCCCACTTCCTCTCCCGCGGCGCCGCCGATCCCTTGGTCGACCTCGTCGAATACCAGGACGGCCACCTGATCCCGCTCCGCCATCAGCGACTTGATTGCCAGCATCACCCGCGAGAGCTCTCCCCCGGACGCGATTCGTCGGAGCGGGCGCTCCGCCTCGCCCGGATTCGGTCGGAACGCGAATTCTAGTGTCGGGATCGCGGCGGGGTCAACCGCCGCCCGGGATCGATCCACCTCCGCCGCGCGAACCCGGAGCGCGGCGCGCGAGAACCCGACCCCCGAGAGCCGCGCGCCGACGTCGTCCTGGAACGCGGCGAAGCGGTCGCTTCGATGCGTCATCAGGGCATCCAGCCTGAGCTCGAACGCCTGGAGGCGATCGTCGTGGGCCCGCTCCGCCTGCGTAAGCTCACGCCCCGCGGGGTCGAAGTCCCTCACCTTCGTCTCGAGGGTATCGCGGAGCGTGATGAGCCCCGGCACATCGGTCCGGTGCTTTCGCTTGAGCCGGTGGAGAAGATCCAGCCTCGCCTCGAGCGCCTCGAGGTCCGTGGGCTCCTCCGAGAGGCCGTCCTCCATCCGCTCGAGCCGCCCCTCGAGCTCGCCAACCTCGTCCAGAATCCGCTCGGCCTCCACCGCGAGGGGCACGGTGTCCGGGTCCAGGCTCTCGAGGGCTCGGATCGCCCGGGCGGCGCCCTTCAGCCGCTCCGCGGCGCCGGCCTCCTCGCCTGCAAGGGCGCGGCGGGCGTCGGCGAAACCCTGAAGGAGGCGGCCGCGATGCTGCAACCGCGCGCGGTCCCGCTTCGCGTTCTCTTCCTCCTCGGGATGGAGCGCCGCGACACGAAGCTCTTCGTAGTCCTCTCGGATGGTCGCCTCATCGGCGCGCTCCCGTTCCCAGCGCTCCCGCTCCTGGCGCAGCCGCTGACGCTCCTCGAGAAGGGCCGCCCGATCTCCTTCCAATGCGCGCCGCTCGCCCAAGAGACCCGCCCACGCATCGAAGAAGTCGGCCTGCCGGTCCGGGCTCAGAAGCAGCTGGTGCTCATGCTGGCCGTGCAGGTCGACGAGCAGATCCCCCACCGTCTTGAGGAGCGACGCGGGCGACGGCCTTCCGTTCACGAACGCCCGGCTCTTCCCGTCGGGATGAATCTCGCGCCGAAGGAGAAGCCGGCCGTCCTCGGCCTCGACGCCGAGCGGGAGCAGCGCCTCGACGAGGTCCGGCCTCTCCTTGAGCTCGAATGTCCCGTCGACCGAGCCACGCTCTTCGCCCGGGCGCAGCCAGGCCGCGTCCGCGCGCTCGCCCAGCAGGAGCCCGATCGATCCCAGAATGAGCGACTTTCCGGCGCCGGTCTCACCGGTGAGGACGTTCAAGCCAGGATCGAAGGCGAGCTCGACCGATTCCACAAGCGCGAGCCCCTGGATCGAGAGCCACGAGAGCATCCGGTCACCCGCGTCGCGTTCGGGAGCGCGGCAGCTCCGCCCAAGCGAACTTCGAGCGGAGCACCTCGTAGAACGACCCGCGCTCGAGAACCAGGAGATCGACGTGCGACTTCGCGCGACGGATCGTCACCTCGTCGTTCGCCGCGAGATTACGCGCGAGCTGGCCGTCCACCGTGATGGCGGTCGGGGCGTGGCCCGATCGCACGCGCACCCGCACCGACTCGTCGGCCCCGACGAGGAGCGGGCGAAACGCCAGCGTGTGCGGGCTGATCGGGGTGGTGATGAGGGCCTCCATGGTCGGCCGGACGATCGGCCCGCCCGCGGAGAGCGAGTAGGCCGTGGATCCGGTCGGGGTGGCGACGATGAGCCCGTCGGCCACCAACGTCCCGATCGGCGTCCGTCCGATGCCGATGTCGATCGCGACCACCCGGGACCGATCGCGCGCGTGGATGACAGCGTCGTTGAGACCGACCGCCATCCAGGCGCGCTGAGTTCCGCCCGACCGAACGACCGCCTCCACCATGATCCGCCGCTCCACCTGGAACTCGCCCCGAAAGAGCCGCGTGAGCACCGGGTAGAGCGACTCCTCATTAGTGTCGGTCAGGAACCCGAGCCCGCCCAGATTGATTCCGAAGATCGGCACGCCGGTCCGGCTTGCCGCCCGCGCCGCATGAAGCATCGCCCCGTCTCCGCCGAGGACCAGGAGGACATCGACCCGCTTCACGAGCGTCGTGAGCGGCACACCGGGACCTGCTCCACGAACGCCTCGCGCCAGGCTCCGATCCACCGTGGCGCGGCGGCCCTTCGAATGGATCCAGCGGAGGAGCGACGGGAGGAGCGCGCGAACCTCGTCCTTGTCCCGGTTCCCGAAGATCCCCACGTGGCGGGGCGGGAGGGTCATGCGTTCGTGACGGCGGGGGCGATGGGTTCCGGGGTCGATCGGGGCTCGTCGCGGAGCCAGCATTCCAGCTCGGCGGCGATAGGTTCGGGGGTCAATCCGGCTGCCCTCAACAGGGACTCGCGCGTCGCGTGATCGAAGAGGCGGTCGGGTACGCCGAAGCAGCGGGCCTTGAGCCCGGGGATCGGATGGCGCGAGAAGAGCTCGAGGACCGCTTCACCGAACCCTCCGGAGATCGCCCCCTCCTCCATCGTCGCGACGCGCGGCACCTGGCGCGCCCACTCGATGATCAGGCGCTCGTCGAGCGGCTTCGCGAACCTCGCATTGATGACGGCCGCGCTCAATCCTCGACCCGCGAGGATCTGCGCGGTCCGCTCCGCCGTTGCCACCATGGTGCCGTACGCGACGAGCAGGAGATC
>Ga0137395_10001286_pt1 | contig 11569 bp, 5 predicted proteins | sample czobulk216metaG_FD_108283 | JGI IMG/M metagenome (GOLD analysis project Ga0137395, IMG submission 108283) | Vadose zone soil microbial communities from Angelo Coast Range Reserve, California, USA - czobulk2.16 metaG | ecosystem: Environmental > Terrestrial > Soil > Vadose zone | place: USA...
CTACGGCGTGAACTTTTTCGTCGAGACGATTCGCAGCCGGTAGGCGTTATCGACGAGCGCGTTCGGTTGCAGCGCGAAGTCGGCGAGCGTGCGATCGGCGGGATCGATGTATCGCTCGAGCAGCGTCGAGCCGCGATACTCCGCGACCTGCTGGTCGGTGTCCTCGCGCCAGGTTGCCCAGCCGAGCTTGCCGCGTCCGCCGATCTGCCGCAGCACTTGCGCGCGGATGTGAACGGTGAAGCTGTTCGAGCGCGTCGTCAGCTTCGCGTAAAGATTCGCGTAGGGGCGCTCGCGGGTGTTGTCGCCGGTGACGACGTGGTCGCGCCAGAACCGGCCGGACGAATACTGCGCCGGCAGCTCGGGTGTCACGCCGTCGTCGAGCGAGCCGGCGCGGGGCAGGTGCATCTCGCAGATTTGCGTCGCGGAGCGAAAGAGCTGGCCTTGCAGAAACTTCGCCTCGAACGGCAGCAGCGTTTTCACCGGATCGATCCGTTTGCGCATTTTGTTGAATGGCGCGGCTCCGGTGTAAGCGGTATCCCAGTCGCGGCGCACTTGCGCGTCGAGGCAGTGCGGGTTCGGCAGCCAGCCTTCATCCGCGGTCTCGGCGTCCCAAAGTTTGTAGATTTTCGCCGCGCCATCGGGCGCGCCGGGCAGCGCGTTCGTCGGGATCGCGAGCGGCTCTTCGCCCTTGAGCGCGCCGACGAGCGCGGTCGCGCGGTGGATGTAATTGAACGGCGCGATCTCGTAGTTCATGTTCACTTTTCCCGCGGTGGAAAACGGCTCGCTGATCGCGTACGGCTCGACCACCGGCATCCAGAAAAGGTCCATGAGCAAATGATCCGGCGGGCTCGCGGCGCCCGGATGCGGCCCGGGCGGTTGCGAAACGTCGGGCCGAAAAAGGAGCGTCTCCCACGCGTGCGGCGCGCTCGGATTCGTGACGGTGCGGCGGACGCCGGTCGGCAGCGAGCCGAGCATGCCCGCAGAGGGGATGAGGCGATTCGGGGAAAAGTAATTGGCCGTCGGCGACTGGAAGCTCGACGACCAATATGGATAGCCCTGCGCGCCGGAGAGATTGCCTTCGTCGGGCTTGTTGATGTACGCGCCGTCGATGGTCTGCGCGACGCCGTTGTCGAAGTCGCCCCAATGATTGAACGCCGTCCCCGCGCCGGGCCGGATCTCAGGCAGCCGCGAGTAGTGATAATTGGCCGGGGTGAGCTGATCGCCGGGCCGGCTGCCGGGCAGTCCCGGACCGGGCGGCGCGGTGCCCGGCTCATTCAAAAAGCCGTATGAAAACTGCGTGCCCGCGGGCTCGACGAAAAGGTGCGCGAAGTGGTTCGTTGCGCTGTTCCATTGCGCGGCGGTATTGTCGTCCGCGGGCACCCAGTCGGTGCCGGGCACGACGGTCTGCGCGGCGATCAGGCGAATGTCGCCGTGAGCCGGCACGACGCTGCGCACGACGTCTTCACTTCGGAAAATGCTCCCCTGCTTGAATCCCGGCGCAAAGCCGGCGCTGTCCGCCGGCCAACAATGATCCGGGCTGCTGTATTCAGGCTGCGAAGGCAGAAACGGCATGACCGGCGTTCGGGAATAGCGACTGGCCAGCGACCACCAAAAGCTCGGCGCGGTCGCGGGCGTGCTGCGCGCGGGAAGCGTGCCGCCGGTCGCCGGGACGATCGCGGGCACGGGGAATGTGCCGTTTGGGATCGTGATGTTGATCGTCTGGACCAGATTGGCCGCAATCGGCGCATTGCCCGAGAAGAGCTTCATCACGACCGTGCCGCCGGTGAACTGCAGCGGCGCATTGCCGCTCACGATCACGCGAGCGCTGATCCACGGATACACCGCGCCGCCGAGGCCGGCGATCGTCCCGCGCAGCCCGGCGGCGCCGCCCTTGTTTCGGCCGGTGAGGAAAAGGCCGTTGCCGATGCTGTTGCTCAGCGCTCGGCCCGCGTTGCGAAAATTCAGGGGCTGAGCCCGGTTTCGATTGTCGATCACCGTGAACGCGCCCGAGCCAGCAGTCGGAAAAATCACCTGGATGAACATCTGCTCCTGCAGCGGCGGCCAGCCCACGCTCGGGCTGAACGGCGTGAAAATGAATGCCGATTCGATCACCCGATCGGTCGGGCCGAGCGGCGTCGCAGCCGGAGCAGTGCCGAGCCTGGGCTGGGCCGCATCGTACGTGCAGATGAAGTGCAGGCCCGCTTGCGAGATCGTGTGGAAGCGGCCGAAGCCCTTCGAATCGAAGCCGCGCGCCGAGCGAATGACGATCGGCGCGACCTGGCCGTTCGGAGCGAACTGCATCGCGCCCGTCTGCTGCGGATCGCGCAGGTTCGTGCAGCGGATGTAATCGAAAATCTCGGTGAGCACCTGGTCGCGATCGTCGCCCCATTTTGCGCGAAAATTTCCGCCGAATCCCGGCACATCGAGATTGATCAGCGTTTGCAGGTAACTGTACACGTCGCGATTGCGCGCGATGCTCGAGAAGTCGTTGCGCGGGCTCACGGGATCGCGGCGCTGGAAATAAAATCCGCGCGTCGAGCTGGCGGAGCTGCCGGTGGCGTCCGCGATCGTCGAGCAAAACGCGGCGAGCTGGTCGAACGGCGTGCGGCGCGCGACGTTGGCGTGCACCGGCCAGAGCGAGACGCGCGGCTGGCCGTAGAGATTCGTCTCCGGAGCGCGGCTGCTCGCGGTGAGAAAAAAACGCGCGCGGCGCAGCCGGTCGGGCATCAGGACGGCGCGCAGATTCGGCAGATCGGTGTTGTCATTCGTGATCGCGAGACGCTGTCCGCTGCGCGACGGATCGAGCTTCGGCTCGAAGAGCAATTCGTCCGCGTTCGCGAAAAGCCGGTCCTTGTCGAGCCCGACCGGGTTCGGCGCGCCGCCGAGCGACCACGTCGCGCTCATCGTTCCGCCGGTGCCGACACGCGGGATGAGCTTGTAAATTTCCTCCTTGATCGTCGCGTTCAGATCGACGCCCGGCAGCAGCACGGGACTGAGCGCGTTCGTGAATGGATGGCCGGGGAAGCGCTGATACTCTTTTTGCGCGGGCTGAAACTTGCCGTAGTCGAGATCGCTCTTGCACATCGCGCGCGGCGTGTCCCACGGCGTCGGCTCGGACGCGGTGTTGATGTTCAGCTTGCACGTCTCGTCGTCCGCCCAAAACGCGACGCGGCCGACGATCGGGTTGTCGCGGCTCGGCGTGACCTCGGGCGCCAGGCTGTCCCAGACCGCGGTGCGTCCGCTTTCGGTGCTCGCGTTCGGCACGGTCAGCGTCCCGTCTTTCAAAACGTAAATCCAGACGACCGGCATCGGCACCGGATTGGCCGTGCGATCGTCGCCGACGAACGCGGTCGGGTCGGTCGTCGCGTCCACCTGCGGCACGCCATTCGCGTATTTTCCGCCATAGCCCGGCGGCGTCGTGAAAAGAAAGCCCTCGACCTTGTCCTGCGTCATCGCGAGCGGATCGACGATCGGGTAGCTCGCGCGCAGCTTGCGTCCGTCGCGGTCGATCCGGCCCGCGGGATCTTCGACCAGGACCGGCTCGTTGAGGTCGGTGAAAAGCGCGGGCAGCACCGGCCACTTGTCGGGCACTTCGGCCGGGAGCTTTTCCGCGGTCGAGTAGCGATTGCCCGTGTCGAAATCGGCGACCATGTCGCGCGCCGAGAAGAGCTTGAAAATTTTCCAGCCGTTGCCGCTGTCGTCCCAGGTGCGAATCATGCCCGGCTGCGACGCCCACGCGAGCCGCTCGCCCGCCGCGATGCGGCCCGCGGTGCCGGGCGGGCGGCGCGTTTTCGTGCTGCGCGTGCCATCCACGATCTGGCCGGCGACGATGTTGGTCGCGGAGTTGATGAGCTGCCTGGCTGTCACGCTGCTCTCGTAGTTTTTCGACGCCTGCAGCTCGCCCTCGACGCTCGTGAAAAAGCCGATCAGCAGCGCGGAGAGCAGGACCAGGAAAATGAGCACGAGCATCAGCGCGATGCCGCGCTGCGAGTGCGCCTTTGGCTTTTGAAAAATCAAGATCCGGGGACGAGGTTCGTTTGTTCGCGGCTCCATTTCGCGCCGCGGATGACGACGTTCGTGGTGAAAATGCGGTAGTTCACTTTCATGTCCACGAGCGTGTTTTCGAGCGAGGCCGCGTCGCCGGCCAGCGCGAGGTCCTTCGTGAAATCCGCGCTCCGGCGAAAGCGCCTGTTGATCGTGAACGGATTGTGCGTGCCGGCGTAAAAGTCGAGCCGTTCGGCGGAGAGCTCGTCGATCGCGACCATCGTCACCTGGAGCAGCGGCGGGAGCTGGTGGATCGGGTTGAGCCGCGCGTCGTGATAACGGCTGTCCGGCGCGCCGCCGAGCACGGGCGAGGTGTCGTAAACGTAATTCGGCGCGAGCGGCGAGTCGTCTGCGTTGCTGATGTTTCCGCCTTTCACGTCCCGCTCATCGGCCTGCGCGAGACGCGGCGTGACGATGAGCGCGATCACATTTTCCGCGAGCACGTGCGCGGGCGACGGCGCGACCGCGAGCGCGTCGCGGAACCACTCGCGGCCCGTGTAATTCGCGTCGCCGGAAGTCCACTTGTAAATCGTGTTCGTCTCCGCCGGCTGCCACAATTCCATGAGCCGGTAGCGGTAGCGAACCGGCAGCATGTCTTCGTCAAGAAATGGCGGACGCGAATCGCGGTCGTCGTCGAGCTGGACCCAATATCCGCGCGTCGTCAGCAGATTTTCAAAGCCGCGGAAATTCGGGTTTTCGGTCTCGCCGAACGGCGCCTGAAAAAAAACGCAGTGCGTCGGCCGCTCGCCGCCGCCGCGCCCCGGCGCGCCGAGCACGTCGTCCGCCGGGCCGCAGATGAAGCGCAGCTCCGAGCGCCGGTCGTAGCGCGTCGGATGATCCGGGTCATCGTAGGCGAAATACGTGTTGAGCGTCGCCTGGCCGAGGCGCGTGGTCATTTGCTCGAAAGCGGCGCGCGCTTCGCGAAACTGCTCGGCCTTCGCCGTGGTGCGCCGCCAGATCGTGCTGGTCTGGTTCGTCACCGACGCGAGGATCACCACGAGCAGGCCGATGATCGCGGTCGAGACCAGCACCTCGACCAGCGTGAATGCTTCCGCGGGGCGGCTGCGCGGAAGCTTCATGGCGTCGCCGTGCGCGGGAAGCCGTTGCGGGTGATGACCGCGGAGAACGTCGCGATGGCCAGCGCGCGCGCGCGCTCGTTTTGCGAATCCCAGAGCATGTTTTCATCGAGCGGCAGCGCCCTCGCGCCGGGATTGTGCGCGATCTGGATCGTGAGAAACGTCGAGTCGCGCGGCGTGAAACGCGGCTTGCCTTGCAATGCCGGCAGCGACGTGAACAGCGCCGGCGCCTTCGCGTCCACCGCGTTCGGGCCCGGCTTCGAGCCGCGGACGTGGACGTGATAGATGATTTGCACCGCCTCATACGCAGTCGGCTGGCCGGGCGAACGCGGCACGATCTCGCCGCCTTGCTCGTCGAAGAATCTCGCCGGCAGCACGTAAAATTGCCCGCTGCCGCTTTTCGCCGAGCCGGTCAGCAGGTCGAAGTCGGCCTGCTCGGCGTCCGTCACGACGCGCTGGAAAATCTGCGATTCGACCGAGGTATCGACCGCGGAGCGGAAGTGCGTGAGCCCGAGCGGGAGCAGCGCGATCAGGCTGACGAATGCAAACGCGACGATGCCGATCGCGAGCGCGGTCTCGACCAGCGAGAAGGCGGAGGATTGTGTGCGGGTGGTCGTCACAGGGCGTGCAATTCGGCGTCCAAATGAGGACCTTGGCGTCACTACTTCGCGAATCGGGCGCGGGCAAGCACGGATTGGATTTCGGTGGGCCTCCGCTGGAGGGCGGAGCTCCCGCGACGCCGGAGCGGGCGGGTATCCGGGGCATCGCAACCGCCTCCCGCTCCGGCGTCGCGGGAGCTCCGCCCTCCATTCCAGCCGGCATTGATTTCCAAGCGGCAATGATTTTCGGCAATCGCTTTTCTTCCAAAAAAAGAGCCATTCAAATTGCGCGCAGCAGGATTGTTCTAATTGCCGTAGGATTTCTATTGCCTTGCGGGAATCCTATGTCATAACCACGTTCCCATATGAGCCCAGACATGCCACATACCGCCACCGACAAGTACTTCCGCGAACATACGCCTTCGCTGGATGACATCATCTTCACCCGCCGCCAGTTCCTCGCCCGCACGGGCATGGGATTCGGCGCGCTGAGCCTCGCCTCACTCTTCGGCATCGATCCGTACTCCGCGGACGGTGCGACGACGACCGCGCCCAAGGGACCGCTCGCGCCGAAAGCGCCGCACTTCCCGGTGAAGGCCAAGGCCGTCATCCACATCTTCGCGGACGGCGCACCGTCGCACGTTGACACCTGGGACCCGAAGCCGCTCCTCAATCAATACAACGACAAGACGATCCCGGGGCATGACGGGCTCGCCTTCGGCTCGCCTTACAAATTCAACAAGATGGGCAAGTCGGGCATCGAAGTCAGCGAGGTGTTTCCGAAGCTCGGCGAGATGATCGATAACATGGCGGTCATCCGCTCGCTCTGGACAGACATCCCGGCGCACGATGTGGCGCAGCGCTTCATGAATACCGGCTCGCTGCAACTGCCGAAGCCGTCGATGGGCTCGTGGGTGGTCTATGGTCTCGGCACGGAAAACCAGAACATGCCGGGCTTCATCACGATCAACGGCAAGCCGGAATGGCGCCAGGCGTCGTTCCTGCCGGGCGTGTATCAAGGGTGCAACGTCAACTACAACCGGAACATGAAACTGGACGAGGTGCTGCTGAACATCTCGAATCAATTCACGCCGCAGGATCGCCAGCGCCGGCAGCTCGACCTCGTGCACCAGCTCAATGAAATGCACGCCAAAGCGCTGCAAAAGGACGCGCAGCTCGAAGCGCGCATCGAGGCCTTCGAGATCGCATTCAAGATGCAGACCGAGGCGACCGACGCGTTCGATATTTCCAAGGAACCGCAGCAAGTGAAGGACCTGTACGGCCCGACCGAGACCGGCGCCCGCCTCATGGTCGCCCGCCGGCTCGTCGAGCGCGGCGTGCGCTTCGTGCAAGTGGCAGCCGGCGGCTGGGATCATCACGGCGATCTCGAGCGCGCGCTCCGCGCCCGCGCCGGTGAGGTGGACGGGCCCGCCGCGGCGCTGCTCACCGACCTCAAGCAGCGCGGCCTGCTCGATTCGACGCTCGTGCTCTGGGGCGGTGAATTCGGACGCACCGTGACCAAGGACCGCAACGGCAACGCAACGCCGGGCCGCGATCACAACGGCCGCGGCTTCTGCTGCTGGATGGCCGGCGGCGGCATCAAGGGCGGCATGACTTACGGCGCCACCGACGAGTTCGGCTCGCGCGCCGCGGAAAACAAGGTCCACATCCACGACCTGCACGCGACGATCCTGGCGCTGCTCGGCTTCGACCACACGAAGCTGACCTATCGCTACAACGGCCGCGACTTCCGCCTCACCGACAACTTCGGCAACGTCGTCAAAGACATCATCGCCTAACAATTAGCAGGAGGTTTTTTCGCCATGCGCATGCGCATCTTCGCCCTCGCGGGCGCACTCAACGCTGCCGCCGTCGCCGCCGTCAGCGCGGCGGCCACGGCCGCCACGGAGCCCACGCCGGAGCAGGCCGCGTTCTTCGAGAACAAGGTCCGCCCGATCCTTTCCGAGGCGTGTTACAAGTGCCACTCGCTCGAGCAGGGCAAGTCCAAAGGCGGCCTGACCGTTGACACCAAGGAAGGCCTGCAAAAAGGCGGCGAAAACGGCGCGATCATCAAGCCGGGCGAGCCGGACAAGAGCCCGCTGATCGTAGCGGTGAAGTATCTCGACCCGGATCTGCAGATGCCGCCGAAGGGCGAGAAGCTGAAGGCCGACCAGATCGCCGCGCTCATCGAGTGGGTGAAAATGGGCGCGCCCGATCCGCGCAAGGCGGACGCGAAGATCGCGAGCAAGCTCACGGGCTTGAACGACGCGGCGCGGCATCACTGGGCGTATCAGCCGGTCGTCAAGCCGGCGATCCCGGCCACCAAAAATCCGCAATGGTGCCGGACACCGGTCGATGCGTTCGTCTTGAAGAAGCTCGAGGAAAAGGAGTTTATTCCGGCGCTCGACGCGGGATACGTGATGAACGTTGTCACGGGCAAGAATCAGTATGATGAGCTGTATCAGCGCGGCGTCTCGCTGCGGCGGGCTTCGTACGATCTTACCGGCCTGCCGCCGACACTCGACGAGCTGAACAACTTCCTCAAAGATCCGGCGCCCTTCCCGACCGCCTTTGCGAAGCAAATCGAGCGGTTGCTCGCCTCGCCGCACTACGGCGAGCGCTGGGGCCGCTTCTGGCTCGATAGCGCCCGCTACGCCGACACCATCGGCGGCGATCGCAACGAGCGAATGACCGATTACCGCTACCCGTACGCGTGGACCTATCGCGATTACGTGGTCAAGGCGTTCAACAAGGACAAGCCATACGATCAGTTCATCATCGAGCAGCTCGCGGCCGACAAAATGCCCGACCTCGATCGCGACCGCAGCCGCCTGGCCGCGCTCGGGTTCCTCACCGTTGGACAGCGTTTCAACAACGTCAACGACGTCATCAACGACCGCATCGACACCGTGAGCAAGGGCTTCCTCGCGATGACCGTCGCCTGCGCCCGCTGCCACGACCACAAGTTCGACCCGATTCCGACGAAGGATTACTACGCGCTGCACGGCATCTTTTCGAGCATCGACGAGCCGAAGGAAGAGCCGCTGATCAACACGCCCGATCCGAAGCAGTTGAAGGATTTCGAGACAAAGCTCACGATGCTCGAAGACGAGAGCCGCAAGCAATTCTACAAGTTTGCCGCGGACAAGGACGGCCTGTTCGGCCAGCAGGCCGGCTGGTACCTCATCGCCGCCCACTTCGGCGGGCGCACGATGGCCGCCGAGGCGCTGCTCAAGCGCGAAGCGATCGTGAAGGAGCACGGCCTCAACAACGTGCTCGTCAATTACGTGCGGCAGCGCTCCCGAGCCGACGACGCCGTCTTCGGTCCGTGGCGGAAGTTCGAGGACATGCCGGATTCCGATTACGCGCTGATCGGCGCGAAGTTTGCGCAGGAAATCGCCGAGAACAAAGGTGGCCGGTACAACGCGCTGGTCGCCGCCGGCTTCAGCAGCAAGGCGCCCAAGTCGCAGAAGGATGTCGCCGACATTTACGCCGAGGTGTTCTCGAAGCAGCAGTCCAAGGCGAAGGAAATCGTCGATGCCTACGCGTCCGCGAAGAGCGGGCAGATGTCGCCCGGCTTCGATTCCGCCGCGGCGCAACTCGTCGGCCAGCCGATCCGGCTCGAACCGGCGACCAGCCTGACCATCGACCGCATCCGCGAAATCGATAACTCGCTGCCCAATCAACTCCGCAACACGCGCAACTACAAGTTCGGCGCGATCAATGAATTGAAGCTGCAACACCCGGGCGCGCCCAATCGCGCCATGGTCGTCGAGGACAAGCCGAATCCGATTGATTCGCCCGTCTTCATCCGCGGCGAAGCCGGCACGCGTGGTGAGATCGTGCCGCGGCACTTCCTCGAAATCCTCTCCGGCTCCAAGCCGCAGCCGTTCAAGGAAGGCAGCGGACGACTCGAGCTGGCGAAGGCGATCGCGAGCAAGAACAACCCGCTCACGGCGCGCGTCATCGTCAACCGCGTGTGGATGCACCACTTCGGCGAAGGCTTCATCCGCACACCGGACGATCTCGGCACGCAGAGCGAGACGCCGTCGCACCCCGAGCTGATCGATTACCTCGCCGCGTATCTCATGGACCGGAACTGGTCGCTCAAGGATCTGCACCGCTTGATCATGAACTCGCGCGTGTATCAGGTCACCAGCAACACGCGGAACGATCCGAAGTACGAGCAGGTCGATCCCGAAAACCGCCTGCTCTGGCGCGCCAACATCCGCCGGCTCGATTTCGAGGCGATGCGCGATTCGCTGCTCGTCTTCGCTGGCAAGCTCGATGAGTCGCTCGGCGGGCAGCCGGTCAACCTGACTGACGAGCCCTACTCGTATCGCCGGTCCGTTTATGGATACATCGACCGCGGCAATCTGCCCGAGCTGATGCAGCACTTTGACTTCAGCATGCCCGACATGCCGAACTCGAAACGCACGACGACGATCGTTCCGCAGCAGGCGCTCTATTTGATGAACAGCCCGATGGCCGTGGACGTGGCGCGCAGCGTCGTCGCGCGCGTCGCGGACCGGCGCGATGCATTGCAGCGCGTGATCGCGATCTATCAATTGCTCTTCCAGCGGCAGCCGAAACCGGACGAAGTCAAATTCGCCTATAACTTCATCAAGCACGACGAGAGCACGCCGACGCAGATGACCGACGCGCAGAAGAAGCTCAACGAAGACTTCAAAAAGAAGGAAGAAGCTGCGGAAAACGATGATCTCCTGACGATGCGCAACGACCAGTACAAGGCGATTCAGAACGAAGGCTCCTACGTCGCCCGCAAGCCGCTCACGCCGTGGGAAACCTACGCGCACGCCCTTCTGCTCACGAACGAAGCGGCCTACGTGAACTGATCTTCGGCTACCCGAACCACCACCATTCCAAATCCGGCGCAGCGAGCGATTCGCTCCTGCGCCGGATTTGTTTTTCCGGGACGTCCGATCAAGGGCGGAGGACAAAGCTGGCGCTTGTCTTCGCGAGCGATTCCCCTTTCCTTCCCGCTCCATGCTTCGAATCAAAGCCTTTCAAGGTCTCCGTCCTCCGCGCGAGCTCGTCGCCGAAGTCGCCTGCGTGCCCTACGATGTCGTCAACGCCGCGGAAGCGGCCACGCTCGCCGACGGGCTGCCGAACAGCCTGCTGCACGTCGATCGCGCCGAAATCGACCTTCCGCCGGGCACCGATCCCTACTCGGATGCCGTGTATGCGACGGCGCGCGAAAACTTCCGCCGTCTCCAGCAAAACGGCGCGCTGATCCGCGAATCCGAACCAGCGATCTATCTCAATCAACAGCGCATGGGCGCACACGTCCAGACCGGCCTCGCGGCGGTGTGCCACATCGACGACTACGAGCGCGACATCATCAAGAAGCACGAAAAGACGCGAAAGGACAAAGAGGACGACCGCACCCGGCTCATCGACACGATCAGCGCCGACACCGGGCCGGTCTTTTTGACTTATCGCGATCACGCCGAGATCGACGCGCTCGTGGCCGGCGTCTTGAAAACGCCGCCGCTCTACGACTTCAGCGCGCCGGACGCGATCCAGCATACGGTCTGGAAAATCCCCGGCGGCGGCGAGCTCGTCCGCGCCTTCGCCCAAATCCCGGTCGCGTACGTCGCGGATGGCCATCACCGCACCGCGAGCGCCTGCCGCGTCGGCCGCGAGCGGCGCGCGGCGAATCCGGACCACACCGGCGACGAAGACTACAACTGGTTTCTCGCCGTCCTGTTTCCCGCGAGCCAGCTCCAGATTCTGCCTTACAATCGCGTCGTCAAAGACCTCAACGGCCACAGCGCCGAATCGTTCCTCGATCGCGTCTCGCACGCCTTCAAAATCACGCCTGGCAGC
>Ga0137395_10001287_pt1 | contig 11568 bp, 11 predicted proteins | sample czobulk216metaG_FD_108283 | JGI IMG/M metagenome (GOLD analysis project Ga0137395, IMG submission 108283) | Vadose zone soil microbial communities from Angelo Coast Range Reserve, California, USA - czobulk2.16 metaG | ecosystem: Environmental > Terrestrial > Soil > Vadose zone | place: USA...
CCACGGTCCCATCCATATGAAATCTCCCGCCGTAACCGGATGCCACGAATCGCCCAAGCGGTAGATACCACCGCCTTCCAGCATGATGAGTCCGTGCTCCATCACGTGCATTTCCACCATGCTCAGCGCGGCTCCCGGCTGGTACACCATGGTATTCACCGCAAAATCAAATGGCGGCTCGTCGGGCAGTAAGCACTTCACCTGCAAATCGGAATCGCCATCGAGCGCGTGCGAAGAAATCGCATCTTCGCTCGAAACAATCAAGCCAGGCGTCTCCGTTTTCCCGATTTTCTCGTAGAACTTTTCAACGATGGCGACTCGGCTCTTTTCCTTAGCAATAAGTTTGTGTAAAAACTTCTCAGGTAAATAGGCAAAGCCTCGGGCGCCAAGTTCATGCCGCTTTCCTTTAACTTCCAGCGTCACCGCGCCGTCCATCACGTAAAGAAATCTCTGCGCCGGCGTACTTCCCAACTCGCCTTTCGGTTCAAATTCTGCCGTGTATTCCGTGAACGCAGCACCAAGCGCCGGGCCAATGTGAACAATGGCGGTGGCATTTTTCATCCCAGGGAGCGCGGCGCGCACAAACGTGTCGGGCGTTTGTAAAATGTGATTGCAGTGATGCGAACTACGCGTTTGACCGAGATTATGCACGGCACGTCCTTCCCAGAAATTCCTGCGAACCCGCAAGCTGCGTCAGCAGATGACGCCCGCACTCCAGCGCTTTCGCCACATCGTCCAAATGCACCGATTCCGCCGGATCGTGGCTGATCCCTTCCGGCGTCCGCAAAAAAATCATCGCCGCCGGAACTTTTTCCGCCAGGATCATAGCATCATGCCCCGCGCCGCTTGCCATGCGATGCGGCTCGCAACCTGTCTTTTGAATGGCTTGTTGAATTTGGTCCGTCAAAAATGGATCCATTGCCACCGCGTGTTGTGCAAGCAGTGTCCGCCATTTCACAGTCAAACCGCGCCGCCCAGTGATTGACTCCGCTTGCCGGATCAGTTCATCCAGCGCTTCCGTCCGCGCGCGATCCGAAGCATGCCGAATATCCAGCGTCGCCCGCGCTTCACCGGCAATCACGTTCGTCGCGCCGGGCTTGGCCTCCACAAATCCCACAGTCGCAACGACTCCCGGCGTTTGTTTTGCCAGAGTTTCGACCGTCACAATCCACTCCGCAGCCGCGGCCAGCGCGTCGCGCCGCAAATTCATCGGCGTAGTTCCCGCGTGGTTCGCCTGCCCAGAAAAAGTAAGTTCCAATCTGTTCTGCCCGACAATCGCTTCCACAACTCCAAGCGGCCGGCCCAGACTTTCCAGCACCGGCCCCTGCTCAATGTGAAATTCAATGTAAGCTAAAACGTCATCGCCCAACGCAGCTGTGGAAATGTCATTCGGATTCAACCCAAAATCGTGAATCGCCTTGCGAACAGAAATTCCGTTCGCATCCTTGCGCCCAAGAAGTTCTTCATCCACTCGACCGACGAGCGCTCTGCTTCCAATAAACGGAACGCCAAACCGCACTCCTTCTTCTTCCGAAAATCCCACAGCTTCAATCCCAAACGGCAGCTTCATTCCTTCCAAGGACTTCACCAATGCGACCGCCAGAACGACTCCCAATATTCCATCGAACGCCCCTGCATTCGGAACCGTGTCCAGATGCGACCCAATCAAAATTCGCGGCGCCCCCGGCGAAGTCGCGGGGTAAAATCCTCGCAAATTTCCAACCGCATCGACCGGCACAGTCATGCCAAGCGTTTTCATCCACGAAGAAACGTCACGGTGACAATCGCGCATCGGCGGCGAAAGAAATGTGCGCCGCGTCCCGCCGGTGTCTTCGGAAAATGATGCCAGCCTGCGGCAGCGCGCAATCACTTCCTCCGCAAGACTCTGAAGATTGCTTTCTGTCAGCACTCGAATCTACTTTCGCACACGGCTGAGATGTTGATTGACTCAGAATTCACGAATTAACTTTGCAGCACCCCATCCGGCTACAATCAGCGCCAACATAATCTCCCACGCATAGTGGTTTCCATAAGTCGCCACCGGATAATGATTGCTCAACATCAAGAAAACAACGGGTATTGCCAGGAACGTATTGTGTTTCGAACGCAACTTCGCTTGCGCGCCAACCGACGAATCGAACTTCTCGCCCGCCGCCGCGGCGGCGATCATTTTGCGCTGTGCGGGAAGAATACGCATCCACACGTTGAGGGTCATGATGGTGCCAAAGATCGCTCCCACATGGATGTACGCAGCGCGTCCGCTGAACACGTGCGTCAATCCCCACGCCGCCGCTGCGGTCAGCACCAAGCCAAATCCCGCGAATGCCGTTTGTGATTTTCCCAGCGGCGATCGCGCAGCCAGATCATAAATGATCCAGCCGGCGATCATGGATGCCACACCGATGGCAATGCCCGCTTGTTTCGAAATGTCAGCAACGTCCGGATCGATGAGGCCATCGCCCAGGTAATACACCAGTACGAGGAGAATCACGCCGGCCACCCATGTCATGAGCGCTTCCCAGCGGAACCATTGGACCTGTTCAGGCGCGACGCCAAGTGACTTTTGTTTTTCGACGGTGTAGAAACCACCGCTGTGAACCATCCAGACTTTTGAGGTGGCCGCATTGGAATCGGCTTTCTTCTCGAGTTTTCCGAACTGACCATCAAGCCAGGTGAAGTAATACGTTTGCCCAACCCACATGATTCCGGCGAAAACGTGAAACCAACGCACGACGAGGTTCAGCCATTCACGAATCGCAGAATTCATCTCAGCTTCCCCGGTACGTTGTGTAGCCGTTCGGACTCAGCAGCAGCGGAATATGAAAATGGGATTCGCCGGTTCGAACGCGAAACAGGATCTCGACCGCGGGATACAATCCATCCACGCCACACGCGGTGAAATAGGCCGTGGTATCAAACATCAAGCGATACGTTCCCGCGGCGAGACTTGCACCTCCCGGCGCCAATTCGCTGCATCGGCCTTCTTGATCCGTCAGCGCAGAACTTACGGTCGTCCACTTGCCTGAGGAATTCTGCCGCTGGAGACGCACGGGAACCCGAGAAGCGGGTTTGCCGCTGGCCGTATCCAGAACGTGCGTGGAGATTCGGCTCATCCCGCGATCCATTTTTTCAGACGGATGTGCATGATTTTGCGCTGCTCCTCCGCGGCCTGCCGCAGTTCCGTGGCTTCATCATTGTGCAACCGGCGGCGCAGAATCTCCAGAAGTTCGCCGGCGGATCTGCCCGTGGCGCAAACAATGAAGATGCGCCCGAACTTTTGTTCGTACTCACGATTGCCCCATTTGAGCGCTGTCTTCAGGGCTTCCTCGGCAATCGCCGCTTTCTGCTGTTCTTGTTCAGACCAGGCGGAAGACTGCGGCGCGGAGTTTGATTCTGCGCGTGATTCGCCGATTCGTGGATGACTCCGGAAGGCTTCAATCCAGTCGGCTTCTCCCAGACTGAGCCAAATTGCGTCGGATGTTTCAATCAGCGAGAGTTCATCACCAATCGGTCTTTTTTGCGCCATGCTGCCTGCCCAAGCGTTCGAACCGCAGCACGCCAGTATCTCGCGAGCAGCTTGCTCTTGCGGCAACTGATTCCAGCGACCGAGCACTTCGCTCACGTGTTTGCCCCTTCAGCGGCAAGTTTGCTCAAGAACTCAGCGACAAGATTGCCCGCCACGGCCCCGCGATATCGAGAGGTGGACCGAATATCGTCGATGGGGCGAATCTCCTTTGTGACATTCTTTCTTACTGTTTCGACCAGCGACGGCTCGATCTTTTTTCCAGTGAGTTCGCGCTCGGTCTCAGGCAAACGCATCGGAGTTGGGGCAACGCTTCCGAGCGCGAGGCGAACATCGCGAATCGTGCCGCCCGCCAGTTGGCCCAGGGCGGCAAGGCATACTTTGGAAATGGCTTGCGCGTTGCGGGCGCCAACTTTTCGCGCATAGGAAACATACTCAGAAAAGCGCCGCGGCAGCGAAATATCTCGAATTAATTCGTCGGCAGCGAGTACTGTCTTCTTGTAGCCGGTATGAAAAGTTCGATATGCCAGGCGACGTTCGCCACGCACCGAAATTAAAGTCAGCTCAGCGTCGTAGACGAGCAATGCAGGAAGGGAATCGGCAGCGGGAGAAGCGTTGGCGATGTTGCCCCCGAGAGTTCCGCGATTCTGATTGGCGATTCCGCCAGTCCAGGAAGCGGCCGTAGCCAGCAGCGGAAATTCCCGCGAAACGATTTCATGGTTGCGTAGCGCGGTATAGGTGCACGCGGCGCCGATTCGAACGCTATCCGGAGAGGCTTCGATTTGCCGAAGCTCAGGGATATTCCAGAGATTCAGCAACTGTCGATTCGGCAGCTTGCCGGCAGAGTACAAAACCATCACGTCGGTACCACCGGCGACAGGCAGCCATTGTGACGGTTCGCTGGCAAGCAGCGAAAGTACTGCGTTCAGATTGCCGGGCGAGACGAGTTTGTAATCGGCGGGATCGGCTCTCATCTTGCGACTCTTTGCCGCGCTGCCTTCGCTACCGCTTCGAATATCTGCATGTAGCCGGTACAGCGGCATAGATTCCCCGCGAGTCCTTCTTGTATATCTGACAGAGCGGGTTCCGGTTTTTTCTCGAGCAGATGTACAGCCGCGAGAATCATTCCCGGCGTACAGATGCCGCACTGCGCGCCACCACATTCAAGGAACGCCTCTTGTAGCGGCTTCATTAAGGCATGCGCCGACATTCCTTCGATGGTCACGATGCTTGCGCCGTTCGCTTGCGCCACGGGCACAAGACAACTGTTCACCAGCATGCCGTCAATTAAGATCGAGCACGAGCCACATTCGCCTTCGCCGCAGCCCTCTTTCGCGCCCGTCAATTCCAGTTCGTTTCGCAGCACGTCCAACAACCGTTCCATGGGATAGGCGAGCGCTTTCTTCGGTACGCCATTGACGGTAAACGAAAAGTCGCACTTCGCGATGTTCTCTCCCGGAGAATTCATGCCGTCACTCCCGGCAGAGATGCAGCATCTTGTTTGACTGATTCAGATTGCAGAGCCTCAAACACGTCCTCCGAGAGAAGCGGAATCGAGCGGAAGCGAATACCGGTTGCATCTTCAACGGCGTTCACAATGGCGGGCGCGGGGCCGTCCATGGGCAACTCTCCGATGCCTTTGGCGCCGTGCGCGCCGTGAACGTTGCCAAGTTCTTCGAAGAACACGCGGATGGGTGGAAGGTCCATGGAGGCCGGCATAATATAGTTGGTCATCTGGTTGTTGAGCATACGGCCGTTGTGCCAAACCACTTTTTCGTAGAGGGCGAAACCGATGCCTTGCGCCACGCCGCCGGTAATCTGCCCCGCAGCCAGAACCGGATTAAGAACCTTGCCTACTTCCTGCAGCGCGACAAAGTCGTCCACGGTAACACTGTACGTCGTGAGATCCACGGTGACCTCGGCAACATACACGGCCCAGGCATAAGCGGCGTAAGCTTCGCCGCGATATTTTTCATCGTCCCAGAAGACATCGCCAGGCGCCTCAAACCGACTGTAAGATTTCAGCGCTCCGTGTGCCGCGATGTATTCACGGCACGCCGAGCGAAATTGTTCCGGAGTGTAGCTGTCAGCAAGAAGACCACTCTTCGTCAGCGTTTGCTGGATTCCCTTCGACGCGGATTGAACGAGTTTTCCGACGATCATCGCCGTGCGCGAAGCGACAGTAGGACCGCTGTTCGGTACGACAGTTGTATCCGGTTGCGCGATGGCGACACCCTCATAGGGGAGTCCCAGCGCCTCGGCCGCAATCTGGCAGAGCACGGTGTTGGTTCCCTGGCCGAATTCGGCACTGGACACCAGTACACGCACCTTGCCGCCGGCCGTGGCTTCGACGCCGACCAGAGAATTCAAATAGCGTTCGCCGGAGCCGGTGAATCCAGCGCCGTGCAAGAAAACGGCGATGCCGATACCTTTTTTGCGTGAGCTGGTCTTGTTTTCCTCCGTAAATCGCTTTTTCTTGGGGGCATAGCCCGAGAGATCCAGGGCTCGATCGAGCAGGTAGTGCAAATCAATATTTTCTCGGATGGTTTGTTCGGTGGTAGTGGTCTGGCCGGGCTTGAGGAAATTGCGGCGGCGAATTTCGATTGGAGAAATGCCCACGACTGCGGCGATGCGGTCCATATGGCGTTCCATGGCAAAGAGGCTTTGCGGAGCGCCGAATCCGCGGAAAGCGCCGTGGGGCGGAAAATTCGTGGCCACGGCGCGCGTTCGAATGCGCACGCTGGGCCAGTAATAAGGGCCGCCGGCGTGAATGGTGCCGCGCGAGAGCACCACGGACGACAACGTTGCGTAGGCGCCACCATCAATAGTGAATTCGATTTCACCGCCAAGGATTTTTCCGTCCTGGCTTACCGCAGTGCGATGGCGTGTTCGGGAAGGATGCCGTTTTGTCGTCGCGGCCATGTCTTCCATGCGGTCGTAAATGATTTTCACGGGCTTGCCAGACTTGATGGCAAGCAGGGCGGCGTGCCCCGCGATCATCGAAGGGTATTCTTCTTTTCCGCCGAAGGCGCCTCCGGTTTCCATTTGGACGACGCGGACTTTATCTTCGGGGAGACCGCAGAGGGCCATCAGCGCTTTGTGAACGTAGTAGGGGCATTGCAGGGAGCCCCAGACGGTGACTCCACTCTCCGGCTCAAACGCAGCGATGACGCCGTTGTTTTCGATGTACAACTGCTCTTGCGCGCCGGTGAAATATTCGCCTTCTATAATATGCGCGGCGTCTCTCCAGACAGCATCCACGTCACCCTTTTCGATCAGGTATTTCTTGAAGGTGTTGTCGGCACCCCAGATGATGTTGGATCGTTGCTCGCTTTCCTCGATGGAGAACACAGGCGGTAGCACATCGTATTCGATAGAGACGGCATCAACCGCTCTTCGAAGTTTGTGACGGTCAGGATGAGCCAGAAGCAGAATGGGCTCTTCGGCGTGATTCACCGTTTCGGCGGCCAGACAGGGCTGGTCGTCGAGGATAAGAACGATGCAGTTTTTCCCTGGAATGTCCTTGGCAGTGACAACAACGAATTCGTCCCAGTTGATGCCCGGATCGAAAGCGATCTTCCGGATTTTCCCGCGCGGTATGTTGCTGCGGACGGTGGCGCCGTGCAGCATGCCCGGCAAAACCAGGTCGTCAACATAGCGAGCCGCACCGGTGACTTTGTCCCAGCCCTCTTTGCGGGGTACGGATGACCCGACGATGTGATGCTCTTGCAAACCGGAAGACCTCCGCTGTTCGAACAAGAGACTAAATGGACGATCCCGCGACGGAAAGCACTCCCTGATGATTCCGCGGCTGGAGCGCCAGGATCGTGGACGATGAGAAATGTCCTTGCTGGCAGCATTCTGTAGGAAAGCGGAGAATTTTCAAATGTCTATTTGAAGATCCCATCCGGCGGCTATGTCCGCAATTCGCGCCCACTCGGGTCCCCAGGGAATTCTCCGCCGTCAAAAACGCAGTTTCCGCGCAGGTAGGTTGCCTTGACGATGCCGCGAAGCTTTTCGCCCAGGTAAGGTGAAACACGGTGACGGTAGTGGAGATGTTTTTCGTTGGCGATAAATTCGAATTCCGGATCAAACACGACGAAATCAGCGTCGAAGCCCTTGGCAATCTGACCCTTGCGCGATTCGCACCCGGCAAGGCGCGACGTACCTTCAGCCATCCAACGCGCGACATCCGCGAGCGTAAATCCGCGGCTGGTGGCCTGTGTCCACATCACGGGCAGCGCCAGAGAGAGGCTGGAAATCCCGCCCCAGGCCGTTCGAAAGCTTCGCTCCTCGAGACGCTTCATCTCGGGCGGGCAGGGGGAGTGATCGGTTGCCACAAGGTCGATGACGCCTTCTTCAAGTCCTTGCCAAAGTTTTTCACAATTCTCGCGGCTGCGGATGGGCGGGGCACATTTAAAGAGTGTGTGGCCGTCTGGAATTCTGTCAGATGAAAAATGCAGGTAATGCGGACAAGTTTCGACAGTTACGGGCAAGCCGTCTGATTTCGCATCGCGCAACAAATCCAGCGCCTGGCTAGTTGCCAAATGGACGATGTGCAAACGGAAACGGTATTCGCGGCAGAGTGCGATCATCAGTCGAATCGCGGAAAGCTCCGCGTCGTCCGGGCGCGATTGCAAATAGGTGTGGTACCTGGTCCAGTCCGCTCCTGCCAATCTTGCTGTTGCCTGGTCCACCGGGCCGGGCAATTCCGCGTGTACAAGCAAAGGCAAGCCGGTTCGGGCGACATGCGGCAAGGCGGCGCGCAGTTCTCGCTCGGTGACCATGGTGAAGCCGTCAATTCCGGGATGAATGAGGAAGCACTTGAATCCTGGCACGCCCGCAACAGCCAGGCTTTCGATGTGCTCCTGGTTGTCGCGCACCACTCCGCCCCACGACATCCAGTCCACGTAGCACTGGCCGCCGGCGGCTTTGCGTTTGGCTTCGAGTGCTCGGACGGTGGTCGTCGCCGGGAAACAATTGAGCGGCATGTCCACGAGCGACGTGCAGCCACCGGCTGCGGCGGCACGAGTCGCTGTCCGAAAGCCTTCCCATTCCGTGCGGCCAGGTTCGTTGATGTGGACGTGGGAGTCCACCAGCCCGGGCAGAATGGCGGCTTCGCCGAAATCCTTTACGGAGATTTGGGCGGGAAGTTGACCAGGCGGAACAACATCGAGAATTATTCCGTCCCGGACGAGCACGGCTGCGGAACTTATTCCGCGCGGCGTTACGACCGTTCTTGAAAGATAGGCGCTGAGACTCATAAGGCGGCCCGGCATGTTTTGCGGGTTCTTCGCCACAGAAGGGTACCGCAACCAAGTTCAACTCCCAAGGCAACGATGGGGCAGGGGACACCAACTCTCTGGATCGCGCTACGGGAAATTACCATCAGCGAGTCGCGTATTCACTTCAAATTGTGCCAGGCGGGAGGTATTCAAGAGAAATTGCGGAAGGCAGACAAATCTTCGAGCGAAACGCTACATCAACGGGTAAACTTAACTGGCTCAGGCATGGGAGAATTCGAACGCTTTACCAGCGGGAGATTCGAATGAAACGATGGAAATCGTTAATAATATTCATGGGGGCGTTGCTTATGAGCACTCTGGCGCCGACTGGCGCGACACCGCAGCCTGGTTCCACGGCGAAGAAATCCTTTGGGAAAACTTCGGACGGCCAAGCCGTGGACCTTTATGTCCTGACGAACAAGAATGGTGCGGAGCTTTCCATCACCAATTATGGCGGAGCGGTGGTGTCGTTGAAGGTGCCGGACCGCAACGGGAAGCTGGCGGACGTGGTGCTGGGTTACGACAACGTGGACGGCTACGTGAATGATAAGAGCTATTTTGGCGCGATCGTTGGCCGGTACGGAAACCGCATCGCGCACGCGCAATTTGTGCTGGACGGAAAGAGCTATACCCTCGCGAAAAACAACGGTGAGAACAGCTTGCACGGCGGGATCAAGGGCTTCAACAAGGCACTTTGGACTGCCAAAACCGCTTCCGCCAAAGTAGGCCAGTCACTGGAGCTTTCCTACATCAGCAAGGACGGCGAGGAAGGATTTCCGGGAAATCTAAAAGTGAGCGTGATCTACACCTGGACGGACACCAACGCGCTGATGATCGAATATTCCGCGACAAGTGACAAGCCGACCGTCGTGAATCTCACCAACCACGCGTATTTCAATCTTGCGGGGCAGGGTTCGGGCGATATTCTGGGACACCTGCTTACGATTCAAGCCGACAAATTTACTCCGGTCGATGCTGCATTGATTCCCACCGGGGAACTTCGCGACGTGGCGGGGACGCCGTTCGACTTTCGCAAATCAGCAGCCATCGGAGCGCACATCGATCAGGATGAGGCGCAATTAAAACTCGGCGGCGGATACGACCACAACTTTGCCCTGCGCCGATCGGGTGGCGCCGGAGAATCGCCGGCCGCACGCGTTCTCGAGCCCACCACTGGCCGCGTCATGGAAGTTTGGACCACCGAGCCGGGAGTGCAGTTTTATACCGGGAATTTTCTGGACGGGAAGACTCCGGGCAAAGGCGGCTTGACTTATCCGCGGCGCTCCGCGTTTTGTTTGGAGACGCAGCACTATCCCGATTCTCCGAACCAGCCGAAATTTCCGTCTGTGGTCCTTAAGCCCGGCGAGCTCTACCACACTATTACGAAGTATTTGTTTTCAGTGGAAAAGTGAAGGTAGAAGTTGAGCGCCGCTAAGCGGTTTTTTCGCGGCGGTGCTGAACGGCCTCCATCAAGGTTTTTCCGGCGGACTGGATGTGGCGGCGCAGAAGATGGCAGGCGGCGTCTCCTTCGCGCTTGCGGCAAAGATCAAGCAGCGCATGATGTTCAGTACGGACCTGTTCAAAGCCACGAGTCAAATAAAGATGCAGACGCGTGTAGCGGTCGCCGTTGTTGTTGAGCCCCTGAATGATGGACATGAAGCGCGGGCGATTGGCGCGCGAGTAGAGCGTGGAATGAAATTGGTAGTTCAACCGGCCCCAGGAGCCGACTTCGCTTTCCGTCCAGAGCGCTTTGTCAAAGACTTCGAGAATCTCTTCGGCTTTCTGGAAATCCTCTTCCTTTAAATTGGGAATTGACAGCCGCAAGACATCGCATTCGAGCAGCGCGCGAATGTCAAATAGTTCGCCGATTTCATCGGCGGAAAGGGAAGAGACGATGGCGCCATGGTGCGCGACGATCTGGACGAGGCCTTCCGCTTCGATCTGGCGGAGCGCTTCGCGGATGGGGATGCGGCTGACCTGAAATTCGTCGGCCAGAGCGTCCTGGCGCAACTGTTCGCCCTCCTGAATTTCGCCGCGAATAATCATTTCCCGCAATTTGTCGGCGACGGCGGAGGTGAGGGACTGGCGCGGAATCCCACGAGGGCTCGAGGAATGGAGCGCTCGAAATTTCGATTTGCCTTTTATCAGCATGGGACCAATCCGGAATGCGCCAGTGATTACGACTCTTGCCTTCCTAGAATAAAACATAACATATTTTGTCCCTGGACTTGGAATGCACAAGATTCTGCGGAGGGGAGGACCACGGCTCTTCTAGACTGCGGGCCGGAAAAATGGAAGCAAATTGAGGGTGAGGCGCTACCTTAGTTGGAGGGGACGTGCCGAACTGCCAATCCTGTTCATTAACGCTACCAGGTTGGGGCAGTCCTGATCGGTGATCCCGGTGAATTTCAAACCCAGACCACCGCTGGGAATGCGATGCTGGACAACGGCTTCGGCGCGGATTTGTCCCTCAGGAACAAGAAAATCCAATCTCGCTCTCACGCCTAGCGGGCGAGGAACTGGAGTGGAGAGAAACAAACCGCCGACGCTCAGGTCACAAACGCGCGAAACGTCTTCCCACCCGTCGCATCGCCAGCAGACCCACACATCGTCGTGGGTTTCCACTCGTGAGCTCAACCTTCTGGAATAAAGGGGTCCCAACTGCGCTGCTGCCACGGATGCCCTCGGGCCTTGAGGAATTGACCGCGCGGTTGAGGTGGGAAACCACACGGCCCAAGGCTAGTGAACCATAGCGGGAGG
>Ga0137395_10001289_pt1 | contig 11568 bp, 10 predicted proteins | sample czobulk216metaG_FD_108283 | JGI IMG/M metagenome (GOLD analysis project Ga0137395, IMG submission 108283) | Vadose zone soil microbial communities from Angelo Coast Range Reserve, California, USA - czobulk2.16 metaG | ecosystem: Environmental > Terrestrial > Soil > Vadose zone | place: USA...
AAGCGCATGCCGTTTGCGAGCAGCTCTATGATCCGGACGACGCTGAAAAACTGACGGAGCTCGGCACCATCTACGGTCAGCACGGCGACGTCGAAGCCGCTCTGAAGCCATTGCGCCGTGCAGCAGAACTCGCGCCGCAATCGCCCCAGATGCAATACAACCTCGCGCTGGCTTACTACCAGCTCAATCAATTTGAAGAGGCCCGCACACCCCTCAGCAACGCGGTCACGCGCTGGCCTGACATATCTCAACTTGTAGCCCTGTATGGCGCAGTCCTGTCGAAGCTGGGTGAAGATCTTCCGGCGTATCAGGCATTCCGGCACGCCCACGAACTCAATGCGCAGGATGCTGCAACCGCCGATCTGCTCTACCTCACGACCCTCGCGCTTGCCCGCAAAGCTCAGAGCGCCCGGCAATATCCCGAGGCTCTTCGCTATTTTCAGGAGGCGGCGAAACTAAAGGCGCAGGAGCCCGCACCTCACCGCGGCCTGGCCGACGTCTACAAACTCACGGGCCGTTCCGTGCAGGCAATGACTGAGCGACAGAAAGCGGACCGGCTGGCCAGCGCTTTCGAGAAACCTCAGTAGGCGCCAATTAGAGATCATCAAACTTAACGAAGACCATCATGTGCTGACACTACTCCGGCGTCCGGCCCGCGAAAATCTCTACTGTCGAAGCGGTCAGGCGTTACAATGGCCTTCCACTCGATCTTCAGCGAATTCGGCTTGGGTATGCAAACAATAAAGGTGTCAACTGCCACTCGCGAACGTCTGCTCCGTGCGGCGCGCAAAGTAATGAAGAATGCCTACGCGCCCTTCTCCAGCTTCAGAGTGGGCGCGGCTATTCTCACCTCGAAAGGCCAAGTCTTCGTGGGATGCAACGTCGAGAATTCTTCTTACGGAATGACCAACTGCGCTGAGCGTACCGCGATCTTTTCTGCCGTCGCCAAGTTCGGTCCAGAACTCGAGATTCGCGCCGTCGCCGTTGCCAACGATCGTGGGGTTCCATGCTCGCCCTGCGGCGCTTGCCGCCAGGTGATCTACGAATTTGGGCCGCGCGCCGTTGTCTTCTACCAGGGTAAAAACGGTCCGAAGCAAAGTCTAATCACGGAACTTCTGCCGGAGGGCTTCCGCCTCAAGTGAGCCAGCCGACTGCTTCGCAATTCCGCGTTATCGATCTCATCCGCAAAAAGCGCGATGGCGGTTCATTGTCCAGTGCCGAGATCGGATACCTGCTCGACGGCTGCACCACTGGCAGCATTCCCGATTACCAGATAGCGGCATGGTTAATGGCAGTCGTGCTGCGCGGAATGACTCGCGAGGAAACTGCCGCGCTCACGCACGCCATGCTGCATTCTGGTGAGGTCCTCGATCTAACCTTTCTGCCGGCAAAGAAAGTCGATAAACATTCAACCGGTGGCGTTGGCGATAAGACCTCTCTCGTGCTTGCCCCGCTCGTTGCCGCCGGAGGCCTCTATGTCCCGATGATCAGCGGCCGCGGATTAGGCCACACCGGAGGCACCCTCGATAAACTGGAAGCCATCCCCGGCTTTCGCGTGGGCTTGTCAGTTGCCGACTTTCATCGAGTGCTCAAAGCCTGCGGATGCTCCATGATCGGCCAGACTGGAAAAATCGCTCCCGCGGATCGCAAGCTGTACGCTTTGCGCGACGTGACCGGCACGGTGGAGAGTCCGTATCTGATATGCGCTTCCATCATGAGCAAGAAATTGGCCGAGGGAACCGACGCGCTCGTGCTCGATGTTAAGACCGGATCGGGCGCGTTCATGAAAAAAGAAGAAGATGCGGTCTTCCTCGCGGAACTCATGGTCGAAACCGGCGAGCGCATGGGCAAGCAGATGGTCGCGCTCATCACTGACATGAACCAGCCTCTCGGCCGCATGGTGGGCAACGCGATGGAAGTGCAGGAGTGCATTGAGGTGCTGCATGGCGGCGGCCCTGCCGATCTCCGCGAGCTTTGCCTGGAGTTGGCTGCGTGGATGTTCTATTTAGGCGGCGCGGTCAAGTCTGTAGAGGCCGGCAGAAAACTCTCCGGGCAAATCATCGCTTCCGGCAAAGCCTTCGAAAGATTTCGCCAGATGGTCGAATTGCAAGGCGGCGACATCAGCGCGATCGACGATCCCACTCGGCTTCCGAGCGCGGATCACCGCGTCGATGTGTCGAGCCCGGTGGCTGGATACGTGACCGCCATTGCATCCGAACAGGTCGGAACCGCTTGCGTGATTCTCGGAGGAGGGCGCGAACGCAAGGAAGATTCCGTCGATCCCGCGGTCGGCATTGTCGTTCATAAAAAGATAGGCGACAAGGTTTCGGCGGGAGAGCCGCTCTGCACCATTCACTGCCACTCCGATGCGCAGGCCGCGCGGGCCAAATCGCTGCTGCTTGAGAGTTATGCCATTGCTGCCGCCGCGCCGGCGAATAAACCAAATCTCGTTCACCGCGTGATTTACAAAGGGGAATATTGATTTCTTGAACTGCGGATTCAGAAGGGGATAAAAAATGGGACGTTTTACTGGCATTCTCGGCCTCCTCACTATGTTGGCATTGGCCTACGCCTTTTCCACCAACCGCCGTGCGATTAATAAAAAGACGGTTGTGTGGGGTCTTGGGCTGCAGGTTCTGTTCGCCATCTTTGTTTTGAAAATCGAGATTGGCCGCGTCCTTTTTCAAAAAGCCGGAGACGCCGTCAATCGCCTGCTCAGCTTTGCGTTCGTCGGGTCCAAGTTTGTTTTCGGAGAGCTTGGCGTGCAAGGCTCGTCGATGGGATTCTTCTTCGCTTTCCAGGTACTGCCGACAGTTATTTTCATCGCCGCGTTTTTCTCTGTGCTCTATCACTACGGAATCATGCAGTTCATCATCAAGCTCGCAGCCAAAATGATGACCCGCTTCATGGGGGCTAGCGGCGCCGAATCCCTCGACGTAGCGGCAAGCATTTTTATGGGCCAGACCGAAGCGCCGCTTACCATTCGCCCATTTCTTCCCGAGCTCACGCGCTCCGAACTAATGACGGTGATGACCAGCGGAATGGCGCACGTTTCGGGCGGCATCATGGCCGCATATATCGCCTTCGGCATCGAACCCAAACACCTTTTGAGCGCGGTCATCATGACCGCCCCCGGCACCATCCTCCTTTCAAAAATGCTCGTGCCTGAGACAGAAGTGCCAAAAACGGCCGGCCGCGTAATCATGAGCGAGGAAGAAGCGGGCGCGGAGAAGAGTGAAAATCTGCTGGGCGCGATCGCGCGCGGCACAACCGACGGCTTGGGTCTCGCGCTGAACATCGCCGCCATGTTGATTTCTTTTCTCGCGCTGATTGCCCTGGCTAATGGCCTTCTTGGCGGTATTCACAACAAGCTCGGCATCATGTGGTTCCCCTCAAGCCTGCAGCAGATATTCGGGGTATTGTTTGCTCCGGTCGCGTGGGTTATCGGAATCCCATGGCATGACTGTCATGCCATCGGCAATCTGCTCGGCACGCGCATGGTGTTAAACGAACTTGTGGCCTTCTCCATGCTAGGGCCGCAACGAGCCACGCTTGACCCGCGCTCATTCACGATTGCAACCTTCGCACTCTGCGGATTCGCAAACCTAAGTTCGATTGGCATTCAACTGGGCGGCATAGGCGCGCTCGCTCCGAACAAGCGAGGCGAACTGGCACGTCTAGGAATTCGCGCCATGCTGGCGGGAACCATGGCGAACTTAATGTCAGCATCAATCGCCGGAATGCTGCTGTAACAGAGAGTGGAGCGACGGCCGTCTCGCCCGTCCAGCAGTGTGATGGCCGGGCGAGGACGCCCGGCTCTCCATCGCCATTACACAAGCGCCATGCTAAGACGCTTTAGAATTTCATCGGTCGTAACCAGCTTTGCGCCCAGATTCTGCAATTCGTTGAGCGTTTGATCCCCAACTTGCGGGGCCAGCGTCTCGATCGCATCGCGAACCACCGAAACGTGCCGCTTTCGTTGCAGCAGACCCTTAACGGCGCAGCTCACGCAGTATTCCGTCACCACCCCAAATACTACAAACTCGGCAGCCGTGCCCAAACGTTTCACCAGAGCATCTGCATTGCGAGTCTCGAAGACATCGAGCGTCTGCTTCTCCAGAATGATCTGCTGATACTTGAATAGGTCCTCCGGTAGACTCGCGTCGGCTTTATTTTCAACACCAACAAAATTATCCGTCAGTGCTTCAGGAACAAACTCTGCACCCGGCGTGCCTTTCAGACAGTGCGGAGGGAATTGCTTAAACTCAGGATCATTGGCCGGATGGAAGCAGCCGTGCGAAACCAGAAACACTTCGTTTCGTCGCGCCGCGTCCGTAAGCTTGCGGATATTGGGCAGAAGTTTCTCAGCTCCGGGAACGTAAAGCTTGCCGCCGGGCAACATAAAATCAGCCTGTACATCAACTTCCCAAAAGATAAAATCGCGCGATGGCATTGCACACTCCTGGCCGGTAGACTCCAAAATTCTAATTGATTCCCGTGTTACGCAGGCACGGGCATCTCGCCGGTCCAGCAGTGTGATGGCCGGGCGAGGACGCCCGGCTCTCCATATACGAAGCTCCCAGGCTAATTCATTTGTATACTAGCGGCCACTGAGTTCGCAGCAAATCCGCGCCTCGAAGGAAAATATGGCTCACGAAGACCCTTCCAAATCTGCGCCCCAAACTAAACTGGTCATCCGTAACATCGGCCTTCTGCTCAGCGGGGACCTGGCCAATCCTATTCTCGACGCCGACACTGTCGTAGCGACCGGCGGCCGCATTAGCGCTGTTGGCAAACTTAAAGATGTCGACGTCTCCGGAGCCGCGACCACCATAGACGCCAAAGGCACCGCTCTTGCACCCGGTCTCATCGACAGCCACGTTCACCCCGTGTGCGGTGATTGGACCCCTCGGCAGAATCAACTTGGCTGGATCGACAGCTATATGCATGGCGGCGTCACCACCATGGTTTCAGCCGGAGAAGTGCACACGCCGGGCCGTCCTAAAGATATTGTTGGACTCAAGGCGATGGCGATCTTTGCCCAGCGCGCCTTCCACGCCTTTCGCCCGGGCGGAGTGAAAATATATGCCGGCGCTCCGGTCATCGAGCATGGAATGGTTGAAGACGACTTTAAGGAGCTAGCCGCCGCAGGAGTAAAGATTCTCGGCGAAGTAGGGCTCGGCAGTGTCAAAGACGGCAAGACGGCGCGCCAGATGGTCGCGTGGGCGCGCAAATACGGCATCCAGAGCACGATCCACACCGGCGGCCCATCCATTCCCGGCTCCAGCCTGATCGACAAAGACATTGTTCTGGAAACCGACGCCGATGTCATCGGTCACGTTAATGGAGGCCACACTGCTCTTCCCGACGATCAGATCACGGCACTGTGCGAGCGTTCGACACGTGCGTTGGAAATTGTGCATAACGGAAATGAGCGCGCCGGATTGCTCGCGCTCCGTACGGCAATGGAATTGAAACAGCTCGACCGCGTGATTCTCGGCACCGACTCGCCCGCCGGATCGGGCGTTCAGCCGCTAGGAATTGTGCGCATGATTTCGTTGTTGTCGTCGCTTGGCGAGATCCCCGCCGAAGTGGCCATCTGCCTCGCCACAGGCAACACGGCGAAGATGCGCAAGCTTGATTGCGGCCTGATTGCGACAGGGTGCGAAGCGTCGTTTGTCCTTATGGATAAAGCGCAACATTCAGCAGGGAAGAACCTGCTCGATAGTATTCAAAAAGGAGATCTTCCCGGGATCGGCATGGTCATTACCGACGGAGCTGTCAGCTTGCAGCGTAGCCGCAACACACCGCCAGCAACGGCGATGCCTGAAGTCGCTGGCCGGTGAGGCGGCGGTAAACTTAGGGTTTGTCATCCTAAGCAAAGCTAAGGATCTCACTGCATTCCCAGCGAGGCGGCAATCGTCTTCTTATACTCGCGCGCCTTAGCAATCGCTTCCTGCTCATTCACGGTCAGTAGCTTGTGATCGCGCATTACGACGCGCCCGCCGATCATGACCGTCTGCACATCGCTCGCTTTCAGCGCATAAGCGATCTGCGCATAAATCTCATACATCGGCACCGCATTCGGCTCGTCCAGACCAATCAGAATCAGGTCAGCCTTCTTACCCTTTTCAAGTGAGCCGATCTCTTTCTCCATGTGCAGCGCCTTCGCGCCGTCGATGGTTGCCATCTCTACGACGGCCAGAGCATTCAGCGCCAGTGGATTCATTTTCGCAATTTTTGCCAGCTTGGCTGCCAAGTCTATCTCTTCCATCAGATCGAGATCGTTGTTGCTGCCTGCCGGCCCATCCGTTCCCAACCCCACCGCAATTCCGGCGGCTCGCATTTCGGGCAGAGGCGCAATGCCGCTCGCAATCATCATGTTGCTTGACGGATTATGCACGCATCCCACATTGTGCTGCGCCAGAATCTTGCGGTCCGCCTCGTCGACGAAGATGCAGTGCGCTGCGACAACATCTGGGCCCAGCACCCCGATTCGCTCCAGATATTGCACGGGCGATGCTCCGTTTTTCTTCTCGCTGTCGTCCCACTCTTTTTTCATCTCTGCCACGTGAATCAAAATCGGCGCATGATACTTTCGCGCCAGGGCCGCAGCATCCTGCAATGTCTTTTGCGAGCAGGTGTAAATCGAATGGGGCGCGGGAGCGGCGTGAATGAGCAGGTCACCTTGCCACTTTTTCAAGAATTTCTCGGTGTACTCGAGCATTGCAGCTTCAGTCTTGTTATCGGGCGCGGGGAAATCAATAAACGTCTCGCCCAGCACGCCACGCATTCCCGCTGCCTTAGTTTCTTGCGCCACCGCGTCTTCGAAGTAATACATGTCGGCGAAGGTGGTCACGCCCGAGCGGATCTGTTCGGCCGCTGCCAGCCGCGTGCCCCAACGAACGAATTCCTCGGTAACGTTCTTCGCTTCCGCAGGGAAAATGTATTTGTAGAGCCAGTCATTGAGCGTTACATCGTCATGCAGGCCGCGAAACAGGGTCATCGGGACGTGCGTGTGGCCATTGATGAACCCCGGGAGCACCAAAGTATTCTTCGCATCGATACGCTCGCGGCCTTCGTATCGCGATTCAATTTCTGCGCGAGGACCGACTGCGACGATCGTATCGTTCTTAACGACGACATCCCCATCGTCGTAGATATGCCGCTGGCCATCCATGGTGACGACGGTGCCGCCGGTGATGATTGCGTCGGCGTGCTCTTTCGTCGCTTGGCCGTAGAGAAGGATCGAGAAGCAAACGTGAAACGTACAGAACAGCGAGAAAACGCTTTTAGTAGTCATCCTTGGGTCCGTGGTTCCATTTTCTTCTATCAGGCTGCGGAAAAAGTGGTCGTGCCAACTCGGTGGCGGCTCAGCGCCTGAAGCCAGCAGGAAGTGTCATTAAACCTTGTCACCCGGCTCGATGCAAGTTCAATTAGCACGACCGCCCGACTTCGACAATAATCTTGATGCAATAGATCCAGGCCGAATCGCGCTGTCGAATTTCACGATCCGCGATTCCAATGGAGCCGATAGAACTTTGTGGGTTTCCTCGACTTCGCGTGCTAAAACTTCGACCTATTGCGAACCGACTGCACCGTTTGGCTGATCGCATCTACGACGACGTCGGCTCTATCGATGATGATGAAGTGCCCGCTGTTCTCCGCAACAATTTGCTTGCTGTTCCTAGAAAGGGACAAGAGCCGAGTTTGCAGCGCGGCGTACTCGGTATTTATGGCTCCCATTTGGCTGGCTCCCATATCTGTGCTGACATCGACAAGGGGTTTGTCCCCGAGGGGGTGAGGCTGTTCTTTTGTGATTGCATCGGCCTCCGCAACACATTGCGGCATCATGTCCAAGTTTGCATGCAGAGCCATTCGATTTCGGGTCTGCGACATAGCCCAAAGGTGAAGCTGGCGATCGCGGGAGGATAACTTACTGAAGTTCGGATCGCTCTCGATTCCTCCTCCGCTGGGCGGAGGCATTGAAGGCGGTGGGGGAGGCGGAACTTTCGCATCGCTCGGATGGGGGCCTGACATCAATGCGTGTAAAATCGCAAAAGCGTGATCGACAAGAACCATGCCCGCTACTTCGTCAGGGTAACGCCCTGCGTATAGGCGCGCAACCACTGCACCAAGTGAGTGCCCAACGAGCACATAGGGCCCCTTGATCCCGGCGTTTTTCAAAGCGTTGTGTACTTCACTGATCCTTAATGAACACGAGTCTTTCGGACCGGAGTCGCTCCAACCGATTCCTGAATGGTCATACGAACATACCTGAGTAAATTTTGCGATTTCGGGTTGAACAAGTCCCCAATTGAAAGAGAACCCTGCGCCCACGATGACGACAGTGGGGCTCCCCGTACCCGTGCAATAGAGATGAACTCGATAGCCGCCCACATCGACCAACTTGCCCAGAGGTGCGGGCGGGTTCTGGTCGGCGGGAATGCTAGCCTGCGTATTTTGCGCTGCTGCGGGCGAAGACTGAGGGGTAGGGCTCTGGCCTGGTGAGGACTGCGCCGCGACCGGCGCACCGCCTACCGAGATTAGCAGAGAGAGAATCAGACGGGAGATGCACATAAAACCTCCCTCATCCACCGGGCATTATAGCTCCGAATATCTCCCATGCCGCGCTGCGCCCGGCGGAGAAAAGACCCGTAGCTGTTGAAACATCGTCGTCCCACTAACAACCCAAAATGGGCAAGCCGACGGAAAGTTGTAGGCTTTAGCGCAGCCCATCTTCACCCTTGATCTGTTCTTTGGTGAGTCCACCGACCCGCGCCAAAGGGCGCCCGCTGTCCGTCACCGCAATCGCTACCATGATTTCGTTTGCCCGAGGAGCATCGCTGATGCGCACTTCCATGCCATCAAAATGGCTGCGAACAAATGCTGCGTCCTTATGTCCTAGCGGAATATCAAGCACCACTCCCAAGCCGCCGCGTTTTTTGGAAGAGGGAATCAAAGCCGCGCCTTTCCCGAGCACGCGCCGTACAGGAGTGCCCAGCTTGGGGTGCAGGATCGCCGCCGCATGCTCCAGTTCGCCATTCTCGCCAACCGCAGCGGCCTTGCCGTAACTTTCTGCAGACGGTCCAGGAATCCCCAAAGCCGCAACGGCACGCTGCGTCAGCAGTTCGCCGAGTTCTTCGCCTATTGTCATCAACTCCGATAAATCTTCAACGTACTTTCCGGCGAACGGGTTCTCTATAACCGCAACCGCCGCTGCGCGGCGTGCCGGAGGAGCAACTGTCCGTCCCATCTCCACCAACGTCTCTTCCACAAAAATTGCGATCTTTCGGATCTTCGCCTTCGCGCCTGCACTGGCAGAATGGACCTCCGCGCTCATCGCAGCCCGTCCTCTCCTTTAATGTCAGCCGCCTTCAATCCACCGACCCGCGCATGGACCCGCGCCCCCGTCGTCATCACGAGCGCCAGCAATATCTCATCGGCGCGCGGAGCATCCGTAATCCCCACTTCCATCGCATCGAAGTGACTCCGCACATACGACGCATTGATGTGAGTAATCGGAATATCGAGGCGTGTTCCCGGCCCTCCAACTTTTTTTGTGGAGGCCACAATTGCCTTCGCGCCTCCAAGCACGTCACGCATCGCGTAACCTCCCGGAACATGCCAGAGCGCCCCATGTTCTAGCTCTCCGCTGGAGCCAACGATCGCACCTTTGCCGTAGCCCTCCACCGCTTTAGGATCGCCACCCAGCGCGGTGACAAGCGACTGCGCCATCTCCAAGCCCAGCGGCTTCAAATCATCCATGAAGGCTTCGATCTTTTCGACATAGTGACCGGCATAGGGATTTCGAATGACCACCAGCGCCGCCGCCCGCCGCTGTGGCTGCGAGGCAACGGGACCGCCTTCGTGGAAAATCTCTTCAACCATTAGGAGTCGCTTGCGAATTTGCACCTCAGGCATGAGCCAGACTCCGAAGAGGGCGTGGGGTGTTTTCTGATGGCGCGAAACCTTCCGGTCCAAGCGTACGCGTTTCTCCCTGCAGGTTAAGAGCGGCCGCGCGAACCAGCCCCGAAGCACGGAGCGATTCAGCGACGTCGCTTCCCGCCTGCAGCGCAGCGGCAATTTCGCGCTGATCGAGTCGTCCTACCGATTGAGTGACCATTCGCTCGCCAAGATCGCTATCGGGAGCAAGCTCGCAGGCTCGAACGCGCCCGACGCCCGAATGCCCCGGCAAATCCACCGCATTCGCTATTACAGTTGCTGCAGCGTCGGCTGCCGAAGCAGAATCGCCAAGCACCGTGACCGCATCGGCAATCCCCAGCGAAAAACTGCGCCCTCGCCACCCGCTCGTGGCGATGCCGCGAATCGCATTACTGTATCGAATCGTAGTTGTCCCGAAGAGCGAAGCTCGATCCGGGCGCTCGACCATCCCGTCGACCATCCCGACAACAAAAGTTTCTCCATCCGAAAGATGTAAGGCGATATCACCACCATCGTTGACGTAAGCCTTGGAGAGATTCGCGTTCGCGATCATGGCTGCGAGAATCTCCTCCGCCACCGCACCCGCCACGGCGGCCATCGGAGTGATGAAAATCTGCGAAGCGTAAGGTGTAACGGCTGCCACCATCCGTTGAGCAATAGGGCAGCGCGGAAGCCCGGCATCCGCGCGCGCAGGACGTCGCAGAAACTCAAGCTCACCGCACAATTCATCAAGCACGCTGCCGAACCGTAAAGACGCCGCATTGTAAGCAGCCTCAACTTCGCGCGCTTCACCGCAAGCTTCCACGATGAGATCGATGGGCCCATCGTGCATGTGCAGACGCCGCCCATCGGAGAGCATTCGAATTTGTGCGCGCCCATTCACTTTGCGTTCTTCTGCGATGCCAGCGGCCAGGGATTATCGGATCGCGCGCCGAGGCGGCGCCGCCCGTCCGCCTCCCGCTGGATTGAATCGAGTGGACGCACGTGATCCATATATCCGCCCAGCGTCGCGTAGTCCGACAATTTAAGCGTGAACTCAATCGGAGCCACCAGCGCGGGAGTTGGAACGTAGCCGAACGCATCTTCCGGCATGCGGCTTACGTCCGCCATGATCGTAATCCCGCCGCCCGGCCAAACATAAACCGGCGCGCCTCCGCAGGTCACGCGAGTGAGCGCGTCGCGTACGGAATGCGTGAGCTTCACCGGATTCTCCGTCACGCCAGCGCGCAATGAGCCACCCGCGCCGCCCATGAACAACACGGTGCAAAGCGCTGGTTCGCAATTTTCGCGAATGCGCGCCACCGATTCGCGCAGCGCCTGCGGCAATTCTTTTTCGACGGGACGGAGCGCTTCATCCAATTCGAAATACGCATAGTGCTCTCCCGTCGTGCTTACCATCAGCAAACGCAAACCGGGCCGAGCAACCTCATGATCAAATGGACCAAGAATTGAAAGCGGATCATCGATGTTGGTCCCTCCCCATGACGTCCCCGGCTCCGCGACTCGGAAATATCGTCCCGGAGTGGAGCGGCGCCCCTTAAGCTTGATACCGGTCTCCGGCACGCCCAGCAACTTCCCGGCCTGATGTTCAGACAAAACACCGGTGATGTGATCATCGACCAC
>Ga0137395_10001290_pt1 | contig 11564 bp, 13 predicted proteins | sample czobulk216metaG_FD_108283 | JGI IMG/M metagenome (GOLD analysis project Ga0137395, IMG submission 108283) | Vadose zone soil microbial communities from Angelo Coast Range Reserve, California, USA - czobulk2.16 metaG | ecosystem: Environmental > Terrestrial > Soil > Vadose zone | place: USA...
CAGTTAGGTTCTAGTGATCCGTCATCTGGATCTGAAGGACCTTCCCATGAGCGTCGATCCTAACCGTCTTGAGCGCCGGGGCGCGCAACGTTTTGAAGTGCACCTGCCGTTGGAAATTCATCTAGATGGACGAACAGTGCCAGGTTTTACTCAGGATTTGAGTGGTCGCGGGATTTTCTTTTTTGCCGAGGTGGCGTTAGTCGAAGGTGCGTACGTTGAGCTGACCTTTACCATGCCATCGGAGATTACTCTGGGTGAAAACATGCCTGTCCGGTGCGGTGGAAGAGTGGTGCGCGCGGCGGCGCCGCAGGGTGGCCAACAGCAGGGGATTGCTGTGCTACTCGACGCGTATCAATATTTACCGTCCGATCAACCAGCCTCTCAGTTTGTACGGGTCTCGGCACGCCCCGGAGAGCCCTCTGGCCCTGTAACCCGCTGAGCTATCATTTTGTACCTCCAAGTCTCTTTTCAAGCGAGGGGTCTTTGCCTTACAATCTGTGGAACTAGCAGTCTGGCGGGACGTTTGGTCGAATGACGGCTCGCGTGCAACTCGCCACCTCTATTATCTTTATCTTGGCCCTTTAATATTACGAAGGTCACTTGGCTCTCGCACCGGGTGTACGTAGCATGTCAATGAGTAATGAGAATCGAGTTATGCCAGGGATTGCTGTCGCTCTCCTTACCGAGGATCGGGAAAAATCTATCGTTTTGAACAGCCGGGTGGAGAGCACTAATCTGGCCCGAACCGTGCTGAGTCATGTCGGTTTTCCGGCGGGTCCCAGCGATGCAATAGTTCGTCAATTACAAGATCAAAGAGTAGAAGTTGTCCTGGTTGTGATCGATCCGCAGAACCCGCAAAAAGCCATCCGCAGTATCGAAATCATTCACTCCAGTATTCCCGATGTGACCATTTTTGCCGTGGGCGAATTGAACCAGCCCATGAACATTGTTTCTGCGATGCGCGCCGGAGCCCGCGAATTTCTCGATTATTCCTCGAGCCGGGAAGCTTTGGTTGAAGCCTTCGCTCGCTTCTCGGCAACTTTGAGCCGCGCCCAGCGAACTGCCAGCAGAGCTCGCGTCTTTACGTTCTTAAACGCCAAGGGTGGTGCTGGAGCTACCACCACAGCCGTGAATACTGCGGTCGCATTGCAAGAGGTGCACGGACGCGTCGTGCTGGTTGATTTTGCCTCCATTGGCCATGCGGCATTGCAGCTGAACTTGCGGCCTCAATTTTCGATAATCGATGCATTACAAAACCTGCATCGCATGGACGGTTCGTTGCTCGATGGCTTGATGACGCCGTATCGCAATGGACTTCACCTGCTCGCGGGTGCGCAGCAACCGCACAATAGCTTGCCCGCGGCTTCAGAATTGGCTCGCCTTTTCGATCTCCTGGTTAACCACTATCACTTCGTGGTGCTCGATTGCTCGGGGCGGATGGACGCAACTACGCAAATGATCTGCGATTTATCGAATGCCGTGTTGCTGGTTGCGCAGACCGACGTCGTTTCACTTTGGAGCGCCGGGCGTATTCACGGATTTCTTCAGGACGGTGCGGGGCGCGATCGCTTGCGTCTTGTGCTCAACCGCTATAAGAAGATCCCGGGCTTCACCGACGAGGACGTTGAAAAAGCCACGAACTGCAAGGTGCTGTGGAAGGTGCCCAACAACTTCCAGGTTATTGGACCGGCGATCGACAAGGGTAGTCCGGTGGCCGCTCAGGGCAATCACGAAATCGCCCGCTCCTATCAGTCGCTTGCCGCAGAACTCGCTGGCGCGACAACGACTACAGACGGCGCTCTTTCCTTGCTCTACCAACACGACAAAAGCGATAGCAAAAAGCGCCCGGCTAGCCCTCTAGTTGTCTCGCCGTTGCGGGCCGGGCATTAAATTTCCTTCACATCGTTCAACTTAAAAAGAGGCGGAAACAGACAGTAGTCTTTTCCTGTACCTGCGCTCTATATAAATCTAGATTATTCTTGACTGGCGGCTAGCTGAGGCGTAACAATAGGTCTTTTGGAGGCTAGTCATGGCCGGCACGGTGAAATTTGCTCCGGAAATCGATGCCAAGCTGCACAAGGAGTTCGTCTCGGTGGCCAAACAGCGGGGACAATCACAACGCTTCTTGCTGGAGCGCGCGCTGGAGCACTATCTGCATAATGTCGTTCCTTCCCAAGAGACGGTGAGGCCTGAAACGATGAGCGCCTTCCGAAAGTCGAAGGAAAGGAACCGCAAGCTGCTCGGAATGTTGGCCAAGTAAGTGGCCGAATACATTTACCTAACTTTGGCCGAGGTCGGGCAAATGCACCGCGAGCTGATCGATGAATTCGGCGGATCTCAAGGTCTTAGGGATCGAGCAGCGCTTGAGGCGGCCGTTTTTCGGCCACAGAATGGGTATTACAATGGCTTAGCCGAAGAAGCTGCAGCATTGATGGAGTCGCTCGCCAACAACCACCCTTTTATTGACGGAAACAAACGCATCGCGTTTGCCGCCACCGACACCTTCCTTGCGAGAAATGGCTTCTTTCTTGATGTTGAACCCCTCGATACTTACCGGTTCATAATGGGCAGCCTTGAAAAAAGCACGTTTCGCTTCACATCGATCCTTGACTGGATCAATGCCACGATTAAGCCCGTGTCATAGGACCCGGTGACCCGACTTCATAGCCCGCTAATTTCGGGCTTTGTTAGAATCAGGTTCATCTTTTTATCTACATTTATCAATCAGCTGTAGTAGTAGCAGTGACGCCGAGATTGTTGGAATCGTTTATTAAATGCCGGACAAGTTCTGAATGACAACTTCTTCAACCAAGAAACGTGTGCTGAGCGGGATGCGCTCGACTGGCAAGCTCCATCTCGGCAACTACGTTGGCGCGCTTGAAAATTGGGTCCGCATGCAGGATCAGTACGACTGTTTTTTCTTTATCGCCGACTGGCATGCCCTGACCACTGACTACGCCGACACCTCGCGCTTAAAAGAGAATTCGGTTGAGGTGTTGCTGGATTGGCTGGCTGCGGGACTCGACCCTGAGAAGTGTGTGATGTTTATCCAATCGCATGTGCCCGCTCACGCAGAGTTGCACTTGCTGTTATCGATGATCACGCCCCTGGGCTGGCTGGAGCGCGTTCCGACTTATAAAGAGCAGAAGGAAAACATCAAGGAAAAAGATTTGGCGACGTATGGCTTCCTCGGTTATCCCGTCCTGCAATCGGCGGATATTTTGATTTACAAAGCCGACATTGTTCCCGTCGGCGAGGACCAGGTGGCCCACGTTGAACTGACACGTGAAATTGCGCGAAGATTTAACAGTTTCTACTCGGGCAAACGCGAGTATGTTTTTCCTGAACCGGCGTCTCTGCTCACGCCCGCCCCGCGGCTGCCCGGCACTGATGGCCGCAAGATGTCGAAATCGTATGGCAATGCAATTTTGCTGACCGACCCGGAGCCGGTGGTGCGGCTGAAGCTCAAGACGATGGTCACCGATCCTGCCCGTGTTCGACGAACCGATCCTGGCAATCCTGATGTCTGCCCCGTTGGGGATCTGCACAAAATATTTAGCAGCAAAGAGACAATGGCGAAAGTATATGAAGGCTGCCGATCGGCCGGAATTGGCTGTATCGAGTGCAAGAGTTGGGCGGCCGACGCCATCGTCAAAATCATCAATCCGATGCAGGAGCGCCGCCAAAAATACGAGGACAATCCACGCCTCGCTTGGGATATTCTGGAAGCCGGTTCAGCTCGCGCCCGGGAGATAGCGGGTGCGACCATGAACGACGTCCGTGCTGCGATGGGTCTGGACTATAGTCAGAACGACAGTCAGAACGACAGTCAGAACGACCAGCCAACGAAGAGTTCTACGAGGTGATGCAGTTGTCTGAGCCGATATCGCAACGTCCCCCGGTCGAGCGCGATGGCCGCAGCTCGGGTCTTAAACTTGTGGAGGACAAGCGTACCTCGGTCAGTCCTAGTCCGCACACATCGGGTAAAGACAAAACATTGGCTAAAGACAAAGACGATGCCAACGATTATCCGTTTGCCATCGAACTCGGTGAAATTTACGAAGGCCCGCTCGACCTGCTACTCGACCTGATTCGCAAGCAAGACATCAATATCTACGACATTCCCATTGCGAAGATCACAGCGCAATATCTTGTGTATGTCGAACGCATAAAAGAGCTGGACGTGAACATCGCCTCCGACTTTATTTACATGGCGGCGGTGCTGATTCACATCAAGTCGAAGATGTTGCTGCCGCGCGACCCGCTCGCTCCCGCCGATGCGCAGGACGACCCACGCAACGAGCTGGTCAATCGGCTTTTGGAGCACGAGAAATTCAAGTCTGCCGCGCAGATGCTTTTGCAGAAACAGCAGCTCGAAGATGCGGTGCTGAGCAATCCCGCCATTCGCCAATTCATGGATGCCGACGGCACAGAGCCCGAGCTCGCCGCCGATGTTATCGACCTGGTAAAAACTTTCCAACAGATTTTGGATCGCGCGCGTACGCGGCCGATGCTGCAAATCGACGAAGAAACGGTAACCGTCGGCCAGATGATTCAGTATCTACACCGCCGGCTATCGCTCGAAGACCGCCCCATTAGCTTGAAGCAGATGCTGCGCAACGTGCCATCGAGACAGGCTCTGGTGTGCATGTTTCTGGCGATGCTTGAGCTAGTCCGGTTGCAGGCCATTCAGGTTCGGCAGGACCATGTGTTTGGCGAGGTGCTGGTTCGCAAGCACTCTCACTTTGATGAGGTGATGAGTGAGCAGTTTGCGGTACGCGATGATTGGAAGTAGTGGTAAGTTCTCAGTTCCCGGTTCTCAGTTCTCAGTAAACCCCGGCCCGGCGGTGTTTCTGACACTAAAAAAATGAGAACCTATATGTGAGAAGCTGGAACTGAGAAACGAGACTGATTTATGAGCCTTAGACCCCAACTCGAAGCAATTATTTATGCGGCGGAGACGCCCATTTCGCTCGACCAGATTTTGTCGTTGCTTAAGGAGTCAATGCTCGCGGAAACTCCGGGAGTTGATCCTGCGGAATTAAAGTCTCGTCTTCGCGCCACGCTCGAAGAATTGATCGCGGATTACTCTGGCTCAGATCATGGCATAGAGATTCGCCAAGTCGCCGGCGGCTATCGCATGTCCACCAAGCCCGACCAGCACGACGTGGTGCGCGCCTTTGCCAAGAGCCTGAAGCCGCCTTTCCGGCTGTCGCTGCCTGCGCTCGAAACTCTTGCTGTTATTGCCTCCAAGCCGCCGGCCACCGTGCCTGAGATCAGCGAAATTCGAGGCGTCGATGCCGGCGGCGTCATCGCTACGCTGCTCGACCGAAAGCTCATCACGACTGCCGGTAGAAAAGCGGTAATCGGCCGTCCCATTCTCTATAAGACGAGCAAGGAATTTCTGCTGCGCTTCGGGCTCAAGGATGTTCACGAACTGCCCAGCATGGAGGAGTTCGAGAAACTGCTGGCGGAATCTTTCCAGAGTGACTTAATTCCGGGCGAAGCCGCGGCGCAGGAAGCCTCCTCGAATTTATCTTCAGTATCCGGATCAGAAGAAGAATCGTCGGGCGAAAATTCTTCCGAGCATGAAACTGTCGAGAGCGAATCTGCTGAAACTATTGCAGCAACGTCGGAACGTGATGAGAGTCCCGAGTCCAATCTCGAGCCCGAAGAAAAGCGAAATGCCAGCTAGCGCCCTACCGGAGTAGCCATGCCAGCCGAACGTCTGCAAAAAATTATCGCTGCTGCTGGAGTGGCATCACGCCGCAAAGCCGAAGAACTAATCGCTTCTGGGCGCGTCGTGGTCAACGGCAACATCGTCAGGGAACTTGGCACCAAGGCCGATCCCGAACACGACCATATCCGCGTGGATGGCAAACTGCTGCAGGGTCCCGAACGTAACACCTACGTCGTGCTGAACAAGCCAAAGGGATATGTGACGACGGTTAGCGATGAGAAGAAACGCCCCACCGTTATGGATCTCGTCACCAAAGTGAAAGGCCGTGTCTATCCCGTCGGACGGCTGGACTGGGCCAGCGAAGGCCTTCTGCTGATGACCAACGATGGCGCGCTGGCGAATGCTTTGATGAAGGCGTCGTCGAATGTAGCGAAGACTTACGTCGTGAAAGTTGCCGGCCAACCCGACGAGGGCAAACTCGATAAACTTCGCCACGGAGTTTCAATCGCCGAAAAAGGCGGGCGCCGCGTGCGTACGGCTCCGGCAAAAATTCGGCTGATTCGCGAAGGCGATAACCCATGGCTCGAAGTAACAATTATTGAAGGTCGCAACCGCCAAGTCAGAAAAATGTTTGAAGAAGTGGGGCACCACGTAGAAAAGATCCGTCGTGTCCAGTACGGCCCGCTAACGCTTGATGTACCGCCGGGAGATTGGCGCAACCTTACTCTGCTCGAAGTTGCGAAGCTGAAAACGGCTGCGTCGGGAATCAAATCTGCCAAGCCGATATTTGAATCCCCAAAGCAGCAAATACCGCAATCGAAGCAAGCATCCAAACCGTTTCACGAGCGGCCGGTGGAGCGACGGGTGTCCTCGCTCGTCCACTCGGTCAAGACGCTCCGCCCTCCAGTTCAGGCGTCGAAGCCGGCGTTCGCAGCGCCATCTCGTTCGAAGCCGTCTCGCTCCGCCGCGCGCCCAACTCGCCCGCACTCCGGGCGGCCGTCCAGTTCGCTACGAGCAAGTGGTGCCAGACGTTCGCGACCGTCCAAGTTTAAGCGAGACTAACGCTGCGTCTCGGTAATCATGGGCAGACGCGCAGCACCGTATAATCCGGCGTCGCTCCCCAACAGAGCGCGCGTAATGATTGTCTTGTGACCGGGTCCCGATTGAACATGCGCGGACGCACCCTCTTTGCTGGCTGATGGATCGGGCGGCGCAGTGGCGGCATAAACCAACGCACGCCTGCGCAACTCCTGGAAGATGGCAGGCGAGAAAGCTTCCCATGCGCTCGACACTCCGCCGCCGATCACGTAAATTGGTAGGTTCAATGAATTCACCAAGTTCGAAAGCACGATTCCTAAACAACGGCCGACGTAGTTGAAAATACGCCGAGCATCTTCATCGCCTTGAATGGCCAGGTTGTAGATAGTTTTCGCGCTGAACTCCGGATCGGCGCTCGACGCGCTAGCCAATGCCGACGCAGGATTCTTTGCGATCGCTTCCCTCGCCAGTCGCACCACCGCGGTCGCCGAGGCGTATTGCTCGAGGCATCCTATATTTCCGCAACCGCAGGGGTGGCCGTCAGGCTCGACAGTCGTGTGCCCTAATTCCCCCGCCATGCCGTTCGCGCCACGCCAGATCAAGCCGTTCATGACGATCCCGCCGCCGACGCCGGTGCCGAGAGTCAGCATCGCCATATCGGAATAGTCCCTGGCCGCGCCCAGCCATTGTTCTCCAAGGGCCGCAACGTTGGCGTCATTTTCAAGGATCACAATAGTGTTCAGCCTGCGCTCAATTTCGGCACGAACTGGATAATCAGCCCATCCCGGCAGATTAGGAGACTCGCGCAACAGCCCCGTCTGCATATCAATGATTCCGGGAACGCCTATGCCGATCCCCAATAATGCCGCGGACTTCCTGTATTTGTCCGACAGGTGCTGGATGGCATCGCACATATCGTCGATAACATGGTCGCGTCCGAGCGAGACTTTGGTCCCAAGCGTGACTTTCTCAACGAGCGCGCCTTTATCGTCCACGGCCGCAATGCGCAGGTTTGTGCCGCCAAGGTCCACTCCAATTGAAAAATTATTCATGGTTGTTGACTCAGATTGTCTGATTGCGGCGGCATTGAGTTCAGCTTCTTTTTCTACAGGGCGTGCCCGGTTGAGTCAATATTAAATCGTTCTACTAGCGCTATTTTTGACATTTTGAGCAATAATGACTGCTGCGGCCGGAGAGCACGACGCGCTGGATTGAAGTTCCGCACACCAGGCACGGCTCATCCTCGCGTCCATACACACGATGCTGGAGCTGGAAGAATCCTTCCGCTCCATCCGCATCCACATAATCGGAGATCGAAGAGCCACCCTGAGCGATGGCCTCGCGCAACACCTCGGCCACAGCCTTGTGGAGCTTGACCAACTGTCGCCGCGTAATCGTGGCGGCGCGTCGCCGCGGACGGATGCCCGCCCGGAACAACGATTCGTCAGCATAAATATTTCCCACGCCTCTCAACAGCTTCTGATTTAGAAGCGCGCTTTTTATAGGGGTCCTGCGCCCCCGGAACAGCGCAACAAATCGTTCCTCGTTTACCTCCAGAGGTTCAGTTCCACCAGGATCGAAGCCTCCGGCATGAACGCTGAGCTTGCCAAACATACGGGGGTCAATAAAACGCAGTTCGCTCCCCGACTCAAGCTTCGCAATCAGATGGGTGTGCTTCGCGATTTCCACCGAAGGTTCGCAAACCACGATGCGCCCGGTCATTCCCAGATGAACAATCCACTGCGCCGTCACAGCATCAGGCGCATCAGAATCGCTGTGCTGTAGAGACGCGGTTTGCCGCGTCTCCGTTCGACCGCCTGGCTTCTTCTCATTCGCGCGTGACGCAACTCGTGACGCAGCCTTCCGTCGGGTCCGCTCCAGATCAAAAACGATGTGCTTGCCCGCGCGGTGGACTCGCAAAATTCGAGCGCCTTCGAGCGTCGCCGCGATGACACTCGCCGGCGACTTGAGGGGTTGCTGCCGCGATCCGATCCAAACCGATTCGATGCCGTCGTCCACGAGGCGCTTGTCGAGGCCGCGCGCAATGGTTTCGACCTCGGGGAGTTCAGGCACGATTCAAGGATACAAGATCGACGATGCAACACGAGGAAACGAAGATTGCCGAATGCAAGATCAAACACTACTCTTTGTTGACTAACGCTACTGGGTTGACGGACGCTTCTGGCGGAGTTCCGGTTTGCTCCTCTAGCGCCCGATTCTGTATGCTATGGGGTACACACCAGCACCGCCGATCATTCCAGTTTCCCAGTCTATTCTGCAGCGGAGGCAATCAGTGTGTGCGACCCCCGGGGCGGCCATTTAGCCGCGAACTATTCCAAGTGGAGAGTGGATTGAGCAGAGGTGGAACGAGCAGAGGCAGAACCGCGGTCATTGTAGGTGCGCAATGGGGCGACGAGGGCAAGGGAAAGATTGTTGATGTACTGACTCAGAGTTTTTCGGTAGTAGCCCGTTACGCCGGTGGCCACAACGCCGGGCACACCGTCATTATTAATGGCAAAAAGTTCGTTCTGCAACTCGTGCCCGGCGGGATTCTGCGGCCGGAGTGCACCAGCGTCGTCGGCAACGGTGTAGTCATTGATCCGCTTGCATTTTTGAAAGAGGTTGCTTCCCTGCGTGCTGCAGGAGTGAAAGTGGACGGCAATCTTTTTGTCTCGAACCGCGCTCAAGTCATCCTTCCCTACCATCGCATGATGGAACTGGGCTCCGAAAACGCTCCCGGGCGTGTGAAAATCGGAACCACCTCCCGCGGCATCGGTCCCTCGTACGAGGACAAAATGGGACGCCGCGGATTGCGTGTCGCCGACTTACTGGATACTCAGCTGCTGCGGACACACATCGAGAACGCATGTCGCGAAAAGAACATGATCGCGCACGCTCTGTTTAACTCCGAGCCACTCGACGCTGACAAGATGTTTCAGGAATACGCCGATGCCGCCGAGAAGCTTCGCCCCTTTGTCCGCGACACTGCGCTATTGCTGAATCGCGCTCTCGCCGACGGCAAGTCGATTGTCTTTGAGGGCGCACAGGGCACGATGCTTGACATCGATCATGGAACGTATCCGTTCGTCACCTCGTCAAGCGCGACTTCTGGTGGCGCCGCAACCGGAACCGGCGTTCCTCCTACATCGATCGACACCGTCATCGGCATCACAAAAGCGTATTGCACCCGCGTTGGCAGCGGCCCGTTCCCCACTGAATTACTCGATGAGCAGGGTGACGACCTGCGCAAGCGCGGCAATGAATTTGGCGCCGTTACAGGGCGTCCTCGCCGCACTGGTTGGCTGGATTTGCCTCTGCTCCGTTATGCTGGCATGATTAACGGCATTTCATGGCTGGTAGTTACTAAGTTGGATGTGTTGGATCACCTGACTGAAATCCCAGTCTGCATTGGATATAAAGTCGATGGCAAAAAGGCAGACGAGGTGCCGGCCCAGGCGTGCGGATACGAAAAAATCGAATGCATCTACCGCAACCTGCCGGGATGGGCAACTCCAACTACTTCGATTCGAACCGTTGAGGCATTGCCCAAAGCCGCGCGCGATTATCTCTCATTCATTGAGGAGGAAACCGGGGCGCGAGTCGCAATGATTTCCACCGGCCCGGATCGGGAGCAGACGATCCTCGTCAACGACTTTATAAGTGAGTTAGGATTGGCTGTGAATAGGTCATAGTTTTGTATCACGGCATCGCTTTCAGCGGTACCGTAAGTGATTCTTATCGGATGCCCCTTTTCGGGGCTGTTGTAACGAGAACGGAGAGATAGATGGTGGTATTGGCCGTAACCTGGATGGCAAAAACCGGACGCGAGTCCGAAGTAGTAGCGGTCTTTGAAAAACTTACAGCTGAATCCCGCAAGGAACCCGGCTGCCTCATGTATCAGGTGCACAAGCACAAGACCGATCCCCGCCGGTTTTTTGTCTATGAGCAATATAAGGACGATGCCGCGCTGGAGGCGCATCGTACCTCGCCTCATTTTCTGCAGTTGGCAAAAAAAGATTTGCCCAAGATCGGCGATCGCACCGAGGGGCACCTGTTCGAACCGCTAGGATAGGGCGGGAGTTCTCAGTTCCGAAAACCTAACCTCTGCCGGAGGGCGCAAGCGCGAGAATTCCTCTTACTGTTTGTCGACCATCAGCACTCCGCCCGAAGCATAGCTTTCCTTCGATACTTCGACGAAGCTCACGACAACTGCTTCACGGCGCGCTCCGGCCTCTTCCACCATCGCATCGGTAATACGCTGCGCAAGCTTCCGCTTCTGGTCGGCGGTGCGGCCCTGTAGCATTGTGACTTGGACCAGGGGCATAAGTTCTCAGTTTCTCGGCTCTGGGCTCTCGAAAACCCGCTCTCTAATCGATCCTTCTGAGAATTGGGAGACGAGAACTGGGAACCGCTTTTATTGGGCTAACTCGAAACCGGCAAAGAAAAAGCTCAACTCAAAACGAGCTGTGTCGTCCGCGTCTGAGCCATGGATAGCATTGTGTTCGATGCTGCTGGCCCACTTTTTGCGGATGGTGCCCTCTTCCGCGCTCGCGGGGTTGGTCGCGCCCATAAGCTTTCGCAGATCGGCAATGGCATTCTCCTTTTCCAACGCGATCGCCACGATCGGTCCGCTCGACATGAAATTAGTAAGTGAGTGGTAAAACGGACGGCTCGCATGGACGGCGTAAAACTGCTCTGCCTGATGCTGCGAGATCTCCAACATCTTCATGGCCAGAATGTGAAAGCCATTCTTCTCGAATTGTTCGATGATGTCTCCGACGGCCTTCTTCTTTACGGCGTCGGGCTTAATGATAGTCAGTGTACGTTGCAGTGTTTTCATAATCTC
>Ga0137395_10001291_pt1 | contig 11559 bp, 9 predicted proteins | sample czobulk216metaG_FD_108283 | JGI IMG/M metagenome (GOLD analysis project Ga0137395, IMG submission 108283) | Vadose zone soil microbial communities from Angelo Coast Range Reserve, California, USA - czobulk2.16 metaG | ecosystem: Environmental > Terrestrial > Soil > Vadose zone | place: USA...
GAGCTCCCCCGACGCAGGAGTGGGAGGCGAAAATCACCGCGCGTCCGAATGACCCACCCGCTCCGGCGTAGCGGGAGCTCCGCCCTCCACTCCAATCGCCAATCGTTTTCGCCAATCGCAACTAACTGTTCAAGTTGGCAAGCTGGCAGACGCTGCCGTATTGCTTTTGCCGAAAGAATTCCCGGTGCAGAGGCCGCTTTGGCTCAGCTTCCATGTAGATGTTTTTGATTCGCTTCAGGATGTCAGGCTCAATGGCTTCAACCGTCCGGATCTCGACTCCCTCGGTGTCGAGTTTCAGGATATCGATGAAGTCATGAGCCTTTAGGACGTCCCGCAGGACGCTGTTGATCTCCAGGCATTCGACCGTGATCTGCCGGGCAGTCGCCACGCCGATTCCGCCGTATCGGCCCGTTGGTTCGATCCCAAACTGCACCGTTCCGGCCTCGTTCGAAATTGCCTTTTCGGTCAAGTGATACCTGCCATCGTACGCGGCAAGATTGTGCTTCAACCTCGCCGTGTTTCTCTCATCCGGCTCGAAAAGGTAGCACTCAGAAAGGTTGTTCCTCGTTAGGAAAAACAAGGCACTGATCCCGATGTTCGAACCGATATCCACGACTGTGCGAATCGCGTTGTCGGCGGGATAGTCCCGGCGGCAGAATACTTCGTTGACCGTTCGCAGGTCGTGCTGGCTGTCCAGCTTCGGCGCCACCATTCCTGTCGGAGTGCGAAGCCGAATGTTATAAGGATACTCGCCGCCGCCAGTCAGATACCGTTTCAAATTGCCCAGAAAATCCGGGTAAACCTTCACCATCTCGCGCAAGGCCACGTAGTGCTGAGGTCCAAACAGCGCCTTGAAAATTTGAGTTACATTCCTATCGGCTAACATTTCTTCCTTTCATATGGATCGTCGATCAAGCATTGGCGAGCGCCGACACACAGTCGAACAGGGATCGTCCGATCGCCTCGATCGAGTAGGATTCTTCGACGGCCTTGCGATTGCCCGCCGCGCACGCTTGATAAGTCGCCGGGTCTTGCAAGGTCGCGCAGGCATCGGCGCACTCTTCGGCCGTTTCGGCTATTCGAAGATCGAGGTCGCCAAGTCCTTCGGCGCCGAGCGCGGTCGAAATGATCGGCCGGCCAAAGGCGGCAGCCTCAACCAGTTTGGTTCTTAGTCCGCGTTGCGATACGATCGGGTTTACAAAGATGGATATGTCCTCGTAGAAGCTTCGCAGCTCGGGGACGTTTTCCTTCCAGACGATGCCAGTCTCCGCGCGGTATTTTTCGACCAGGGCGGCCGGAATTTCTTTGCCGGCGATGTGAACCGAAAGCCGCGGAACGCGCCGCTTCAACACAGGATACCAATGCTCAAGAAAGAACTCGACCGCATCGACGTTGGACTTGTGACTGTAATGTCCGATGAAGCCGAGAACGAGATCCGCCGGTGGCGGCCCGACGGGCGAATACTCAAAAATCGGAATCCCGTATCCGACGATCTTTGTTTCGAGCGCCGGATAGCTTCTTCGCATGATCGCTTGTTCCTCTTGCGAGATTGAAACGAAGCAGGCGACGCGCTTCATCATTCGATTGTAGAAGCGTGTGCTCTGCGCCAGCCGCGCCGTCCAGACGAGCTTCATGAGCGGCGAAAGAGTCGCCGCGACGCGCGCCCGCGCCGTCTCCAGTGAAAGGTCGTCTTCGATGTAGATCACCCTGTCAGCCGCACGAAGAACCGGCAGGGCGAGGAATGACAGAGTGTGCGGGAAGGCGCAAATGACCACGTCGAACGGTTCCCGACCGAGGAACGCGTTGATCTCGGATTCGTGTTTGCGAAGCGAGCGCACGATGCCCAGCGGGGTGGTCAACTTGTCGGCAAGCGAACGCCGATAGCGCAAATAAAAGAAGCGCTCGAACGGTGTCTCGATGGGTTCGCTCCGTGCTCCGGCTTCGCGACCGACATCGGTGCAAAGGACCGTAAGATCACATTGGTTGGCTAACTCCCGCGCCAGGTAGAACAAACGCTTTGCCCCGCCGACGCGAGAATCTGGAAAGAGAAGAAACGAGGAAATGAACAACACCCGCAACCGGCCGGCAGTCGCACCGGGCTTGCTCGAAGTAGGAGCGGGTGGCGCGAGACTGGCTGGCATCACGTGAATGCTTGCTCCAGGGCTGGCGCTGGCTTGAGCGCGCGACCGGTTGCGAAGGCGAGGAACTCCTGCATCATCGATGCGGCCAACTCCCGCTGGCCGCGGACTGCCTCCAGGATACGATCTTGAATGTCATCGTAGTTTTGAAACGTCTCCTCGATCAGCGCGATACAGTTGGAGGCTTCGAAAGGCTGTTTCCACAAGTGGCAGCCTAAAAGCTCGGAAACCAGCCTCAGCTTGGGCTCGACCTCGATGCAGATCACGGACTTGCCCAGGAGCGCGCCGAAGAGCGCGCCATGATAGCGGGCGGTCAGGAAGCAATCGAAACCATTGAGCATCCCGAGAAAGTCGGCGATGGATTGACTTGCAGGTTTCCAGGAAAGAAACGATTCGCCGTTGGCATTCAATGTCTTGACCCAGCCGGAATCGCCATCCGCGCGAAAGATGATGAAACTGACTGCGTAGCCGGCTTTTCTCAAGTTACCCACGGCACTCAAGAGCGGCGCGTCGTAAGCGGCGCCGGCGGCGTCGTGAGGCCAGTCGCGAACGATGATCCCAATTTGACGCTCCTGGCAGCTCGAGCCAATGGCCTGAATCTGCTCGGGCCACCAGACGCCGGGTAGAAAGCAAAGATCGCTGCGCAGCGCCGCCTTGGTAACATTCCAGGTTTGGCAGAGCCGCATCGAGTCGTCGTCCCGGACCGCGACAAAGTCCATGCAGGAGAACAAGTCGCGCGTGTATCCTTCCTCGGCGGAACCGGAGACGAAAGGACCGATGCCGACTCCGAGCGCGGCAAAGCGCTGCCGGGAGTTATACTTTCCGTTGAAGGTTTTTCTAACAAGATAGTTGTAGGCCTTCTTCGGATCGAGCAAGCCGGCCAGCGCCTTGCGATAAAATGGAGTAACCGTCCGCGTTCCGGAAAAGGAATAGAATTGAGTTCCACCGCCCCAAACGACCAACTCCGCGGAGGCGTCGGCTTCGAAGCGGATGATGTTGATTCCGGGGAGAAGTCGCTCGACATAGGCCCGCTCACTTTCTGACGGCTGCGATGCAAAGCGGAACGCGATCTCATCCGCCGCGTAAATCCGCCGCAAGAGTCCGTGGCAGGCGACCATGAGGACATCGTCGCCAAAGTTTCCCTCACCGTAGGCGCCGCGGATGATTGCTTTGATGCGGGCCATGAGCCGTCTTACTGTTCGCCGGCGGGAAGTCTAAAGATGGAGCTATAACGATTCGGCCAGTCGGGCGTTTCCTCGAAGCGTTCCAGCGCAAAGTATTCGCGCGCCCAGGGCTTCGATTCCTCCCACCAATGCCGGAGCTCCCGCCAGCCGTCGTGGATGACGCGGCAGTCCTCGACTACTGGACTTATTCCAGCCTCATTCGTCAGCGCGCTCCGCAGCTCCGGACGCATGCCCCCGATCGCGAGCACTCCACGGCTGGCGACGAGTTTCTTGAGGTTGTGCAGAGCGATGCGGTTTTGCTCGGGCGAGAGGTGGATGAGGACATTCTGGCAAAGGACGATGTCAGCCTTGGGCAGTTGCGCCATGAATGCCTCGTCGAGCACGCTGCCGAGGTTGAACTCGCAAGTGCTGGCAATCGAGTCATCGACGCGGACCTTCGTTCCATCGGCGCGATTGAAGAATTGCGTCTTGGGCCCGGCCAGGTTTTCGCCGGTGCCATAGTAGTCCATTTGATTGCGCTGGTAGATGCCCCGTCGTGCCTTGAGAATGCACTCTTCGTTGATATCGAAGCCGATGATCCTGGGCGGCGGAGTAACATTGTGCAGCCTAAGATGGATGGCGAAAGAGTAGGACTCACATCCATCCGAACATCCGAAGACATAGATCGTTTTGGGCTGCGGAACGAGCCGGATGATCGTTTCCATCTGGACGTCATTTCGGAAAAAGCCGGTCGTTGTGGAAACACGGAGCCGGTTCCTGGTCAGAAATCTTCGCGCTTTGCCGTAGAGTTTGGTCAGGATCATCTTAATCGTCTTTCCGGGTGAGCAAGGCCCGCAAAATCGGCGGGAAAATGACGGCCATCGCGGCGGTGTAACTGATCACATTGGCCAGTGCCAGGCCGAACGCGCCCATCGGCAGCAGAAAATAGAATGTAACGACGACACACACGGTCCAGACCAGGTTGCCGATGAAGCCGAACCAGGCGCGATTGCGCGAGAGCAGGCAGGTCCAGAGCGCGGTGCCGAAATTCGAGAGCGTCGCATAGACCACGAGCGCGACGAACAGCCGGACCGGCATTTGAAAGTTGCCGCCGTAAACGGCCGTGATCCATGGCGACAGTGCGATGAGCGCGATGGCCGGGAAAATGATGACGGCCAAGAAGACGGCGAGCGCGGTCGAGAGTGTCTTGCGGGATTTGTGCGCGCCGTCGTTCGAGTGGCTATCGGAGAGGATGGGCAGCAGCACTTGCGAGAGCAGCGCGGGGAGAAACGCGAGCGCGGTCTGCCACTGGACCGCGGCGTTGTAGAGACCGACTTCGCCGTGACCGTGCGGCTGCCGGGCGAGCATCGCGCAGCAGAGCCAGTTGATCGGCGCGAAGAGCACGCCAGTCAGCACGACGGGGACGCTGAAGCTCCAGAGCACGTCGCGCTCGCTCCAGCATCGTTTAAAGGTGATTGGAACGTTTGCCTTTGCCGCTTCGCAGCGGAGCGCCCAGTGGTTGAGCAGCCAGTTGATGGCCATGGTCGCGCCCATTGCCCAGACGGTGCCGGCGAGCCCGCCAAACCAGGCCCCTGTGAGCATGAGCGGGAACGAGATCAGACCAGCCGAGAGATTGATCGCCGCGATCGACTTGAAGGCTTCGAAGCCCGACAGCGCGCCGGTTTGCGCGCCATTCAGCGTCCCGAAGAAAATGATCAGCGTGCCGATGCGAAGCACATTGGTGAGCTGCGGCGCGTCGAATGCCTTTGTCGCGAGCAACGGCGCGAGTGCGAGCAAGAGAATGCTCGCGAGAATGCTCGTCGCGCTCGCGGTGAGGCCCGAAAAGCCGATGATGCGGCCGGCTTTCTCTGGATCTTTGAGACGAAACTCCGCGACGTAACGCGTGGCCGTCAGGCCGAGCCCCAGCCCGGCGAGTGTCCCGAACATTCCGACCGTGCTCTGGACCATGCCGACTTCGCCAAACACGGTTCTGCCGAGCATGCGGGCGATGAGAATCCACGAGAGCAACGCGAGCCCGCGCGACACGACGGTGCCCGCGAGACTCCAGAACGCGCCCCTGGCCAGGCGATAACCGACCGGCGAATCCTGAATCCGCCGGACGAGCGGCAGGAGCGATTCCGGGACGCTGCCCATGACGGCGGCTTTGATCGTCATGCTCGGATTGATGCTGCGCGGCTCATGGAATGCGTCGGCGCCTTCGACTGTCGTGGCGAGTCGGCGGCGCGGCAGTTTGATAGCGGGTTTTGCGAATTTTTCAAACCAGAATTCTCATTGATTCTAGACAAACGTAAGGATTTTCCTGATCGAAGTTCCGAGGATTCCCTCTGGGCGACTGCACGACGCGGGCAAGCGAGCCTGCTCAAGCCTTCGCCTTGCCGATCGGCGCGCCATAAACACCCTTGCCGTACTCGCCGGCCGAATAGTGATAGTAATAGCCTACTCCTCCGTGCGTCGGCAGTTGATTGAGGATCTGGCCAACCGGCCGCGAGCCTGCCTCGGCGAGCTTCTGGCTGGCGCGGAGAACGGCTTTGCGCGGCGTCTTCGCGGCATGGACGACGAGGCAGACCGATTGCACGTGGCGCACGAGCAAAAGCGTGTCCGCGACTGCGTTGACCGGCGCGCTGTCCACGACCACGCGATCGAATTTCGTCAGCGCGCGCTGGAGCAGATCGCCGAAGCCACCCGCGGCGAGGAGCTCCGCCGGGTTGGGCGCACGATTGCCTGCGGTCATGACCGAGAGGTTTTCGACCGGGGAATTGCGCGTCGCTTCCTCGAGCGAAACCTGACCCGCGATAAAGTCGGACGTGCCGGGATGCGGCTCGTCGTCGAAGAGGCGCTTGCCGATCGTCGGGAGGCGCAGGTCGGCGTCGATCAACAAGGTGCGCAGCCCCTGCTGGGCGAGTGAGACCGCATAGTTGATCGAGCAAAAGCTCTTGCCCTCGCCGGGGACTGCGCTGGTGAAAAGGAACGTCCGCCGGTCCACGTCGCGCCCGAGCAGCGACATCGACGTGCGCAGCGTGCGGAACGCTTCGGCCACCGCGCCGTGCGGCTCTTGCAGCACCATGAGCGGGTCGGCCGGACCGCCCGACTTGGCCTTGGGCACGGCGCCGACGGCGGGCAGGCCGAGAAGCTTCTCGGCGCGGTCCACGGTCTTGAGCGAGCTATCCAGGGCGTTCAATCCCAAGGTAACTGCGAGCCCCGCGAAAAGGCCGCTGACCAGCGCGATGGATAGCGTGAAAACTTTGCGCGGCTTCACCGGCTTGTCCGGAGTAACCGGAGTCTCAACGATCCGGAACTGTTCCTGTTTCAGTCCTCGCGTCACATCGGTTTCCTTGAGACGCGAAAGCACTGAGTTATAGAGTGCGCGGTCGGTGTCCACCTCGCGCGAGAGCACATTGTAAGAGATCGACATCTTGTTAAGGCCGAGCGCCTTTTGCTCCTGCCCGCGCAAGGCCTCCTCGAGTTTCTTCTCGGTCTCGTTCGCCGATTCCAGGCTGTTGCCGAGCGACTCCGCGACGTGCGTCGCCGTGCGGAAAAGCCCGTCCTTCAACTCCTGGAGCTGGCTCTGCGCCTGGATGTATTTCGGATGCTTGGGAAGATAACGCTGTTGCAACCTGGCTATCTCGGCTTGCTGCTCCGCGACTTTCTTTTTCTGTTCGAGCATTCCCGGGTCGCTCGCGATGCTGCCGATCTTCAGCAACTCCTCGGTTTCCTTGCCGGATAGCTTTTGCACCTGGCCGTAATCGGATTCCAGCTTCAGCCGGTCGGCTTTCGCGGCGCTGAGCTTGGAGTTCAATACTTTCAGCTCCTCGACGACGATGTTCTGGCTTTGATCGAGCGAGACGGCCTGGTACTTTTCCTTGTAATCCTGGAGCGCTTGCTCGGATTTCTCGAGCTTCTGCTTCAGCTCATCTGCCTGGTCCACGAGGAACTGGCCGGCTTCCTTGTTGATCTGGACGCGCTGCTCGACATTGGACCGCACATACTCGTTGACCACCGCGGCGCAAATCTTCGGCGGCAGCGTCCGATCCTCCATTTCCGCCTCGACCGAAATCAAGCGGGTCCCGCGGATCAATTGAACCGTAACCCGCCTCTCGAACTGATCCACAATCTCCTTTTCTGAGTAAGGCTTTTCGGGCCGGTCCTGGAGGCCGAGTTGGACGGGCGTCAGTTTCAGCGACTCGATGACCCGCCAGCTCAAAGTGCGGCTGGCCAGCGAAGCTTCAAGCGTCTTCAGAGCATCACGATCAGTGAGGTCGTTTTTATTGATCTCCTCGATGTTGACGACCTTCCTTTCACTCTGCTCGACCTGGATGACCATGCGCGCCGAGTAGAGTTTCGTCGCCCGCATCAAGTAAGCTCCGCCGATCAGGCCGGCCACGAGAATGCTCGTGAGCACGAGCCAGGCTTTCTCACGCAGGAGATGATAGATTTCCTGAAAGTCGATGTCGAACGTCCCTTCGTGATCCATAGTTTGAGAAGTAGGCGCGTTCATATTAGAACAAGCTTTCACCGACGCTGATGACATCGCCGGGCTGGACTTCGAACTCGCTGTTCACGTCGCCGTTCGCCATCCGCTTGGCGTTAAGTTTCAGCAGCGTCTCTTTTCCGCTGACGGTCCGCTTCAATGTGATCTTGCTAGGGTCGGCGATGCGCGTGTATCCGCCGGCCATGCCGATCGCCTGGAGCAGCCGCACCGAGTCGCGATCCGGCATTTCATACGCGCCCGGGCGCTGGACCTGGCCCAGCACGATAAACCGGCGCTTCGAGTATTCCATCACAGTCAGGTTGACCTGCGGATTGACGAGATAGTCCTTGGCCAGCAGATCGCGCACGGTCTTGGCCGCGTCCTGCGGCGAGTGGCCGCCGATCTTGACCGCGCCGATCAATGGAAAGGTCACGGTTCCGTCCTTCGAAATGCGGACCGTCGTCTCGAGGTCGTTTTCCTGAAAGACGGTTAGCTTGACCAGATCATTGGCCGAAAGGACGTAGTTACTCTCGGTGCCAGTCGGCGCCACTGCTTCTGCTCTCGGAACTTGAGCCTGCGCGCCCAGACCGAGGTTCAGAGCAAGCATCATCGCGATCATTCCCGACTTGAGAAACGAACGGACGAAGTTAGCGGACAAGAGTGAGGTCGTCATTAGAACTGGAGGTTAAGTTGAAAAGTTACCAGGTTTTCGCTGAAGGTCGTTTCCTTGAGCGTCGAGTCGTTGTGCTGGAATTGGTAAGCGCACTCGGCACTCAGATACTTCGTCACGTCAAAGGCGACGCTCGGCCGGACATAGACCGTGTCATCGTTCCGGGCCACGCCGGGTCCGTTCGCGATCGAACGATAATCCGAGTTCTGGTAACCGCCTTCGACCGTGAAGAAATACCGGTGCATGAAGCGCTGCCGCACCCGGGCATTCGCGCCGGTCGCGGTGATGTTCTCGTTGACCAGGGACACCGACGCCGAGTTTCGCCGGAACGCATTCAGGTTGATCGTCGTCCCATCGAACGGCGCATAGGTCGCCCCGAAATTGAAGACCGTGAACACGTCGTCACCGCCACCGTCGCCGTATTGCCGCCACTCGACGCCGCCATCGAGGTTGAGCGCCAGCTTGCTGCTCGCGTAGTAAGTCACGCGCGCGACCAATTGCTCGAACGTCTCGGTCGTGCCGCCCTGGATATCGGTCGTCCCGAAGCGCGAGCCGATCGCGATCGTGGTCTTCGGCAGGAGCTGGTAATCGAGCCAGTCTTCGAGGATCCATTCGCTCCAACTGATCCCCGTGTCGTAGTCGTAAGTGTTGTTATAAACGTTCAGCTCGATCGAAGTCTTCTCGCTGAACTTGTAGGAAGACGTGATCGACCCGCTATACACCCGCCGCTTCACGCGGTCGCCCAAGTCGATGTCCGCTCCCGAGAGCGTTTGAAAGTGAAAGCGCAAGCCGAGCGTCAGCTTCGTGGCTTCCCAGCGGCCGGCGATCAGTGCGTCGTGATCGAACGCATCCTGATCGCTGTGATCCACGAACAACGAGGGGTTCGCCACGTACTTCGCGAAAAAGAAGCTCTGCGGCGTGTCTTCCAACTCGAGGCTCAGCGGCTCAAAATGATGCTCGAACTCCCCGAGCTGGCGCACTTGCTCCGCATAATCGCCCCAGCCGGCCGCGATGCCCGGCGAGATCGTGAACGAAACGTCCGACTGCGGATCGGTGTTGCTGATGAAAAGATTGTCGTCGTACGTGACCCGGAAGCGCCCGAACGGAATGACGCGCCACTTTCGCTCGAAATTGCCTTTCACATTCACCGGCAGGTCCTCGACGCGCACCGCTTCCTGGACTGGCGCGACCTCCGGCTCGGCTGGCGGGCGCGGCGTCTCGGGCTCCTCCGGGCGGTCGGTTTCAGGGGTGCGATCCAGCACCGGCACTTCCGTTTGCGCCAGTTGCGAAAAAATGTCTTCCGCAAACGCGGGCGATGACAGGCAGACGCTGAGTGCGAGCGGCGCCGCCCAGGATATTGACTTCACCGGGTCTGTGAAAAGGCAGCCCGTTCGCTCCGGCGCACTGGCCCTGGTTGCGCTTGAATGATAGTCGGGTTGAGGAGGCACATGCAGCGCGCATTTGTAGAGGCTCGACCCCCTGTTCGGCAAGTAAAATTTTTGGATTACCCATAATTTGCCGCCGTCTTCTCTGAAGCGCCGCGGGCGCGAAGCCGGCCGCGCCGCGCATTTTTGCGAGGCATCAAACGGGCCAAGCTTCGGTCGCCACATGCCGAAATTTTCCCTCCGCGCCGGGCACGGAGCGGCGGGCAGAGAATGAAAGTCGAGTCGGGATTGAGACACGGTGCGAGACGAAGCCCAAAATGAGCCGCTTGCAAAAGCTGCCGCCATGCCAGAGTGCGGGTGAAGGAGAGCGGTGGAGCTCAGGAAGATGGATCGGCACCATTGGCACGCAGGGCAGAAACGCGACTGCGGCCGCCCGTCGCGTGTCGGTCGGAAACGCGAATCGCGACGCCATTTCGCGGACGCGCGTGACTCGGTTAAATCGGCTTTCCCGCGAGCTCCGGCGCCAGTCGTGGCCTCTCGCTCATTTCAAAACGGCCTGATTGTCGCAGCGGCCCGTCGCTTCAAACTGCGAAAGATTGGCGATCGTCGTCGCGGCGATTCTTTCCATCGCGTTGCGGGTGAAGAACGCCTGGTGGCCGGTGATCAGGACGTTGGGAAACGTGATGAGCCGCATGAACACGTCGTCGCGGATGATCTCGCTCGAGAGGTCCTCGAAAAAGATGTCGCCTTCCTCCTCGTAAACATCGAGCCCGAGATAGCCGAGCTTGCCAGACTTGAGCGCCGCGATCACCGCGACCGTGTCCACGAGCGCGCCGCGGCTTGTGTTGATCAGCATCGCGCCGTCCTTCATCCGCGCGAGCGCGGCGGCGTCGATGATGTGATGATTCTCCGGCGTGAGCGGGCAGTGCAGGCTGATGACATCCGAGCGCGCGAGCAGCTCGCCGAGCCCCACGTAGCGCACGCCGAGCGCGAGGCACTCGTCATTTTCAAACGGGTCCATCGCCAGCACTTCGCAATCGAATCCGCGCAGCAGCTTCGCGACGACCGCGCCGATTTTGCCTGTGCCGATCAGCCCCGCGGTGCGCCCGTGCAGGTCGAAGCCGAGCAGGCCGTCGAGCGCGAAATTGCCCTCGCGGACGCGGCTGTAAGCGCGGTGCAAGTGCCGGCTCAGCGCGAGGATCAGGCCGATCGTGTGCTCGGCGACGGCGTGCGGCGAATAGGCCGGCACGCGCGCCACGGCCATGCCGTGCCGCGCCGCCGCTGCGAGGTCCACGTTATTGAAGCCCGCGCAACGCAGCGCGACGAGCCGCGTCCCGCCGGCGGCGAGCTTTTCCAAAACCGGCGCATCGACGCGGTCGTTGACGAACACGCAAACGGCGCCGAAGCCGCCGGCCAGCGGGACGGTCTGCGCGTCGAGGTGCGGATCGAGAAAGTGGAGCTCGTGCGCGCCGCCATTGGCCGCGCTGAGAAACTCGCGGTCGTAGCGCTTCGTGCTGAAGACGGCGACTTTCATGATTTCATCGAGCTTGCGCGACCGCGCCCGCCGCCCAGCTCAGGCGCACTCGTGCGCCGCATCGTCCTCGAGCGCCAGATGGAAAAACGTGTCGGCAAAGACCGCGCTCACGACTTCCGCGGCTCGCCGCTGACGTAATGGCCGTGATTCAAAGCGTAATCCTGTGGCCAGTGCGGACGC
>Ga0137395_10001292_pt1 | contig 11558 bp, 9 predicted proteins | sample czobulk216metaG_FD_108283 | JGI IMG/M metagenome (GOLD analysis project Ga0137395, IMG submission 108283) | Vadose zone soil microbial communities from Angelo Coast Range Reserve, California, USA - czobulk2.16 metaG | ecosystem: Environmental > Terrestrial > Soil > Vadose zone | place: USA...
ACGCGCTTCTGCAAGGAGGAGATCGCACCCTATGCCGCCGAATGGGACGACGAAGGCATCTTTCCCCGCGAATTGTTCAACAAGGCCGGCGCGCTGGGCATGTTCGGCATCCGCATTGATCCCAAGTGGGGCGGCAGCGGCCAGGACTGGTGGGCCACCGCGGCCTATGTCGAGGCCATGAGCAACTCTGACAGCGGCAGCATCAACATGGCTTTCCTTGTGCAATCTGACATGGCGCTGCCGGTGATCCAGGAACTGGGGACCGAAGAACAGAAAGCCGAATTCATTCCGCCCGCGGTCCGCGGCGAATGGATCGGCGCGCTGGGCATCAGTGAGCCCGGTGGAGGCTCTGACGTTGCCGCGGTCAAGACCCGAGCGCGGATCGAGGGCAATGATCTGGTCATCTCCGGTCAGAAACTGTGGATTACCAACGGCACGCGATGCGATTACATTGTGCTGGCCGTCCGCACCGGCGGCGAAGGGCATAAGGGGATTTCGCTTGTCCTGTTTCCGACCAAAACCAAAGGTTTTACCGTGGGGAAGAAGCTCAAGAAGATTGGCAACCTGGCTTCTGACACAGCGGAGTTGTTCTTCGACGAATGCCGCGTGCCGGTCCGCAACATTCTTGGGGAAAAAGACCGCGGCTTTTATTACATCATGGAGAATTTTCAGGGCGAGCGGCTGGTAGCATCTCTCGGCGCGCTTGCGGCCATGGACAAGGCACTGCGCTGGGCCATTGAATATGGCCATGACCGGACCGCCTTTGGCATGCCGATCGGAAAATTTCAGGTCTGGCGGCATCGCTTCGCTGAGCACCTGACCAACGTTGAAGCCGGACGATGGATGACCTATCGCGCGCTGGACCTGGTGAACCGCGGCAAGCGTGCGGTGCGCGAGATTACCATGGCCAAGCTGTACACCTCAGAGCTCTCGCAAAAAGTCGCGTACGATTGCATGCAGATCTTCGGCGGCTTTGCCTATACCACGGAGTATCCCATTGGCCGCATGTGGCGCGATCTGCGGCTGAACACCATTGGCGCGGGAACGTCGGAGATCATGAAAGAGATCATCGCGAAGGAAGAGAAACTGTGAGGGTTTTCTGAAATCTCGAGCGCAGCGAGAGATCCCTATGTTCACGATTATTTAAGAGGGATTATTTGCAACCTTGTAGAGTTTTTATGGCTATAGGGATCCCTCGCTCCGCTCGGGATTGCAGAAAAAATTACCAGGAATGACTCTCGAATTAAACCTGATTCATCGCTTCAACGTGGGCGACGCGCTGCGCCGTAGTGCTGCGCGCACGCCGCAGCAACGCGCGATCCATTTCCAGGGCCGCGAGCTTACTTACGCCGAACTGGATGCGCTGGCCAACCGCGTGGCGCGCAGGCTCATGGAAAGCGGCGTGGACAAAGGCGATTCAGTGGCGATCTTTGCCACCAACTCGCCAGAATATGTGGCCGCGTTCTTTGGCTGTGCGCGCATCGGCGCCGTGCTGGTACCCATCAATCTGATGTTCACGCCGGATGACGTTGGCTACGTTCTGAAAAAGACACGAGTGAAAGCGCTTCTGTTGGAGCCGATGTTTGAGAATAGTGTGCCTTCGAAGCCGCAAGTTTGCTTTCTGTTGGATGACAAATTCCGCGAATCGCTTGGCTCCTACGAGGGAAGTCCAGTTGAGCAACTGGTCGAGAGTGAAGCGCCGCACCTGATCATTTTCACCAGTGGCACCACGGCGCGGCCCAAAGGCGTAGTGCTGACCCACCTGAATTTTTATGCCTACCTGATGGCCAGCTATGCCGACTACGGCCGAGACACAAGCATTAAATACCTTCTGGCGCTGCCCATGTTTCACGTGGCCGGCCTGGTCATGACCTTCGGCTGCTTCGCTTCGGGCTGCGAGAGCGTGATCATTCCGCTTCCCAAGCCTGAGCAGATCATTCACGCCATCACGGTGCAAAGAGTCAACTCGTTGTCGCTGCCGGCCACGGTTTGGGTAGGGTTGATTCGGATGCCGCTGATCGAAGCGATGGACCTCTCGAGTTTGAAGCGGCTGTTCGTCTTCCAGTATCTACCCACGCCGGTTTTCCAGCGCTGGCGACGGTTGGCGCCCAGTGCGGAATGGATCAACTGCTGGGGGCAGACGGAGACCACGGCGCTTGGGTCCACCACGCCCGCGGCTGAGCTTGGCCGAATGCTGGCTGCGCCTGATCCTATCGGCGTGCGCCACCTGCCGCTGGAATTGCGCATTGTTGATGAAGGAATGAAAGACGTTGAGCCGGGCAAGCCCGGCGAGATCGTTCTGCGCGGCCCGTGTATTTCTCCCGGCTACTTTGAGGATTCCGCGGCGAATGAAGCGCTGTTTCGCGGCGGCTGGCACCACACCGGCGACGTCGCCCGCGTGGACGAGCATGGATGGCTCTACTTCCTCGACCGTAAGAAAGACATGATTAAGACTGGCGGCGAAAACGTCTCCAGCCAGGAAGTTGAGGAAGCCATCGCGCAGCATCCGGGCGTTGCTGAGGTCGCGGTGATCGGGCTGCATGATCCGTATTGGATCGAAAAGGTCGTTGCCTGCGTGGTTCTCATGCCGGGCGCGGAAGTAAACGAAGATGAACTGCTGGCGCACGCACGCTCGCGCCTTGCCAGCTTCAAGGTGCCGAAGCAGATCCACGTAATGGCGGAGTTTCCCAAGAACCCCACAGGGAAAGTGCTGAAGCGAGTGCTGCGGGAGCGCCTCAACGGTGAAGCTGCCGGAGCGGGAAGATGATTCCACCCCCCAGTCCGGCAAAGGTCGCCGGCCCGATCCGCATCGCCAACGGCTCGGCTTTCTGGGGCGACTCGCAGGAAGCGCCGCTCGAGCTCTTGCGCGGCGGCCCGCTCGACTACCTTACGCTCGACTATCTGGCCGAGATCACAATGTCAATCCTGCAGAAGCAACGCGCCCGTGATCCTCGCGCGGGTTACGCGCACGATTTTGTCGGCTTGGTCAAGCGCGGCGCGCGGGAGATTGTGGACCGCGGCGTGAAAGTGGTGACTAATGCCGGCGGCATGAACCCGGTTGGTTGTCGGGACGCCGTTGCTGCGGTCCTACAGGCCGCGGGTTACGGCGGAAGAATGAAGATCGGCGTGGTCATGGGCGACGACATCATGCCACGGCTGGACGACCTGCTGGATCGCGGCGTTGAACTCACTAACCTCGATACGGGTGAGCCGCTGAGCACGGTCCGCGCGCAGGTGCAGAGCGCCAACGTTTACTTTGGCGCATTTCCCATCGCGGAAGCGCTTTGCCAGGGCGCGGGCATCGTTATTACTGGCCGTTGCAATGACGCAGCGCTTGCCCTGGGACCCATGGTGCGCGAGTTCGGGTGGAAGGCCGATGACTGGGATCGAATCTCCGCAGGCACCATTGCCGGGCACGTCATAGAATGCGGCGCGCAGTGCACCGGCGGAAATTGCCAGGTAGGTTGGGAGTCGATCCCAGACATGGCGGGGATCGGCTATCCGATCATCGAGGCCGCCCGCGACGGCACATTTGTGGTCACGAAGCATCCGGGCACGGGCGGACGCGTGACCGTGGCCAGCGTGACGGAACAGTTGCTTTATGAAATCGGCGATCCCAAGAACTACATTACGCCCGACGGCATAGCCGACTTCACTACCATTCAGCTTGAGCAACAGGGTCCCGACCGAGTGCGCTGCTCCGGCATCAAGGGCCGGCTCGCCACGGAGTTTTACAAAGTTTCCATCAGCTATTCGGCGGGATTCAAAGCGGTGGGAACGCTGGTTTACTCCTGGCCTGATGCTTATAAGAAAGCCCGCGCTGCGGACCTGATTCTGCGCGAGCGCTTTCGCCGGCTGGGCCTGAAGTTCGATGCGATGCACTCGGAATTTGTGGGCGTGAACGCCTGCCACGGCGACATGTCCGGCGAGCCGCCACGCGATATTGCGGAGGTCGTTTTGCGAATCGGCGTGCGCAGCCGGGAAAAGGCCTCGGTGGAACGCTTCCTGAAAGAGCTCGTGCCGATTGCTCTGAACGGCCCGCCGTCGGTTACCGGACTGAACGCGGGGCGCAGCAAAGTGGATGAGATCATCGCCTATTGGCCGGCGCTGATTGCAAAAACGGCAGTAACGCCTCTAGTCGAAGTAATGAGCATTTAGAAATCGAGTTCATGATCTTTTTTCAAAGGAGCGGAACCATGAAGACATTTTTATTCTTGCTTTTGCTGAGCGCCCCAACTCTGCGAGCGCAGGCGCCGGAAGGCATTTGGCAAGGTTACGATGGAGAATGGAAGCACGTGACCAGCCAGTTGATCGCACTGGCCGAGGCTACGCCAGCGGAGAAGTTTGCATGGCGGCCGGCGGCCGGCGTACGCTCCACGAGCGAAGTGTACATGCACATCGTCGTTGCGAACTTCTATCTGCTGAGCGTTACCGGCCCCAAGTTGCCCGCAGATTTCAAAGAGGACCTGGAAAAGACCGTCACGTCCAAGGAGGACGTCATCAAGTGGCTGAAGCGGTCGCTGGAAGCTGTGAAAACTGCGCATGCGGCTGCCAAGCCAGCGGACCTGCAGCGCAAGGTGCATATCGCCGATCGCGACGCGACCGTGGACGGAATGTATCTGCGCATCATTGTTCATGCCAACGAACATATGGGGCAGTTGGTGGCGTACGCGCGTATGACGGGCGTGGTTCCACCGTGGTCCAAGCAGTAGCGGCACATGCCCAGCGAATGAAGGTTCAGCTTCTACAAATCGCGCATGCCCGTTCCGGCGATAAGGGCGATGACGCCAACATCGGCCTGATTGCCCTCAAGGCGGAGCACTACCCAATTCTCGTCCGCGAGGTCACAGCGGAGCGGGTGAAGCAGCACTTCGCCGGAATATGCCAGAGCGAGGTCGAGCGATACGAGCTTCCCAATCTGCACGCGCTCAACTTTGTGTTGCACCATGCGCTCGATGGTGGAGGACTGGTTTCGCTGCGCACAGACAACCAGGGCAAAACCTACAGCTCAGCTTTGCTGCGGATGGAGATCGATCTACCGTGAAGACCCTTCTTGATCGGGATGGCGAAGCCGATGCAGAGCCGGACGTTGTAAGCCTCAGTAGCACCAGTGAACCACAGTTTGCAGTAGTGGATCAGTTTCCGTCTAACGGTTCATCGCTACCGCGATGAACATCTGCCTAAAGGCCCGCGATTCGCAAGCAAATCGCTAGACGCTGATACGGGTAGCGGGTCAGTCTAAACTGACCCAACCGCCTTTTTTTAATTGCCCCGCAGCTTCAGCTACAATCAATGTTTTCCCACAGACCATGCGGGTGGTCCCGCAGGAGCTTTGCCTGACTATGCTGCGCTACTTTACTGCCGGAGAATCACACGGAGAGGCCCTGGTGGGCTTTCTTTCCGGGATGCCGGCTGGTCTGGAACTGGACCAGGCGTTCATCGATCGCGAGCTTTGGCGCAGGCAGCAGGGCTTTGGACGCGGCGGACGCATGAAGATCGAGACTGACCGGGCACATATTGTGTCCGGCGTGCGCCACGGCAAGACCATTGGATCGCCCATTGCTGTGTTGCTGGAAAACAAAGACTGGAAGAACTGGCGGGAGGCGCTGCCGGTGGAAGCGGGCGATCAGGAAAAGCATAAGCGAGTTGCGTCCCCGCGTCCTGGGCATGCCGACCTGGCGGGTGCGCTCAAATACAATTTTCCTGAAGCCCGCTACGTGCTGGAAAGGGCGTCAGCGCGTGAATCGGCGGCGCGGGTGGCGCTGGGCGCGGTGGCGAAATTGTTTCTCCGAGAACTGGGCATCGAAGTGCTCAGCCATGTGATTGCCGTGGGCAAAGCCGCTCTGGGAAATGCGGAAGTCGCATGGGAGAAGCTGGAGCAGCTTCATTCCCGCGCAGAAGTGCTACTCAACTGTGCCGACGCGGAAGCCGAGCAGCACATGAAAGCCGAGGTCGATCAGGCGTTGCGTACCGGCGATTCGGTGGGCGGCGTCTTTGAGGTGGTTGCGCACAATGTCCCGCCCGGACTAGGAACCTACGCGCAATGGGACGAGCGCCTGGACGGTATGCTGGCCCAGGCGGTAATGTCATTGCAAGCGGTGAAGGCCGTGGAGATTGGCAGCGGAGTGGAGGCGGCGCTCTCTTTCGGATCAACGGTGCATGATGAGATCGGATACAGCAAAGATAGCGGGCCGGCGCCTTTCACCGGTTTTACGCGTGCATCGAACCATGCAGGCGGGATCGAAGGCGGGATCTCCAACGGGCAGGACATTCTGGTGCGCGGGTATTTGAAGCCGATTTCTACGCTGCGGCGTCCGCTGGGATCAGTTGACTTCGCCACCCGCGAGCCGGTCAAGGCCGCCTATGAGCGCTCCGACGTTTGCGTGGTTCCGGCGGCGGGCGTTGCGGCGGAAGCCATGGTCGCGCTGACGCTGGCCCGGTGCGCGCTGGAAAAATTCGGCGGAGATTCCATTGCCGAGACGCGGCGGAATTTTGCCGGCTACAAACAACAATTGCGGGAGTTCTAGCAGAAGAGAATGATTTATCCAATCGTCCTATACGGTGACCCGGTGCTGGAGGCGCCGGCCGAGCCGGTCACAGAATTCAATGAAGGGCTGAGAAAGCTGGTGGATGACATGTTCGAGTCCATGTACGCGGCGCATGGGGTCGGGCTGGCGGCGCCGCAGATAGGCATCCGCAAGCGGCTCGCGGTCATAGACACTACCTTCAAAGAAGACCCGGACGCCAAGCTGGTGCTGGTGAACCCGGAAATCATTCGCCGAGAAGGCAGGCAGAACGGGCAGGAAGGCTGCTTGAGCCTTCCTGAATTTCGCGAGAACGTGGTGCGTGCAAATATTGTCACCGTGCGGGCGCAGGATTTAGAAGGCAAGTGGTTTGAGAAGACCGGCGACGATCTGCTGGCACGCGCTTTTCTGCATGAGACCGATCACCTGAACGGACGGCTGTTCATTAGCCACGTCAGCGGGCTGAAGCGTGACCTGATCAAGCGCAAAATCAAGAAACTGGTGCGCGCCGGCGAGTGGGCATGAAGCTGGTGTTTTGCGGCACGCCGCTGTTCGCCGTGCCGTCACTGGAGCGGCTGGCCTCTGCCGGATTTGATCTGCAACTGGTAGTAACCCAGCCTGACCGTCCTCAAGGCCGCGGCATGGAGTTGACCGCTTCGCCGGTGAAGCAATCCGCGCTCAAGTTGGGCTTGCCGGTCCTGCAACCGGAAAAAATAAAGAAGAACGAAGAGTTTCGGGCGCGATTAGCGAAGCTTCGGCCAGATGCGATCATCGTGGTCGGGTATGGACGTATCATTCCGCCGTGGATGCTCGAGCTTCCTCCGTACGGGAACATCAATGTCCATGCGTCATTGCTGCCCAAGTATCGCGGCGCCGCGCCCATCCAGTGGGCCATCGCCAATGGAGAAAAGATTAGCGGCGTGACCACCATGCTGCTGAATGAAGGGCTGGACACAGGTGATATCCTGCTGCAAAAAGAGATGGAGGTCCGTCCCGAAGACACGGCTGTAACGTTTGCGCCACGGCTGGCCGAGTTGGGCGCTGATTTGATCGTGGAGACGCTGCGCGGTCTGGAAGAAAAGCAGATCACGCCTGTTCCGCAAGACCCCAGCATGGCTACGCTCGCGCCCATCCTCAAGAAAGAAGATGGGCTGGTGGATTTCAACCGCAGTGCCGAGGAGATTCACAATCGCATGCGCGGCTTCCAACCGTGGCCTGGAGCGTACACGCAATTTCGCGGCAAGAACCTGAAATTCGTAAGTTCCAGACCCGAGGACGCACTGGCAAAACTGGTTCCGGGAGAGCTGCGCGTTGGCGACGAAAAGCTCTTCGTTGGATGCGGCGGCGGGAGCGTGCTGGAGCTGCTGCAAGTCCAGCCCGAAGGAAAGAAGATCATGACCGCGCGTGAATTCATCAACGGATATCATCCGGCCGCGGGCGAACGGCTGGTTTAATTAAGGAGGGCCTGACGGTGGCTGTTTCTCCAGCACGCGCAGCTGCCTTCCAGATATTGTTGCGGGTGGAGCGAGAGTCGGCTTACGCGGTGGAGCTTCTGCATTCATCTCTTCTCGATGACCTTTCTCCGGTTGATCGCAATCTTGCTACTGAAATTGTTATGGGCGTTCTGCGCTGGCGCTCCGTGCTGGATGAAGCCATCGGCCACCTTAGCTTCACGCCCTTCAGGAAGCTCGACCTAGAAGTGCTGACCGCCCTGAGAATAGGCGTTTATCAAAAGCGATTCTTGAGCAAGGTCCCAGCGCACGCCGCCGTGAATGAGACCGTGGAGCTGGTCAAGCAGGCCAGAAAAGCTTCGGCCGCCGGACTGGTGAACGCCGTGATGCGCAAGGTGAAATCCGCTGCTTTCGATCCGCATGCTTCTAATTTGACCGGCGTGGAATATCTTTCTTCTGCGCTGGCACATCCCAGGTGGCTGGCGGAACGGTGGGGAGCGCTTTTTGGCGACGACGTCGCCCAGAAAATCTGCGAATACGACCAACGTATACCGGCCACCACTTTGCGACTGAGCGGCCCCGACGACGAACCCCTGCTGTCCGAGCAGGGCGTCGAGCTTGCGCCGGGCACGCTGATGAAGACCGCGCGTGTAGTCGTGGGTGGCGACATCACACAGACTGAACTCTTCCGCAACGGCAAGGTCGCCATTCAGGATGAAGGCTCCCAACTGGTGGCAGCGCTGGTCGGCGCGGGTAAGCGCATTCTGGATTGCTGCGCGGCGCCCGGAGGCAAGACCGGCGCGCTGGCCACGCGCATGCCTGAAGCAGAAATCTTTGCCGCAGAGCTGCACCCCCATCGCGCGCGGTTGTTGCGGAAGCTGGCGCCGCAGAAGAACGTCCATGTGATAGCGGCGGACGCGCTGGATTTGCCTTTCGGCGCCGACTTCGACCGCGTGATGGCCGACGTTCCCTGCTCCGGCACTGGCACACTGGCGCGCAATCCGGAAATCAAGTGGCGGCTCAAGCCGGATGATGATCTCAATGATTTGCAATCACGGCAGACGGCGATTCTCCGCGCGACCATGCGGCACGTGGCACCAGGAGGCCGGCTGGTTTACTCCACTTGCTCACTCGAGCCGGAAGAAAACGAGCATGTGGTTGCGGCTTGTCTGCGAGAGAGCCAGGAGTTCAAAGTTGTTCCGGCGAAACGAGAGTTGACACGCTTACAGCAGACCGGAGAGCTGGTGTGGAATGATGTAGACACATTGGTGAGTGGGGATTATCTGCGCACAATTCCCGGCGTTCATCCATGCGATGGGTTCTTCGCCGCTGTCCTCGAAAAGAATTAACCACAAGGGACACGGAGGAACTTTTTTCTGGAATCTCGAGCGCAGCGAGAGATCTCTATAGCCGCCACGGTTCTTAGGATCACCTGAAGAGCATCATGAATATAGCGATCCCTCACCTGCAAAAATCGCAAGTTCGGGATGTTAGAAAGAGCCTCTGTGCCCCTGTGGTTAATTCTTTACTTTCTTACATCAAAGCTGATCGTCGCACCGTCCGATATTTTTTGGCCGGCCGGCGGAACCTGGCGAAGAATCGTTCCTGGAGCGCCGCTTCCACCCGAAGAAACGCGATTCACTTTGCCCAGCGTGAAGCCGGCTTTTACCAGTGAAGTACTTGTTTCATCCAAAGGCTTGCCGACAAAGCTGGGCATTACATAGCGCTGCGCGTTGTCGGGGGCGGAGAAAATCAGGTCAACCTTGGGCGACGCGAACTCGGTTGCGTCCGGCGGCGGGTTCTGGCTAACCACCGTTTCCGGTGGCGCCGCAGGCAGGTGAATGGCACCTAGAGTTCCCATCTCCAGGCCACGGCGGCTGATATTGATGCCAGCAGCGTGCTGGCTTTGCCCGATCAGATTAGGCACAGCCGCCCGCTGCGGGCCCAGACTTTCCGCCACGCGGACCTTCCACCCTCTGCGCACAGGCGCATCCGGGGCCGGCGCCTGCGAGACGATGCGTCCTTGCGGCACCGCTGAGCTATAGAACCGGCTTTCCACGGAGAGGACCAGCCCATCAGAATTGGCCACACGCTCAGCTTCAGCCGGGGTCAGGCCGGTCAGACGGGGCACGCGCACCTCGCGTCCTTGAATGGCAAAGCGCATGGCTAGGAGCGCTGATGAAAGAAAGACCAGGAGCAGCACCAGCGCGAAAAAAAAGTATTTGACCAGCTTGCGTAGCAATCAGTGTGCCTCCGCGTCACCAGGATGGCGCAGCGGCGTGATGGCGGCACGTTTAATGGCCGCAGATTTCCGCCTGTCACCGCCGGGAGGAAGGAAAGCTTCGTCTCTGCGTGCAGGATCGGCGACTACCACGCGCATGAAGTCCATCCATATGGGCAGCGCCGCGTGCCCGCCGGTTTCGTTCTCGCCCAGGTTCTTCTTTTCGTCGAACCCGATCCATACGCCGCAGGTCAGGCTGGGTGTGAAGCCGATAAACCATGCGTCAGTGTAGTCATTGGTGGTGCCGGTCTTGCCCGCGATCGCGTGGTTCAATTTGCGCGCCGCGCTGCCTGTGCCGTGCTTCACCACGCCTTCCAGCAATGACACCATAATGCGCGCGGTGCGCTGACTGATCACGTCTTTGGCGTCGGGAAAATCCTGCTCCAGCACGTGGCCTTCGTAGTCGGTCACCTTGCGGATGTATCGGGGTTCGATTCGGATCCCATCATTGGGGAAGACCGTGAAGGCCGAGGTCTGTTCGTAGAGAGTCAAATCAGCCGCGCCCAGGGCCACGGGCAGAAACGGCGGTATAGGTGAGGTAATACCGAAGCGGCGTGCGTAATCGGCAACCGCGGGCATGCCGATCTTTTGCGCCAGTTTGACCGCGGGAACGTTGCGCGACTCAGCCAGGGCGTGGCGTAGAGTGATGTTGCCCTCAAACTTGCGATCAAAGTTTCGCGGCGAGTAGGCCGTTCCCCCGCTATTGAAGGTAGTGGGTGCGTCCAGAATGATGTCGTCAGGCTCGGCTCCCTGATCGATAGCGGCGGTAAAGACTAAAGGCTTGAATGACGATCCGGTCTGCCGCTGTGCCTGGGTGGCACGGTTGAACTTGGAGGCATCATAATCACGCCCGCCGACCATGGCCTTGATGTCGCCTGTGGCGTTGTCAATGGCCAGCAGCGCGCCCTGCGCGCCGGAATCCTGCTCCAAAGTAACCCGGGCGGAGCCATCAGGGTTTAGCGCAAGCACCTTCACATAGACAACGTCGCCTGGCGCCAGCATGTTCCGGGGCAGCTTGTGTCCGGTCCACGCCAACTCTGCCGGCCCCAGAGAGGCGCTGTAACGGCCTATCTTGATCTTGCAGAATTGCAGACCAATATCCACCACCAGTCCATGCACGTAATTACCCACAGCGAGAGGCTGTTGCCAGTCGGGGTCCTGATATTTGCTGATGGATTCGCCGCTATGCACCACATTCTTGATCTGGCCGCCCTTCCAGCCGTGCCGGCGCTCGTAAGCCGCCAGACCATCGAGCACGGCCTGCGTCGCGGTCTTTTGCAAATCCAGGTCGAGCGAGGTGTA
>Ga0137395_10001293_pt1 | contig 11555 bp, 7 predicted proteins | sample czobulk216metaG_FD_108283 | JGI IMG/M metagenome (GOLD analysis project Ga0137395, IMG submission 108283) | Vadose zone soil microbial communities from Angelo Coast Range Reserve, California, USA - czobulk2.16 metaG | ecosystem: Environmental > Terrestrial > Soil > Vadose zone | place: USA...
CGCACTCGTCGGCAAGGTCGGCAGCGTTTTTTGCAGTACTGCCAGCCAGCACGGCGGCCAGGAGACGACCATCACCTCCTTCCACAGCACGCTGTTCCACCACGGAATGATCGTGGTCGGCCTGCCTTACACGTTCAAGGAACTCGCGACGATGCGTGAGGTGACCGGCGGAACTCCCTACGGCGCGAGCTGTGTAACTGGGACGGGGAGCGAAACCCGTATGCCGACACCATTGGAACTCGACCTGTGTCGCTGCCAGGGCGAGCACGTCGCCCGAATCACGGCTCGCCTGGTCTCCGGTTCGGCGTGACCGGTGCTGCGGTTTGGGTGCCACATGATCTTTGGGAAGGGCATGGGATGCGTTGATAGGGTGCCAACATCGATGAAGCTACGTTCACCCGCCTCGCGAGCGACGCGGAAAAGAACTGTCCGGTTTCGAGGATCCTGAACCCGAAATCACATTGGACGCAAAGCTGGTTTAAGCGCGCACGTATCAGAATCCTCGCTGTCGCGAGGAGACGCTGCGTCGTTCATCGGTAACCAGAAGATCGGCGCTTGATCGAGAGTCCAACTCCGGCTGGACGTGAAGAATCGCGCTTAATCTGCCAGGCCCATGACGAACGCCAAGGCGACATCCAATCGCGCGATGTCGTTGTCGTCGAGGTGTCCAATCTTCCGGCCAATTCGTGTACGCCGAATCGTGACCGGCTTGTCAGCCATCACGTGCGATCGCGTGCGCAGACCGTTTCGAGTACTGGGTTCGACTGCGACTCGAAAGTCCTGAGCGTCGTCCCCCTCAGAAGTCATCTGGCAGACCACCACAGATGCATGCTCGGCTGGAAGCGCGTCGGTCTGCACAATCACCGCTGGGCGTGGTTTGCCGTAGTCCCCTGTCGCCGCAACAGTCACGACGTCACCGCGCCTCATCGGTCATCGAACTCCGCGACGGCTTCGATCCATCTCAATGCCTCAAGCTCGCGTGATCGGTCCAGGGCCGCAACTTCTCGCGCCACCCGCCGGCGCACCGCCTTTGAGCGTGCGTCTGGCACGATCAAGCGAAGCTCCCGCAAGCCGCGCGCACGCCGCCGTTCGCGCATGGCCTTCATTCGTTCGGCTGCTTGCACCATATTAGAAACTCCTAGCGTAACGCGTTACAGCGTAACGCGTTACAGAATTATACGCAAGGAAGAGGCCGGCCCGGAAATTACCCGCTACGGCGCGACAGATGACGCTCCTCCAAGCAACGTGCTCCAAGGAGGTAAATCCGCGGGTAAATTGCGCCGCTCTGGGACGCAAGCCACGAGAATCAGATGCGAGCGAGTTCGAGTCCTCTCCCGGGCATTCCTCGTTTTTTATCTTTAATAATCAATATTTACGAAAGAATAAAGAAGACCCCAAGTCCCGCTGCGCACTATACAGGCTTAGCGCGGGGCTGGGTGTGCGCGTCGACTGACACCTCGGACGAGCGCTATTTGCCAACAGTCATCTGGGGGATGTGCTCGCCGGCCCTGGCCGCGTAAATAATGAATTTGAATGGGTCCGAGTTCTGGTATTTCTCCATCAATTTGAGGTAGACGAGCCGTTCGGCCCTGGCCACGGACTCGCTGTGCTCGAATCTGCTTCGAGATGAATCCAGCAGTGATGCGGCGAGTTCGTATTTGCCGTCGGCCGCCAGGCGTTCTACCGCTTTCACAAGCCGTTGCTCGGACAGGTCGAGATAGTCCACTAAGAGTTCAGCTCTGTCCGAGCGGCCGAGATGGTCAACACCTTGCAAGTCTGCCTGCCAATAGCCAACGCTCTGGTCATACAGGCGGTCAATGACGTGTTCGCGCAGAAGCAGATAAGGCAGATAGATGTCCGGACTACCGGAAAGCAGATCCGGCGGAATCAGGTTCGCCGCCTGGATCGAAGCCCGCTCATCGCCGCGACGAACCGCACTCGCCACCTGCTCGCGCAACCAACCGAGGTCCGTCTTGAGCTGCGCCAGCATCACCGACGATGCGAAGTTGCGCGTCAGCGGCTCATGACCATGCAGCAGAAATTGCGGTTGGATCCGTACGACGACATCAATCGCATCGAGCAGTCCCTGCAGATCGCCTTCCGGCACAAACGGTGCTCCGAGATAAGGCATGATGAAGTCCCCCACGAACAGCACCCTCTGGCCAGGCAAGTGAATGAACATGGCATCGTGGGTTTCCCCTCCTTGCACCGGGATCAGTTCGATCCGCGTTCCTCCGATCGTGAGTTCGGTCTGACGGTCGATCGTGACATCCGGCTTGAAGCTGCGCACATCGTCGATTTCGAAGCGCTCGCCGAAAAACTGCTTGGCGAAGACCCCAGGTGCGTCCAGGTCGTGGGCGATTTCTTCCTGGTAGTTGCCCCGGGCATAGAAACGCAAACGCGGATTCAAGGCACGAAAATAGCCATGTCCTCCAATGTGGTCCCAATGCGAGTGCGTAACCAAGATGGTCGTGAGTTCCGGCAAGCCGGGTGCATACGCCCGCAGAGCCTCATAGGCGACTTTGGCGGAGTCCGGTCGCGTCCCCGCGTCGATGCCTATCAACTCGCGCCCGTCGTCCGAAACCACAAAGTAGTATTCCGTGAACTCGAATCCCGACAGTGCGTAGACACGGCGTGGCACAATCTCGACGATGCGCCGTGGCGCGAATACATGCCCCGACGATGCCTCTTCCGAAAATGGCGTGGTCAGGACAATCGGGCTCTGTACATCTGTGTAGCCGCTTCGCATCAGATAGTCCTGCGCCTTGGCCTGTTCGCCATCGGCGAGCGCCAGAAGCGCTAGATGGCGGTAGACCTCACGCAACCACCCGGCATGAGGTGCTTTGTCCGCGTTCGCAACGCACCAGGCAAGCTCGTCCTGCGCGGCCCTCCTCTCATGGAAGAAGCCGGGAACTCGGGCACGAACGATGCCGGCAATCCAATTCACGACGAAAACCTGTCCACCGGAGAGCTGTCTGGCCTGGTCCAGAAGCGCGAGCGTGTCTTTCACGTACCCGACCCGCTGCAACAACGAGACCGCTGGCGCACGCTGTGCGCGCAACAATCCGATGGCGCTCAGGTACAAGGCCTTTTGAACGTCCGTCAGACGAGGCGCGAACTCCTTCAGCCGCGCGGCGAAAAACTCCACACCCTGCTGCTGCAGGCTGGCGTTGGAGTATTGCGCCATCAATAGAAAAAGCAGCTGCGGATCTTTCGGCGGACCCAGAGCGTTTACCATTTCGAGATATTCAATCTCCGCGCGATGAGCCCCGGGCGGAGCGCCACTACCGCTGCCCGCGGCAGCAGGCAGGGACCGCACACCAACCACGAGCAGTCCGAGTGCGAGCGCAACGGACAGAGGGAGAATGACTTTCATGGCAAATACTCGCTTCCAAGGCTTTATATGTAGATACATATAGTGTGATAAAGTGACCGAGCTGTTGAGCGCCGCTCAGGGTTGCCCACAGCGCCTTTTCGTGTGTATATCTGTAATATGTATACGCATGCTATTGCACGAAGGAGTCAGTTCGCTACGAGCCTGCTGGCCGCCTGAAATGAGGCGCGCTTGAATGCGAGTGCTTCGCTCCGCCCCAGCCGCTGTTCGAAGGCCGCCTGGGCGGATTGCCACTTTGGCTGCGCTTTGCCGAACACGGACTCCCCGAGAGGCGTGAGATTCCACCGGCGCTCCCGCCGGTCCTGCCCGCGCCGGCTTGCAATCAGTCCCCTCTTCTTGATCAGCGCCAGTGTTCGCGTGGCGGTGGTCTGATCGATGCCAATGAGATCGGCAAGATCCGTGGTCGTCAGATTGGGAGCAAGCTTCAGCGCCTGCAGCGCCGTGTATTGCGTGAGGTGCAGGCCGCTGTCAGCAAGTGCCGCCTCATACAGCGCCGTCGCCGCCCTTGCGGCTTGCCGCAATGTGGCGCAGTAGCAGGGAAGAGACTGAAGTTTCATGAAGCAGCATACTATATGTATATGCATGCTGTTGCAAGTGGAGGTCCCTTTCGCTAGCGGCGCGTCGCGTTACCACTCTCGCCGTGTCGAAAAGATGATCTCTCTAGGAGGTAGCCACGAGTCATGCGCTGTGGTGGGAAGTATCTCACCGCGCTTGCACTTCGACTCGGGCATCGTTGAAGCAGGCGCCATCGGCAAGATCGGCCTTATGTGTGGGAGCCAATGCAGACACCGTCTGCCCGTTCGGACTGGTGCGCAGCCACGCGCCTTTTTCGGAGCACACCACGCCCGGCCGTACGAGAGTCGTTATCCGCAGCGGCAGAAACACCTCCCCTAAATCGTTCCACACTCTCACCCACATTCCGTCGCTCAGCCCGCGTCTCGCGGCGTCGTCGGGATTCACCTCGAGCACCGGCGTGGCGTCGCTTTCCGGGAGACCCCCGAAGGTGGAGGTAATGCGTTTATCGGAGGCCGGCGTGATCAGTGTCAGCGGATACCGTGACACGAGGGGTCGGTAGCCAGGCAGGATGGCGCCGTAGCGATCGCCGAGGGTCTGTGACAGCAATTCAATTTTTCCGCTGGGCGTTCGCGGCGCGACATTATCGAACAGAATGGGCTCGGCGCTGCCATACTGCATTTTGATCGCCCGATCGACGGGGATTCGGCTCGGCTGAAGACCCTGCATGCGCGGATCGTCCGAGCTAAGGGCCGCGTCCATCAGTTCGGCGTCGCTCGCCCTGAATGCAGGGTCCGTCAGACCGAACTTAGCGGCGAGGCGTCGGAAGATTTCCGTATTGGGCAGGCTTTCACCGACCGGCGGGATGACTGCTTCAGCCCGCTGCAGATATTGCTGTCCGTAAGCTGCGTAGAGATCGGCGTGCTCGAAATGCGTACAAGCCGGCAGAACCACATCGGCGTACGCCATGCTGTCGGTCATCGCGACTTCGATGCCGACCACAAATACGTCCTCCCGCGCCAGCGCCTGCTTCATCCGATTCTGGTCTGGATGGACAATCAGCGGGTTGTGGTTATAGATGAACAGGGCCTTGATTGGCGGCTCCAGATAGTCATCGAGGAGCAACCGAGCGACGTCAAGAATGTTGATCGTCCTGGTCTGCGGCGGCACGAAATCGGCGCGCGTTAATTTGTCGAGAGTCTTCGGAAAGGCGTGACCTGCGCCGCCGACAAGGCCACCGCCCGCCACGCCGAATTTGCCTGCGAGCGCCGGTAGAGCGGCGATGGCGCGCAGCCCCGAGCCGCCGTTCTGATTGCGCTCGAGTCCGTTCCCCCAGGCGATCACCGCGGGCGAGGCCTGCTTGTACCAGCGCGCCAGGGTACGGATGTCATCGAGCTCAACCCCGCATATCTCCGCCGCCCGTTCAGGCGGGTAACCGCGTGCCGCTTCCATAAAGGCGTCGAACCCGAGCACGTGCTCGTCTATGAAGGCGCGATCGAGGCCGCCCAGTCTCTCCAGCTCCACGGCAATCGCCCACGCCAGCACCACGTCCGTTCCAGGACGGACCGGTAGATGCAGTTGTGCCTGCTCGGCGACCTTGACGCGCCGGGGATCGATCACCACCAGCCTGGCGCCGTTGCGCTTGGCCGCGTTGATCTGCCGCATCAGGTGCAGGTTGCAGACCGTGGCATTATTTCCCCACACAATGATGAGCTTGGAAAGGCTGACCTGCTGGAGCGGTGTGCCGGGGGTTGCGCCGAAGGTGCCGGCGTAGGCGGCGCTGCGGATGCCGCCGCACAACGGATTGCGACTCAGCAACGAGGCGCCCAGGCCGTGAAAAAAGCGCAGCGACATGGAATCGCCTGCCAGCATTCCATGCGGTCCAGCGTAATTCAGCGGGAGCACGGCCTGGGAGCCGTAGCGCTCGATGACGGCTCCGACGCGATCACGAATGGTGTCCAGCGCCTCATCCCAGGAGGTCCGCTCGAACTTGCCTTCCCCTTTACGGCCGATGCGCTTCAGTGGATATCGCAATCGATTGGGGCCATGGACAAACTCGGGATAACTGTTGGCCACCTTGGCGCAGATGGCGCCGTGAGTAATGGGATTGACTTTCGATCCCCGCACGGCGAGCACGTCATCACCCGACACGGTTACTGTTAGACTGCAGGTATCCGGACAGTCGAGCGGACAGACGCTGGCCTTTTGCACGGTCATAGGCTGATGTTAGTCGTTATGCAGGGCAGTTGGCTTCCCCCGATTTTCCAGCCACACAGTTAATAAGGTGGCGGATCGCATACCGCGCCAACTCGTTGATTGCGTGGAAATTTACTACGCGGGTTCGAGTCCTCTCCCAGGCACCAGTTGTTCTTTAATAATCAATATATTACGCGCCTTTCTGACGCTCTTTGTTGGTCCGAAGAAGAGCCCAGGTCACCCGCCGCACTATAGAGGATTCGTGCACTAGTTACGTAACGGAACTGCCTGCTCACTCTCCAGTACAATCTCTCGATTGGGCAGTCGGTGCCACCACTGCCCGTCGCGCTGAACTCAGCGAATGGCTAGATCCAGAGAGATTCTTGTTTCTGCAAACTCGAAGGATCTGAACGCGGCGCGAATCTTCAAGGCCTCAACCAACTTCGCAGCCGACCCAGATCGCAGCGCACTCTTTCTAACGCGCTCTGGAGCCGTGGAATCGATGGGGCACAGTTGGAGCGGCCCGACATCGCGCAGTCTTGGAGCCGCCGAGCGTTGCGTAGCACCTCACAAGAAAACCGGAGCCACCTGTCACGCCGCGTAAAATGCTCCAACAGACGGGACCGATCTTCATGTTCACCCTCATCGCCGCAAGCACCTATTTTCTGCTCATCCACTTTGGCGTTTCCGGCACGCGATTGCGTGACGCACTGGTGGCACGCCTCGGCGAGAGTCCCTATCGCGGCGCATTCGCCCTCGCCTCCCTGATCGGACTGGTTTGGATGATCTACGGGTACAGACGTGCCCCGCCGGTAGATCTCTGGGGTCAGCTGCTGGACTTTCGACCGCTGGCGTTCGTGCTGGTGTTCGTCGCATTCCTCTTCGTCGTAATCGGCCTTGCCACGCCCAGCCCGACGCGAGTCGGCATGGAGTCGAAGCTCTCGGAGGGAACCGACCTTGCCCGCGGCATAGTTCGCATCACGCGCCATCCCTTCCTGTGGGGCGTGGCGCTCTGGGCACTGGTACACCTGATCGCGACCGGCGATCTGGCATCCTTCATTCTCTTCGGGTCGTTACTCCTGCTGGCACTCGGCGGCACGGTTGCCATTGATGCCAAGCGGCGCCGCAAGTTCGGAGATGGGTGGGCACAGTTCGCGCAAACTACGTCCAGTGTCCCATTTGCCGCGATCCTGAGCGGCAGGAACAGCATGGTTTCGGCGTTGGGCGAGATCGGGACTGTGCGGCCGCTCGTCGCCGTCCTCGCCTACGCGCTGATTCTTTACTTTCACGGGCGACTCTTTGGCGCCCCGCTTGTATGAAGCTGTGACTACAACGGTGCTCTGAGTGCGCACCACGGTTGGCGGAAGTAATGCGCGCTTTAGTTTTGCATCCTGGAGTGATGTCGCTTTGCAGACGGATTCTCGCTGGCGGTCTATTTGCTCGATCGTAGCCGGCGCCGATGAAACAAGTCCTTGAGTAAATCCCCCGACACCCCTACGGCTGGCTCTGCTGTCGAACGGGCGACGTTGGCGTTGGCAATTTCAAGGCTGGAAACGGACGCGGAATTTGTGCTCGGGTCAGCTACGATCTCGCGCTCGGGTACTACTCCGTGCACACGAGTCCGTCGTCTCTCCAGAAGGGCGAGCAGCAGATAGCCGACATCGAAGTGCGCTTGAGACAGGAAGACCGATTGTAAGCCCGCTTTTTCGTCGCGATTGTGAGCACCTGTACTGCCTAGCGCGCTGGCCGAACGCAGCCTTCAGTGAGCTGCTCAAGGCCGGTGCGAGAAGTGTCCTCCACAGGTCAGGATTTCTTCGGGTCGGACGCCGCAAAAAAAAATAGCGCTCGAACCTGGGCGATCCGTAGCGTTGTTTCGTCGATGCTGCGGTGGGGGCCAAATACAAGCATCGCGTTTGCTACTACGCACTGAAAGCCACCGCGCTGGATCCCTTCGCAGCGATCTGCCCGGCGCTGCGGTTCGCTTCGAGGGTGTTGTTGGTTATGCCAGCATGACAACAAACATCGTAAAAGCCGTAATTGACATATCCGCGACACTCACGGGCTATGCGAAGCGCGTCACATTTTTTGCGACTGCGGCATTGCGGTTGTCACTGTTTAGCGACGGCTCATCCCTGTAAAAACTACGGACGGAGTGAGTACTCCGCAATACCGAGAATTGGGAACGCATTCATGACAACGAAAACTAGGCGCTGGCTGCTTGCAGCCTGCGCCGCGAGTGTCTTGCTGGCCCTGTGGGCGCTGATGTTGCGAAGCGACGCACCGTCGCCGTCGCCGGTGACCGTGGTATCTCGGCCCGTAACCCCGATACCGCTCGCGGTTGCGCCAGCCCCTGCGCGGGCGACACCGCCTTCCCCAGTGGTACAGGTGGGCGTGCGTCAGGATTACATCGTCCAGGCCGAGAGCGTTGAAGCTGCGCGCAGCGCTGTCGTGCGCGTCGGCGGCGTGGTGACTGGCGAGCTTTCCATTATCCGCGCAGTAGGGGCTGCACTGGATGACCGGGAGCTCGAAGCGCTGCGAGCCTCGGATGTCCCGCGTCTGCGCATTTTCGAAGACTCACCGGTACAAGCCAGCTCAGCTGCAGGTGTTCTGCCGGAAACGAACTACCCGTCGGAGGTGGCTGCCAGCAATCTGCATGTCGGTGGGGTGATGGGACGGGGTGTCACGGTCGCGGTGCTCGACTCCGGGGTGTGGAGCAATCTAGGCCCGCTGCAGACGACGCCTTACCAGACCCCGCACGTGCTCGCGCAGTACGATGTGATTCAGGCGCGCCAGCAGGCGACTTATAGCCAGACAGCCGCACTGCAGAACTACAGCCAAAGTATCAACGACTTGTACGGTCACGGCACACATATGTCGTCGATCATCGGCAGCAGTGGTGTGGCCACGACCGGTAAGTTTCAGGGTGTCGCACCCGGCAGTAATCTGGTCTCCGTACGCGTGCTGGACAGCACTGGCGCCGGCCGCTACTTCGACGTCATCGCCGGTATCCAGTGGGTCGTCAAGCAAAAGCTCCGATACAACATTCGCGTGCTCAATCTGTCCCTGGGTGCGCCGCCGCAGTCGCCGTACTGGGCCGATCCGCTCGATCAGGCAGTGATGGCCGCCTGGGCTTCCGGCATTGTGGTCGTTGCTGCGGCCGGCAATCGGGGGCCGCAACCGATGACCATCAACGCCCCCGGAAACGTCCCCTACGTTATCACCGTGGGTGCGGTAACTGACGCGTATCACCCGATGCAGCCGTTGCAGTACCAGCTCGCCAGCTTCTCCTCCGCCGGTCCGACGTACGAGGGCTTCGTGAAGCCGGAAATCGTAGGGATGGGCGGTCACATGCTCGCTTACGCGCCCAACAACGGCACGCTGGCTGAGGAGTTTCCGCAGTGGGTCGGACCGTACGATGACTTCACCATGTCGGGCACGTCGCAAGCCACTGCCGTGGTGAGCGGTGTGGTCGCGCTGATGCTGCAGGTAAATCCGTCCCTGACTCCGGATCAAGTCAAGTGCCGATTGATGTCCGGAGCCCATCCGGCTGTGACCTCCAAAGGCACACTGGCCTATACGGTCTTCCAGCAGGGCTCCGGTCTGGTGAATGCGCACGACGCCGTCTACGGCACTGCCACGAACTGCGCCAATCAGGGATTGAACGTGGCGCTTGATCTCGCGGGGCTGCAGCACTATGGAGGGCGAGCGAATCGGGATTCGAACGGCAACTACTACATCATGTCAGACCAGAAAACCACCACCTGTTCGGGGGGCGGTTTGCTCGGCGGCTTACTCTGCCTGGTGAAGGACGTGCTCTCCATCATTCCGTTGCTCGGGGACGGCCTCCTCTGGAATGGGTCGTACACCTCGGGAAGCGGCTACACCTGGAGCAACGGCTACACCTGGAGCAACGGCTACACCTGGAGCAACGGTTACACCTGGAGTACCGGTTATACCTGGAGCACCGGCTATACCTGGAGCACCGGCAACACGGGCACGGGCACCGACATTACCAGTCAGCAATAAGGGGGACGTTCGTGGATGCGAACATGCGCGAAGTTGAGGGGCCATGTGGATGAAGTTGTCCGCTCGAGCGTTGAGCAGACGCTGAACGGGCTACTGGATGCCGTGAGCTGCCGCTGGACGGAGCGAATATAAGCGATCCGAGACAAACCATGGCATCCGTGGGTCTCAACGGACGCGCTCGTCCATGAGCTGTTAGCGAAAAAACTTCCTGTACCGGTCGAGCGTCGCCGATCGGCCCAATTTCTGCCACTCGTCGGTTTAGAATCCTCACCCGGGAGCGGTCGCTCGGGCATTCAGCCGCGTGTGCTCATTCCCGACACAAGGCATCCGGAAACCGCGCACTATCTCCCGTGCACAGGGGGCTAGATATGCAGCTGTATCGGGAAGCTTCAAATGCTCGCTCCATTCTTCGAAAGTATTCAGTGTCGGCGGCGCTGAGCAAGCCGGCTGCGGTCGCTCGGGCGATGGCAGTTCTCATTGCGGTCGGCTCGTTGTTGCCCGCCGCCGCTGGCCACGCTGCAGATGTGCCGGCCATCAGCTCGGCTTGGCGTGCGGAGAAGGAGGTCTTCTACCTGATCTTCGTGCGCAGCTTCGGCGACTCAAACGGCGATCACCTTGGCGACTTCAAGGGCATTGAGCAGAAGCTACCGTACCTGCAGGCCCTCGGCGTGACTTCCATCTTACTGACGCCGATCGTCCCCTCGCCCACGTACCACAACTACTTTGCGTCGAGCTTTGACGACGTTGATCGGGCCTACGGCGATCTCGCGTCATTTCGTCATTTGGTGAAGACACTGCATTCGCGTGGGATGAAGATCTATCTCGATGAGGAGATCCAGTACACAGCAGAGAACCATCCATGGTGGGCGGAGTCAGCGGGCCATCCCGAATCCAAGTACTCCGCTTACATTCTGTATGGTGAACCTGGGAACACCAGCCCGGAGACTTGGACGGGAGCAGACAGCTATACCGGGAAGTCCGGGAGCGTTGCGATGGTGAATCTGCAGGGTGCCGCTGTGCGACATTACTTCGACAATTTATTCGCGTGGTGGGTAGACCCGCACGGGGACAGCCGGTTCGACGAAGGCGTGGACGGCTTCCGTATCGATCACATGATGGATGACCTGGATGGGAAGGGGAAACTCACCAACCTCGTCGCGGGTTTCTGGGCACCGCTGTTCTTGCATGTTCGGACAGTGAATCCCAGGATCTCGATCATCGCGGAGCAGGCGGACTGGAAGAGCTTCGGCGATGACCTACTGAGGCGCGGCGACGTGGATATTGTTTACGCATTCCCGCTACGCGCGGCCATTGCCTCGCTAGACCGAGACGCCATCGCGAAAGCGATTGAAAGCACGCAAGGCAAGACGCCAGTCGGCAAGGGCCAACTCATCTTTATCGAGAACCATGACACGGATCGCTTTGC
>Ga0137395_10001296_pt1 | contig 11553 bp, 7 predicted proteins | sample czobulk216metaG_FD_108283 | JGI IMG/M metagenome (GOLD analysis project Ga0137395, IMG submission 108283) | Vadose zone soil microbial communities from Angelo Coast Range Reserve, California, USA - czobulk2.16 metaG | ecosystem: Environmental > Terrestrial > Soil > Vadose zone | place: USA...
CAGATGACGAGGCTTGCCGAACTGATGAAACAAGCCCCGCCGCTGCTGCCGGACAGCCTCGACCAGATTGCCGCGCTGCAACTCGGCGCGCGGCTGGTCGTCGATGCCTGGAGCGGCAAGCTGGCGCTCGACAGGTCGCCTGCCGTCCCGCTGACGTCGGTTCGCGAGAAGGTGCCGTTGGCCGTGACGCCGCTCATGCCCGTGATCCGATACGCACAGCCTCTGGAGGTCGGCACGCCTCTACGCACGGTCGGCGAGGTGCGCGACGTACGGTAAACGCGGAGATCGCGGGAGCGCAGAGACTCACGAAAACCGGCTAATGGGCGATTCGTTTCGAGAATTCCTCAGGCGAGATCGACGGGTTCTCCTCATACGCCAGCACGTATCTTCCGGCCCAATACGCGATCGCCCAGCTGGTGGATGGGCCGGCTGATGTGAAGGCGCCAGCGGCAGCCGGGCTCGCGATCCTCACCGGCCCAAACGCTCGTGGATGGAGATCAGGATCCGAGACGAAGATCCCTTGCGCCCGTGCCTCGGCGATTGCCGCGTCGCGTTGCTCGAGCCATTTGATGCCGACGCCCACAGCCAGCGAGATCGCGCGGATCTTGCGATCCGCCTCCAGCCGTCGATTGATTTCGAGCACCCGGCGGATCGCGAGAGCAACCGTCTGTCCCGTATGCACCGCGCGAGGAGCCGCCGCGAACCAGTTCCCAATCGGCGCGTCCGCCCAGATCATCCCTAAGCCGACGAAGTAGAGGTCGGCTTCGGGCGCCACTCCGATGGTTTCGCCCGCAGCGATTGACGCCGTCGCGGTGCCGTGCCACTGCGCGGTGTCGTGAACATTCCAGTCGATCTCGTCATACCAGCGCAGACGACGGTCGAACTCGCGATGACCGGTGAGCGTGAAACCATCGATCACGGCAATACCCAAATGGCGGCCTTTGATCCCCCGCGCATGCAACCGCAGGACCTCATCGCCAGGATTCACCGTGTCCTGTTCGGAGTCGGGAGGCTTCGCGCGCAGCGGGGCAGTGTGACGGACGATACTCGGCAATGAGGAGGGCAGCGGCGAAACCGCTGGACCCGTGACGCGTTCGATGGAAATCCAGGCCGCCAGCAGTGACAGGCTCACTGCCGCGCAGATGCGGAACAGTCGCAAGAGGGCGGACTCAGCCACACAGAAGCGTCTGCTGACGCGCGAGCGCAATCGCCTCCAGGACCGGCATCGCGCGCCCATCGGCGTGGGCGGCATCGAAGGCTCCGCCACCCAACGATGTTTTCACCGGCTCGATATAGCGGTCCCGGATCCACCCGATGGTGGGGACCAGCGAGCCGCCCACGGTGGCCAGCAGTCCGTCTGAGGCACCCCACAACCGAGCCGCCGCGTCGGCGCATCCGCCGGCGGCCAGCAGCCCCGCAAACACCTCGAGACTCCAGGCAATCCCGCGTGGATCTTCGAACTCCTGACAGAGCGACATCGCCTCGGAGGCCAGCGCGCGCGCCTGGTCGAAGTCCTGCCGAAAAATCCGCAGGCCCGCGGCTACCGAAAGGAGAACGCTCAGACCCCATGCCTCACCGGCACGCCGACACCTCTCGATCGATTCGTCATAAAGCTGCTGCGCGCGATCGTGGTCGCCATTTAAGACCGCGATGGTGGCAAGGATCAGGAGCGCGTGGGCATGCTGCACGTCTTCGTCGCCGCCGGCATTGGCGCTGTCCCGTGCCTCCATCGCGAGTGCGGCAGCCTGCTTGTGGTCGCCGAGCTCACAGGCCGCAAGGGCCTTAACAGACAACGCGAACGACACGACCCACGCATCACCCTCCGCCCGCCCCAACGACAGCGCCTCGGTGGCAAGTGCCACGACCTCGACGTGGCGGCCTCGGAAGGTGTGCATGTGCGCCAGACCGATTAATGCCCGCGCTCGCAGTCCTCTCGCCGCGTGAACGACCGCGAGCGCCTGTTCGAGCCAGAGCTGTCCCTCCTCGTACAGGCCGCACTTCGTCCAGAACCAGAACAGCGCGCCGGCGAGCTCGACACCCTTTTCGGCGAGGGCTGAAGACGTCAGGGCCCATTCGAGCGCCGCGCGGACGTTCTCCTGCTCGATCCGCAGTCGCCGGAGACACGCCAGCTGATGGTGGTGGCGGAGAACAGGCAAGGCGCCGCGGAACTCGTTGTAGAAGAACTCGAAATGCCGCTCGCGCAGCCGATCAACCGCGCCGGCCTGGACGAGCCGTTCGCGCGCATACTGGCGGACCGTCTCCAGGAAGCGGTACCGGCGCTCGCCGGCGAACTCAATGTCAACAACCACGAGGGACTTGCTGACCAGCCGCGACAACAGATCGAGCACGTCCTTCTCGTTGATGCCGTCGCCCCCGCATACGTGCTCAGCGGCCTCGAGCGTCCACGCGGCTGGAAACACCGACAGCCGGCTGAGCAACTGGCGTTCGATGTCCGACAGCAGCTCGTAACTCCAGTCTACGGTCGCCTCGAGCGTCCGCTGTCGGGCGACGGCCGTTCGCGCGCCGCCGGTAAGCAAGCGGAATCGGTCCTGCAGCCGCGCCTCGATCTGCGCAGGCGTCAGGACGACGACGCGGGCGGCCGCCAACTCAATGGCGAGGGGAATCCCATCGAGCCGCCGGCAGATACGGGCGATGGCGTCCGAGTTGTCCGTGGTCGGCTTGAAGGCAGGGTCAACGGCACTCGCGCGCTCGATGAAAAGCCGCGTGGCATCGGACTCGACGAGCGCTTCGACCGGGACCGATGCCAGTGCCTCAGGAACCGACAACGAGGGGACACGGCAGACGGTCTCGCCGGACACTCCCAGCGCCTCACGGCTCGTGGCAAGGATCCGCAACGCCGGCGCTTCGCGGAGCAGGGCTTCAACGAGCTCGGCGCACGAGGCGATCAGGTGTTCGCAGTTATCCAGCACGAGCAAGAGCTCGCGATCGCGGAGCACGTCTAGCAGGGTGTCGCGGACCGATTTCTGCGGGCCCTCTCGAACACCAAGGGCGGTCGCGATCGTCTGCGCCACCAGATCGGGCACCAGGAGCGGCGCCAGATCGACCAGCCATACGCCGTCCGCGAAGTCGTTCACGAGCCCGCATGCCAGCCGGACTGCCAGCCGCGTTTTTCCAACCCCGCCGGCGCCCGTGAGCGACAGCAGCCGCGAGGTCGCAAGAACTCGGGGCCACTCGAGGAGCTCCTTCCGACGACCGACGAAGCTCGTGAGCTCGGCCGGCAGGTTGTGATGACGTGTGGCCGGCAGCAACTGCGGCACGACCTCGACCGGCGCGATGAAACGATAGCCCCTGCCCGGCACGGTCTCGACGAATCGCGGCGACTCGTGCGAGTCGCCCAACACCTGTCGGATCTTGAGAATGGCCGTGTGGATACCGGCATCGGTGTCGGTGAAGACCTCGGCGCCCCATAACCGCTTCGCCATATCCTCGCGCGACACCAGTTCCTGTCGATGCTCCAGCAGCAGCAGGAGGAGATCCATCGGCTGTCGCGCCAGTGAAATGCGGTGCTCCTTGCGCCGCATTTCGAAGGCGGCCATATCGACTTCGAACTCTCCGAAGCGGTACGTCAGGCGGGCGGGCGAGGTGCTCATGTGCGCGTCACGCGCCTACCCTGTCATGCCGGTGCGGTCGCGTCTGTCTGAATCAGGACACATTCAAGACTCTTTCAAGACGCCGTCAATGGCGGGCGGCGCCGCCATCCGGCACACTGCGGCCCAAGGAGTGATTGATTATGAACCTTCACGACACCAACGCCCACAACACTTGTCCCAGCACCGGACCACGCCTCTTGCGCCGAACAATGCGCGTGGCTTTTGCGGCCGGCCTCGTCGCAATCGCCGGCGTGAGCCTGTCGGGCAGCCTCGCGGCGTCGAACGACGATGGGCCTCGACGGTGCACCCTGGCTACGCTGAAAGGGCGGTACATGTTTGCCTTTTCCACAACGATTCTCCCCCCCGCATTCGGAGTCACAGAGCCGACGCCGTCGAATGCCGCGGGATTCAACACCTTGAACGGAAACGGCACGGGTACGGACACCGTGACGCTCACCATCGGTGGCCACGTCGTGCTGCAGAATGTGGTTGTCCCGACCAGCTATGTGGTCAACCCTGACTGCACGGGCACCTACTCAGTGCTCGTGCCCGATGGGCCATCCTTCGATCTCTTCGTCGCACATGATGGCGAGGAATTCGCGAGCATCGTCACGGGTCCTCCCGGCAACACAGGGGCGGGCATTAGTCGGAGGGTGTCAGCCAGGTAGGCGTTCGAATCAGCTACGTCGCGCCGAGCCTCAATCCGGCACGTAGGCGATCATCATGCTCTTGAGGGCGCCATACGTGAAGGCGGATGCGTCGCCGAACTCTGACTGGTATTCCTTGAGCGGATTTCGCTGCACGGCGTCTTCGGGACCGAGACCCATGTTCAGATAGCCGATCATCGTCGTGAACAGCTTCTGATACATGTCGCGGTGACGCACGATCTCGCGGCCGGTCATCACACGGCCATTCGCCGGAACTACGCGCGTGTCGGGCTTGACGAGATCCGCGAGGTGCTCGAGCGCGCGGACGCGACCGCCGAGCCACGCCCCATTCCGGTAGTCGAGCAGCGGCCATTCCTCCGCCGACACGACTCCTCCCGCCACCAGCAGGTTCATCGTCGGAAAGTGGATGTAGATATCCGAGTCGGTGTGAGCCGCGGGCATGTAGCCGTAGTCGATCTTCAACGCAGCGAACTCCATCGAGCCGTCGCCGCGCACGGTCTTCGTCGGCCGCGCGGGCTGAGGCAGAGGAGCGCGGCGGCCTTTGAAGGTCACCGAGTAGACGGTGTTGCTCAGGTACGTCTTCGTCTTCTCGTGCGTGAAGATGACGCCGCCCGCTCGGCCGACGGCTTCGTTGGCGCCAACCTGCTCGGGATGCCAGTGTGTGTTGACTAGCGTGTGGATCCGGCTGGCCCGCGTCGCGGTCTTGACAGCGGCAAGCAGCGCGTCAGCGTTTGACGCGAGGCCGCCGTCGATCATCAACGCGCCGTCCGGACCCGGCACGGCGATCACGTTGCACCCGGCACCCTGGAGCAGCGTCGCGCCGCCGAGGTCGGTCGTGGAGATTCGTGCTTGTGCCCACGTGAAGGCCGGATGGAGCACAGCCCAGCCGAGCGCAGAGGCGCTGACCTGCAGAAAGCGGCGTCGCGACCAGTCATGTTCCGTCAACGGAAGCATTACGAGTAGATCCTAAAGGTGGACACTATGTGTTTAGTCGGCGCTGTGCTTGTAGACGGGTTCATGGACTCGCGACTCGCCGAGCGGCCAGATGTCTTCCCACACGCCCTGCGGCGGACCCAGGACCGGCCACGTGGGACTCTTCGCCAGCAGTTTCGTCGCACCCAACTCGCGGAGCAGCGCCGCCTCGTCCTTGAACAACGCCGTTTGCAGCGCCATGAACGGCATGAAGCCGCGCGACTGCGTGTAGTCGAGCGCGGTGAGGCCGTCCTGGTCCACGGCGTTCATATCGATCTTGAAAGACGCGAGCAGCTTGATGACCTCTTTGTAGCGCTTGCGGACAGCGTAATGCAGCGCCGTACCACCGCGAATCTCCTCGGGGTGATTGATCAGGGCGTTCACATTCACGTCCGTGCCGGCTTTCTGCAGGACCTTGATCAGCTCGACCACCTGCGGCTCGGTCGCGCGGCCCGCAATCGCGGCATGGATTGGCGTCTGGCGATCGGCCATGTAGACAGTGGCATCGGCGCCGTGCGCCAGCAGGATCTTCACGACCTCCAGATCGCCGCCGGTGGCCGCGCGAATGAGCGGTGTGGCGCCTCGCGTAAACGTCGTGCTCCCGCCGCGTACGTTCGCCGGCTTGAAGAAGAGCTGCAGGTCGGGATCGGCGCCGCGTTCGAGCAGCAGGCTGACGATCGCCAGTCCCCTGGTCGCGTTCAGCGGGTCGATCGACGCGCGCCCGCCGTCGATGCGGCTGCGCAGATCAACCGCCGTCAGGAGCGGCGCTTCTCCAAAGATGTCCCACTGATTGACGTCGGCGCCGGCGGCGATCAGCTGCTTCGCCAGGTCCCAGTTGGCGTTCATGATCGCCAGGAGCAGGGGAGACACGCCCTCGGGATCCGGCAGGTCGATGTCCGCTTTGTTCTTGAGCAGCACGTCCACGCACGCACCGCAGTTCTCGCGTGCGGCATAGAGCAGCGGCGTCAATCCACCGGCGTCGAGGCTCTTGGGACGCCCTTCGGCCGTCACGTGACGCTGGTAGTCGCGATCGATGGAGGCCGCGTTGACGTCGGCACCCTTCGCGATGAGCAGCTGCATCATCTCCGGATGCCGGCGTGCCGACGCCCACATCAGCGCAGTCTGCCCGCCCCACTTTTCTTTCGCGTCGACGGTCGCGCCCTTGTCGAGCAGGAGCTTCGCGGCTTCGACGTTGCCCGTTCTCGCCACCGCCATGAGCGCCGTCTGTCCCTCGGGGTTTGGCGAGTCGGCGTTCGCGCCGACCTCGAGGAGCAGCTTCAGCATGTCGGTGTTGGCGATTTCGGAGGCCAGCGTCATCGGCGTCGCGCCGTACTTGTTAGCGAGCGTCACATCGGCGCCGGCCTTCAGCAGTCGCCTGACCTCGGCAACGTCGCCCTTGTACACGGCCCACTGCAGCAGCGTGCTGCCGTCGACGTTGCGACGATTGACGTCTTCCTTCTTTGCCTTCGGCGACGTCCGGCTAAAGCCGGACGCTGCGGGCGCGGTCTGCGATTGCGCAGTCCGGCTAAAGCCGGACACGACTGACAACGCGACGACGACGAGCACGGCAGGCCTAAAAGCCTGCACTGTCGCGAGCCTCGAGTCCCGAGCCCCGAGCCCCGAGTTCATAGTTCCGAGAACGCGCCGGTGGTGTCGGCGAACTTCTCGAGCTCGGTCGTTGGCACGCCCGCGCGGTCGAGCATCGTCACCAGGATGTTCGCGTGCGGCGTGTCCTGCTTGTAGTGCAGGTGCTGGTTGCCCTTGATGCCGCCGCCGCGGCCGATAAGCGCCTGCGGCAGGGGGTCGTTGTTGTGCGCGTCGCTGTTGGCCATGTTGCTGCCGAACAGGATCATCGAATGATCGAGCACCGAGCCGTCGCCTTCGCGCATGTCCTTGAGGCGCTGGACGAACTTCGCGAACACCGCGGTGTGGTAGTTCTGGATGAGCCGCAGGTTGGCCACGCGCTCCGGGAATCCGCCCCAGTGCGACGTCGGATGGAAAGCTTCGTGGACGCCCAGGTTCGGGTACGTCCGCATGCTCGCCTCTTCCACCATTTTCATCGTCGCGACTTTGGTGCGGTTCGTCTGCCACGCGAGCGCCAGCATCTCGAACTGCACGCCAAGCAGCTCGCCGAAATCCTCCGGCGGACCGAGCGGCGCGCCTGGGAGATCGACCGACGCGGCGTTCTCCTCGAGCTTCTGCACGCGGAGCTCGATCTCGCGGACCGAATCCAGGTAATCGTTGACTCTCGTCCGGTCGGCCGCGTCGAGCTTGCGCGTCAGGCTGGCCGTCGATTCCCTCACGTAGTCGAGCAGGCTGTCCGTCGTCTTCAGAATGGCCCGGCGTTCTTCGTTCGTGTCGCCCTGGCCGAACATGGTGAAGAACACCTTCCGCGGGTTGCTCTCCATCGGCAGCGGCTGATTCGGCGTGCGAAACGAGATCATGCCGCCCGGCTCGGCGCAGAGTTCGAGCGACGGCAACGACGTCTCTTTGCCGAGATGCCGTGCGGCGATCTGATCGACCGTCACGCCCACGCCTGTCTTGGCGTCGCGTTTACGCGGGCTGATGCAGTTCAGCCACGTTTCTTCGATGATGCCGTGCGGGCTGGAACTCTCCCCGCCCTTGTTGCGCAGGCCGGTGACGACGGTCACGTGATCGCGTATCGGCTCGAGCGGCTTGAGGATGAACGGAAAATCGAAATCGCGCCCGACCTTTGTCGGCTGCCACTCTTCCTGAAGCGCGCCGTGCGGAAAGTACACGAAGCCCAGGCGCGGACTCGCAGCGGCGGCCGTCTGCGCGAGCGCCGTTCGCGCCGGGATCATCGCATCCAGAAGCGGCAGCGCGATCGTCGCGCCGGCGCCCTTCAAAACCGCGCGTCGCGACAGATTCTTTCGAGTCAGGAACGACATCGCTAGTGTCCTCCGGCCTGAGTTGACGCGAGCTTCACCTGGTCCTCGGCTTCCTTCCTGCGGAACGCATCGCTCGAGACGACGCCGAGGACGATGGACTTGAAACGGTAATCGTCGGCGGCCGCCTGACGGACCAGGCGGCGGACCGTGGGCATGTCGTGGTAGTCGAGGCTCCGGCCCAGCGCGTAGGTCATCAGGTTTTCCGTGAGCGCCTGAACGAACTGATGATCCGGCCGGCTCACCAGCGCCCGGCGCAGATCTTCAGGTCCGTCGATCTTCGTGCCGTCCGGCAACTGACCGGTCGCATCGATGGGCGTGAGCGTGTCGGGGTCGTTGGCCCGGAACTGACCGACGGCGTTGAAATTCTCCAGCGCCAGCCCAAGGGGATCCATCGCCCCGTGACAGGCGCCGCAGGTCGGATTCGCGCGGTGCTGTTCGAGCCTCGCCCGCAGCGTCTTCGGCGGTTGACCGCGCTTGTTTTCCGGAAATGACGGAACGTTCAGAGGTGGTTCGGGCGGCGGCGCGCCGAGCAGGCGATCCAGGATCCAGGCACCGCGTACCGGGGGCGACGTGCGATTGGGATACGCCGTCAGCATGAGGATCGCGCCTTTTCCCAGCAGGCCGTGGCGCGCCGGGTTGTCGAGCGTCACGCGACGGAAGTCGCCGCCCTTGACCGTCTCGATACCGTAGTGCATCGCGAGGCGTTCGTTGAGAAAGGTGTAGTTCGCGGTCAGCAGTTCGAAGACGCTTCGATCGCTTCTCAGCACGCTGTCGACGAACAGCTGCAGTTCTTCCTTGAACAGCCCGCGCGGATCCAGCAGCCGGCTCGCTTGCGGGAACTGGGTGCGATCCGGCGTGATCTCGTCGAGTTTGGAGAGATGGAGCCACTGGGACGCGAAGTCGTCGCTGAGCGTCTTCGCCCGCGGGTCGGCGAGCATCCGGCTCACCTGCGCAGCGAGCACATCGGGCTTGCCGAGACGCGATTCCGTCGCGACCTTCAAGAGCTCGTCGTCCGGAATGCTGGACCATATGAAGAAGGAGAGACGCGAGGCCAGCTCCAGATCGGTCAGCGGGCGAGTCGAGCCGGTCCCGGCGCCGGTTTCCGCGCGATAGAGGAAATGCGGGCTCGCGAGCACCGCGCTGAGCGCGTCGCGCACGCCGCTGTCAAATCCTCCGCCTCCGGGACCTCCGGCAGCAGATCCCGACTTGTAGAACGCCATCAGCGGGTTGACGTCTTCAGCGGTCACCGGGCGACGGAAAGCGTGCCGCGCCAGGTTTTCGACGATCTTCCGCGCGCAAGCAACATCGCTCGAATCGGTGACTGCACCCTGCCGCGCCGAAGCTTTAGCGGAGGCGGGGAGACAAAGAAAAATCTTCGAACGGCTGGTTGACGCGCTCATGCCCGTCACGGTGAGCGGCCCGCGGATCTGCATCGCATGCGCGGCCTGGATGCGTTCCTGGCCTCCCTCGAGCGCGATGGTGCGGATGCGCTCGTCGCTCTCGGCGAAGCTGCGATGCACGAAGGTGATCGTCAGCTTGTGCTGCCCCTGCGTGGCGCGGAAATGAATCTTGCGCAGCCGTCCGTTGATGGCTTCGACGGCCGGATCCAGCGTCTGATCGATCGCCTTGTGATCGGCTTCGCCGCCGATGCTCGTGCGATAGAACTCCTTGCCGTCGAGGAGCGCGATTACGGTGTTCTCGAACTCCATCCGCGGCACTTCGCGCGCCAGCGCCATGTCGCCGATCGTGAGCTCGTATTCGCCGTCGGCCGGGAAGTTGTGTTCGGCCGTGAAGCCGCCGCGCGTTCCGAACGGCATCCCTTCGAGGTGATCCTGCTGGCGCCCTGATCCCGGTTCGCCTTGCGGCGGCAGCGAGATCACCATGTTCGCGGCGTCGCCGTATGTAGTCGTCTCGGCCGGCGCTTTCGGGTTGCCGATCGCTTCCTGCGCGACGGCGCGCGCCGCGTAGACGTACTGGTCGACGAAGTTGGGCGAAACCTGGAGCGCGGCGGCGTTGTTGTCGAAGTTCCCCTTGATGTTGTCGTCGGGCAGCCAGGCCCGCGCGTCGATGTCGAGCCCGATGAGATCGCGAACGGCGTAGCCGTACTCACGGCGATTCAGGCGGCGCAGCGGTACACGTCCCGGTTTGCTCTCGGTAGACGCGGTATCGATCTTGTTTTCGAGCCACGAGACAAATTCCGCCGCGGACTGCTTATCCGGCCGCCGCGCGCCGGCTGGCGGCATGAGACCGCCGCGCAGTTTGCGGATGACTTTCTCGGCAATTTCAGTACTCCCAGGGCTCTGGGCGCTTCCGACGGGCGCGTCGAGGTTCAATGCCGACAGCGCCAGGCCGCCCGACTTGAGCCCGTCGCTGTGGCAGCCCATACAGTACTGATTGATAAGCGTTTGCTGCGGCGTAACCGTCGCCGCACCGGATGTCTGAGGACTGGCAGGAGCCGGCGCCGGACGCGCCGCGGGGGCTTGTCCTTGCGACCGGATACTGCCGGCGAGCACGAGGCAGAGCAGGACGGCCCCTGTCGTGACTGCGCGGTTGGCGATTCTTGTCGTCGGCGTCATCGGAGCACAGGGCATACTCACCGCAGCTTCCGCCGAGTGTATTCTGAGACCCGGGGGCACGCAAGGTGAACCTAAAGGTCTATTTCCGTTGAACTTGGGTGAAATGGCGAATCAACGCGCAGATCCGGCGATTGTCCCGATCCGCTTCGACGACGGAGCGGCCTACGAGCGATACATGGGGAGGTGGAGCCAGCTTGCCGGCGAGGCGTTCCTCGACTGGCTGGCGCCTGCGGCAGGACTGCGATGGCTCGACGTCGGGTGTGGCAACGGCGCCTTTACCGAGATGATCGTGGAGCGGTGCGCTCCAGTGTCCGTGCAGGGGATAGACCCGGCTGAGGGGCAGCTCGCCTTTGCCCGTACGCGGCCCGCGTCGCGAATCGCGCAGTTTCGTCAGGCCGATGCCATGGCGCTGCCGTTCCCCGACGACACGTTTGACGTCGCCGTGATGCCGCTGGTGATCTTCTTTGTTCCCGACCCGGCGAAGGGCGTTGCCGAAATGGCTCGTGTCGTCTGCCCGGCTGGCATCGTCACCGGCTACGCGTGGGACATGCTGGGCGGGGGATTTCCTTACGATGCACTGCAGGCTGAAATGCGTGCGCTTGGCGTTGCCGTCCCGTCACCGCCGAGGCCTGACGCCTCTCGAATGGACGCGATGCGTGACTTGTGGACCGGCGCTGGTCTGGATTCTGTTGAGACGCGAGAGATCACCGTGCAACGGACGTTCGCTGATGTCGACGACTTCTGGACGACCGTCCGCGGTGGGCCCAGCGTCGGGCCGGGACTGTCCGCGATGGCGCCTGATCAACTCGCGCGCCTC
>Ga0137395_10001297_pt1 | contig 11551 bp, 10 predicted proteins | sample czobulk216metaG_FD_108283 | JGI IMG/M metagenome (GOLD analysis project Ga0137395, IMG submission 108283) | Vadose zone soil microbial communities from Angelo Coast Range Reserve, California, USA - czobulk2.16 metaG | ecosystem: Environmental > Terrestrial > Soil > Vadose zone | place: USA...
CGCCAGCTCCGCCAGCGCGGTGACCGTCAGCTCGTACACGCCGTCGACCGGGTGCCGGTCCTCGCACACGCGCTCGGCCAGCTCAGCGATGAGCGCTGCGTGCGACATCCTCTCCACCTCGCCCGCGATCCGCGTTCCGGGCACGCGCTCCACCTGCGCAACCACGTCCAGGTCGCCGCGACCTCTGGCCAGCAGCACGTCGATGTGGCCGTACAGCTCGAGCGAGGGACCCAGCTTGCTTTCCGGCCGGCGCACACCCTTGGCGATCGCACCGACCTTGCCGTGGGTGCGCGTGAGGAGCGTGAAGATACGGTCGGCTTCGCCGTAATCGAGCTTGCGCAGCACGACCGCGTGGTCGCGATAGGTGGTCAGGGGTCAGCGCTCCTCCTGCGTGAAACCGTCGCCGTCGATCCTCGATCGACGCTTCGGCGGCGCGAACCCGGCATCGACCAGCACATCGTCGGGCCAGGGTTCTTCGGCGATGAGGCGGACCTGCTCGACGCGGTTGCCCCTGGCCTGCTCGACCTTCCACTTGGCGCGGCCGCCCTGCATCAGAGCGCCCGGCGCCGGGATCGCGCCCAACGATGCCACCACGTAGCCGCCGACCGAGTCGTACTCAGCAGACTCGCTGATGCCGAGGCCCAGCCGCGAGTTCAGCTCGTCCATCGGGTAGCGTGCGTCCACCAGCGCCTCGGTCGGGCTCACGATCTTCAGCTGCTCCTCCTCCGCCTGGTCGTACTCGTCGCGGATCTCGCCAACGATCTCTTCGAGCAGGTCTTCGAGCGACACGAGGCCCGCTGTCCCTCCGTACTCGTCGACCACGACCATCATGTGCACCTTTTTCGAGCGCATCTCGTGGAGCAGCTCGTCGACCTTCTTGGTCTCGGGCGTGAACAGGATCGGCCGCAGGATCTTCTCGATCTTGAATTCGGGCGCGCTCGACAGCGTATAGAACAGCAACAGGTCCTTGGCATGAATCAGGCCGATGAGGTGATCGAGGTCGCCTTTGTAAACCGGTAACCGCGTGTGCCGATGTTGCTTGAAGATGCGCGCGATGTCCTGCAGCGTGGCGCTGTCCTCCAGGGCCACCATGTCGGTGCGCGGCACCATCACCTCTCGGACCGACTTATCGCCGGCCTCGATGATGCCGTGGATCATGTCGCGCTCCTGCTCCTCGATCACGCCTTGCTCCTCGGAGACGTGGAGCAACGTGATGAGCTCGTCCTCAGTCAGATACGGCGCCTTGGCGGCGCGGCCGCCGGTGAGCGCGCGGGACAGGATGGTCACCGCCCACAGCACCGGGCTCAAGAAGGTCGCCATGCGGTCGACCGGGCCTGCCGCCATGAGCGCCACGCGCTCGGCGTAGCGGATGGCCAGCGTCTTTGGCGTGACCTCTGCGAGAAGCAGAAGGACCACCGAGAGCAGCAGCGACACGAGCAGCGCCAGCCACAGCACGTCCTCCTGCGGCACGCCCCAGCTGTGGAAGAGGTCGTCGGTCAGGAGCGTGGTGGCGCTGGACGCGACGATCAGCGCGACGGTGTTGACGAGCAGCACCGTTGACAGGAACCTGTTGGGGTCGCGCTGCAGCCGCTGCAGGATGCCCGCCGAGCGACTGCCCTCCTCGGCGAGATAGCGAACCCGGAGGCGGCCGACGGAGGTCAGGGCCGTCTCGGTGCCGCTGGCGAGCCCGGCCAGGACGAAGCAGGCGAGGATCACCACGAACTCCGTCCACTGCACTGCGGTCATCGGGGTCGGGCTATCGGAACAGCTCGCTGACGCTCCGGTTCTCGTGCACCCGGATGATCGCCTCAGCGAGCAGGGGCGCGACCGACAGGACCGTGATCGGGGGCCCGAGGCGCTCGGGCGCGATCGGCACCGAGTCGGTGACGATGATCTCGTCGATCTGCGCTTTCTTCAGCCGTTCCACCGCGTCACCGGTCAGCACCGGGTGCGTGGCCGCGATCAGAACCCTGTGCGCGCCCTGCGATCGGAGCGACTGCGCCAGCTTGGAGATGGTGCCGCCGGTGGTGATGATGTCCTCGACCACCACGCAGTCGCGGCCCTTCACATCACCCGAGACCGCTATCACCTCCGCCTGGTCCTCCTCAGGCCTGCGCTTGTAGCCGAACGCGATCGGGGCTTGAAGCACGTTGGCCACCGCCTCGGCGCGCCGTCCGCCACCCGCATCCGGCGCGACCACCGTAAGGTTGTGCAGGTTCAGCGCCCGCAGGTAGTCGGCGAAGATGCGAAAGGGCGAGAGGTGGTCGGTGGGGACGTCGAAGAACCCCTCGATCGCCTCGGCGTGCAGGTCGAGCAATAGGAGGCGGTCGGCGCCGGCCAGCGTGATGAAGTTGGCCACGAGCTTGGCCGAGATGGGCTCGCGCGGCTGTGTCTTCCGCTCCTTGCGCGCATACCCGTAGTAGGGGATGACCGCCGTCACGCGCCCGGCGGAAGCCCGCCTCAGCGCGTCGAGGATGATGAAAAGCTCCATCAGGTGCTCGTTGACCGGCGGGCAAGTCGGCTGGATGACGAAGACGTCGTGCCCGCGCATCGAGTCCTCGATCTTGACGTTGATCTCGCCGTCGGCGAAGCGGCGCAGCCGCGTATCTGTCAGGGGCACCGAGAGCCCGGCCGAGATCTTCTCCGCCAGCGCCGGGTTGGCGGAGCCCGCCAGCAGCTTGAGCTCGCCCCACGGAGAGGCGGACTCGGCTATGTACTCCACCGCCGTCTGCACCCTGCCAATCATTTGTGGTCCGAGCTCACGGTTTTTCTCCGTATCACCCTAGCTGGAACCCCGACGGCTGTCGCGCCGTCGGGCACGTCCTTGGTGACGACCGATCCCGCCCCCGTGCGGGAGCCCTTGCCAAGTTTGACGGGCGCGACCAGCATCGTGTCCACGCCGACGAAGGCGCCGTCCCCGATCTCCGTCTTGTTCTTGACCTCGCCGTTGAAGTTGGCCGTGATCGTGCCGGCGCCCACGTTGGCGTCCTCGCCCACCGAGGTGTCGCCCAGGTAGGAGACGTGCGGGACCTTGCTCCCGCGGCCGACCGTGGTGCGCACGAGCTCGGCGAAGCTGCCGATGTGGACGTCCTGGTCGACGACCGTCCCCGGTCTGATCTTCACGAAGGGGCCGCAGTCCGACCTGTCGCCTATGCGCGCGTCCTCTATATGTGCGTGCGGTCCGATGCGGCAGGACTCGCCGATCACCGTGGCGCCCTTGATATGGGTGAAAGGCTCGATGACCGTGTCCTGGCCGATGCGCACGCTGCCGTCGATGAAGGTGCTGGCGGGGTCCGTGACCGTGACGCCGGCCGCCATGTGGCCGCTGACGATGCGCTCTCGCATCGCCGCGATCGCCTGCGCGAGCGCAGCCCGGTCGTTGATGCCCATCGCCTCGTCGCGGTCGTCGATGCGGACGATGTTCACGGGCCGCAGGTACTTCAGCACGTCAGGCAGGTACAGCTCACCCGCCTGGTTGTCCTTGGTGATCTTGCCCAGCGCCTCAACGAGCGGCCTGCCCTGGAAGCAGTAAAGGCCGACGTTGATCTCCGACCCGGCGCGGTCGCCCGCGCTCGCGTCCTTCTTCTCCACGATGCGCTCGAATCCACGGTCTGCGCCGCGCACGATGCGGCCGTCATCCCGGCGGGGATCGTCGACCGACGCGATGGTCGCCTGCGCGCCCGAGCTGCGATGCGTCTCGATCACTTTGCGAATGGATTCGGCGGTGAGCAGCGGGGAGTCGGCGTTCACCACGAGCACATCGCCGCGAGACAGGACCTCGGCCGGCACCTGCAGCACGGCGTGCCCGGTGCCCTCGGCCTCGCGCTGGTAGATGACCTCGGTCCGGCCGTCCAGGTGCGCCGCCACCTCCGCGTGATGCGAGCTGACGATCGCCTTGACGTCGGTCGCTCCGGCGGCCAAGACCGCGTCCACCACCCAGTCGACCATCGGGCGACCACAGATTGGATGGAGCACCTTCGGAGTGCGAGACCGCATCCGAGTGCCGTGCCCGGCGGCGAGGATGACAGCCGTTAGCTCCTGGCTCAAATTGGGCTTAGAGATTATACGGGCGCCCATTCGGGGCCCCGTTCCGTTGGCCCGACCCGTCAGCGAACGTCTACTGTGGTGGCGTGAGCGACGAAGCGCCCGTCGACACCGACGACGCCGAAGTCCCGGACAAGCTGCCCGTCCTTCCGTTGAAGTCGACGGTGGTGTTCCCGCGCATCTTCATCCCGCTTTCAGTGGGCCGCCGCCGCTCGCTCAAGCTGCTCGAGGACCTGCCCGCAGGCGATAGGTACATCGCGGTGGCCGCGCAGCTGGACGAGACGGCTGAGGAGGTCGAGTTCGACCAACTCCACCACGTCGGTGCGATGGTGCGCATCCAGCACATGCTCAAGCTGCCGGACGGAACGGTGCAGCTGGCTGTGCTCGGCGTGCGGCGCATCAAGCTGACCAGCAGCGTCTCCGGCGAGCATTACCTCACGGCGACCATTGAGGCTTACCCCGAGGTTGTCGACGAACAGCCGCCCATCGAACGAGAGGCATTGCTGCGCCGCGCGATCGCGTCGTTCCAGCAGCTCGTGGCGCTCGCGCCGCAGCTGCCCGCCGAGCTGGCGAGCGCGGCGGGGGCGATCGACGAACCGCTGCATCTCGCGTATTACATCGCCAACCACATCCGGCTGACCACCGACGAGCGCCAGCACCTGCTCGAGATGGATTCGCCGCGCGAAAAGCTGGAGAAGCTGCTCGGCCACATGGCGCACGAGCTGGAAGTGCTCGAGCTCGGCCGCAAGATCCAGTCGCAGGCGGAAGAGTCGATGGGCAAGGCCCAGCGCGAGTACTTCCTGCGTGAGCAGCTGAAGGCCATCCAGCGCGAGCTGGGAGAGCTCGACGGCGACCAGGCAGAGCTGTCCGAGCTTCGCGAGCGAATCAAAAAGGCCGGCCTTCCGCCCGAGGCCCTCCGCGAGGCCGACCGCGAGATCGCTCGCCTGGAGCGCATCCCCAGCGCGTCGCCCGAGTCGTCGGTCATCCGCACCTATCTCGACCTGATGGTCTCGCTGCCGTGGAACACGTCCACCGGCGGTGAGGTCGACGTGGCCAAGGCGCGCGGGATCCTCGACGACGACCACTACGACCTCGACAAGGTGAAGCAGCGCATCGTCGAGCACCTTGCGGTGCGTCAGCTGCGCCAGCAGCGCGGCGCGACGGACCGCGGACGCGAGCCCATCCTCTGCTTTGTCGGCCCGCCCGGCGTGGGCAAGACCTCGCTCGGACATTCCATCGCCCGCGCGATGGGCCGCAAGTTCGCTCGCGCGTCGCTTGGCGGCGTGCACGACGAAGCCGAGATCCGCGGCCACCGCCGCACCTACATCGGCGCGATGCCCGGCCGCATCATCCAGGCGATCCGCCGCGCCGAGTCCAACGACCCTGTGTTCATGCTCGACGAGGTCGACAAGATCGGCGCCGACTGGCGTGGGGACCCGTCATCGGCATTGCTCGAGGTCCTCGACCCCGAGCAGAACAAGGACTTTCGCGACAACTACCTCGACGTGCCGTTCGATCTGTCGAAGGTAATGTTCATCACCACAGCCAACACGCTCGACACCATTCCGCCGGCGCTGCGCGACCGCATGGAGGTGCTGAACCTCTCGGGCTACACCGAGGCCGAAAAGGTACACATCGCGCGACGCTTCCTCATCCCCAAGCAGCTCGCCGCGCACGGACTCCGGCCCGACGAGGTGACGATGGCCGACGACGCAATCCGCCTCATCGTGAGCGAGTACACCCGCGAGGCGGGCGTGCGCAACCTCGAGCGCGAGATCGCGTCGGTGATGCGTCGGGCCGTGGCCGACATCGCGGTCGGCAAGAAGATCCGCAAGGCGGTCGACATCCGCCGGGTGCGCGCGGCGCTGGGCAAGCGGCGCCACTTCGACGACGTGGCCGAGCGGATCGACCGCCCAGGCGTCGCCACCGGCCTGGTGTGGACGCCGACCGGCGGCGAGATCATCTTCGTCGAGGCCGCGCTCACGCCCGGCAAGGGCGAGCTGAAGCTCACCGGTCAGCTTGGCGAGGTGATGAAGGAGTCGGCGGCGGCGGCGCTGTCGTATCTCAAGTCGCATGCCCGCGACCTGGGCATCGAGCAGGCGCAGTTCAAGAACGACATCCACGTCCACGTGCCGGCCGGCGCGCAGCCCAAGGAAGGGCCCTCGGCCGGGGTGACAGTGCTGACCGCGATGGCCTCGATCCTCACCGGCCGGCCTGTCCGCGACGACATCGCGATGACCGGTGAGATCACGCTGCGCGGGCGCGTGCTGCCCATCGGCGGCGTCAAGGAGAAGGTCCTCGGCGCGCACCGCGCCGGAATCAGGCACGTGATCCTGCCGAAGCGGAACGAGGCTGACCTCGACGACATCCCGGCAGACCTCCGGCGTCAGATCGAGTTCGTGATGGTGGAGTCGATCGACGAGGTGTTGAAGCAGGCGCTCGCGCGGGAAGACGTGCCTGCGAAGGCGGCCACCAACGGCTCGACCGACGGGTCCGGTGTGGCTAGCGTTCCCCAGCCCGTGGCTGGGCCCGCTGCAGGATCTTTGCGTGCGCGGCGAGCTCGGTCGAGTCGTCCAGCGGCGCAAGTTCGGCCATTCCGCGGCGACTGAGGGCGCGCCTGATCAGATAGTCCGCGAGGTGCGGGTTCTTCGGCAGCAGCGAGCCGTGCAGGTAAGTGCCGATGACACCGCCCTGGACGCAGCCCTCAGTGCCGTCGCTGCCGTTGTTGCCTGAACCCAGGCGCATCCGCCCGAGCGGCCTCGCCGCGGTGCCGAGAAAAGTGCGCCCGCTGTGGTTCTCGAATCCGACCAACGTGGGCGGATCGATGCCCTCGAGGGTCGCGTCCACGACCACATCGCCGATGAAACGTTTCTTGCCGGCTTCGGTGCGCACGTCGATGAGCCCGATGCCGGGAAATCGCTCGCCTTCGGCCGTCTGGTAGTAGTGCCCGAGCAGCTGATAGCCGCCGCACACGGCGAGCACCACCGAGCCGTTGGCGACGGCTATTTCCAGCGGCTCTTGCTTGATCTCGATCAGGTCGTCATACACGAGCGCCTGCTCGCGGTCCTGGCCGCCACCGAAGAAGAAGACGTCCACATCTTCGATTCCGTGTGCCGCGCCGCGGCCGAGGTCGATCGCGCGCGCGTCCAGGCCTCGCCACTCGGCGCGCTTGAGCAGCGTGAGGATGTTGCCCCGGTCGCCGTAGATGTTCATCAGGTCCGGGTACAGCCACCCGACGGTGAAGCGGTTCTTCTTTTTCGGCATCAGGTCTCCCAGTAGGGCCTGGCCCATCCCCGCCGAACGAGCTCGGCCCTGATGTCGAGCATGGCGGTGTAGGTGCACAGGATGTGTGCGGTCGCGCCCTCAGGTGTGACCGAGATGAGATCGTCCAGCGCCCGGCCCGGCTCGATCTGGGGCGGGCGCGCCTCGACACCCGCGTACTTCAGACGCACCGCGAGGTCGTGAGCTCGCGTGCCCGCGGGGACGACGACCTCCGCCTTGCCTGCGAGCTGCTCGAAATCGACATCCCAGATCCACGACACGTCCGTGCCGTCGGCCTTGCGATCGTTCAGCCCAAGGATGAAACGCGTGGCGCCGGCCATGTCGACCGCCGTGCGCAACGTCTCGTTGAAGCCGGCGGGATTCTTGGACAGCACCAGCACCAGCTGCCGGCCGCGAAAGTCCATCTTCTCCTGCCGGCCGAATGCCGCCTTGAAGCCGTGCATGCGTTCGGCCATGTACTGGCCGTCGACGCCCAGGACCATGCCCGCCGCGAAAGCGGCCACCGCGTTGTACGCGTTGTAGAGCCCGCCCACCGGCAGCTGCAGCCGCGTCTCCCCGATGTTCATCGACACACTTTCGAACCCTTCCAGCGTGATGTCGGTCGCGGCGACTCCGGGTGCAGGCCTTGCGAAGTCGCCGTTCGGGCACTCGTACACGCCGTCGTGCCCGAGATAAACGGCCGAGAAGCGCAGGCTCGCCCCACATTTCGGGCACGTACGCGCGTCGGCCGCGTGGGGCAGCTTGCGCATCGCCACCTTCGGATCTTCGATGCCGAACCACAGCGGGGTCCGCGCGAGGGCCAGGCCGATCTCTCCGACCCGCGGGTCGTCGGCGTTGAGCACGGCCTGCGCCCCTTCGGGGATGCGTGCGAGCGCCGCTTCGATCGTCTTCGCGATTTTTTCGAGCTCGCCGTACCGGTCGAGCTGGTCGCGAAACAGGTTCAGGACGATCGCAATGCGCGGCCGGATCTCTTCCACGGCCCTGGGCAGGCTTGCCTCGTCGATCTCGAACACGCCCCAGTCCGCGCGCAGCTTGCCGTCCGGACCCGCGCTTCGTAGCGCGGCCGCGGTGGCCCCGAAGATGAGGTTCGCCCCGGCCCGATTCGAGACGACGCGCTTGCCCATCCCCTCAAAGATGCTCGTGAGCAGTCGGGCGGTGGTCGTCTTGCCATTGGTGCCGGTGATCACGATCGAGCCTTCGGTCAGGTCGCCCGTCAGCTTGCGGAGGACCGTCGGGTCGATGGCGCGCGCCACATCGCCAGGCAGCGTCGTCCCCCCGCCCCGCCCGGTCAGGCGCGATAGCGCGCCCGTCGCCTTGCCCGCCCACACCGCGGCGGTGCGGCGCATCACGCCCACGCTCCGATCGAGCATGTGACAGCGGTCCAGCAGTCAAGCTTCCGCACCGCGTCCTCGGCGCCTTCCCGATTCGGAAGCGCAACGAAGAAGGCCGAGCCGCTGCCGGTCATCCGCCAGCCCCCGCCGAGATGCTCGGCAAACCTGTCAACTCTTTCGTCGACACGGCCGGCCGCGACGCGCAGCTGGTTGGGACCAGCCAGGTCTGCTGGATCCAGTCGATCCCATGCCTCGTACACGGCCGCGGTCGACAGCTCGATGCCCGGCCAGGCGATCGCGAACCACGACCTGTCGACCTCAATCGGCGTCACTCGCTCGCCCACGCCCTCAATCAACGCGGCCCCGCCCCTCAGGAAGAAGCTCACATCGGCGCCGACCCTCGCGGCCAGAGGCCTCAGGTCGACGTCGAGGCGGTACAGGGTCGCCAGGGCTCGCATCGCCGCGGCCGCATCAGAGCTGGCGCCGCCGAGGCCGGAACCAGGCGGGATCCGCTTGTGCAGGCGATAGCTCGTCGGCAGCTCCAGACCCGCCGCGGCCTCGACAGCCCTGTGCGCGCTGAGCACCGTGTTGGTGACGGCGGCTGGAAGGTCGAAGCCGGTGGTTGTCAGCGACGTTTCCTCGGCCGGCTCCGCGGTGAGAAGGTCGTGGAGCTCGAGGGCCTGCATTCGCGTGCGCAGCTCGTGCATCCCAGCTGGCAGTCGCCGCACGACGCCGAGGTCGAGGTTCACCTTCGCGCGCGCCGGCAGCGCGACACTGCGCGCGGCAGCGGCTGCGGCCTTTGGGCTCCGCACTGGATTCAGGGACGCGCGATGCGTAGTTCTGACCGGTACGCGATCGCTCTTTCGCGATAGTGCTGCGCCGAGCTGCCGACCCAGCTTTTCGAGGAGCCGTCAAGCTCCTTCTTCACGCTCGCCGGCACGCCCGCGGCCAGGTGACCCGGCGGGACCTCCTGGCCCTCGCCCAGCACCGCTCCCGCTGCAAGCATCGAACCTGCGCCGAGGCGGCTCCGCTGCAGCATAGTCGCCCCCATGCCGACAAGGGCGCCCGCTTCGACCACGCAGCCTTCGAGCTGCGCCGAGTGGCCGATGGTGACGTCACGCCCGATCAGAGTCGGCAGATCGCGGGCGCAGTGGATCACCGCGTTGTCCTGGACGTTCGAGCCCTCGCCCACCTTGATCGCCGCCTCGTCGCCGCGCAGCACCGCACCGAACCACACGCTGGCGCCCGCCGCCACCTCGACATTTCCGATGAGCACGGCGGTGGGTGCGATGTACGCGTCGGCGTGCACCTGCGGGCGGTGGCCTCGGAATTCGAATTCCACGGGCCACTATAATTCCAGATTCGTGCTCAACTCCCTCCCTGCGATGACGCGCGTTTAGCCGATGGCGAAGCGAACCGCGTCCGCCAAGAAGCAAGCCCGTGCCGGCGTGCGCCGCTCCGCGCGCAACCGAGGCGTCCGCTCGGAGGTCAAGACCAGGGTCGTCAAGGCCCGGCGCTCGTTCGCCGAGAGCCCGGTGGCAGAGGCCGACCGAGCCGCGCTGACCGTCGATGCGATCCGCGTGCTCGACCGCGCAGCAGCCAAGGGCATTCTTCACCGCAACAACGCCGCCCGGCGCAAGTCGCGCCTGATGCGACAGCTCGTCAAGCTCGGCGTGGCGGCACCGGCCACCGCGGCCCGCACCACCAGAGGCAAGAAGGGCGCCGCCGCGGCGCCGGCCCCTGCTCCGGCCAAGCCCGACAAGAAAGGTAAGAAGTAGGCCCTAGTCGCGTCTTGACGCCTACAGCCGGCTGAGCAAGACCTCCAGCCCCAGCTCCGCATCCACCTGGCCGGACTTGACCTCGAACTCGTAGTCCCGGATCGCCCTGAGACCCGCCTCGAGCGTGTCGGGCTGCACCGAGCGGGCCGTGTCGTATGCCTTCTGCACGACGAACGAGTGCTCAGACATCTCGTTCTGCATGTTCTGGAGTGACTCGCCTCGGTCCTGCCTTGCTCGCACCTCGAGCACCAGCGCGAGGTGGCGCGCGATGCGATACGCGATCGAGGTCGGCTGGTAGCCGGAGCGCGTGAGGTTGCGCGCCACGGTCCAGGCCTGGGCGGTGGGGTGGGGCAGGATGTTGTCCGTTAGCTTGAACACCTCGTCCTCGCGCGCGCCGGCGAGAAGCTCGTTGACGACTTCCGGCGTCAGCTTCGCGCCAGACGCTTTGTAGGCCGCGAGCTTCTGAAGCTCCGAGTCGACGACGCCGAGGTCGGCGTGCGTGACGCGAGCCACCTGCATGGCCACCGCGCGCGTGAGGCCGAGCTCCTCGGCGCGCTTCACCGTCAAGTCGGCAAGCGCACGGCCGCGCATCCGCGGCGACTCCTCGACCTTGCCGCCCGCGGCGGTGACGGCTTTCGCCAGTTTGTTGGTGGCGCCAATGCGGCCGTTGATGGTGATCAGGAGACGCGTCGTCGAGGGCACCTGCGCGAGTGCCGGCGCCAGTGATTCGGTCCGGGTCGCCGGCACGCCTCTCGCCCACACGACGTGGTGCGGATCGAGAAACGGTGACTGCAGAATCGAGTCCTGCAGGCGTGCCGCCGTCAGCGCGCCACCGTCGAGCGGCTCGTACCCGAAGTCGGACACGAGGTCCTGCTTCCAGCCGGCGATGAGCGCTCGCGCCTTCTCCTCGACTAGGAACCGCTCCTCTCCGTGCAGAAGAAGGACTGCCGGCGCCGTCCCGCCCGTTGCCCTCGGCATGGTCTCGATCGTAGCTACAGCGGCACGGTGATCGTTCCCTCCTGGTCGGTGCGCAGGACGGTCGGCGGGAATCCCGCAGCGATGCGTCCCGGTCCGCGTGATGCGATCAGCTCAGGATCGCCGGCGGCACGTCGAAGC
>Ga0137395_10001299_pt1 | contig 11547 bp, 8 predicted proteins | sample czobulk216metaG_FD_108283 | JGI IMG/M metagenome (GOLD analysis project Ga0137395, IMG submission 108283) | Vadose zone soil microbial communities from Angelo Coast Range Reserve, California, USA - czobulk2.16 metaG | ecosystem: Environmental > Terrestrial > Soil > Vadose zone | place: USA...
CCGTTTCCCCAGGGCCGGAGAGACGAACGGCCAGGCCGCGAGCAGGAGCCAGAACGCGAGCATCGGAAGCGAGAACCGCGCTCCGTAGAACACCGGGATCAAGGTCAGGAAGTAGAGAGCCCAGAGGAGCGCGTACCCTGCGACGCGCCGCCCGGGGCGCTCGATCAGAAGCAGCACCCCACCAATGATCGCGATGATGCTCCAGGCGGGGGCAATCAGCTCGCTCAGGTCCCGCTGCAGGTGGTCGAAGGTGTTCTTCACCATCACGGTGGCGAATCGACCCGGGTCCTGCCGCACGATGTCCAGGAACGACCCGATCTTGTGGCCGCCGCCATAGAAGTATTTGTCCCAGTCCCCCTCGCCGTACACCGCGTACCCCACGTTGATGTAGTTCGAGTTGGTGAGAGGGTTCCCCGTGTACACCGCGTTGATGATCAACCAGGGAAGAGCCGCGGCGAAGAAACCGGCCGTCCAGATCCCGGCCCGTCGAAGGCGGAGGGCGGCTGGCCCCTCCGCCGTCCGGACAAGCAGCAGGAGCGCGAGCGCGCCCGGCCACAGGAAGAGGCCGTTGTACCTCGTCGAGAACGCCCACCCGCCGAGCAGCCCCGACGCAAGGATCTCCCGGCCGCTTGGATTCGCGCGACGCAGGAGGAGCGCGATCGATCCAAGCACGATCGCGAAGAAGAACATGTCGGTCCCGATCTCGTACGTGTTGATCAGGAAGCTGTGGTTGCCGAGCAGGAGCAGTAGGCTCGCCAGCGCGACGCCGGGACCGAGCAGGCTCCGGTGGATGCGGTAGAGGAGTGCGGCGGATGCCACGGCGGAGAGGAGCCCGAGAACTTGGGCCGCGCGGAAGGTATCGAGCCCTAAGAGGGACACGAGCGCGACCGCGGCCGGGTAGCCCCAGCCCTTCGAGTCGTAGTTATCGATGTTGATCCGACCCTGGAGGAGATCCCGGGCCGCGGAGCCGTACTTCCAGTAGAAGTCGGTCTCGACCCCGTAATTTCCGATACGGTGATCGATGAACGCCTTGACCCCCCAGTAGATCGCGAAGACCGCGATCGCCGAGTACGCAATCCACCGGGTCCACCGATACGACGCGCCGGGTGCTCCGGAGCTCGCCTGCGTCCTGGGCCGCTCCGACTTCCCCTTCGGTGCGCGCCCGCCGCGCCGGGCGGGGGCCGCCATCAGAACCTCCGACCCACCGCTTCCGCGATCAGCCGGATCTGTCCCGTCAGGGCCGCGAACTGGTCGGGATAAAGCGACTGCTGGCCGTCGCAGATCGCCTGCTCCGGCGCGTAGTGAACCTCGACCAGGAGGCCGTCGGCACCCGCGGCGATCGCCGCGCGGGCGAGCGGGACGACCTTGTCCCTCACTCCAGCCGCGTGGCTCGGATCCACGATCACCGGGAGATGGCTGATCGCCTTCGCGACGGCCACCGCGTTCAGGTCGAGCGTGTTCCGGGTGTAGGTCTCATAGGCGCGCACGCCGCGCTCGCAGACGATGACGCGGTCGTTGCCGCCGGAGATCACGTACTCCGCGCTCATGAGCCACTCGTCCACCGTCGCGGCCAACCCGCGCTTGATCAGGACGGGGCGCTCCACCTTCCCCAGCTCGCGAAGGAGCGCGTAGTTCTGCATGTTCCTCGCGCCCACCTGGAAGATGTCCACGTAGCGATCCATGAGGAAGATCTGGCTCTTGTCCATGATCTCGGAAATGACCAGGAGGCCTTGGGAGTCCGCGACCCGGCGGATGAGCTTGAGCCCTTCTTCACCGAGGCCCTGAAACGAGTAGGGTGAGGTGCGCGGCTTGAACGCGCCGCCGCGCATGACGGTGGCTCCGGCCGAGCGCACGGCCGCGGCCGTCCGCACCATCTGCTCCTCGGACTCGATCGTGCACGGCCCCGCCATGATCACGACCGAAGGGCCGCCAATCTCTACGTTGCCGATCCGGATCACGCTCGTGGTTTCGCGAAAGCTGCGGCTGGCCAGCTTGAACGGCTCCGGAATTGGACGCGCCTCTGCGACCCCAGGGAGGGCGCGAATCTCCTCGAGCGGCGGCATGCTTCCCTCTCCGACCGCGGCCATTACGACGCGAGGAGAGGATGGCGCGAGCACGATCTGAAATCCAAGCTCGCGCAGGCGTGACTCGACCGCGTGCCGCTGCTCCGGCGTGGCATCGGGCCGTAGGATGATGACCATGGGCTCCTCAAGCGCAGAAACGCCCATCGCCTGGCCTTCGGCAATGGGCGGAGGTCTCGGGGCACAGGCCGTAGGCTAACACTGTTGCCGGGAGTGGGTCAAACCCCGTCGGGTCGGGGATCGTCCTCAGCAGTGTAGAGGGAGAACGCGATCCACTTCCCCGAGGGAGCCTTCAAGAGGCGAAGGACCATTTCGCGGTCGACGGCCTTCGGGCCGATCACCGCTCCCGCATAGCGGATCCGCATCCGAATCGCGCGCGTTTCGAGGAGCGTCTTCGAGTCGTTCAGCACGCCGGGATTCGAGAGGGCGATGGCCCGGAGCGCGTTTCGGTAGATGACCTCGAGCCGGGCCGCGCGTCGGACCTCGTCGAATTGGGCATCCTTGTCGCCCCCCTTCGGCTGGGCCCAGAGCGATTCCGCCCGTTGGTGGGTGGCGAACGCCGACGACGTCAGGGAGTCGAGCAACGAAATCGGGAGGCGCCGCACGGTGCCCATACGGAGCACGTTTCCGCCTTGCACTGACTGCAGCGACACGATGCAGGTGGCTCTCGTACGGATCGCGGCGAGATCCTTTCCCGCCATCGCGGCGACGAAACGCTCCGCCGCGAGCCGGGCCTCGTGAACGTCCTGGGGCTCCCGGGCACAGCCCGCGACGATCGAGAACCCGAAGACGACGAGCGGGAGTAGGACTAGCGCCCGACCGCGGACAGCCACCCTATCTCTGGATTGCGCGCGCCTGGGGTCGGCCGGGGGTCTTGATGCCGCGCGCTTGGTTGTAGAGGCGCCGCATGTTCAGGAAGTGGACCTCATTGTAAAATTCAGCATCCTCGTACGGGCCGAGGTAGGCCCAATCCTTGACCGAGTTCAAGCTCGTGCCCCACGACGCCACGCGGGCCGCCTTGTCGTACGAATCGCTCAGGTAGCCGCGGGTGAATCTCACCTCCTGGACGGGATCGGCCAAGATCCCGTGCCCCGGGATCAGGTTGTCGAAGACGAACGCCTTCGACATCAGGGAGTCCACCGATGCGATCCATCCCAGCCGATCAAAATTGGGGTCGAGCAGCCACGGGATGGCCTTGTTCGATATGAGGTCGCCCGCGAAGAGCACCTTCTGCTTCGGGAGGTAGACGACCATGTCGCTCGACGTGTGCGCGGGCTTGCCCAGCCAGATGATCTCGACCTTGCGATCCGCGGGGCCAAGGACCTTCTTCCGATCGACGCGTAGCGACGGCTTGGGCGCCTTGGTGATCGAATCGATCTTCGCCGCGGCCTTGGACTGGGCAATGATCGTCGCCCCGGCGGCCGCGAAGTAGGCGTTCCCTCCGATGTGGTCACCATGAGCATGGGTGTTCACGACGTATTGCACCGGCTTCGGCCCCGATCGCGCCCGGATCGTGTCCGCGAGAGCAGCCGCGGTCCGCTGATCAAGCGCGCTGTCGATCAGGAGGGGCCCCCCGGGCAGCTCGACCCAGCCGATCCAGACATAGTTCACCTTTGCCGCGAAGACGCCCGGCGCGAGCGAATGAACCTCGATCGTGATAACAGAGTCCGGAAGCGTCTTGTTCTTGGCGGGAGGCTCGGCGCCTGGGAGGTAGGTCGTCTGGGCGTGGACCGGGCCCGCGAGCAGGGCGAGCAGGATAACCGGGAGGATTTGGCGTACTCGGACGGGACGACGAGGCGTGAACCGGATCATGATCCTCCTCTGGACGTGGGCCGCGCTGGTGTGTCGATGTCTACCCCGTGCGCGCCGGCGGGGTCCAGCCGTCGAGTATACAACGGTGTGCCCCCGGGGTGAGTCGAACACCCGGCCAACGGTTTAGGAAACCGCTGCTCTATCCGTCTGAGCTACGGGGGCGCAATCGGTTACGTGAGCCGGTCGCTCGCCGCGATCAGCGTGTAGTCCTTCGTGCAACCCTTTCGTCGTCAGCAACCCCATCCTACTCGATCCTCGCCGCCGTCGTCACGACCGCACGGGGGCGCGGCAGTAAACGCGCGGGGGCGCCCACGGCGCGATGAAAACGACGGGGCGCCCTCGATCAGCTCGACTTCGGTTATGAACGCCTTGTGGTCCTCGTGCCAAGCAAGGCGGCGAGGTCGCAGGTCACCAGATCGCCGATACGTTTGACCGTGAGATCGGCTTCGGGATAGGCGCTGAGGTTGTTGGGGTCGTGGGCGTAATGTCCCTGACGCGGAAACACCGTCGTCAGGCGATCGCGCCAAATCTCTTTCATCATAGCCAGGATGCGGACCTTATCATCGATCATGACATAGTGGCGGGCCGGATAGAGCGCCGCGACGGCATCCAGCATTTGCTCTTTGTGAACATAGATCAATACCCGGCCTTCCACCGCAGCCCAGAGACCGGAGCGCTGGATCTTTCGCGGTTGGAATACGACATCGCCATCCGACAAAATCACCGTCGGTCCCCAGGTGCGCAGATGGCGGATGACGTCGAGGGCGCCGGGATACAGCCGGTTTGCGAACGGATAGTCGAATAGAAACGACGACATCAAGAGCAGCCGCGTGTTGCTCACATTCTCCAGGCGATAGCGTTGCAAGGCGCCCAAATAATCCGCGTAGCCGAGCTCCCTGCGTAATTGTTCGAAGATCGTCCAGTACCGGTCACCGCTCGCGGGTCCGAACTCTGTCGCGAGGTGATCGCGGAGCTCATCGTTCACGCGATCGTTATCGAGCAGCGTGTTGTCGCAGTCGATGAGGAAAACGACGTCGTCGGCGGTGGTCACGGCGCCTTACGATCTCCCCAGGTGGAAGGACGGGTTCTAGGACGCGCCAGGAAGATAGCGCGGGTACCGTTCGACGGAAAGCCCCCCTTCCAGCTCCCCCTAGGGAGCAACCCGTCAGGCTTCTTCTTGGAACACCGCCGCGCGATGGGTCAGAGGCAAGAACGCGTACACTCGGTTGGCATCCTCGTCGTGCGCGAGGGTATGCGCGCCGCGCTCGGTGGGCACCACCTCGACCGTCTTCCACGCATCGATGTCGATGACGTCAATCACGCCTGGATCGCCGATCGCGACGTAGAGATGCCCGAGCGACCGGTTCAGGAACACGACGTCCGGCGCGCCGGTCAGTTTCAGCGTCGCGAGGACCTCGCCCGATCTGGAGTCGAGCGAGACCAGATTACCTCCGTCGCAGGCGCAGAGAAGGCGATGCCCCGACGGATCGAGCTCCAGCCCGTGCGGTCCTCGTGCGGGGATGTCGATGTAGCGCTCCCCCTGCTCGGGGTTCCCCGGACCGATGACCGCGATCCGGGGCGGATCCGCGATGTTGACGAAGAACAACCGCTGCTCGGGATCGAAGATCGCCCAGCGGGTGCGCCCGGGCATGGGATAGGTCGCGAGCGGACGCCCTGCCCGGACGTCAACGAGGGTCACGCTCGGGGGATGCCCGCCGCCGGGATCCCCCACGTTCGCGCACAGCAGCACGCCGCGTTCGGGGTCATAGGCCAGCCCATTCGGGCGATGCCCCACCACGACCTTGATCGGAGAGCCCTCCGAAGCCGGCGACATGATCGCGACCGTGTTCTCGCCCCGGTTGGAGGTGAAGAGGAGATCCTCCCCCTCGTGCACGAGCGCTCCCGCGACGCCCCTCAGGTCTTCGATCGAGGCGAAGTAGCGGCCCTCCTTGATGTCGATCACGTCCACCGCGTCGTTCGCGGTGTGCGCCACGTAGAGACGGCCCCGGCCGTGATCCGTCGAGGCGTGATCGAAGCCGCCCTCGCCCCGATGGGCCGGCAGCTCCACGTGGCCCAGGAGCGTCAACCTTGTGAGTTCCACTCCGGTCTTCTTCACCGGGAGACGCCTTCCGCCTTGCGCTCCCGAACCATCTGTTGGCAGTAGACGTAGAGCGCGTCGTAGACGATCCATTCGGCCGCGTTCAGGGCGTGATCATCCTTATAGCCGAGACCACGGAAGCCTTCGGCGACCGCCTTGAGCCCCGCGGACTCAGGCTGATTCCAGAGCGAATTGTCGGTGTCGGCTCCGTTCACGATTCTCGCGAGCAGGACGAGTGCCGGATCGGACGTGAGGCGGTGTTTCTTGACGATGGCGTCGAAGGAGCACTCCTTGCCGTGATGCCCAAGCTCCACGCCCTTGACGTCGTACGGCGTGGCCTTCTCCCGCTCCGCGACCGCCATTACCTGATCGGCGGGGACGAACAGAAACTCAGCCTTCGGATCCACGAACTTGCGGATGAGCCACGGGCAGGCCACCCGGTCGACATGCACATTTTCTCGTGTCACCCATTTCATGACGATTTCCTCCGAAATGACTCGTAGAGATTCTCGGACATCGCGCCTCCCTGAGCAAGGCGCACGGGATCGCTCTGCTTTGCGGGGCTGTTTGCCGACTGCACGGACCCTCCCTTGCTTTCCATAAGGTGTGGAGAGCCTACGCGGACTGAATCATCTTGTACAATCGGGCGATTCAGCTGTGCTACGTGGCTTTACGTGCGGGGGCAACCTCGGTCGTGCATCTGAAGCGGAGAGGCGATCAGCGAAGCAGAACCATCTTCTTTGAGACGCTGACGCCGGCCGCCTTGAGCTGCTGGAAGTAGACGCCGGCGGGGAGCGCGCTCGCGTCGAAGGGGAATTGGTATCGTCGCTGCCCCTCCGCGACCCCATCGAACAGCGTCGCGACGACCGCTCCGCGGACGTCGAAGATACGAAGGGTCGCGTGGCCGCGTGCGGGCAGCGCGAACTCCAGTACGCTCCCCAAGCGGAACGGGTTGGGACGCGCGGCGATAAGTTCCGCGCGCGAGACCGGCACGAGCGGAGGGCCCTCGACGGCTGTGACCGAATCGTTGGTGCGGAGGCAACTCCTCGGGATGATCTCCTTGAGCTGGCTCGGGCTCGACCACGAGAGGTGGACTTCCCCTTCCTGGATGTTGTCGAAGAAATCCATCTGGAGGTTGTAGTACTGGCCCGCCGTGAGAGCGACGCTGCCCGAATCCTCTCGGAGTGCCTGCTGGGTCCATCGATCGATGATGAGCTGGTTGTTGATCCAGAGGCGATTCCCGTCGTCGCTTTTCGCATAGAAGCGATAGGTCTCGGTGTAGCGGGGCGACACCTGCCCCGTCCACTCCACCGAATAGGTATCGTTGCCGATCCGGGGATCTGGGGACCCAAACCCCCAGTTGAAGTCGATGGTCGAATCGACCCGGGAGAACTTGAAGCCCGTGAACTCCAGATTGTCATAGTAGCTGCCGGTCAGCCCGGGCTGGTACGAGACCGTGCTGGCACTCACCGTGACATAGGCCAGCTTTTGGGCCGTCACGACGCCGTTGGATCCCGTCACGTCGAGCCGGACGTCGTAGGTACCGGCCGCGGCATACAGATGAGTCGGGTTCTGGGTGGAGCTGGTAGACCCGTCCCCAAAGTTCCAGAGCCACGCCGAGGGGCCAGGCACGGACGACAAATCAGTGAAGTGCACCGAGAGCGGTGCTAAGCCGTTCGTCGGGGACCCCGAAAAGTCCGCCACCCCCGCACTCACGGTGCGGAGCCGATCGACGGGGATGATCTGCTTCGGCTGGCTCGGGCTCGACCAGGAGAGATGGACGATGGCATCCTGGGTATCGTCGAAATAGTCATACTGGATGTCGTAGTACTGCCCCGCCGTGAGCGTGATGAAGCCAGAATCCTCTTGGAGGGCCTGATTGACCCATCGATCGATGACGAGCTGGCCGTTGACCCAGAGGCGCGCGCCGTCATCGGTATTCGAGTAAAAGATGTAGGTCTCTGTATAGAGCGGCGACACCTGGCCCGTCCAGCGGACCGAGAACTGGTCGTTCCCCATCAGCGGGCTCGGCGATCCGAGCCCCCAGTCGAAGTCGACGGTGGGATCGACGCGCGTCAGCGCGAGAGCGGTGAAATCCATATTGTCGTAGTAATTTCCCGTGAGGCCCGGCACGTAGGAGAACGTTCCCGCCGTAATGTAGTTCGACTTCTCGGCCACGACGATGCCGTTCGTTCCGGTCACGCTCAACCGTACGTCGTACACACCCGCCGCGTACGTATGGGAAGGGTTCCGCAAAGTGCTCGTCGTGCCGTCCCCAAAGTCCCAGAACCACGCGGAGGCGCCGGGTACGTCCGACAAGTCGGTGAACTGCACCGCGAGCGGCGGGGGGCCGCTCGTTGGCGTCGCCGAGAAGTTGACGGCGCCGCGGTATTTGATCCGGAGGACGTTGGCCCCGGGATCGATCGGGGTTGTCGCCCCAAGGTCCTTGTAGAGATCGGTCAGATAGAGGCCGTCGGGGCCGGCGGCAAGTCCGACGGCCGACGCCTGTCCGGTCCCAGTGTAGTGAATGAGCGGTGTCGGCCCGCTCACGTAGTTTCCTCCGGGCCCGACGACAAACTCGACTACACGTTTGTTAGCGTTCGTCCCGGTGGCGTAGGTCGCTCCGGACTCCGTCACGAATCCGTGGTCTTGCTTGCTGGCCGGGAAACCGCTCCCTCCGAACGTGGACGGCTGGATCCAGGCTATATTCACGGGGGCTGAGACATTGACCCAGTTGTAGATCGCGTTGGTGGTCATGCTGGCGTCGCTGCCGTCCCAACCATAGCTCGTGCCGGGAGTCACCTTGGCGAACCGGTCGTTCACAGACGGCCCATTCTCCACCTCGTAATGCGAGTTGTCCGCGGCACGCCAGGTGCCTCCGAAGGGATTGCGCAAGCCATAGGCGTAGACGTAATCGCGCGCGTTGATCCCATCTCCCGCGTTGTAGAACGGGTTGTCCGACGGGGCGCTTCCATCGAGGTTCATGCGCAACACCTTCCCGCGGAAGGAGTCCAGATCGAGCGCGGTGCTCGTCGTAAAGCCGTCCCCCAGGTGGACGTAAAGCTTGCCGTCGGGACCAAACGACACGTTAGAAATGTAGTGAGATGCGCCCATGTCCTCTCCGACCATCGCCAAGATCGTCGTCTGCGTCGACACGGTGCGCCCGCCGTCCACGCTGTGAAACCGGACTATCTTCGGATAATGGGGTCCGTTGGGCGGGGCCGAATCGTAGAGCATGCCGCAGAAGATGTCGCCCGAGGCCGCGTCCACGGCGATCCCGCCGAGCCCCTGCTCGCCCGACCCCGGGAACTGTCCGCCGGGATCGAAATTGAGGAGCCCGGTCGCGTAGTCCGACACGACGCCGTTTCGCGCGACGACCTTGATCTTTCCGTAGAGCTCCGAGACGTAATAGAAGGGATCGGTGGGATTGGGACCGGGGTTGGGCACGAACGCGATGTTGACCGGCAGCTGGAACCCGGTTGCGACGATCTCCACTTCGAAACCGGGCTGGAGCACTTCCCAAGGGACGGGCGATCCCCGAGCCAGAGTAGAGAAGTCGGGCGCGGTCTGTGACGCGTTCCCCGAATAGGTGCTGCCGTTCGCCGAAACCCAAAAGTAGACCTGGCCCGAGGCCGCCACGCTGAGCGGCGGGAGATAGACGGTCCGCGTGAAGCCGAGCCGGTCCTGGAAGCCGACCCGCGACGCCGGAAGTACGGCGCCGCTGCTCCCCCCGCTGATCACGACCCGCGCGGCGACGTCGCTGCCAAGCATCCCAGGGTTCGTGATCGTGTTGGTCGCGCCGTCGAACCCCGAGAACTGGAGCAGGAGGTCCCCGGCTCCGGAATCGATTCGAAGCGAGGGGGCCGGCGAGCCGGGCGAGAGCACGATCGGGGAGGCCCCTTCATCCTTCCATGTCGGCGTCGGCGCCGTGGTGACGTCGTCGAGCTGCAGCGGAAAGACCTGGGTCTGATCCCCGGTCGTGAAGGCGCGCTGCGCCCAGTTGCTGTAGAGGCCCGTCTGGTCCCGGTGCCGGACGCGGAGAATGTGGTCGGTGCTGAATGCGAGGCTCGTCTGACCTGCCCGCGATCCCTCGAACGTTCCGTCCCCGAAATGCGTATGGACCTTTTCGACTCCGGTGAGGCAGGTCGCCGACCACACCCTCTCCGACGGCGTCACGGTCCAGATCTCCCAGTCGGAGCAGAAATGGGTGTCCCCGGGGTCGGGGTCGGAGAAGACGGCGGTCTCCATATGCACGTCGAACGGGCTCACGACCTGTCCGTCGAAAGCTGGGGTTGTGATGATGGGGGTATTGGGAGGAGTCTGGGCGAAAAGTGCGCCCGGGTGGCCCAGGCCCGCGGCGAGCAGAAGGCAGAACGCCGCGGCCCTTGCGAACCTCTTGAAGTAAAGCCCGTAACTACTTATTTTACGCTCTGTTGATGGCATTCGATAGAAACGTGGCCGATTCCTTCAAGTTGGGCGTTACTTCCTGAATTATACAGCATCTCTCAGCGCGGCGTGTGAAGGAAATCGTCCACCGACTTCACGAAGAGCGCCGGCTGATCGACGAACGTCATATGCCCGCTCTCGGGAAGGATCACGAGCTTCGATCCTGGGATCAGCTCCTGCATCCTCCGGGACAGGGCCGGATCGCATTCGTCGTGATCCCCGGCCATGATGAGGGTGGGCACGGAGATCGTGCCGAGCCGGTCGTCGTATTCCACCGAAACGAGGTTTCCGTCGATCACGAACTCTCCGTGGGAACCCCACATCGTCCGGTAGAGGTCCCACGACATGGCGCCGTTCATGAGGGGATCGAAGTTGGGATCGGGCCGCCTTCCGTAGAGGTACGGGAAATACGCCTCGCCCCAGGATGCCGTCATGTAGTCGGCCGGGTACCGCTGCCTCTCGAAGGTCTTCCCCTGCCCGTAAAGCCCCGCGTGCTCCAGGCTGTCGATCCGTGCCCGAAGCTCCGGCGCCATCCGCTCCTTCATCCGGACGAAGACCTGATTCATCGCCTTGGTGCTCGAGAACGTGCTGCAGAGGATCAGATGCGAGAGGTTCTGCTGGTACTTGAGCGCGTACGCCTGGGCGAGGGCCCCGCCGTAGGAATGGCCGAGCAGATTGATCCGGCCCAATCGGAGCGCCAGCCGCACGGCCTCGACGTCGTCCGTCATCTTCTCGATGGTGTAGCCGCTCGGGTCCTCAAGTGCCGGCGAGCGGCCGGAGCCCCGCTCGTCGATGAAGACGAGGCGGTTCTGGCGCGCCAGCGGGATGAGGTGCGGCAAGAGGTAGTCGTGCGACGCGCCGGGCCCCCCATGGAGAACGACGAGGGGCTGCCCCCTGCCGATCGCCTTGTAGTAGACCCAGGCCCCGTTCGTCTCGACGTACCCTTCCGAGATCGGGTAGCCCAGCTGCGGCGACGGAGCCGGTGCGGCTGATGCGTGACGGGCTGCAGCCGCGGCGGCCGGGTGCGGGGCGATCGCGAGGATCACGACCCCCCCGGCGAACAGGAAGCGCTGGATGCGACCACTCATGATTTCCCTCCCACGAGACGCC
>Ga0137395_10001301_pt1 | contig 11537 bp, 10 predicted proteins | sample czobulk216metaG_FD_108283 | JGI IMG/M metagenome (GOLD analysis project Ga0137395, IMG submission 108283) | Vadose zone soil microbial communities from Angelo Coast Range Reserve, California, USA - czobulk2.16 metaG | ecosystem: Environmental > Terrestrial > Soil > Vadose zone | place: USA...
CACTGCGGGATTCCACTTCGCGTTCATCGAGCAGGGCGGCAGCAGCTTGTATCCCGCGCTCGCACAGAAGGTAACCAACTTGGAGGTCTTGCGGATACTGCTGAGTATCGGCGGCTCCGAGATCGCGCACTTCCAGACGTGGCACGACAAAGCAGGTAATGCGGCCAATATAACCGATGGCGACCTCACATTCCCGAACCTCAACAGTGGAGTCGACCCCAATACAGGTGCCACTGGTGCCGGCATTGCTGACGAGTTCCAGACCAACCTGATCATGCCCGAGCCAACTTTGTTCCTTAACGAAAAGCTCGGCCCCGTTTCCATCATCCGGCCGACCTCCACAAAACAAGGCGGAGCGGTGGCCTCGGTTCAGAGTTTCGTTGATGATGGCCTGTTTCTTGACCCCGCAACAAATAAGAACACCGGGATCGTGCAGGTTCTTTTGGGCCTGGCGGAAGAAGCCGATGCGGCCCGGCGCCGGCTCTGAGCTAGGAAAAACTCCGCGTAAGAGCGTCGGATTCGAAACTATCGCCACGTGCAGTGTAAGTGTTCGATAGTTTTCGAATCATCTCGCCGCTGAGCAAGGCGGCTTTAAGGCCGCCTTGCTCTTTTTCGTTCTTCAGTTTAGGGAGTTGGGTTCGCGCGACTGGAGCTGTATGCGGAAGCTGTCCCGCACGTTCCGTAGTCTTTGATCACGCTGCGCATTTGAAAAGTCGGATCTCCAGGACCATCAGTAGTCACCAGAACTCCCTTGAGGGTGATTCGCTCGCCGGCTTTCAGTGTTTTGCTGTTGGTCATGATCGAGTAGGTCTGATTGTCTTTTTCATCGGTCAGATTGATACCGTCCTGTATGGACTGAGTGCAGCCGGTAACGTAAGTCTGCTGCGTTTTTTCCGCAGAGTGATGATGATGCCGCACCAGAAGGGCAATACCAACGGCAGCTGCAGCGCCAACGCCAATTCCAATCGCCTTAACGGAGCTGTATCCTCCTGCTGGCGGCGTGTATCCACCACCGCTGGCGCCGCTCCCTCCCGTTCCCGGCGTACCTCCTCCACCATACTGTGCGGACGCAGCGCCGCACACTGCCAAAGAAAGTGTCGCAATACCTGTGAAACGTACCAACCGGTTTGAAAACATTTACCTTTTCCTCTTTTCTTGTTTAGTCAAAATTGCAATCTGAACCGATCATGCCGGCTCGGTTTCGTTTGTCTCGCGGGGAACGCGGACCCAGAAGCTCCAGAGATCGGCACTAATAATAACGACCGAGCCTCTTCCTGTTTTATTCCCCCAATCACCTCGTCGTTTCGGCGCGCTCAATGCCGTTGCTGTAGCGCGATGTTGTCTGTCACTTATTCGACAAGCAATTCATCGGGCTTCTGTTGCCCGGAAAGACAAAACTTTTTTGCAAGTGCGTGGAATGAAATGGGACCAGGCGCGGTCTACTCAGTGCAAGCACGTTTGAGGGCGGCGTGGTTTCTTGCACCTCTCTCCCCACGCCGCCCTTTTTCCAGCCGGACATACGGCTGTCAGAACCGACATGGACATGAAAAGGGGAGTCGATTGAGCGCGTTTTTTGAGCGAGTCGTAAAGCTATTGATCAATTCGCGAGACTTGGGAATTTTCTCCGCAATCTAACGGTCTAGGTATCTGCAGGAACGTTTGGAATTCTTGTACCCCGCTGCGCAGCGGCTGGATACGGAAACGAAAGGGAAATCACTGATGTCAAAGATCTTTATTGCTTTCGCGCTTCTTAGTACAACTTTTTTGGGAGCTGTTTGCAGCTCTTATGCTGCCTCACCTCAGGCTGCCGGCAGTTCTTCTGCCCAGCCGGTGAACCCAGTCGTCCAGTGGAATAGAAATCTTCTCGTAATCGTTCGCACACCTGGCGCTCAGTCGCCGACCGTCCATGCAACCCGAAGCTTTGCCATCATGCACGCTGCAATCTATGACGCGGTTAACGCCATTGATCGAGCCCACCAGCCATACCTGGTCCGCCTCAACGGTGTACCACGAAGTGCATCCCAGGATGCAGCAGCAGTCGCAGCGGCGCACCAGGTTCTTCTCGCTCTGTATCCCACATTTAAGACCGCACTCGACGCCGAACTACAGCAGTCGCTGGCAGAAATTCCGAATGGCCACGACAAAGTCGAAGGAATCCGTATAGGACAGACTGTCGCGGATCGCGTCCTTGCCCTTCGGAGTAACGACGGCTCCGATGTCCAGCCTATCCCCTATGTTTTCGGCACGGCCCCCGGGAATTATCAATCAACGCCTCCGAATTTCCCGCCCCAACCGCAATTCACGCATTGGCCCCGTGTGACTCCTTTCGCGCTGCAAAGTGCCAATCAGTTTCGACCCGGCCCTCCTCCGGCTCTGACCAGCGATTCATACAGTAATGCTTTCAACCAAATCAAGTCTTTGGGAATCGTTGACAGCACCACCGCAACCAGCGATGAGGCATTGACCGGCCGGTTTTGGAATGGAGCCATCCAGAATTACTGGAACGAAATCTCGCAGACGCTCTCGTTAGCCAACAATTTGACGGTGGCACAGAATGCTCGGTTGTTCGCACTGCTTAACCTTAGTTTTGCCGATGACGTGATCGCCTTTTACGATGCTAAATACACATACAATTTGTGGCGACCGGTGACCGCCATTCGCGCTGGTGATTCCGACAATAACCCTGAGACAGCGGCTGATCCGAATTGGCTCCCGGAAGTCGGGAAGACCGCCCCCGACCCATCCTACCCAGGAGCGCATGCGGTCATAAGTGCTGCCGGAGCAGAGGTACTGATTTCCTTTTTCGAGCGGGATCGTTTCGAGTTCAACGTTGCATCTGAGGTGCTGCCCGGGGTAGAACGCTCTTTCACGAGCTTCTCTTCCGCCGCCGAAGAAGCGACGTTAAGTCGTATTTTCAGCGGACAGCATTTCCGCTTTGACCTAACGGCTGGTCAGCGGCTGGGCCGTGAGGTCGCTGACTTTGTTCTGGATAACTTTTTGACTCCGGTGCACCGAGAAGACGAATCCGACGATAGATGATCGCAGAGAAGCAGCAACTGGCCTTTTCGTTGTGGTCGGACACGCCTGGCGCGGGCATCAAATCATTCATTCGAGGGTCGGCAGGTGTCAACGATGCCCGACTTACTCTGCATGGCGCACAACTCAAGGCGCCAAATAGTCCGTTTGCTTCAACCCCCCCCCTAAAAAAAACTCGCCAAGTCCTCGAGACATTCCTAGATCAGCCCGTCGGGCGCTTTCCCTGTCTACCGCGCAGGTGGAGACCATACTCTTGGCCCGCGCGATTTCCTGCTTCCGTGCCGTCGGTATACCGAAAAACGGTGTCACCGTGAGCCAGTCGCGCGCGCAAACACGGGGCAGTTGCAGATACAAACGGCGGTGAATGGCCGAATTGTGCAGAACGGAAATGCGCGCGACATGATTTATTAACACGGCTACTTTGGGTACGGTGATGGACTCGGTTTCTCTAACACGATAAAAACTTGCACTGCAGTATTTACTGTTGCAGTGCTCATAAGAATAGGCCGCCAGCCCTATACCGCCCGGGTCGTAAATCTGCTTTCAATCGCTGGCGCGGTATCGCTGATGATTTGCTAGTCATGCGTTCTTGTCATGTCGCCTTCGAGCTTGGCGAGGCTTCTGATCCGCCGCTTCTCTAATCCAATTGTGCGCCGACCGGCGGTCCATACGATGCACGAGGATGAATGCGTCAACAGCTTTTTCCACCAGCCTTCTCGCTGCTTCGAACATCAAATCATCCCTCTCACAATCTTGCAGCCTCTGCTGCGCTTCCAGCGCTGTGTTGTAGACGCCGACTGTCACGCCAGCGTTTTCATTGACTATGAACGCAGAACCTTGCGGCGCCATCCGGTACTTGTCAGCCATGATGCCCTCGAAACGTCAATATGGGATCGGGCCTTGGCGGGACGCAGATCGTAGTCCAAAAACGCGGTCGGGCAGCTTACACATGAGTGTGTATTACGCGTCGCGAGTTCGTGTATGACTTGAGCGGCGCGCAGAGGCCAGAAAACCTCCACTGAAAAGCTGCTCTAGCGTGAAAGTATGCGCCGCGATTGCGGCTGTACAAGGTCCACATTGGTGCGCTGACGGTGCGGTCTCCGGTCGCGACGGGGAGACAAAAAGAAGATGTTGACTCTGGACTATACTCCAGGGTGTAGCTTCACGATAGGAGCCAACGCCATGCAAATCGGCATCGTCGCCAAAAAGGTTGGATTGAGCGTTGATGCGATTCGCTTCTACGAGCGCAATGCACTGCTACCGCGGCCAGCTCGGACGCAAGGAGGCTTTCGCCAATACGGGGAACGTGATGTCGAAACGCTGGCCTTTATCCGGCGCGTACAAGGCTTGGGATTCAAACTCAGCGAAATCCGGGGACTTTTGAATTTGCGCGGCAGCCGGATGCAGCCGTGCGCGCCGGTGCGCCACCGCATGCAAGCGAAGTTGGCTGACGTGCGGCAGAAACTGGCAAACCTGCAAAAGCTGGAGCGCGAATTGCGTTTGGCTCTGCATAGTTGCGACAAAGAACTGCGCAAACGAAATGCACATTGCCCTATCTTCCAGGACGGAGATGCAGGAAAAGAGGAAGGTCGTCGATGAAAGTCGAGGTTTTGTACGTTGCGGAGTGTCCGTCTCACCCGGCCGCCGTGAAGTTAGTGAGAGAAGTTCTCAATTCGGAAAGCGTTGCGGCCGACGTTCGCGAAGTGCTGGTCCGTGATGCAGCGATGGCGACCGACCTTGCCTTCTACGGTTCTCCAACGATCCGCATCAATGGGCGGGACGTTGCGGGAGAGTATTCTCAGGCGAGAGCGTTCGCTTTGAGCTGCCGCTTGTATCCGGGCTCCGCCGAAATCGGTCTCCCTCCCATGGAGATGGTGCGTCGCGCCGTCGTCAGGGCTCGCGAAGGGAACGCGCCTTGAAACAAGGTACAGGCATTTCCGCATCGCTTGCCGCGATTCTGAGTTCGGTTGCGACGATCAGTTGCTGTCTACCACTTGGCTTTGCTGCGGCGCTGGGGACGGGCGCGGCAAGTGCGTTCGTCACGACGCTGCGTCCGTGGCTCTTGGGGTTATCCATTGGGTTGCTCGCCCTGGGATTCTGGCAGCAACATCGCGCCAAACAGTGCTCGATCCGGGGCCGGAGGATTGGCAACTTTGTGCTTTGGGCTGCCCTTGTTGTGGTCCTGGGAATGATCCTGTTTCCGCAGGAAATTGCAGCATTCATCGCAGACAGGTTTCCCGGAAGATGAAAAAGAAAGGGCTCATTGGCGTGGCTGTGGCGGCACTTCTTTTACTGCTGGGGGCTGCCTACCTGTGGAGTCCCGGCTCGACGCCACGCGGCCAAGCGCCGGTTGTCACACTCTCGGAACGAAATTTCGGGGAGTTCGAGAAGGCGTTCGATGCCGAGGCCGACGTTCCGCGACTGCTCTTGCTGCTGTCTCCAACTTGACCGACTTGCCTGCGGGGGGCCTCCGCAGCTCAGCAACTGTTGGCGCGATACACCGATCGAAAGGTGCGCGTGCTCGTCGTGTGGGAGCCGATCCTCGCAACGGACTGGCGGCCACCGAGTGGCAGCACGCTCGGACGAATTGCGGACAGCCGCGCGCACCAGTTTTGGGACCCGAAGCACGTGGTGTCTTTGGAACTGAAGGATCGTGCAAGCCAAACTCCGTCGCGGCCGAAACCGGATTGCTGTATTCAGAAAGGGTTCTACTGGGACGAAGCGATTTTGTTTCCGGCCGGCGCGCGTTGGAACGATGCTGCGGCTTTTGTGTTTTGGAACGGTCCGGTTGTTCGAATCGTTCCGCGTCTTGAGAACTCCTTGAATGAGGTGCATTAAAGCGGTTGCAGGTGAGGTCTGTGTCTAGAGCGAAACTCAATTGCAGGCACACTGCTATTCGCGCCGTCATAAAATCGTAATACTAATCAACCTAAGTCCTGCGATCGAGAGCATGCAGACGGAGGGAGGTGCCTTCAATGTGCGTGAGGGAAATCACCCCGTAAATCTCGCTGCGACTTACGGGCTACGTTCTCAGTTGGAGCCTTTCGTCACGCGCACGGCAGACAACCGCGATCTCGACCTGGTGGCCGCCTGGACTTTCCAAAGGCGAGCCGAAAAGAGCGGCGCAAAACCCGATGTTTCAGCGAAAGCACGCTGCGGAGAGGCCCTACCTTTCGGTTCGTAGTTACGCGCTCGGCCCAGTGCAGAGTAGGCGGAAGGCGAGCACCTGGTTTGCAAGCACGGCGCCGATTCGATCCTAGGGCGCGTCCACCAACCTAACCAATGCGAAGATGCTTCGGCGCAAGCACTACGGCACTCTCTGTTTGAAGGGATTCAAGACGGCCACATCGAAGTGCGCGAAATCACGTTCTTCGCTCGCCCGTAACGAATCGCAATTTCAGCCGCGAACCCTTCGGGGTTTCCGCGGCGGCCTCGTTGCCGTTGGCATTTCGGCTTTCCAGGGCACTCGCGGTACGTGCCACGATACTTCCAACTTCGGCAACCACTCCTTTCGAACGCCGCTGGAAATTGGCACCGGTGATCCAAGCCCAACCAGTTTGTTTGTGAACATGGGGGGACTGGACATCAGCTATCTTCCTACGATCGTGGCGTGCAAAACGGATCCCGCCACAGGTCTGGCTAGCAGCACTTGCAAAACGACAACCGGCGCTGATTGACGGCAAGCTCGACCACGTCGGAAAAATCAAGGATCCGATACTGCGTGGTCTATCTGCCCGCGCTCCTTATTTCCACAATGGCGCGGCGCAACACTGCTCGATGCAGTCCGCTTTTACCAGCATCGCTTCGGTTTGGTATTAACGGCTCAGGAGGAATCTGACCTCGTGGCGTTCTTGAGCGCGCTATAACCAACGCGGCCTTACGTTGCCAAGGCGCCGCATTGCGACGCTACTCCGATTCCTGTGTCGCAAAAATGTCACGCGTATCGTGAAGATGTGCGCGTTGAGCGAGCGCCTGCGTCGTGGACAAGAGAGCTGGGGGGCCCAGGCGCTCGTGGTTCAAATCAAGCCCCCCGCAAGCAACTCTTACTGATTTACTTGGGCTTGCTGGACTCCACCACCGGTCGCCGCGGCCGTGCAAGGATCTCAACTTCCACTCTCGCAACCACACTGACAACGAGTAGCCTTGGGAACAGTTCTTTCCTTTATCCGCTACTTCAGCAAATATTCCTGCAGGAATTCCACGGTCGCGTAAAACTGAAAGTCTCGGTTCGCCCTCTTCTGGAACCCGTGCCCTTCGTCTTTGCCCATCATGTACCACACCGGCGTCCCTTGTTTCTTCAACGCCGCCACAATCTGGTCGCTTTCACTTACTGGCACCCGCGGATCGTTCTTTCCGGCCACCACCATCATAGGCTTCTTGATCTTCTCGATGTTGTTCATCGGCGCGATCCGTTCCAGAAATTCCCGCATTTTCGGATCGCGTTCGTCGCCGTATTCGACGCGCCGCAAATCCCGCCGGTAGGCTTCGGTGTTCTCCAGGAACGTCACCAGATTCGACGGGCCGACGATGTCTACCGAACACCTAATCCGGTCGCTATAGAAAGTCGAAACCGCCAGTGTCATATGTCCGCCGTAGCTTCCGCCCATCACCGTAACGCGGCTTGCATCCAGGTCTGGCTGCGTGGCGATCCAGTCGAACAACGCGTTGATATCCTTATAAGTGCCCTCACGCAGAAATCCGTTATCGAGCTTTGTGAACGCCTTGCCGTAACCCGTCGAGCCGCGCACGTTCGGCAGGAGGATCGCGATTCCGAGTTCCTTCAAGAAATAATTGTCGGAATCGAGGAACCACGGCCGCGATTGTCCCTCAGGTCCGCCGTGAATCTCGATCAGCACTGGTCGCTTTCCCGTGAACTTCGCCGGTGGTCGGTACAGGAATCCGGAAATGTTCCTGCCGTCAAACGTTTTCCACCGTACCGGCTCGGCGTCGCGAAGTCCCGCGGGATTCACCGCCGTTTCGCTCGTTGTCCAGCGCTCGATTTTTCCCGCGGCTACATCGAGTGAATAGCAGTCTCCCGGCGCACTTCCGGTTTGCAGGCCGTAGCCTAAGTCCCGATTGTTTCTATGCCAGATCAGCCCACTCATTACTCCGACTGGAAGTTTCGGAACCGTACGCTCTCTGCCCGTGACCGAATCCAGAATATGCAGTTTGCTAAGCCCGTCTTCATTGCTTAGAAACGCGATCCATTTGCCGTCCCAGGATTGCTGAAACTCGTCGATATCCCATGAGAGGTCCGGCGTGACGAGCGTCATTTTCTTTGTTGCCAAGTCAATGTACGCCAGCCGTTGAAACTCGGAATCTTTGTCCGTCGTGACGTAAACGCCTTTTCCGTCCTTGCTGAATCGCGGACTGCCATACGCCACTTGTTCCTCGGTCTTGCGTGGCGTCAGCTCTGTTTTTTCCCCGGTCGCGGCGTCCACGATCCACAAATACGTCTCGTTGACGGAAATCCCTTCCAGCAAAAGGATCTTTTTATCGTCTGGCGACCAGTCCTGCGGTTCCCAGCCGCCTCCGCTCAATTGCGTCACCAGATGATCCGTCCTCGGGCTGGCCGGATTCATCACCCACAAATCGGTGTCCTGCTTGTTACGGCGCGTCGAAACATACGCAATCAAATCTCCGCCCGACGACCAGTGCGCCGATGTGTTTCGTGACTTTCCGTCTGTCAGCAGTGTGCTGTCGCCCGACTCCAGATCGTAGCGAAAATATTGAAACCACTCGCCGCCGCCAACATCTTTCTGGAATAACAGATAGTTTCCGTCCTTTGGATAATAGGAGGCGCCGTAAACCGGGTCCGAGAAAAATGTCAGTTGTTGCCGCGCACCTCCCGGCATCTTGACCACGTGCGCCTGGTACGTATTTCCGAACCGCGTCCCGATGACCATTTCCCTTCGCGCCGGGTGCCAGTCCGTCTGAAAAGCATCGCGATTTTCCGTGTAGCGCCCGATTTTCTCCGCCAGCGTTGCCGAAATGCTTGGCACATTTTCCGACACTATGCTCTCGGGAGCCGCAACTGGCGCTTCTTGCGGATGGACTACCGGTGTTGTGGCGCACAACGCCGCAATCAACAATAAGCTTCTCTTCATTTCACCCTCCTGCTCACGCCGTCAGAATACGATCCTTCCGCAACTGCCGTCCTGAGCCCTCTAATCCGGGGAGCGGCCAAGGTATCCCGCCTCAATAATGCCTACAGCGAGGCCGCGGAGATAATCGAAATCGCAGTCCGTAGGCACCCAAATCTCTTGTCGGCGTTATCGAGCAACTATATACCAAGCGTGATCGGACTGAAGTGATTCCGTTAGGCCTTCTGGCCCTTTGCCGTGTGAATTCGTTCCCCCGCCCGAAGTCACGGACAGTTCACGCGACAGGAGGTCCGATAAGTCCCGAGTGGCCGACGCCAGGTAGCCTTAGCGCCACTATGCACGTCAAACGGAAGTGCCCTACCAGCCAGCATCGGTACGTCCGAAGGGCACTATTTGATGGAGAACCTATTTGGCTTTGGGATTTGCTTAATCCGTTTGATTTTACTCAGAGGACAACAATGAGTTCCCGATGGACACATTTAGCGCTCCACGTTCGCAGCTTGCAGTCCAGCATTGCCTTTTACGAGCGTTTCACGAGTCTGCGAGTTGTCGATCGACATTCCGACGCATCCAGTACCGGGATGGAGGTGGTCTGGCTAAGCGATCGGCCGGATCGATGACGAGAATGCCTTTGTTCTGGTTTTGCAGGAAGGCACTCCCCGCCCACTTCCCAATGCCAAGCCGCAATCCCCTGTAGGGCCGATTAGCCACTTTGGATTCGCTCTACCGTCGCGTGAGGCTGTAGACGCGATAGCCAATGAAGCCAAACAGGCTTGTTACAATTCGGTCCCACATGTTTGAACTCGTACGCTGGTTATTTGTGCCTCGTTCGCGACCCGGATGGCCCCAAATGTGGAATTCTCTCACGGCCAATCTCTGGGAAAACCAATCGTGAAGTTGTCGCGGGTACATCTCGATGACGGGACTTGCTAGGCAGCGGAGGAAGACAAGTCAACCAGATACGATTAAGTCCTCGCTGCCGTTGCTTGCACTACCGTCTTTGACAGTGTCCGGCTTCGTTGACTTGCCGCTTCGCAAAAACTAGAATACGCCCCCAGTGACTGACTCATCTTCCCTCATTGGACAGACCGTTTCGCATTACCGCATCGCCGAAAAACTCGGCGGCGGCGGAATGGGTGTGGTCTACAAAGCCGAAGATACCCGTCTTCGTCGCTTTGTCGCGCTGAAGTTTTTGCCGCAGGACGTCGCCCGGGACCCGCAGGCCTTGGCCCGTTTTCAGCGCGAAGCGCAAGCTGCCTCCGCGCTGAACCATCCCAACATCTGCACCATCTATGATATCGGCGAGGAAGACGGCAAGGCATTCATTGCCATTGAGTTTCTTGACGGCATTACCCTGAAGCATCGCATCAGCGGAAGGCCACTCGACACCGACGTTCTGCTGAGCCTGGCGATTGAAATGGCCGACGCTCTGGACGCCGCTCACAGCAAAGGCATCGTTCATCGTGACATCAAGCCCGCCAACATTTTTGTCACCGAACGCGGGCACGCTAAGATTCTCGATTTCGGTCTCGCCAAACTTACCTATACGGAAAGTCGCGCCCCTGGTTCGCCCGCCGCCGAGGACGTCACCGAAAATGTCAGCGCGGATCATCTCACCAGTCCCGGCTCCACCCTGGGCACCATTTCCTACATGTCGCCGGAGCAAGTGCGCGCCAAACCGCTAGATGCTCGCACGGATTTGTTTTCCTTCGGCGTGGTCTTATATGAAATGGCCACCGGCGCATTGCCGTTCCGTGGAGAAAGCTCCGGCGTCATCTTCAAAGCCATTCTGGACGGCACGCCGCCGCCGGCGATGCGATTCAATCATGATCTACCTGCGAAGCTAGATGACGTGATCAATCGCGCGTTGGAAAAAGACCGCGATCTGCGCTATCAGCATGCCTCCGACATGCGTGCGGAATTGCAGCGCCTAAAGCGCGACACCGATTCAAATCGTTCTGGCTCCGCCGCAATTGCGCAGTCCGATTCGGGTGTGGCCGCCGTGGCCAGCAATGTTGCATCACCCCACCAAACCGGTGAACACGCGTCCAGCTCCTCTGCAGTGCGCTCGCAAAGCGGTGTGGCACATTCCTCCAGCAGTTCGGTCGTTGTCGATGCTGCCAAGCAACACAAAACAATGTTCATCAGTGGCGCACTCGTCGCACTTCTGCTCGTCGCTGGTGCCGCTTACGGCGCGTACTCGCTATTTGCCAATCGTACCGTGACCGTTCCTTTTCAAAGTTTTGCCGTTACGCAAGTCACAAACTCCGGCAAGGCCACATCGGCCGCGGTTTCTCCGGACGGAAAATATGTGGTAAGCGTGATCAACGAGAACGGAAAAGAAAGTCTGTGGCTCCGCAACGTAGCCACCAGCAGTAACACTCAGGTTCTCGAACC
>Ga0137395_10001304_pt1 | contig 11521 bp, 11 predicted proteins | sample czobulk216metaG_FD_108283 | JGI IMG/M metagenome (GOLD analysis project Ga0137395, IMG submission 108283) | Vadose zone soil microbial communities from Angelo Coast Range Reserve, California, USA - czobulk2.16 metaG | ecosystem: Environmental > Terrestrial > Soil > Vadose zone | place: USA...
CGGTGCTGATGACCAGCGCGGCGATGATCGCCGGCATGATCCCGATGGCGCTCGCCTTTGGAGAGGGCGCCGACGCGACGGCGCCGCTCGGGCGCGCGGTCATCGGTGGTCTGGCGGCCGCCACGGTCGCCACGTTGTTTGTGCTGCCGTCGGTGTACTCGCTCGTGCAGCCGTCGGCGAGGGGCAACTCAGCGTCATTAGATCCCGATGATCCGGAGAGCGTCTATCGTGGGACCTGAGCGAACACGTCGCGATATCGTGCGGTCGCGCTACAGATCTGCCTGCGCTGCGACTTTGCTGCTCGGCGCGATCGGATGCGGCGCGAATGGTCCGGCCGTGCAGCAATCCGGGCCGGCGGCGCAATCGGGACCGCCAACTATCGACGTCGTGCGCGTCGTCGAGAAGCCAGTGAACGTGACCCTCTCGATGCCTGGTGAGCTCCAACCCTATCAGGTAGTGGCGATCTACCCGAAGGTCACCGGATTCGTGAAAGGCATCCGCGTCGACCGGGGATCCCGCGTCCGAACAGGCGAGTTGATTGCGGAACTCGAGGCGCCGGAGTTCCTCGCGCAACGGTCCGAGGCGCAATCCAAGCTGCAGGCCGCCGAAGCCCAGCTCGCCGTTGCCCGATCGAAGGCCGAAGCCGACGCCAGCACGTACGACAAGCTGAAGGCGGCGTCAGCGACGCCAGGCGTCGTCGCCGGCAACGATCTCGTGCTCGCGCAGAAGTCCGTCGAAGGCGACCAGAGCCAGATCGCCGCGGCGCAGCAGACGGCCGCAGCCGCACGGCAGGCGGTTCAATCGATTACGCAGATGGAAGACTATTTGAGGGTGACCGCGCCGTTCGATGGCGTGGTGACCGAGCGCAACGTTCATCCCGGGGCCCTCGTCGGGCCCAACAGCGGACCTGGCGCGGCCACGCCCATGGTGCGCGTGGTACAGAACGATCGACTGCGGCTGGTGGTGCCAGTCCCCGAAGCCTACACCGCGAGTCTGACGCCGGGAACGGCGATGTCGTTCACCGTGTCCGCGTATCCGGGTCAGAGTTTCTCGGGAACCGTCGCGCGCATCGCGCAGGCCGTCGATGTCAGGACGCGCACGATGGCCGTCGAACTCGACGTGATGAATCGGGACGGACGGCTGGCGTCCGGCACCTTCTGTCAGGTGCAGTGGCCTGTGCGCCGACGTGCACCGTCGTTGTTCGTGCCCGGCGGCAGCGTCACGAGCACGACGGATCGAACGTTCGTCGTGCGGGTTCGCAGCGGCAAAACCGAATGGGTCGACGTGAAAACTGGCCTGGGATCCGGCTCGCTGGTGGAAGTGTTCGGCGACGTCCAGCCTGGCGATCAGGTTGCCGTGCGTGGGACAGACGAAATCAAGCCGGGCACCGAGGTTCGCGTCAACGAGGTCAGGCCGGTGTTATGACTGAGAGCTTCGCTGCGAGTTTCCACGGGGTTCGTTATCAGGTTGCCGATGTGCTGCGGTCGGTGGCCTTCTATAGCGGCCACTTCGGCTTCACGCTGGACCATCAGCAACCGCCAGCTTTTGCCAGTATCTCGCTCGGGCCGCTGCGCATTTTGCTGAGCGGCCCGGGCGCGTCCGGTTCCCGACCGATGCCTGACGGTCACCGTCAGGAGCCCGGCGGATGGAATCGGGTCGTTCTGGCCGTACAGAATCTCCCGGCCTGCATTGAGGTCCTGCAGAGGGCCGGAATCCACTTTCGAAATCAGATGGAAGTCGGCCCTGGCGGCCGTCAAGTCCTGATCGAGGACCCCGACCACAATCCGATTGAGCTGTTCGAGCCTGCGAGATAGCGACAGGCCCGACCCGCTAGTTGCCGCTTCGCTGTGGACCTTTGTCCGTGTCGCGTGCGGCGTAGAACGACGACGCGGCATCGAATTCGGTGCCGGTCGATTCCAGCTTCACGGTCTTCGCGTTGATCTGTGCGTGGTGTCCTCTGGCGAACCAGCCGCGTACCGTCACCTCGTCTCCGGCTCTGAGCGACCGGCGTTTCCAGCCGCGGTTCGAGAGCGCGCCGGGATTACCCAGCTCGACTTTCCAGTGTTCCGATCGATCGCCGTCGGCTTTGCCGTCGATGATCAGAAACGCGTGCGGGTTGGTCCACTCGACTTTGGTGACGATGCCGTGCAGATGGGCTGGCCTTCTGCTGTCGTACTCGGCACCGAAGGGATGATGTGCCCAGGCCGAACTGCCGAGCAGCAACAGTCCGGCTGCAAGAGTCGCCGTGAAGTGTTTGTGCATTGCAGCTCCTCCACGACAAAAAGCTGCAAGGCACATTCCGTGGTCAACCTCATCGACAGACAGGCGATCTACACTTGCTCCATGAGGGACGAGATGATGAAGCGAACTCTGCCGATCATGTCGATGATGATTCTGGTCGTGCTGGCGACCTGCACCGTGTCGATCGCGCAGGACATGCCGAGCGAGTATCAGCAGGTGCTGACCTTTCTTGGAAAACAAGGCGACTACAAATCAAACGTCCTGAAAGTCAACATTCCGCGGAACGACGTGAGCGTGACCGTCGCGAACGTCAAGACGCCGACGCCGTTTGGATTCGGCGGCTGGATCGCGATGACGAAAGGCGCCGGCATGAACGTCATGATGGGCGATCTTGTGCTCACCCCGGACGAGGTCAACCCGGTGATGTCGGCGCTGCTTCTGAACGGCCTCGAGGTCACGGCGCTGCACAACCACTTCTTCTGGGACGAGCCGCGCATGTTCTACATGCACGTGCACGGGCATGGAACGCCTACGGAGCTGGCGCAGAAGGTCAAGCCGGCTCTTGATCTGATTGGCAAAAGCACGGCTCGATCGAGCACGCCCCCAGCGGCTGCTACCGCGCCGCCGGCGCTCGATACGGCCAGACTCGCGCAGATCGTCGGCACACCGGGTGAACAGTCGGGAGCCGTCTACAAGATCACGATCGGCCGAGACGACGTGAAGCTGACGGAAATGGGCGCGACGATCAACGCACGCATGGGCCTCAACACCTGGGCCGCGTTCGTGGGCACCAACGACAACGCCGCGATCGCCGGGGACGTCGCGATGCTCGCAAACGAAGTCACGCCGGTACTCAACGCGCTCCGGAAGAACGGACTCGACGTCGTCGCGATCCATCACCACATGACGGACACGCGGCCGACGATCTATTTCCTCCATTACTGGGGCACGGGTCCGGCGGAGAAGCTGGCAACCGGGTTCAGGGCGGCATTAAGCGAGCTCGGCAAGCCGGCGTCGAGCGCGGCGCACAATTGATGTAGCTACTTCACCACTTCATCCGGCACCTTCGGATGGCCCGGAAATGCATCCGGGTCCATCGGCTTCAGCGCCGTGTGCTTGTCTTTCCGGTTCTGCGACACCCAATCGAAGAAGCCGGCGGAGACGAGCTTCAAGTTCACCGGCTTGTCGCTTTTGTTCTCCCAGAACCACCCGTGGATGCCGGTGCTCGGCGCGAGGAAGGTCCCGTGTGATTCTGTTTTGCCTTTCTTGTCGTTCAGCTCGTAGCTCTCGTAGTAGTCGGTGCCTTCCTTGCCCGCGGGCTTCACGTCCGGCTCGCCGTGGAATTCAAAGAACAGCGTGGCGTTTGCGGTCCAGGAGTACAGCAGCCCGGCGCCCTTCCGCATGTTGTATTTGATCTCCATGCCTTCGCCGGGCGCGAGCGTGATGTCACGTGAATCGAAATGAAAGCCCCGCCGCTCGGGAATGAACGCGTCCTTCACCGTCGGTGCGTCGCCAGTCGGTGACGGCACCAGAACAGGATTGATGGAGGCTCGTTCGGGCACTGCGGCCTCTGGCGCAGGTGCGGTCGCCGGCGTGGCCTCGCGTTTCGCCGGCCGTTCGGACGCGTTCGAGAGGGCAGCCAGGCCCAGCGCGCGTCCCGTCCGCAACGGGTCGATCCCGTATTCAGCCGGGAGCACGACGGTCAACAGAATCGCGACCGCGACCAGCAAGGCAATCGCGGTAGCCGTCAGGAGCTTTTTCAGGGAGGGAACTTCTCCCTGAACCATCGTCTGATTGGATGTCATCGTGTCACCGCATAGCCTGTGAGCTGGTAGCCGACCAGGATGAACCCGCCGATCATCAATAACGTATTGGTGACGAACGCGTGGCGGAGAAAACCGGCTCGCGTGCGCCAGTAGCTCAGGCCGATGAAGACGGCCGTGAGCGCGAGGAACTGCCCGATTTCGACGCCGACGTTGAAGCTCACGATGTTCGCGACGAGTCCGTTCTGCGAGAGCGAGAACTCCTGAAGCTTGGTGGCCAGCCCGAATCCGTGGAACAGCCCGAACAGCAGCACCGCGACCTTCGTGTTCGGCTGGACGCCGAACAGGCGCCGGAACCCGTTCATGTTGTCGAACGCCTTGTAGACAACCGAGAAGCCGATGATCGCGTCGATGACGTAGGCGTTGGCGTGAATCCCTCCGAGCACGCCGAGCAGCAGCGTCGCGCTGTGGCCGATCGTGAAGAGGCTGACGTACAGGAAGACGTCCTCCAGGCGATAGAGAAAGAAGATGACGCCGACGAGAAACAGCAGGTGGTCGTACCCGGTCACCATGTGTTTGGCGCCCAGATACAGGAACGCGGCGATCGCGCGTCCCTGATTCGCGACGACGAACGCGGCGTCGCGCTTGCTGACGTTGTGCGCGAGCGCGTCGGGCGGAAGAAGCAGCGCGAGCAGAAAGACAATGACGAGCGCGACGAGGCAATGGTGTTTGTTCATGACCAATCCAATGGTCCGCCTGAAGGTGGACACACTACGTACCGCTGTGCTTGAGAATCCAGACGACTCCGGTTCCGACGCGGAATCGCTGGCGGTCGGTCAGCGAGTTGAACTGCTGCGTGAGCGGCAGCGACACCAGCGCGAAGAACTGAACGCTCGGCGTCACCTCGAACACGACGCCCGGATGGATGAAGACCCCTGAAGCGCCGCTCTCCGCCACCGGAACGCCGTTCTCCTCGGACTGGAACGTCACCTCGTGCGAGATCCCGAGCTGAAGGCTGAACAGTTTGCCGCGTTCCTCGTCGTCCACCGGCGTGTAGGCGATGCCGCCGCCGGCGAACGTATTTCCGCTGTCGCGTGTTCCTTCATAAACGCCGCGGTGATGGTAATAGACGTAGGCGATCGCCGCGAAGGGCCGCTTCTCAACGCTGAACAGACCGGCCGCGATCTCGCCGAATGCACCCTTGCCGAACGGATGATCGAACGTCCCCGTCGGCATCTCGATGCCGCCGACGCCCATCACGTAGCTTTGATCGAGGTGGAGAGACCTCGCGACCGGTTGAGCGTCAACACGGTAGCGGCCTGTGAGCACCGTGTCTTCAAAGCCTCGGCTGGCGGCGCGCGGCGCGCCCGGATCGGGAGCCCCGCTCGCAAACGTCACGGGCAGGATGAACGCCAGCGACAACGGTTTCCGCTTCAGCGGCTTGAAGCCGACGCTGTACACCGTCGTCGTCTCGCGTCGCTGCTGATCGCCTTTGCCCGTTTCCTTATCGAACACCTGGGCGGACAGGAAGATCCCTGGAGAAAGCACCGCTGAAGACTGAGGCCCGAACATCGCCTCGTGGTGAGCGTAGACGGGACGAGTGCCACAGAGCGCCCCAGCAAGAATCACAGACACGTACGCAAGTCGCCTCATCGGAATCTCTCCCGGTCCACCTGAAGGTGGACACTACGGATGTTGACGGACGGGTATCGACCCGTCAGATCAGTTCAGACGAGGGAAGGCGGGCCGCGGAAGAGCGGGACGGGTTTCGGCGGGCCGTGGACGGGCGCCGCGTCGTCGAACGGCGTGACAGACCAGTGCCGTTCGATGTGGACTGGCTCAAAGCCGGCTGGAACGGCAGCCGGAATCGGATGAACGCGATACGCCGGCTCGTGCAAGGTCGAACCGTCGAGCCAGACGACGTGCTGCCCGTGTTCATCGTCGTGCTCGATTTCTGGGCCGTCGGCGTCGTGATCGTGTGCGGCCAGCTGATGCGGGGCGAAATGGCTGTGCGCGACGGTGTGCTGGTGCTCGTGTCCGGGGCCGGGGTCGTGGACGTGCGCCGGCGCGAAGGCCGATGCGAACGTCAGGAACGGCGCGACGAGACCGGCCGTCGCGGCGCGAGCCAGGGCACGAGAAACCACGGCTGGCATTATTGAAGGGCGCGACCGAGCCGTCAATGCTCGAACGGTCAGCACCTAGTCTAAGACCGGTCACTGACCGCTTCTTATCCTTCCTCGGGCGGCTGCACGGTGACGAAGGCTCTGTAGAGGAGCACGTCGTAGGCGATCTTGAGTGCGCCCGCGAGGAAGAACGGCAGGTTCATCAGGGAGGGCCGGGCAAACATGAGGCCGACAAACAGCGGGCCGACCGCTGCGCCCGTCGTGCGAGCGACGCCTGTGATTCCGGCCGCGGCCGATCGCTCATCGGGGGTGACGACGGCCATCGTGTAGGACTGTCTGGTGGGGACGTCCATCTGGCTGATGCTGAACCGGACGAGCAGCACCAGCACCGCCAGCGGCAGGTTCGGCATGAGAGGCACGAGGATCAGCAGCACGTTCGACGGCAGGTGAGTCAACACCATCGTGTTGACGAGGCCGATGCGCGCGGCCAGCCTGGACGCGAGCAGCGCCGAGAGTCCCGCCAGGATGTTCGCGAAGAAGAAAATCGCGCCGAGCGTCTCCGGCTTGACGCCGTAGCGCAGGTAGAACCAGTACGCGGCGAAACTCTGGATGACGAACCCGCCGCCAAACGCGTCGAGCGCGAACAGCGCCGAGAGCTTCAGCACGACACCGCGCGATCGACTGAGGCCGGACCAGTCAGCCAGCTTCGCGCGCGGCCTGGCCGCGGCGGTTGCCGTCGCTTCCGCCGAGCGCGACAGCCGGGAAAAGAGCACGACGAGGGCGCCACCAAGCGCCGCGTACAGCAGGACGACGCCCCGGTAGCTGCTCACCGGAGCCAGGCCCACCTGCTGCAGCACCCGTATGGCCGCCCCGCCGGCCAGGGCCCCGAGCGCCGTCGCCAGCGATCCGGCGAGCGTGTACCAGGCGAACACGTCGGTCCGCTCCCGATCGGAGACGATCTGCGACAGCGCGGCCTGCTCGATCGAGAGGAAGGGTCCGACTTCGTTCCCGCTCGGACTGATGACGCCGATCGTACCGGCCAGGAGCAGCAGCCAGAAACTCGTGGTCGCGGCGAAGACAAGGCCGGCAGCGACCATCAGCGCTGCTCCCGCCACGAGCATCGTTCGGCGCCCGACCCGATCCGCCTGAGTCGTGAGCAGCAGCGAGATGACGGTGTCGCCGGCGAGCGTCAGCGTGAGAAGCGTGCCTGTCTGTGCCTCGCTGAGGCCCACGCCGACCAGATAGAAGACCAGGACGACGGACAGCGATCCGTACGCGAAGAGCCGGACGAATCTGGTCGCGAACAGCAGCCGGGCATCGCCGGAGAGGTGCTGGAGTGGATTAGGCAAACGTGCCGCGCTACGGCTTTCGCAAAGGGGTTCCGAGCGTCGAAGGCTTTCCGTAGAGTTCCTCGAGCCGTCGATCGACTCTTTCGAGGAGCGCTCTGTCGCCGGGATACCAGTACTGGATGTGGCACGACTCGCACGCCTGGTCGAGGTTGTACGCGGCTTCCCACAGATCGTCGGTCTTCTTCGTTTTCACGATCTCGAGGACTTCCAGCCCCACGTTCCGCAGCGCTTCGATCTTCGCGTTCCACAGGACCGGATCCTTGGCGCGCTTCTCCTCGATCTGGGCCGGCGTCAGCTCGGTCGCGTCGGGTCCGGTGGTGTTGTTATTGTTGTCTCCCGCTGGCGCAAACGGCCGCGGGACCTTCAGCAGATAAACGCCTTCGGCCAGCGTGACCGCGCCGATACGGAGCTTCTCCCAGTCTTCTTCGGTCTTCGGCACCTTCTCGACGGTGCCGGTCTTCGTCTGTACTATCTTCACGGCGTCGAAGATGTTGTCCGACGCCGGATCGATCATGTAGCGCATGAGCTCCTTGACGGAGACGACCGCCTTCATATCTCCCCATGGCGCCGGCATCGTGGCCGACGACACAGGAGCCGGCGGCTTCGCCGGCGAGCACGCGGAACAGAGCAGGCAAAGGCTCAACAACGCGGTGCGAGTCATTTGCGCATTATTAGAGGAGGAAGCGCCAGCGTCAATCTGGGTGGAGTCATGATGTCATCGATGACCGGATTCTACCGGGTCCTGCTGCTGGCGCTGTCCCTCCAGTCCGTTCAATCCGCGGCTGTCGTGACCGTCACCGCCGGCGGCGCGCCTGTCGCGGGCGCGGAGGTCCTCATCGCCGGAACGATCTACCGGACCGACGATCGCGGCACCGTACGGGTTGAAGTGTCGCCGGGCAGCGTTCTGTTCACCGTCAGCAAGGCAGGCTTCGCGACCGTCACGACGACGGTCATCGTGGCTGCGGGGCAGCAACAACCCGTCGAGATCGAGCTCGAAAAGCTGCCCAGCGTGGAAGAGGCTGTCACCGTGTCCGCAACGCGCACTGATCGGGGTCTCGAGGATCAGCCGATGCGGGTCGAAGTGCTCGACCGCGAGGAGATCGACGAGAAGCTGATGATGACGCCGGGCGACGTCGTCATGATGCTGAACGAAATGGGCGGCATGCGCGTGCAGGCGACGTCGCCGTCGCTCGGTGCGGCAAGCGTGCGGATCCAGGGAATGCGCGGCCGCTACACGCGGTTCCTCTCTGATGGCCTGCCGCTGTTCGGTGAGCAGGTCTCGCTCGGCCTCATGCAGATTCCACCCCTCGATCTCGGTCGCGTGGAGGTGATCAAGGGCGTGGCGTCATCTCTGTACGGCGCCGGCGCGATGGGCGGCGTCGTCAACCTCGTCTCACGGCGTCCGGGAACGAAGCCCGAGCGCCAGTTGCTGCTGAATCGTTCGTCGCTCGGCGCCACGGATGCCGGGCTCTGGTACTCGACGCCGCTCTCGGAGCAATGGGGTCTGACGCTGCTCGCCAGCGCCAACGGCCAGCAGCGAAACGACGTGGACAAGGACGGCTGGGCCGACCTGCCGAAGTACGCCCGCGGCGTCGTCCGGCCGCGTCTGTTTTGGGATAACCATGCGGGCGAGACCTTCTTCGCGACAGCCGGAGGCACGTGGGAAAACCGCACGGGCGGCACTATGCCGGAGACGGTGCTGGCCGCGACCGGCAGCCCGTACGTCGAAGCACTCAACACGCGCCGGTCGGACGTCGGGGCTGCGTTTCAGGCGTTGTCGGCGAGCGGAATCGTGTGGAGCGCGCGCGGATCCTGGACCTCGCAGCGGCAGGATCACGAATTCGGCGATGTCACCGAACGGGACGATCATCACACCGGCTTCGCGGAGCTGACAGCCCGCCGCGCAATGGCGCGCCAGACGCTCGTCGGCGGCCTCGCGATCGAGCACGATCGATTTGAGCCAATCGATCTCCCGCGCTTTGGCTACACGTTCACGGTCCCCGGCGTCTTTGTCCAGGACGATGTGGACGTGGCGCGCTGGCTGGCGATCTCGGCGAGCGCACGCGTCGACCGGCACAGCGAGTTCGGCACGTTCGTCAGTCCGCGCATCTCCGGCCTCGTGCGTCGCGGACAGTGGTCGAGCCGGCTGTCGTACGGGACCGGGTTTTTCGCGCCGACGCCGATCACGGAAGAGACCGAAGCCGCGGGGCTCTCGCGGCTGACGGTCGTGGGGCCGCTGAAGCCCGAGCGAGGCAGGAGCGCGTCGTTCGACATCACGCGCGCGCGCGGCCCGTTGTCGGCCACACTGACGCTGTTTCATTCGAGTGTGGCCGATCCTGTCGAGGTCGAGCGCGCGGACCGCTTCGTTCTGACAAACCTTCGGGAGCCGACGACCAACACGGGAATCGAAGCTCTCGGGGTTTGGAAGTCCGAGGACTTTTCGTTTGTGGCCAATTACGCGTACGTGAGGTCGCGCGAAACAGTCGAGGAAGGACGCGTCGACGTGCCGTTGACGCCGCGGCACAGCGTGGGTCTCGACGCGGCGTGGGAGTGGGAGCGCGCCGGACGGCTCGGCGTCGAATGGTTCTACACCGGCGCGCAACGGCTGGAAGGGAACCCGTATCGCGATGAGAGCCGGCCGTACAGCGTCTTCGGCGTCCTCGCGACGCGTCGCATTGGACGTGTCCTGTTCTTCATCAACGGCGAAAACCTGACGGATGTGAAGCAAACCCGATGGGAGCCGCTCGTCCGGCCCGCGCGCGGCGTCGACGGCCGCTGGACCGGTGACGCCTGGACGCCGCTCGACGGCCGCAACATCAATGGCGGGGTCCGGATTGGATTCTGATACGAGTTCATCGCGCTGAGGTCATCGAGGCACCGGCACGGCGATCAAGAATCGCTCGCCGTCGCGGCTCACATTCTTGAGTTGGGCGGGATTCCCGATCGCTCCATATGGCCCGCCGCCACCCGGGTTCGGCGGCCGGAACAGAGGCGTGGGCGGCGCGAACTCTGGAGTGGCCGTAATATCCACCGACATGATCGATCCATCGGCGGCGAGATAGCCGAGGTTCCTGCCGTCCTGCCGCCAAGAGATCATGCCCTGTGCGCCCTGCCGAGACACTGGCCACACGCGCACCGACGCAGTGGCGCTCGACGAAGCATCGAATGTCCGGACGTACACCTCATATCTGCCGGACTGGTCTGAGAGGTAGGCGAGCATGTGCCCGTCGGGCGAAAACCGGCCGCCGATCGTACTGAATTCCGTTCGTACAACTTCGATTGGTTTCCGATCGCCGTCGAGCGGCAGGACACACAACACGTCCGCCGAATAGAAACTCAGGAATCGACCGTCTGCGGACCAGTCGGTGAGAACCAGACCGCCTGCCCCCGGCGCGTTCCGGTACACGAGCTCCTCGCTGGCGGGACGATTCCACACTTTGCGATACACATTGGTGTAGTCGCCGCGGGTCGAGACGTAGGCGACCTGGCGGCCGTCAGGCGACCAGATGGGCGCGGAGTCTGGCGCGGGATCGGACGTCAACGCCGCGCTCTTTCCCGTTGCGAGATCAACGGTCCAAATATCCTGATTGCCCGTTTCAGGGTCGTTGTGAACGACCGCCGCTCGAGTGCTGTCTGGCGACAATGCGGGCTGACCGTACGTGCCCGTTCCATGGACGCCGCTCAGAGACTTTCCCTGCCGGTCGAAGAGAGTGAGCTGCCGAGATGGGGGAGATGCAGGCACGGCAAACACGAACCGCTGACCATCCTGGCTCGCGTTGAGAAGACCCGCGACCCCAGGTCGTCCCAGCGCGAGGATTGTGGGCGGCGCATGGAACAGGAGCCGAGGTGTCCCCGACCTGAATGGCGGCGTCGTGCTCACGTCCGTGGCCATCACTTCGCGGTCCGATGCGAGAAAGAACAACTCTTTACCGTCCTGCCGCCATGCGATCGTGGTCAGCGCTCCCGAGTGGGATACCTGCCATTGTTGCTGAGGCGCCGCTGTACCGGGGGCAGTAGAGCGGTCGAGCGGCCGCACGTAGATCTC
>Ga0137395_10001305_pt1 | contig 11513 bp, 9 predicted proteins | sample czobulk216metaG_FD_108283 | JGI IMG/M metagenome (GOLD analysis project Ga0137395, IMG submission 108283) | Vadose zone soil microbial communities from Angelo Coast Range Reserve, California, USA - czobulk2.16 metaG | ecosystem: Environmental > Terrestrial > Soil > Vadose zone | place: USA...
TCGGGAACGCGGTTTCGTGAGCGTACACCTCGCCGCCTAGCGCGGCGTCGACAGGCGCGGCACTCACGAGCAATGCGGCCCAGGTGGCTGGCCTGGGCCGCATTTATTTTGGGTTTCTCTTGCCACGGATTTTCACGGACCCACGCGGATCAGAAGAAATCACAGGATGCCGAGCACCGGCCAGTGTCTCTGGCGGGATTTAAGCTTCTTGATTATTCGCTTTTTATTCCCCATACTAGCGAGATAGAAGATGGTGGCAAACGTCTTCTGGTCAGAGCAACTGTGGGACCGAAAAAAATCAGTTTGGCCTGCGTTTTCCGAAGACGTCGCAGAGCGTCCACATGTCGTTCGCGGCTAATATCGCGGTCACGCTACGGAGTTGATTTTCCCGACAGATAAGAAGGCCTTGGCTACTACGGATTACAGTCTCGCGCACAGTCTTCCGGCGAACGTTGAAGCCGAACGCTCCATTCTTGGCGCCATCCTGCTGGACAATTTTTCCTACAATCAGGCAGCCGAGCATCTCAAGCCGGAGGACTTCTCGCTCGACTCCCACCGCCGTATTTATTCGCGCATGATGGATCTGGCCGAGTCCGCCCGGCCGATCGACATGATCACGTTGGTCGAGGAGTTCGACCGGCGCAAGGAGCTCGAGGCCATTGGTGATGTTGGCTACATCTCAGGTCTGGTGGATGGGGTCCCCGACCGCCCCAGCATCGAGCACTACATCAAGATTGTTCGTGATAAAGCGCTGTTGCGGGGGCTGATTCATGCCGCCAATTCCGCCATCGCCCGCGCCTCCGACCAGAGCGATCCGGCGGAGGAAGTGCTCAACGACGCCGAAGCCGCCATCCTGCAGCTCTCCGAAAAGCGGATTGGCCGCGGCTTCATGGGCGTGCAAGAGATCGTTAAGGAGTCTTTCGGATCGGTTGACGCGCTGTTGCAGCGGGGTCAGCGCATCACCGGTCTGGCCACGCACTACCCCGATCTGGATGAGATGACCAGCGGCCTGCAGCGCTCCGATCTGATCATCATCGCCGCCCGCCCTTCCATGGGAAAGACGGCCTTTGCCATGAACATTGCCGAGAACGCCGCCATCGAAGACCAGAAAGTGGTCGGCATGTTCTCTCTCGAAATGTCCCGCGAGGCGCTGTTGCTGCGCCTGCTGTGTTCGAAGGCCCGGGTTGACTCGCACAAGATGCGCACCGGTTCGTTGTGGCGCGATGATATGGACAAAGTGGTTCACGCCATGGAGCAACTGGCGCACGCGCCTATTTTCATTGACGACACGCCGGGCATCAGCCTTAGCGAAATGCGCGCCAAGGCGCGGCGCCTGCAGCAGTCACAGGGCAGCCTCGATCTGATCATCGTGGACTACCTGCAACTGATGTCAGGAGGAGGCAGGCGGTATGAAAACCGCACCCAGGAAGTGTCTGCGATCTCGCGAGGCCTGAAAGCGCTGGCCAAAGAACTCAAAGTGCCGGTGGTTGCCTTGTCCCAGTTAAGCCGCGCTCCGGAAAGCCGGGGCGGCGACCACCGTCCGCAACTCGCCGACCTGCGTGAATCCGGATCAATCGAGCAAGACGCGGACGTAGTGGCGTTCATCTTCCGCGAGGAAGTTTACAAGCCCGATGAGCCCGAACTGGAAGGCAAAGCCGAACTGATCATCGCCAAGCAGCGCAATGGCCCAACCGGCAAGGTCAAACTGGCTTTCGTAAAGCGATCCACCCGGTTTGAATCCAGAGTTCCCGACGGCACCGAACCATCGGAGGGTTAGGGGATTTTTGCCCGCCGGCCAATTACAACTCGCGTTCCACATCCTGTGGAAACCTTGTGGAAGCGTGGGCCGTTCTCATTTATTCTCGAGAACTACGAACTGGTGAAGGATTTTTTACAAATGCGGGAGTCTCCTAACCCGCGTGGATGGTGCAACTTAGTCGAATACCGGGTGGGAACTGCTGGAAATCCGCCGCAGCTACAAACCTTGTACAACCTTTGGGATTTGCACATCCAGAAGGACACTGCCCTAATATCCTGTTGGCTTTTGGTGGGTAAACACCGGGGGGGTTTTGGTCCGAACTCCTTAACGGGGCGCCAAAAACGAAAACGTCCCAGACCCAGGTTTGAGTCTTGGGACGTTCCTCGAACAGCCCTCCCCCAGAACTGCTCAAGGCCAGCCTAGATTCCTTGCCAAGAAACGTAAATGGCCCTATAGTGCCAGCCGGTCCGGCACTACAGAGGCATGTAGATCTAGGGTAGCGGGTACGGGGTCAGGAGTCAGGAACTGGACGCAAAAAGCGTTATCTTGAGGCTTTGATAAGCTGAGGCCCCACATCTCCCAGCTTCTTTCATGTAGAGCCTCAGACAGAACCACTGACTCATTGTGACACTGCGCGAGCACCTGCGAAAAAAGACAGCTCATCGTCGGTTTGCCGACTTAATAGCTCTAGTTTTGGGCGGGGCAAACTGACCCACTTGCAACCCTCCGCGAAGTGAATTTCCAGCTATGCGCTGGCAGTGGTCTTGGACAGAGGCAATTCGCGAATCCTTCTTCCTGTTGCCGCAAAGATTGCATTGCAGACTGCAGGTGCAAACGGCGGCACACCCGGCTCGCCCACTCCAGCCGGCGGCGCGTCGCTATCTACAATGTAGACATTGGTTTTGTAGGGAGCTTCGTTCATGCGAGCCACGGGATAACTGTCGAAGTTCGACTGCTCAATGGCTCCATCCTTGGCTGTAATTTCCCCGCTCCGAACAATGCTGGTTCCGAATACCGCCGCACCCTCAAACTGAGCGCGCGTGGCTTCCGGATTCACCACCAGGCCCGCGTCTACGGCGGTGTGCACGGATGGAATTTTCACTTCGCCCTTATCGTCCACTTCTACTTCGGCGACGGTGGCGACGTAGGTCAAGAAACTCCGATGTACCGCGATGCCCATCCCGGCGCCCTTGCCCAACTTTCGCTTTCCCCAGCCCGCTTTTTCCGCCGCCAGTTCAACCACCCGCCGCACCCGGGTCGTGTCCAGTGGATAGAGGCTAGGAGACTCGCCATAATTCTCATATTCGGGCGCGGAAGCCTTGACGTCGACGATTCGCGCGGGTCCGATCAGATCGAGCAGATATTCGAGAGAATCCCGGCCCGACTCATGTGCAAGCTCATTAGCAAATGACTGGGCCGCGAAGGCGTGGTAGATATTTGCGACTGACCGGAACCATCCGATACGGACATGGTTTTCCGCCGGCCCGTTCTCGGCGCGATGATTGGGAATGTCGAAGGGCAAGTCCGTCCACCCCAGTCCCAATTCGCCCGCGCTGCCGTAGGTAGTGTTCAACGCGAACGTGGAACCGATCGGCGGAAACACCGAGCGCTGCAACCATGCGGTTGGCTTTCCCTTTTCATCCAACGCCGCCTTCATATACATGGCCGCCACGGCGTGGTAGTAACCGAACTTGATGTCATCTTCGCGACTCCACACCACCTTCACTGGTCGGCCCACTGCTTTCGACAGGATCGCCGCCTCGGCTGCGTAGTCCGGTTTCGACTTGCGCCCAAAGCCGCCTCCTAACAGGGGTACGTGGCATATGACGTTTTCCTTGGGGATGCCGAGTTCACTGGCGACGGTCTCCTGCACCGCCTGCGGGTTCTGGGTGGGAGCCCAGACCGTGACTTTGCCGTCCCGGTAGTCGGCGAGGGCAACGGGCGGTTCCATGGTGGCGTGCGCTAACAGGGGAACGTAGTACTCTGCTTCCACGATCTTTCCACCCTTGGCAAACGCGGCATCCACATCGCCGATGTTCCGCGCCACCTTCCCCGGTTTGCGGGCGGTCTGCTGCAACTCTTTCTTGTATTGGTCCGAGTTATAGCTGGAGTTTACGCCGTTGTCCCACGCCACATTCAGCTTCTTGCGTCCCTGAAATGCGGCCCAGGTGTTGTCGGCGATCACTGCGACCCCACCGAGCGGTTGGAAATGATGCGGCGGAGTGAAGGGCTTGATGGGGATGGTTTGCTTCACTCCCTTCACTTGCAGCGGCGCTTTTTCGTCATAGGATTTGACCTTGCCGCCCAGTACGGGAGGATGCTCGACCGAAGCGTAGACCATGCCGTCCAGGCGGGCGTCCATACCAAAGCCTGCTTTGCCGGTGCAGATATCCGCCAGGTCGTAGCTGGAAGCGCCTTTGCCAATGTATCGCCAGGCGCTCTTTGGCTTGAAGTGCAGTTCCTCCTTCTTGGGAACGGGCAGAGCCGCGGCTGCAGCTGCCAACTCTCCATAGCCGACTCTGCGATTGCTAGCCCGATGAACGATTACGTGCAGATCAGATTGGCACTCCGATACCGGCACTCCCCACTGCTGCGCCGCAGCTCGAGTCAACATCAGGCGCGCCGTGGCTCCAGCCTCGCGCATCACCTCGTAGAAACTCCGAACGGAATGCGATCCATCTGTGTCCTGATCTCCGTATCGCGGATCGCCGATCGCCTGTTCCAGTTTCACTCGCTTCCAATCCGCATCCAGTTCATCAGCCAGTATGAGTGGCACGGAAGTGCGGCTGCTGGTGCCCATCTCCGACCGGTGCGCCACAAGATAAACCGTGCCGTCCGTGTCGATTCCAACAAACGCGCTGGGGTGCAGGACGGCGTGGTCGGCGTGCGTTCCGGACGCGGTCTCCGCCGCCCACAAGAAGTCCGGAACCAGCCGCACACTCAGGATCAGGGCGCCAGTGGAAGCTACTCCCTGTAGAAAACCGCGCCGGCTGATGTTCAGAATGTTGTCGCTCATACGTTCTCTCCCGCGACCGCTTTGATCGCCGCCCGAATTCGCTGGTAGGTACCACACCGGCAAATGTTCCCGGACATGCTTCCCTCGATGTCCTCGTCACTGGGCTTGGGTTTTTCCTTTAACAAGGAGATGGCCTGCATGATCTGCCCCGACTGGCAATAGCCGCATTGCGGCACGTTGAACTCGATCCACTTCTGCTGCACCGGATGCAGGCCATCTTTGGAAATTGCTTCGATGGTGGTGATTTCTTTCCCCGCCACCTTGCCCACACCGGTTACGCAGGATCGAATCGCTTTTCCGTCCAGATGTACAGTGCAAGCTCCACACAGCGCCATGCCGCAACCAAACTTGGTTCCGGTCAATCCCAGAACATCTCGCAAGTACCACAGCAGTGGCAAATCGGGATCGCCATCGAAGGAGCGTTGCACTCCATTCACTTTTAATGGGATCATGTTTTGCGCCTCCATGTCGTGCTTCGGCAATATTGTTCCAGAGAGAGCGTTGCAAGTCCAATCGATTGTCGCTCCAACATCCTGTTCATCTTGCGCAGCAGGGCCTTAATGAAGGCGGATTTCTCCCTAAGCATTGCCATTCGTCGAATGGGCGCTCACTTCCGAGGGGAACACCTTGTCACCCGGAATTTTCAGGCCCGGTCGAGAAGGATGCACATTCTACATCGGCTCTCCTCACCGGGGCGGGCTGATGAAACAATTCCCATCAGTACCGAGCACCACTAAAACTGAAACTGTTGTACACGACCCAGAACCCAGGGAAGCGATTCAGCCGGTTGGTCGACGTGGCGTTAGGGCTGAATATCGCAGTTTCGCCAGGAATGCGCAGTGGCTTGTTTATGAGATGAGTTCTACAATCTCCTGCGATGAAAAGGCACTTCGGATTTGTTCTCCTGATCGCTTTCGCGGAACTTCTTTTTGCGGCGCCTCTGCCGAGATTCGACCCGCTACCCGCTCCGCTCTCCAACAATGCCGTGGCCAGTGTGAAGAGCCGCGGATCGCTGCTGCTATTCTCGCTGATGGGCTTGGGGCCAAAGAAGACCTGGGATGCAACCACCAACGCCGCTTATTCGCTCGATCCGGATACGGGAAAATGGGCCGAGGTGCATGCGGTCCCGGGAACAGTTGGGCGGCTCGCGGCGGCGGCGGCGGGAGCGCGTGAACACATTTTTCTTTTCGGCGGCTACGTCGTCGACGGGCAAGGCGGGGAAACCACCTTGCCGGACGTCAACGTGTACGAGCCGCTCACCGATCGCTGGTTCCGCGCAGAAGACATGCCTGTTGCGGTAGACGATTCCGTCGCCGGGGTCTACCACGACCGGTACGTCTATCTGATAGGCGGATGGTCGAAGACGGACACGGTACGCGACGTCCAGGTGTATGACGGCCAAAAAAACACCTGGTCGAAGGCCACACCCATTCCTGGAACCGCAGTGTTCGGTCATGCCGGCGCGGTGGTGGGCGACACGATTGTCTACGTCGACGGCGCCCACAAAAACCCCGCGGGAGAGCAGCCGAAGTACGTCGCTTCGGACGAATGCTGGATGGGCAAGATTGACCATCACGATGCCACGAAAATTCAGTGGAGCAAGTTGCCCAACCATCCCGGAACCGCGCGCTACCGCATCGCCGCTGGAGGCTCGGAGAAAGATCAGAGAATTTATTTTTCCGGCGGAACCGACAAACCCTATAACTACAACGGAGTGGGATACGACGGGCAGTCGTTGGAGCCTTCACCTGTGACTTTTGCTTTCAATGTGCGCAGCCACCAGTGGGAAACCCTCAGCTTGAACACGCCTGACCCGACCATGGATCATCGCGGGCTGCTGGTCATACAGGAAGGACTAGTGATTGTCGGAGGCATGCAAAAGGGACAGCAGGTGACATCCCGAGTGGCGGTTCTGCCGAAACAGTCGAAAGCGAAATAGACGTGGCGGGCTGTCTTGTGGATGGTGTAGCGCCGCCGTCCTGGCGGCTGGCCGGTGGGCGTCCCACCCACCGCCCGCCGGCAAGATGCCGGCGCTACGACCATAACGACCATAAGCTTCAGTTGACAGAGAGCGTGGAGGCGAGTAATTTTTGGTTGAGTTGTGTTGGTCCCATGAAGCGCTGGCAGTTCGTGGTCCTCATTTTCGAGCTAGCTCTGTTCGCCGCTATCCTGGTTTTGCCCCAGGTGGCGCTGCCTGACTTTACTTTCCACGGGGGGACCGCGCCGGTGGCGGCGCATTCGCGTATCTGTCACCCGGTGCCCGGGCCTGCGATTGCGGCGATCCCGCAGACGCTGTTTCTGGACCGAACTGCTCAAGGGCGAAGCGAGATTGCCACCGGTTTTTCTCCGCAGCCGCTTCAATCCCGTCTTTCCCGGCTGCGCGTTCTGATCTGCTAGCCGACCCTGTCTTCTAGTTCATCCCTTGCAAAAGCTTGCTCCGCGCTGGGCGTGCCTGGTCTTTACTTCGGGTGCGCGGAGCTTCGGGGGTGGCGGCTCCGGCGTGTTGCCGGGCCTTGTGGAAAGGGTCAGGGCCAGCCGTTCCGCCGCCTCCGAATACGTGGTCCAGCTGATCGTTCTCACCCTCGCCGTGAATCGCCAGTCCTGCACGAACGGACGCTCGCGCCCCATCGAAACTATCGTCCTCGTGCCAACACTAGCGTGATGTCATCGGGTTGCTCGTTGGCGCCGATCCAGTCGTCTACGGCAGCGGTTACGGCCTCGCAGATACGTTTCAAAGGCAGATTGCGATTTTCCCACACCAGGTCAATCAGCCGCTGCTCGCCGAATTCGCCAAAATCATTTTCAGGTTCGGTCACACCATCGCTGTAGGCGAGAAAGAGTTCGCCTTGGCGCAACGCGACGGAGCCCTCCTCATAACTTCGGTGGTCAAACAAACCGATTACAGTGCCTCCGCGCTCCAGCCTGCGCAGAGATCCGTCTTCAGCCAGAATGATCGGCGGCAGGTGGCCACCGTTGCTATAGGTAAGCTTACGTTCGTGACCATCGTAGACGCCCAGGAACAGAGTGGCGTATTTTTCCGCCGGCGTGCTCTGGTAAAGCTGGTGATTGAGCAGCGAAAGCAGCGTGCCCGAGGACACCTCGGCCCCCTCCAGCCCGGAAGCCAGCGCCAGGGTGGAACTTGTAGTCTCGCCCACCGCCACCGGCAGGCGCAGGCTGGGGATGCCCTCCAGACTGTAGGCGCGGACGGCCGAGTGAATGGTGGCCATTAAGAGGGCTGCGGAAATTCCTTTCCCGCTGACGTCACCCACCGCCAGGATGAGCTTGCCGGAGTCCGCGGTGAGAAAGTCGTAGTAGTCACCACTCACCGTGCGCGCGGGACGGCAGAAACCGTAAACTTCCAACGAAGCCAGCTGAGAAATATGCTGCGGAAAGAGCTGGGCCTGCACTTCCTGGGCAATAGTCAATTCGTTCTCCAGCCGCTGCTTTTCTTTTTGTTCCTCGATCAGGTTCTCGATCGATGCGGTCATGGAGTTGAACGAGTTGGCCAGGGTTGCGAGCTGGTCGTTCGAGCGCACTGAAATGCGATGGCTGAAGTCTCCACGATTGACGTGCGTAGTGGCGTCGTAGAGCTCGGCTACAGCCCCAGTCACGGTGCGGGTCAAGCGGTATCCGATAAGCAGCGCCACGCACTCAATGATGGCGAAGATGACTAAGGCGAAGAACAGTACGTACTCCACGCCGGTGGCAAAGTCGCCCAGCGCGGCAAAGAGGCGGGCATAAAGTATTGACGGACGAGTCTGGACCTGGAGCAGTGCGCCTGTTTTCGTCAGCTCCCCGGTGGCCCAGTCCACGAAGGGAAGCGGGGTTCCGAAGGTGATCACACGATCGAAACCGTTGCTGGCCGAGGGCAGGGAGCCTGCAGTGAAACTCGGATGAAGGTCCTGCTGGCCATTATCTGCCGAAGTGACCGATGATGGTGAGTAGGCCTTGAAAGTGAAGCCTTGTGTATAAAGCGTGATCTCACCCAAATCGGCCGCAACTTGTTCCAACAGGTTCCGGTCCAGCAGTTCGCTCGAGACCACAGTCAGGTTCTGAGACTCAGAACCCATCTCGGTTACCGCCCGCAAATAAAGCTTATCGTGGTCACGTACGATCGCCCCCAACTTGAGATTCAAGGAAGAGGGAAACGCAAACGGAGTTTCTCCCGGCCTGGCGCCGTTGCAGAGCGCGAGCGGTTTCCCGCCTTTCCAGGCACAAATCTGGCGAGTCGCCCATGCCGGGTCGCGCCGCTTTAATCCTTCCAGCGATTCCGCGGTTGCCGGTTGCCCTCGTTCCAGGCGAGCCGCCAGCTCATTGGCTATGGCCCCGTTTACCGATTGCAGGCTGCGAAGGCGCGAATCCAGTTCGGAAGTCACTATGAAGTTGGCAAACTGCCCGGCAAACAAATAGATAGTGATGGACGCCATTGCCATCACCAGAACCACGGGAATCACGCCGATAAATACATAGGTGACGATCAGCCGGTTGCGCAGACGCCAAAGCAGCTTAACCTTGAGCCAGCGGATGCCCAGAAGAGTTAGCAGAACAACGACGAGAAAACTGAGGATGCCTACCCACCCACTCAGAGCCTGGCCCCATGAAACCTTCCACAATCCGAACAGCCTTTGTAGCGCGAAAAGCAGCAGATCAAGGCCCAGAAAGTAACAGGCGGCACGGGCCAGCCGCGTGGTTGGCATTAGACCCGCTGCTTGCAGTCGAAAACGCAGTGTGCGGAGGGAGAGCTCCATGGCGAAGAAAGGATTATAGATCGGCGGGCGGGCTTCGGACCTCGGACCTCGGACCTCAGGCCTCGTATTATGTGGAGACGTACTTGCTAGGTCTCGTCTCTAGAGTGGAAGACATAGCCAGCTAGGTTTCTACGCTTGAAGTCCGAAGTCCGAGGTCCGCTCTCAGATCTCGGGATAAAAATCGAAGAATGCTTCCAGGCTGGTCTTCAATTGCTTCTCGATTTCTTCCTTGCTGCCTTCCAGCACATGCATGGTGACGTGGGCCTCGCGTCCGTTCTTCAGTTTGAGCGTGGCGTCTCCCACCTCGGAAACTTCTTCCGACGGCAGCAGGCGCATTCCGTAAACTAGAGTCAGATTTGCCATGAAGTGATTCTAAGCCCGGACCTTGGGCGTTGGGCGTCAGACCTCGGACTTCGGACCTCGACGGCTTGGGGGCATCGGCTGACGCGGCGGAGGGCACGATGCCCTCCGGACAGCGGGCGGGACGCCGCTGCTACGTTACCTCAGCTCTAATGCCCGACGGCTGACCTTTGCCGTCCCAGGTTTGGCGCCTGTGCCCGGCGCCCGAGGTCTGTCCTGCTAAAATCGCACTGTGCTCCGAACCCTTCTCGTCGTGCTGATCTGTCCTGGCCTGGGTTTGTTGGCGACTGCGCAGCAGCCGTCGCAGCCGCAGGTCAAAGTGAACATGCTGAATGTGTGTTCGCCTTCGCCGGAGGAGCAGCAGGAAATTGCCTCCGCCCTCGCGCGCGTCCCCAAGCAGCCGCTGTTTGCGGCTGACTTCGAGATTGATCGCGGCAGATCGAGCCTCGACGTAGGGCCGGGATTTTTGCAGCCTGGGTCTGGCTCGCAGATGTCTTCCGATCCGGGCGTGGCCAACTGGGTGCGTATCCGGCGCGAGTTTTCCGTGCAGGCGTTGTTTTCCACGGTGCAGTACTCGTTCAGCAGCGACCCCAAGAATATGGTCGAGACGTTGGTCTTCCGCGTGCGCGATCCGAAAGACCTGATGCAGGTTTCGATTGAAGACAGCGCCTCGGCTGTGACTTCGCCCACCATCATGCTCTCGACCAGCACGCCCGCCAGCCGGGTTAAGCTGGAACGCTTCGGCAAGTCGTCGGTTGTGCTGGCCCGGTGTTCCGCGTCGGAGGCAGGCCCGGCGCCTGATCAGAGCGCGTATGAGCCGGTGTTTCAAAGCGCGTCGGCGGTGCTGTCGAATTATCGCGGTCTGCTGGGTGCGAGAATCACAGTGCCGGAAGAGTTGGCGCGACTTGGCGGAGTGACGGAGGCCAAACCGAAGCCGTCTTCCGTCCAAACGCCTGCGAAGAAGCCGGCGGTCAAAAAGAAGTAGAAATATTGTGGCTGTTCGGCGGCGTCGTCACCCGGCGGTGGGCAGGATACCCTCCGGACAGCTGGCGAGACGCAGGCGCTACAGTTGCATCCAAATCGGGATTCGACAATCTAAAGTCTGCAGCAATCGTTTGACACAATCTTATGGAGAATACTCGCGACGTCCTTATAATCGGGTCTGGCTGTGCTGGTCACACTGCAGCGCTCTACACCGCCCGCGCCAACCTGAAGCCTTTGGTGCTCGAAGGTCATGAACCCGGAGGCCAGCTGTCGCTTACCACGCTGGTGGAGAATTTTCCCGGATTCCCCGAGGGCATTCAGGGTCCCGAACTGATTGAGAACATGCGCAAGCAGGCGGGGCGCTTTGGGGCGCAGTATCAGCTTGGCCACGTGGTCAGTGCAGATCTGAGTAAACGCCCCTTTGCCCTGAATCTGGGCAAGGAAACCATCCACGCGCGGACCCTGATTATCGCAAGCGGAGCCTCAGCACGCTGGTTGGGATTGGCCAATGAACAGGCGTTGATCGGGCACGGGGTTTCGTCGTGCGCTACCTGTGATGGCTTCTTTTTTTCCGGAAAGGAAATTACGGTGATTGGCGGAGGCGACTCCGCCATGGAAGAAGCGATCTTCCTCTCCCGATTTGCCA
>Ga0137395_10001306_pt1 | contig 11512 bp, 9 predicted proteins | sample czobulk216metaG_FD_108283 | JGI IMG/M metagenome (GOLD analysis project Ga0137395, IMG submission 108283) | Vadose zone soil microbial communities from Angelo Coast Range Reserve, California, USA - czobulk2.16 metaG | ecosystem: Environmental > Terrestrial > Soil > Vadose zone | place: USA...
ACGAGCGTGAGAAAACGCCCGCATTTTTGCACAATTTTAGTGCAACGTAAGCCCCTTTGGAATCAACACTTGCAAAAGTGTGTGAAAACAAAGGCCCTTCAACCCCTTTTAGAATGAACACTTGATGAAAAACAGGGGGGAAGGGGGGGAGGGTTAAACCAGCGATACGGAATCGTCCTCCGAGGATTCTGTGCACTCTATGTTGGGATTCCATTCGCCTAACCGAGGAGAGCGGAAAACTCGCCGCTGGCCACCAGCGCTGCCACCGCTTCAACATCCGGCGCCAGCGGCCTATCCACGGACAACATGCGCGATTTCGCTCGCACTCTTTCGTGCGCTTTACGCGCCAGCCTTCCCGTCTGCAATGGCGCCAGCAGGTCGATCCCCTGGCAAGCGCATAGCAATTCAATCGCGATCGTGTGACTTAGATTGTCCAGCATGCGTTGCAATCGCCGCGCTCCGCTCATGCCCATCGACACGTAATCTTCCTGATTGCCGCTCGTGGAAATGGAATCGACCGAGTGTGGCATGGCCAGCGCCTTGTTTTCGCTCGTCAGCGCCGCCGCGGTCACCTGCGCGATCATAAATCCCGAATTCAGTCCCGGCTCCGGCGTCAGGAATGCCGGCAGCATGCTGGTCAGAGGATTGGTCATCTGTTCGATTCGCCGCTCGACAATTCCGCCGAGCGTCGCGATGGCTATGGCCACTTGATCCGCCGCCATGGCCAGCGGCTGCCCGTGAAAATTTCCGCCGCTGATAATGTCGCCGCTTTTTGCGTCGCGCACAAAGACGAGAGGATTGTCCGTTGCGCTGTTCAACTCCACCGACGCCATTTCCCTGGCCTGCGCCAGCGAATCGCGCACCGCGCCATGCACCTGCGGCGTGCATCGCAAACTGTACGCGTCCTGCACGCGCGGATCTTTTTCCGATGGGCGATGCGATTCGCGAATCTGGCTGCCCTCATTCAAGTGCGCCAGGTTCCGCGCCGTCGTTGCAGCTCCTGCGTACGCGCGCGCATGCATGATGCGGGCGTCGAATGCGCCGGGACTTCCGCGCAACGCATCCAGCGAAAGGGCAGCGGCTACATCCGCGGTGTCCACAAGGTTGTCAGCTTCACGCAGAGCCAGGCTCAGCAGCGCCAGCATGCCTTGCGTGCCGTTCAGCAGCGAGAGTCCTTCTTTCGCTTCAAGTGCCACCGCAGGAATTCGCGCGCGCTTCATGGCTTCGCCGCCGGGCAAGACTTCTCCGCCAAACGCCGCGCGGCCCTCGCCAATCACCACCTGCGCCAGGTGCGCCAACGGCGCAAGGTCGCCCGAAGCACCCACCGAGCCCTGCGAGGGAATCACCGGATGCACTTTGGCGTTCAGCATTTTGCAAAGTGTTTCCACGACGAGCGGCCGCACGCCGCTCAATCCCTTGGCGAGTGCGTTCGCGCGCAGCAACATCATTGCGCGCGTCTCCGGCTCACTCAGCGGCGCGCCGACGCCGCAACCGTGCGAACGCACCAGATTTACCTGCAGTTGCCGGACTTGTTCTGCGGAGATGCGCACGGAAGCGAGTTTCCCGAAGCCAGTATTGATTCCGTAGGCCGCTTCGCCCGATGCCACCAGTCGATCGACTACCGCGCGCGAAGCGTTCATCCTTTCGATTGCCGAGGCCGTCAGTTGGACTTGTTCGCCGCGCAGCGCCACATCATAGAGTTGCGGAAACGTGAGATCGTTTCCGCTCAGCGCGACGCTCATGCGTTGCTCCGGTCTGGTTGCGGCGCGACGATGGAGCTGAATACGCTGTGGTATTTCCTCGGCAGCAATTTCGGGCGGCCATTACTCCCACAAATCACGTGGGTCGTCTCTCCGTTTGCCAGCACTTTTCCGTCGGCGTCGCGAATGACCTCGTAGGAAAACTTGACGATGCGGTTCCGGGACTCCGCAATGCGTGTCCGGATGCGCAGCACTTCGTCGTACATCGCTGAATGATGATAGCGGCAGTGCGCGTCCGCCACTACGATGTGGCAATCGTCGTCAATCTCCATGCGCTTGTATTCGATTCCCAGCGCGCGAATCAGCTCAACGCGGCCGACCTCGAACCAGATCAAATAGTTCGCGTGATAAACCACGCCCATCTGGTCCGTTTCCGCGTAGCGCACGCGCACCATCGCATCGTGATATTCAATCATTCGCATGTGCGTTATTTTTCAGAGTCGCCCTGCCACACGGGCTTGCGTTTCTCCAGAAACGAAGCGAGGCCTTCCTGGAAATCGGGCGTGCAACGAATGCGCGCATTTTCCAGGATGGCGCGTTCCAAGTCGTGATCCACTCCCGCAGCCGCCGAGGATACCAGGAGGTGTTTGGATCGAGTGAGGCTGCTGGGGCTTGCTGCGATCAGCAGGTTTGCAAGTTCGTGCGCGCGTTCCATCAAGCGCTCCGCCGGAACAATTTCCGATACCAGGCCGAATGTTTTTGCCTCCTCCGCTTCGATGATGCGGCCTGTAAGCAAGAGATCGCGCGAGCGCTTTTCCCCGATTTGCCGCGTCAGAAAAACGGAGACAATCGCCGGAAGGAAGCCAATCTTTACTTCCGTATATCCGAACTTTGCTTCCGGCACGGCGAGCGTGAAATCGCAGAGTGTGGCGATACCGCATCCTCCGGCGTAAGCCGCGCCGTTTACCGCCGCGATCAGTGGTCGCGGGAAACTCCAGATGCGGCGGAACATTTTGGCAATCCGCCGCGAGTCTTCCTGATTTTCCGCGGGGGATTGCTTCGCGATCGCCGCGAGCATGTCCAAATCCATGCCTGCGCAAAACGCTTTGCCGCTGCCCGTCAAAATGGCCACGCGCGCGTGACTCTTCTCGATTTGGTCGAGCGCCGTTTGAAGCTCCGCCATCATTTGCGTGGAGATGGCGTTGCGTTTTTCCGGGCGGTTCAGCGTGATGGTCGCCAGATTTCCGGCAATTTCAAGAAGGAGTGTCGAATACATGGTTGGACTCCTTTTCAATTTACAAGTGGTACGTGTGCATACTTCGCGCGAATTTCATTCGTCATTTCGAGCGCCTTGGTTAGCCGCGCCGAATCAATTCCGGGATCTGCGCCCGCCTTTCGCAAGGCGGCAAGAACATCTTCCGTCGCGGTGTTCCCGACCAGATCGTCTCCTGCAAACGGGCAGCCGCCAAGCCCCGTCAGCGCGCTATCGAAACGCCGGCACCCTGCCTCGTAAGCCGCGAGAATCTTTTCTTCGGCATTTTCGGGCTGGCCATGCAAGTGCACGCCCAATTCGATCCCGGCGACGTGATCCTTCACGCTGCGGTACAAATCGCCGACGAGTTGCCGCGAAGCGGTGCCCACCGTATCCGCCAGCGAAACCGTGCGCACACGAACATCCTTCAGCCACTCCAATGTATCGGCCACAATTTCCGGTCCCCACGGTTCGTCGTAGGGATTGCCAAACGCCATCGAAATATAAATCACCAGCCCGCGGTTTGCCGCGGCAGTTTCTTTCTTCAATTGTTCTACGAGCGAGCGCGATTCATCCCGCGTCATGTTGGCATTCGCGCGCCGAAAATACGCCGAAATTGAGTAAGGATATCCAATCGTCGTCACGCCCGGCGTCGCCAGCGCGCGTTCGAGTCCTTTTTCGTTCACGACGATTCCAATTATTTCCGGCAGTTTCACACCGGCAGGAAGAGAGGCATTTAGCTTTGCCATCACTTCTTCACTGTCCGCCATTTGCTTCACATATTTCGGCGAAACAAAACTCACTGCGTCAATGTGCTGGAATCCCGCGAGCACAAGTTCTTTCAAATATTCCGCTTTGTACTCTGTGGGAATTTGTTCCGGCAATCCCTGCCACGCGTCTCGCGGACACTCAATCAGTTTGATTTGTTCGGTCATTTTGTCGACGACGCCATGAGATGTGATCGATGAGAAAAAGAACCAGGGCCGCAAAAGGGGTAAGGACAATCGCTAAACCCGCGCCGATCAAATATGGTGGCGGAGAACCCTCGTATCCCCAAGCGCGATTATCTTTGTCGAACTCCGCCCCGAAGTACGCAAAGACGATCCACGCCGGAATAGGCGCCGCTAGGATTATCAGGCTTCGTTTCCGCATGGTCATCAGGTCTGCAGGACTCCGGTCTTGAATTCGCGAATTTCGGGATTGAGCGCGGCCGCTTCGAGAGCCCAGATTAACGCGTCGCGAGTGTGCACGGGATCGATGATGATGTCGACCCAGAGGCGTGCGGCGGCGTAACGCGGATCGGTTTGATGTTCGTAAGTGGCACGGACGGATTCGACCAATTCCTTTTTTTGTTTTTCGTCGACTTTTTTCCCTTCGCGCTCAAGTTGCTTCAATTTTATTTCGGCGAGCGTGCTTCCCGCGGCGTCGCCGCTCATGACTGCGAATCTTGCAGTGGGCCAGGCGAACATAAATCGCGGGTCGTAGGCCTTGCCGCACATGGCATAATTTCCGGCGCCGAAGCTGCCACCGCAAATCACCGTGATTTTTGGAACGACGCTGTTTGCCACGGCGTTTACCATTTTTGCGCCGGCGCGAATGATGCCGCTCCACTCCGCGTCTTTTCCGACCATGAAACCGTTTACGTCATGCAGAAAAACCAGCGGAATCCTGTTCTGGTTGCAATCGAGAATGAAGCGCGCGGCTTTTTCCGCGGACTCGGTATAGATTACGCCGCCAAATTCGATGCGTTTCTGGTCCGAGCCGCGCGCCAGCGTCTGCACGTGTTTTTTCTGATTGGCCACGATGCCGACGGCCCAGCCGCCGATGCGCGCGTAACCACAAAGCAAGGTTTCTCCATACTCTGCGCGATATTCTTCGAATTCACTGGCGTCCACAACGCGGGCGATGATCTCCCGCATGTCGTATTGTTTTCCGGGATCGCTCGAAAACAGTCCGTAGATATCCCCGGCGGAAAAGAGCGGGTCGCGCGATTTCACATGGCTGAATGGCGAAGCGTTGGGCGCGCCCATCTTGTCTACCAGCGCGCGAATCCGCGCGATGCACGCATCGTCGTCCGGCTCGCGGAAATCCACCGTGCCGCTAATTTGGGCGTGCATTTTGGCGCCGCCGAGGTCTTCCGCGGAAGTTTTCTGTCCAATGGCTGCCTGCACCAAAGCGGGCCCTGCCAAAAACAATCCTGAGCCTTCGGTCATCAAGATGTGATCGCACATCACCGGAAGGTACGCGCCGCCCGCAACGCACATCCCCATGATCGCGGTGATTTGCGGAATGCCCATTGCGGACATAACGGCGTTGTTTCGAAAAACTCGTCCGAAATCGTCGGTGTCTGGAAAAACATCTTCCTGGAGCGGCAGAAAAACTCCTGCGGAATCGACCAAATAAATCGTGGGAATCCTGTTTTCGATGGCGATATTTTGCGCGCGAATCACTTTCTTGGCGGTCATGGGGAAAAACGCGCCGGCCTTCACGGTCGCGTCATTGGCGATCAGCATGAAGGTGCGGCCACAAACCTTTGCGAGTCCGGTGACAGTTCCTGCCGAAGGCGCGCCGCCCCACTCTTCATACATTTCGTAAGCAGCGTAAATTCCGAGTTCAAAAAACTGCGAACCCGTATCGATCAACTTGGCGATGCGTTCGCGAGCAGTCAGGCGGCCTTTTTTGTGCTGCGATTCAATAGCCTTTGCGCCGCCGCCCTGGCGGATTTGTTCTTCTTCGTTCTTGATTGTCGTCAGCAAATCGACGATGCGGCGAGTGTTCTTTTCAAATTCCGGTGATTTGAGATTGGCGGCGGTTTTCAGGACCGAAGCAGACACGCGTGGACCTCGCGAAGCAACAAGCTTTTAAAATGATTCGAATTACAAAGCGCAAAGAACCAGTGACACAGTATACGGGGTTTGCTGGCTCTTGTGCGAACCGCGTCGCGTTTCTCGCGTTCGTTGAAAAATGCAAAGTATTTTGCACTGATTCTGAAGCAGGGTAAGCTAACAGCGGGGATTTTGAGGACACCCGCGAGTGCGGTCCGCTGGCTGAACGGCAAATTGTGCCAATTCGAAAGGACACCGTGATGAGGCATCACTACAAGATTGTTTTCACGTTTGGCGGGACCGTGTTTTTACTGCTTGCAGGTTTAGTTAGCGCGCAGACACCTTCGCCTCCCGCGAAAGCCCCCGCAAAATTGGTGGCGCAAACAGGCGCCAAGCCAGCTGTGGCCAAGCCCGCGCCACTCGAAGTCCCGCAACTGAAATTCGAAAAGTACAAACTGGAGAACGGGCTGGAGGTAATTCTTTCCGAAGATCACCGGCTGCCGATGGTGGCGGTGAATTTGTGGTACCACGTAGGTCCGGCGAACGAACTTCCGGGGCGTACCGGTTTCGCGCATCTGTTCGAGCACATGATGTTCGAAGGATCGCGGCACGTTCCCGGCAGCTCGCACTTTCATTATCTGGAAGCTGCGGGCGCTTCGGATATCAACGGCACCACGGATTTTGACCGCACAAATTATTTCGAGACGCTGCCTTCGAATCAACTGGAACTGGCGCTGTGGCTGGAGTCCGACCGCATGGGTTATTTGCCGGACAAACTGGACCAGGCAAATCTTTCGAATCAACAGGACGTGGTACGCAACGAGCGGCGGCAGAGCGTGGAAAACGCTCCGTACGGCGTAGTGGAAGAAGGGCTGTTCCATCAACTTTTTCCGAAAGAGCATCCTTACTATGGGGAGGTGATTGGTTCGCACCAGGACATTCAGTCAGCGAAGCTGGAAGACGTCCGGAATTTTTTCAAACTGTACTACGCGCCGAACAATGCGAGCCTGGCGATTGTCGGAGACTTTAATCCGGAGAAGGCGCGCGAGCTGGTGCAGAAATATTTTGGGCCGCTGAAGCGCGGCGAGGACGTTCCCAAGATCAAAGCGCACACGCCGCCGATTGCTTCCGAGCGCCGAGCGGTAATTCAGGACAACGTGCAGCTCCCGCGCGTGTACATGGCGTGGCTGACATCGCCGATTTTCAAGCCGGGCGACGCCGAGGCGGATCTTGCAGCAACGATTCTCGGCGGCGGGAAGTCCAGCCGGTTATACAAAAAGCTGGTGTACGAAAAGCAGATTGCGCAAGACGTGGCGGTGAATCAGCAGTCGCTGATTCTTGGTTCCGTGTTTGAGGTACAGGTGACGGCGAAGGCCGGCGTGAAACTGGAGGACCTCGAGAAAGCGATCAACACCGAGTTGGACGCGTTCCGCAAGGACGGACCGACGGCCGAAGAACTCATGCGGGCGCGCAACGTGATCGAATCGAGAATCATTGCGGGCCTCGAGACGCTGGGCGGATTCGGCGGCGTCGCGGACCGGTTGAACAGTTACAACCATTATCTGGGCACGCCGGATTTTCTGGCGGCGGACATTGCGCGCTACGAGAATGCCGCGCCCGAATCGATCCAGGCGTTCGCGCAAGGACAGCTCAATGGGAATCAGCGCGCGGTGGTTTATGGAGTGCCGGGGAAGCAGGATTTGGGCGCCGAAGTGGCGACTCCAAAAGCGCCGGAAAAGGATCCATCGAAAAACAATGGCGAGCCGGTGAACGCTGATGCGGAGTGGCGGAAAGAGCCGCCGAAGCCCGGTCCCGCCAGCGCGCTGCACTTGCCGGTGCCGGAACAATTCAAGCTGTCCAATGGATTGACCGTCCTCTACAGCGAACGGCCGGGATTGCCGCTGGTGGCGGCGGACCTGGTTTTGCACGCGGGGAGCGGAGTGAATCCGGTGGACCGTCCGGGGTTGGCGAGCATGACGGCGCGGATGCTGCAGCAGGGAACGACGACGCGTTCGGCGCTGCAAATTGCGGATCGCGCCGCGGACCTGGGTGCGACATTAAATTCTGGGTCGGGGACGGACACGACGGGAATCTCCACACGTTCGCTTACGCGAAATTTTCCAGACGCGTTGGAATTGCTGGCGGACGTGGCATTGCATCCGAGCTTTCCGAAGGAAGAATTGGAACGAGTGCGCTCGGAGCGGCTGACCAGCATTGTTCAGGAAAAAGACGAGCCGTTTTCCCTCGCGAGCCGCGTGCTGGCCTCGGCGCTCTATGGGCCGCGGCACACGTACGGGTATCCGGACAGCGGGACGACGGAGTCCATCAAAGCGATTTCGCGCGACGATCTGGAAAAGTTCTGGAAGCAGAATTATTTTCCGGACGACGCGGCGCTGGTGGTGACCGGAAACATCCAGCTGGCAGCGCTGAAACCGCTGTTGGAAAAACAGTTTGGCGCGTGGAAGGCAGGGAGGCCCGCGCAGCCGCCGCTGAGCACCCCGGAGACAACGGACTCGAAGCTGATTTTGGTGGACCGTCCGGGAGCGCCGCAAACGACGTTGGTGTGCTTCTCGATGGGCTTGGCGCGGTCGACGCCGGATTATGTGGCCGTGGAAGTGATGAACACGGACCTGGGCGGACTCTTCTCGAGTCGCATCAACATGAACCTGCGCGAGGCACATGGGTACACGTACGGCGCCGGATCGTTCTTCCGCTATCACCGATCACCGGGACCGTTCATCGTGTTTTCCGATGTGCGGACGGACGTGACCGCTCCCGCGACAACGGAAGTGATCAACGAGCTGAAGCGGATGCGCGACACGCTGATGCCGCCGGCGGAGCTGATCCTCTCGAAGGATTCCATCGCGCGGTCGCTGCCGGGTCGGTTTGAGCGCGGGACGGAAGCGGCGGCGACGTTCGCGGAACTTTTCACGTACGATTTGCCGCTGGATTATTTTTCGACGCTGCCGGAGCGCATCAATGCCGTGACGACTGAGCAGGCGCAGGCCGTGGCGAAGAAATACATTCAGCCGGAAAAGATGATCGTGCTTGCGGTGGGAGACCGCGCAAAGATCGAAGAGGACATGAAGAAACTGAATCTGGGCAAAGTCGAGATTCGAGATACGGACGGGAAGGTTGTTCATTGATCTCGATGGTGAAGGCGAAAGCCCAGGATAAGGATGAGGAATGGGGATACCATTTGAAAGCTTACCTGAACGAAAAAACGAAATCCCTTGTCAGGGCGCTCGCTTGCAGGTCGCACTCAAGGAACGCGGTGGTACACCGGAAGTCGAGATATTGGGGAATCGGGCAGGCCTCAAAGCTCTTGCAGCAATCTGCTCTGGCCTAGCGGAATTGACGGCAGAGCAACTTCTTACGCCGGGAAATCACTACCATTTGGATGAGTGCTTTTGGGGAACCGAGAAGGGATCGGTTCCCTTGATCGTCTACTGCCACGAAGATGGTTGGCAGGGGTGGCCGGAATCTACGAAGTGACCCATTAACCGAGTGTTTGGAGCGTTGACTCGGACTGGGGCGGTCGCTATGATTTGGTTTGGGTAGTGCGCGCGAATGCGCGGCATTGCTCAATTCAGCAACGGAGGCGCCTGTGCGAACCACTAGCAAAGTTTTCGCGGGCGGGTGTATCTCCGCGGTTGGCAGAACCTGACCGCAAGCATCCCTCCCGCAATTCCAATCCACTGAACGAGAGCTGTTTTGATTTGGCGCTAGCGGCGGCCGTGTGTCGGCCAAGAGTATTTAACGCTTCGCGGCGAATGCTGCGGGAGGATTTTTCCGTGACTATTAATGGATCGCTTGCGGGTTGGGGATGGAATTCGTACTTTGAAGCGTTTTGGCAGGGCCGCGAGTGGAAAAACGCAGTACGCGCGCGTTTGATTTCGCAGCAACGGAAATTCTGGCGCATCGCGGGAGACTTCTGCGAATGCTGGGCGGAAACGAGCGGCAAGCTGCGTCTTGCCGCGGACCAGGGTGCGGACTGGCCCGCAGTGGGCGATTGGGTAGTAGCGGAACTGCATGGCGAAGGCACGACAGCGGTGATCCAGGCGGTTTTGCCAAGACGGAGCAAATTTGTCCGCAAGTCTCCCGGCAAGAAAATGGAAGAGCAGGTAATCGCGGCGAATGCGGACACGGCGCTGCTGGTGTCGGCATTGGACAGCGATTTCAGTCCGCGGCGCGTGGAGCGGTATTTGGCGCAATGTTGGGAGTCTGGGGCGAAGCCAGTCATCGTGTTGAACAAAGCGGACGCTTGCGAGGACGCCCGCGGGAAGGCTGCGGAGATGGAGCGCGTTGCGCTGGGCACAAGTGTGTGCGTTGTGAGCGCGAAAACTGGTGACGGTTTTAGCGAACTGGAAGAGTTTCTCAAGGCCGGGCAGACATTGGTGCTACTCGGCTCATCGGGAGTGGGGAAGTCAACGATTGCGAACCGGCTTCTGGGGCAAACAGTTCAGGAGGTACAGCCAGTTCTCGAGAACGATAGCCGGGGACGGCACACCACAACAGCGAGAGAACTATTCGTGTTGCCAGGAGGAGCGCTGTTGATGGACACACCCGGTTTGCGGGAGATGCAACTGTGGGACGCGGAAGATGGTGTTGCGCAAGTTTTTGCGGACATTGATGCGCTGGCGGGGGAGTGCCGATTCGGCGATTGCCGTCATGAACGGGAGCCGGGATGCGCGGTGCAGGCGGCGTTGGATGCGGGAACGCTCGATCCGGCGCGGCTTGAAAACCGGCGAAAGCTGATTCGGGAGCAGGAATTTCTGCGGCGGAAAGTCGATCCCGAAGCGAAGCATGATTGGAAGAACCGTGTGAAGAGTCTGCACCGGGAAGTGAAGCGAATGTATGAGAGCCGGAAGAAGGACGGAAGGGAGTAAACGCACAAGAACAGGACATGGCCCTGGTATCCTCGACAGACAGGAGGACAACAGGCGTTACGGTTTCTTTGGGGCTGGTGACAGGTTTCCGGGCGGCGGATTGGCAATCGTGAGCGCGAAAATTGCGAAATTCTGGGTTGGAAGCATTAGAGCATACTCACCGGCCGGGACATCTTCGCGTGGGCGCAAGAGCCAGCAACCATTTGCCGGTTGTACCACTTCTGTCGGAACCACATCCGACCGCTTGGCCTCGGCGATCTTGGCGCCCAAGACGGGTAGCCTGCCCGCGTCGAGCTCACGCGAATCTTTTTTTGAACGCAGCCTTACGAGCCCCGGGGCGCCTCCGGAGGAAGGGACTTTGCAAGTGGAGAAGACCGGCCTGCGAGTTTCGATCTGAAGCTCTGCGTGCTTTCCCTCATATTCGGCGATAACCGCTCCAGGGACAGCTCCGTAATTGAGCGATCCGATCAAGCCCCTTTAGTGCGAATCTGGGATGGGACGTCCTGGGAAAGAGCTTCCCAACCGGAATTCTCGACAAGGACACTGGCATCATCCTTCGGGTATTCCGCAGGGAAGTTTGAGGGAGTGGGAGAGGCCGTACCTGGCTTGCCTTGGGCCGGAGCGAGTTGTGCGGACGGAAGCAGAGAAAACAGAATCAGCGCCACCGCCGCGTACCGTCAAAAAGTAATTATCCAAGCCTCCGAGATTGCGGCATGGTAGCAAAGGAACTACTTATGTCAGGCTCAATTTAGTACTAAGCGACGCGTTTGTGGATGAAGTCTACTATATCTTGCGTCGAAGTTCCGGGAAGGAAAATTTCGGCGATGCCGGATTGCTTGAGGGCGG
>Ga0137395_10001308_pt1 | contig 11509 bp, 10 predicted proteins | sample czobulk216metaG_FD_108283 | JGI IMG/M metagenome (GOLD analysis project Ga0137395, IMG submission 108283) | Vadose zone soil microbial communities from Angelo Coast Range Reserve, California, USA - czobulk2.16 metaG | ecosystem: Environmental > Terrestrial > Soil > Vadose zone | place: USA...
GCAGACGAGCATCGCAGATGGGGCTCTGAGCATCGATCCGGCGGCCTACCGATTCGGCTATGTACTGGATAAGGCTCAACGCCTCCTGGTGGCTGGCGAACGTGATTGGAGTTAGAAGAAGCCGGCCCTGTACCTCCACGTACACATCACGCCCCGCCACCACTATTACCTCGGTGACATTTGGGTCGGCGAGCAGTGAGGCGAGTGGCCCCATTCGAGCGAGGTACTCGGGCTCAATCAGATCCGCAATGGGCAAGCTCATCTAGTCTCCAGGTCCTTTCATTGGGTGAGCGTGACCGATGGCGGCCAGGTTCTCAGGGTTGGATCAGCCAAGATCGACACGCCGCCATTGCCCTTGACGCTGGCAGTCCAGGCGATCACGCCGCCCGCGATGGTGGCCAGGTAACTGCTGTTGCCGATGATGGTCACATTCGCCGCCGGCACGTAGAAGATGCCGATAAGGCTCGTGATGCCTGATCCCGCCACGTTGTTGCTGCACGTGTTCGCCGGCGGTTGCTGCTCGGGTCCCGGCTCGTAGAGCAGGATCCTCTGGTACTGATAACCGCTGAATATGTAGATGTCGCCCCCTCCCTGGAGGTTCAAGCATGTTTGGATGTTGCCACCACCCGGAATGAACCAGAGCACCGCACCTGGAGTCACGGGCGCCGGGCAGGCGACGCCAGTGCCGGTGGTTGGGTCCACACAATGGCCCTCGTTTGCCAGATCGCCATGCGGCGGTCCGGCGAGCCGAGGATTGGCGTTCGGTAGACCCCCAGCCACAGGCGGCGATTGGAAGTCGGGAGCGGGCGCACCCGCATTGTCGCGGGGGGCACCGGGGTCCAGCGCCCAGCCGTTCAGGGTTCCGCCGTTGATCGTGGTCGTGTAGCTGCCGTTATTGGCGAACTGCGCCGCGTAACCGAAGGGACCCTGGCAAGAGCCGCTCGGCGCGAGGTAAACGTTGAAGTCCTGCGCTCCGGGATCGGGCGGGCTGCTGCTGACCGAAACCTTGAAGTTCTGGTTGCTGCCGACTTCGACGGTTTTACACATAGATGGCGCACTCTCGCGAAGGAAGCACGTCGTCGAAGCGGGACCTCCGCAGCTCGACACACCGTAGGGGGACCACCGCACCGCAGTCAGCTCGACAGCCCAGGTTTGCGCGCCGATCGGTGGGTTGCTCGCGTCAGACCCAGTCGCAGTGAGCGCAAACGTGGTGGCGCAGTTGACCCCGTTGGAGTCCCAGAACTGAGGCAGCGCGCGCACCGTCAGCCACGAACCGACCGGAATGTTTGCCGCCGGTGCCTGCCTGCTGACCGAGATGGATGTGTCCCCGGCTGCGGCGTTCCTCGACACGCTGAATGTCTGGCCGCCGACGCTGACGGCCGAATTCTGCGCGATGGCGCCGGGCAGGGCGGCCACAGGGATGCCGGTGATATTGGTCCCGGCGGCCAAGGCCGCGGTGGTCGTGGTGAGATTTGGTTGATTGGCCGCCGACAGCTCCGGCTCGTCCGGCGGTCGGAGCTCATTGCTCACGAAGCCGCCGTTCTGCGTGAACCCGGCGGACCATATGTACGCGCCGCCGGAGAGGAAATAGCAGCCGGCCCCGCCGCCAAGTCTCGGGTCAGAAGCATAAGTTCCCGGCTGTTCCACGCTGCCGCTGGTCGAGTTCCAGCTCTGCGACGAGGGGTTGAGAGACGGCTGCGGATAGCCGGGGTCGAGCATGGTCCAACCGTTGACCAGCGTGCCGGTCACGGTGAAGTTGGGCAGTGGCGACGGCGGCATGGCAGGACAGATGTCGATCGCATTGCCGTTAACGGTGCCTGACGCAACCCCGTTGTCGGTGATGCTGCCGTTCGACCATACGTCGCCTGTCACCATCGTGGTCGAAGTGCCAGTGAAGGTGAGGGAGTTACCCCCGCCACCACCACAACCCGCCGGGCTGAGGGTTTGAATGGCGGCGCCGTTCGTACCCGACTTCCTGGCCACAGCTGTGGCCGTCGCCCCAACCGTGATATTTGGCCCAGATCCCAGGACCTGCATCATCGCCACCGGCATCGCGCCTACGCCTGTCACCGCAAAACTCACGCCCGCAATCGACCGGTTCGTGACGTTGATGGTCATGAGTTGATTGGAGGAGTCGCCGCCGAAGGTGCAGCTCACCACCACGGTGCCCAAACCGGCGCACGTTGCCCCCCCATAGAGGAGCTCGTCAGCAGAGTACGTGTTGACCGCGCTCTGCTCCGCCTGAGCGTAGTCGGTGGTATTCATGTAGTTGTATGCCGCTGCCAGGGCCGCCGCGTCGACTGCAGCCTGGAGGTGCCTGCGATCGAGATATGCACGACCACTGTCGATCGCAAGGCCGGCCAGCCCGAACATCACCACGATCATCAGGGCGATGAGCACGATGGCCTGGCCGCGCTGGGATTCGCTCAAGGTGCGGTTCATCAGTACTCTGTGCGATAGACCGCCGCCGCGCTGATGATGATGTTGTTGGCGAAGAACTGTTGGATCAGCGGCGTGATCGGGACGAAGTTGTAGATGATCGTCACTTGCAGGGGTGCGTGGTTGAATGCGGGTTCGATTGCACTGCACGAGCCTGCGCTCGCCGACCATATCTGGCCGCCCGGAGCATCGTCGAGCGTCGGCGACAACGCCTCCACCGTCGACGGCGGATTCGGCTCGGTGATGAATATCCAACCCTGACCCGCCGGCGGTGTTGCGGCCGTGATCGGCCCGTTGGGACAGGGATTCGCCAGGCTGACGTCAACCGCGTGCCTGCGAACGGCCGTTTCAACGTCGCCATCGGTCGGCAGCAGCGGCGATGCCTTGATGGCCGCCCTGGCGCCTTCGTTGACCGCCTGGTTCAGGGTCACGTAGATGTAGATGACCCGCCCGAAGTCGACAACCGCGAACAGGAGGACGAGCAGCAGCGGCGCGACGATAGCGAACTCGACCAACGATTGGCTGCTCTGCGACCGGCGCCCCCTGGCAACTGTGGCCACGCTAGAAGCCTCCAATGACCATGTGGGTGTTCACCGCTACATGCACCGAGTTGCCCAGTACGCCGGACATGAACCCAGTAGCAAATCCGAACGACATCACGACGATGACGTTCACGTCCGCACCCTTATAGCTGTTGTCGGTGGGGGCGGCCCCGAGGTCGAGTCCGGGCGTGTCGGCGTAGCAGATGTAGAGGAGCGGCTGATTAGGAGCTCCCCCGGCATAGGCGTCATCGGTGTATGGCGGGTTGAACTGGCTGTTGCCATCGCTCGTGGCTGGGCATGTCGTCCCTGGGTTCTCAAGCAGTGACGCGGGCAAGCCGGAATTCGTCAGGACCCCATCGACCGCAGCCTTGATCGCGCCGTCGTAGAGGTAGGGATTGGCACCTGAGCTCGCGTCGAACCAGCTAGCGTGCCGGGCTCCCTCCCTGGTTGCCCCAGTTAGGCCCACGGCGAAATAGAACACACGCCCAAGGTCTGTCAGACCAAGCGCGAGCAGTAGCAGCACAACCGCAGCGAGTCCGAACTCCACCGACGATTGGCCGCGCTGGAGCTTTCGCATCACGGAACGACCCCGCTATGCACTAGCAAGATCAGGGCAGGTCCGAGCAGGATCACCCAGAGAGTCGGGAAGATGCAGCCGACCATGGGGATGAGCATCTTCAGCGAGGCACGCGCTCCCTGCTCCTGGGCCTGCAACAGCCGTTTGTCTCGAATCTCATCCGACTGGATGCGCAGCACCTTGACGACACCCGAACCGAGCTGCTCCGACTGGATCACTGCTTGCACGAAGTTGTTGAGCTCGTCGACGCCGCAGCGATGGGCCATATCGTTGAGCGCCTCGAGGCGTGCACGGCCGATCCTGATCTCCTGCAAGACCCGTCCGAGCTCTTCGGCCAGCGCGTGGTCGTACTTTTCGGCAACTCTTCCCATTGCGGCTTCGAAAGTCAAGCCCGCCTCGACGCAGACGACCAGTACGTCGATAGTGTCCGGCAGTACGAACTTGATTTCGTTCTTGCGGCCATTCACCTTTCGGCGCAGCCAGAGCGTCGGCACGTAATGCCCGAGCCCGGCGCCGACCGCGGCCCCGAGTGCGATCAGGGCCGGCGACGTGGTGAGCGCTCCGATTCCGATGCCGACGCAGCAGAGAATGCCCGTGGCGATATACCGGATTGCGACGAAGTCGCCCGCGGTGATGTCGTTGGGTCGGCCCGCCAGCTGAAGATCGAGATGAATTCGCTGCCGGGCCTTCTCTGGCATCGTCTGCTCGAGCAGGCGGCCGATGCGCTGCATCGCGGGTCGGATCACCCGCTCCCCAAGCGGCGCCGCCAGCTCCATTTCGGCTAGCGACACGGGCAGACCCGTCTCATAAACGCGGAGGCGTCCTTCCACCACATCGGCGTTGCTTGGCGGCGCCGGGTTGAGGCTCCAGATGGCGACAAAGGCGCCAAAGGCCGCGACCATGCCGAGAGCGATTGACAAGTAGAGAAGGGACATCGCCTAAACCCGGAAGTTGACGATGCGCCGGATGAAGAAGTTCCCGACCATGATCGAGAGGCCGGCGAGCAACAGCAGCCCGATGCCCAACCGATCCTGGAACATCGCCCGGAAGTATGTGGGCGTGATGACGTAGAGGATGATCGCGACGATCACCGGTAGGAGGGTGACGACCCAGCCCGAGGCTCGCGCCTGCGCGGTCATCGCCGAGATTTGACCCTTCACCTGGACACGCTGCCGGATCGTGTGCGAGATGCTCTCCAGGATCCGCGCGAGGTTTCCGCCCACGGATGCCTGTATGCCGATGGCCGTGACGATCAGGTCCAGGTCCTCGCTCCCAGTGCGCCTCACCATGGCTGCGAGGGCCCGTTCGGTTGCGCTGCCGATGTTCATCTCGCGGATCACGCGCGAGAGCTCGTCGGCGATCGGGGCTGCGGTGTTGCGGGCTACCGTGTCGAGTGCCTGCGGCAGTGAAAGACCGGCCTTCAGCGCGTTGGAGAGCAGGCTCAACGTGTCCGGCAGCTGCCTGTTCAGCAACTTCAAGCGCTGCCGCTGGCGATATCTCACATAGCGCATCGGCACCAGGTAGCCGACGACGCCGGCGACGACGAATTGGGGACCGAACCCGAATCGAAGGAGCGAGATCACCGCCCAGGCAATGAGGAACGCCACCTGGACCATTACGAACTCCGACGGCCGGAGCTTCAGGTTTGCGCGTACCAGATGCTCGCTGAGGGTCAGCCCACCGTTGAGGCGCCGGCGCTGGCTCGATCGGTCCGCCAGCGCCTCGAACGGCCGATTGACGCGCTCGCGCAGCGTCTGCGACCGACGATTGCTCGGGCCGGGAAGCAAGATCTCGGCGCCATCCGCGGACTGGGCCCGGCTTGGCATCGCCAGGGCAAGTGACGCCACTAGAACGCCTATCGCTGCCACCGCGGACAGCAGGATGATCCCCGGCACTTCAGGAACGACCGCCGGCCGGAGCGTCCGCCTCGAAGATTGACGGCGAAAGGAATTCGGCGCGCTCCGCGAAGTGCTCCATGTGTATCGAGAGGTTGCCCAGGGCGGTGTGGAAGCCGACCGCGTTGCCGTCATCGTCGACCCCTAGCTGGCGATACTGGAACAGCTCCTGCGTCTGCGTCTCGCCGTTGCCCATGCCGGTGACCTCGCAGACGCTCACGATCTTGCGCGCTCCCCCTCGCACCCTCTGGGCCTGAACGATCACGTCCACCGCCGAGGCAATCTGTTTCTGGATTGCGCGCGACGGAAGGTCGGTCCCAGCCATCAGGACCATGGCTTCGAGCCGGCTGATTGCATCCTGCGGGCTGTTGGCGTGCACCGTGCTCATCGATCCCTCGTGGCCGGTGTTCATCGCCTGCAGCATGTCCATGGCTTCGCCGCCTCGGCACTCACCGACAAGGATCCGGTCCGGTCGCATTCGCAACGAGTTGCGGACGAGGTCGCGAATTTCGATCGAGCCCTTTCCTTCCACGTTGGGCGGCCGGGCCTCGAGCCTGATGACGTGCTCCTGCCTGAGTTGGAGCTCGGCCGCGTCCTCGATGGTGACGATCCGCTCGTCCGCTGGGATGTACCCCGACAGGATGTTGAGCAATGTCGTCTTGCCTGACGAGGTGCCGCCCGAGACCAGGATGCTCAGCTTGCTTCGAACGGCCGCCTCGAGGTAGCGCATCATCTCGGTGCTCGCGGATCCCATATCCAGCAGGTCGGACGGTTGGAGCTTGTCACGCGAGAACTTCCTGATCGTCATGCACGGACCGTCGAGCGCAAGCGGTGGCAAGACGACGTTGACACGAGAGCCGTCGCGGAGGCGGGCATCGCACATTGGCGAGCTCTCGTCGACGCGACGGCCGACGCTGCTTACGACCCGATCGATCACCTGGCGCAGCTGGGCGTCAGTTTCGAACACGACGGGGCTGAGAACCACTCGGCCGCGTCGCTCGACAAATATCTGGTGCGCGTGGTTGATCATGACCTCGGAAATCGCGGGATCTTCAAGGAGCGGCTGGAGCGGTCCTAGCCCGAGCACCTCGTCGAGCAGGGCGTCGACCAGATGTCCGTAATCAAGCCGCGTCAGCACTATCGCGGCCGTCCGCATGTACTCCTCGGTAAGGTTCGTGATGAGGGTGCGCACCCCCTCGCGATCGTTGATGTCGATCTCGTCGGCGTGTCTCTCCACGAGCAGGTCATGGATCGCCGCCTTCGCGCTTGCGAGCGTCGGCTGCGCACGTACTCCCCTCTGGTCCCGGTCGTCACTCGTTTTCACGGAAGCTGAGACGGCAGCCGCGACATGCGGCGCGGGAGCGACCTCGCTGCGCAAGCCGGAGATCACGCTTAGCCCCAGGTCCCCCTCGGTAACCTGCGCCGCGGCGGGCCGCTTGAGCGCGTCGAGGCGATCTTTGAGCGCCATCAGCCTCGGACCGCGAACATGTTCGGGACTCGACCGTGCCTGCGAAGTGCGCAGTGGGCGGCGCTCCTCACCCTGGCGTTGCGGTCGACCAGGCAGGCCAGCAGCTGCGAGCCCGGCTGAAAGTCCTTGATCTTGCCGAGCGCTTTGGCAGCCGATAGCCGCACGCGCCAGTGCGTGCTTTCGAGGCACTCGACCAGCACTGGGATGGCGGCTGGCGCCCCGATCCAACCCAGCGCTCGGCCTCCTGCCGCGCGGAGCCGTGGAGATCCATCGCTCATCTGCCCAACGATGGGAGCAACGGCAGACTTCCGGCGGCGGAGGCCCGCCGCGGTCGCGACCGCAGGCTGCACACCCCGAGGCTGCTTCCTGCTGAGAACCGTCTCGAGATACAGATCAGGCGCCGCACGAGCGAGGGCGACGATCAGGGCAGGCCTTGGACCGACTCGCTGGATCGCGGCCAGCAGAGCGTCGGCACTCCGCACCCCGCCGATCATGCCCAGTGCCCGGGTGGCGGCATTGCGCACAAACGACTGGTTAGACCACAGCATGGACGCGATCAACGGCACAGCCTGCTCCATCTGAAATACGCCGGCGATGCGCGCACACCTGGCCCTGACCACCAGGTGATGCGACCCGAGCCCATCGAAGACGCGGTTGGCGAAGCTCGGGTGAACAACCGCCGCTTCGAGTCGGCTGTACAGCACGCCGCCACGATCGAGCGAGGCCGCCGCTTCGATGAGCATCCTCGCGGGATCTACATCACGATCAGCCACATCGACGTTGAGCCGGTCGGCCTTGCCGGCGACAACCGAATGAATATGGCGGCGAACCAGCGAGCGATGGATGGCGAGCCGGGCCGGCTCCAGGGGTCCCCGCGACATCGCGCCGCTCAGCAACCCTCGGTCACCGGTGCCGCGACCGAATTCAACTTAGGCGACCGGTTCTTGCCGTGTGTGTCCGTGATGATGCCGGCGAGTTCGTGCGCGCCCCGTGAGATCTCGCTGCGCGGGTCGGCCATGCTGAGGATCGTGCCGGTGAGGGCGGCCTGGTCAGGCTTCGGGCCGTCGAAAGCGATCTCGACGTCGACGGCCCGTTTGAGCATGCGCTCCACGGCGGGGCGAAGCACCGCGGGCTTCGGAGTCCGGTTGTTGAGCACCACTGTGAGCCTGTCGTCCGGCGTTCCGAGCTTGCGAAGTATCTCGAGAGCGTCGGCTGCGCTCTTGACGGCGGACAGCTCCGGCGCAGCTACGAGTACCACGTGCTGGGTAAGGTCGAACACCGCCAGGGTGGCGTCGTCGATCGCGATCCCGAGGTCGACGACGACATAACGGAACGTCTTGCGCAGCACGGTGATGGCGCGAACGATCAAGTCGGCGGTGACCTCGTCCGACTCCTCGGGCCGGAGCGCGCCGGGCAGGATCATGGGGCCGCCGGCGTGGTAGAGCACGGTGCTCAGGAGCGCCTCCTCGAATGTGTCGGAAGGCATCGGCGCTAACCGTGCCAGGCAGCTCGTCGGTACAAGGCCGGCCAGGAGGGCTGCGTGGCTGTAGGGAAAGTCCAGGTCGAGCAGCAGTACCTGGCCAGGATGGAGCTGAGACAGGGCGCCCACCAGATTCAGTGCAACGCAGGTTCCGCCCGAGCCGCCCTTTGGCGAGTACAGACCGATGACGGTGGCCTCTTCGAGAAGGAGACCCCAGGTCGCCTGGACGGCGGTGTCGGCGAATGTCCGATACCGCTGGTCCGCCACTCTGCGCATCTCGTCCAGAAAACCACTGTCGCGGCCGACGACTGCGTTGAGGCTCTGCCGATCGAGCGCGATCAGGCGGCAGTCGGTCTGCGCGATAACGTTGCCCTGCTGCGGGCGGTTGAGCACGCACGCCGCTTCACCAAAAAAGTCGCCAGGCCCAAGGACAGCCACCGTCACCGCGCCGGGCGGGCGCTCGATGATCACATTCACACAGCCGCTCTCGATGAAGAAGATGGTGTCGCCAGGCTCGCCCTGGTAGGCGACGATTCCGCGCGCGGCCACGGCCAGTTGCCTCATGCGCCGCGCGAGGTTTCGCAGCGTGAACTCGGGCAGCGAGAAGAAGAGCGGAGCCCGCTCCAGCACCGCCACACGACCGAGCATGTCGTGGTAAGAGGGCCAGCCGGTGTCAGCGGCGGGCGAGGCGCGCGGGAACTGTCTGTTAGCTAGCTCGGTCACCGGCGCTGATGGCCGGCCTTTGAGGTCCCTGCCACGGTACCGCTCGACGTGCAGTCCCATCTCAGCCCTTCGTGAAGTTCCAGCGTGCGTCCACAGCAGCCGGTCCGACGACGGGTGGAGCCTGGGTGGGCGGGCACGCGGGGTCTGGGTGTGACATCGAGTCGGTTGCGTAATCGTGGTAGTTCAGCAGCACGTACTTGAGGGTGACGTTGGACAGCAGCCACTCGAGATAGGCCGCATCGCACTGGGAGAGCACGACGGTCAAGCTTCCGGTCACTCCGACCGCCTGACCCTGCTTGGGTGCAACGCTCGGAGGCCCGACGCGTATCACTCGCACGTCGGTGTAGACGGTCCTGACCGTGAACCGCGACGGCCTCGAGAAAAAGAGATCGGTATTTGCCGTCGCGATGACGTTGATGTAGTCCCCGGGTGTGATGTATCCGCCGACGCCCTGCAATTCGCCAGTGGGAATCGTGATCGCGACGTAACCCTGTGGAATCGGCAGGTATGCGAGCTGGGTGGCTGGAATCTCATCTGGATTGGAGACAACGACATTTGTGGTGATGGTCTGTCCCTTGAAGATGCTCACGAGCGCCGTCGCGCCGTCCAGGTCGGACAGGTTGACGATGGCGTGTGGAGCAAGCTGCGCCTGCGGGATGTGCGCGACCGTCAGCATCGACGCCGTGATGGGCTCTCGAGCCTGGATGTCCTGCACGGCGACGACCGCCGTAACCTGCCCACCGGACAGCCCACGGTTGGCGAAGAGGATGCCGAACGCGAACATGGCGATAAACGCAAGCAGTGCCATCGCCACCCCAAGCAGAAACAGCGGAGTGCGAATTCGGGCCTGGCGGCCGGGAGGCGGGAGCGGCAGAGGCAGAGCCATGCCTAACGCTGGGCCTCGAGCTGGGAGCGGCTGACCCATTGACGCCCGTCCCAATACTCATCCAGGTTCGCAGTCTCTGCCGCAGGCCACGGCAGCGCGGGCGGCAATTTTCTCAACACCACCGTGCGTGCAACGAGATCGTGGAGAGCCTGCTTGCGGGGCGTGAAGGCGGCCATGATCCAGCCGGCCATCAGCAGGAACGTTGAGAGCAGCTTGAGCAAGTAACGGGCAGAGGCTCGACCAAGTCCGATCGGGTCGCCATAAACATCAGCGACGTACAACCCAAGCGCGTGCTTTCCCACGGTTCCCTGAAGAGGCGAGCTCTCGAGGACGGCGAAGTATGCCCAGGTCAGAGCCCAACCCACGGGCGCGACGTTGAGGAACGCGCGAAGGTCTCCCGGGTCCATCAGGATCACTGCGGCAGCGAGCGCCATCTGGATGACGAACAGGACGATGGAGTCGATGAGATACGCAGCGAAGCGAAGCCAGAAACCCGCATATGGCTGGACATCTGCATCGGGACTGACCACCGGGATCCCGTACGCCTGACCCATAGGCCTAGCACTGGCCCCAACCGGATGGCTTAACGCGAAAGGTCGCCACAGCAACGCCATGCCGATGCGCTACTGCCCAGGCTGATGCGACTGTGTTTGCCGGCGTGTCACGACCTCCCAACCCAGATTCCTCAGGTCCGTCCACCTTAGGGACGGCTCGGCTGGGCCGACAAGAGGGCATTTGTCCTTTGGCGCGTGACCAACGCGACGCGCGCGTCGGAATCGGACGTGAAAGTCCCAGATTTTCGACCGCCGAATTTCCGCCCAGCTTGATCGGGACGAACGTCCTACTGAGTGTTTGGCGAGATCGCGTGTACGTTGTCGCTCGCGGTTTCAACGTGGACACGTGCAAGGGAGGAGCTTTGACGATTCGACATGCGGCGCGGCTTTGTGCCTGGTCTGGCGCGGTGGTGCTGGTAGCTCTGGCGCCCACCACCGTCCTGGCGGACAACCCCGGGAACCCGGGCCACCACTACGGACAAATCAGCAATCCCGGCCATCACTATGGGCAGTTCAAGCACCCTAGCCCGCGGCCCTCTCCGACCCCCGCGCCAGCGTTGCATGCGCAACCTGCGTCCTACTCCGCAAACGAGACGATTGGCGAGGCCATCCCAATCGCCAATCCCGGATCGTCCCTGACCGATGGCTCACTTGCTGGCCGGGTATCCACCCCGGTCGCCTCCTCGCCACCGGTGCCGCTGCGAAACCTGTGGTTGACGGCGATATTGTTGGCTTTTGTGTTGGCCGCCAACGTAGCGGGAGGTGTCATTCTCGTGGGGAGGACTCTGCAATTCGTTCTGAGGCGCGTCCGCCAGTTGGGGATCAGGGTGCCGTCTCGGGGCAGTCTCCAGGTCGAGGCTGCCTGAGCTCCGCGACCCCGGCACCCATGTTTGGCGCGATGGCGCATTAATCAGCCGAGCTGCTGCTACAGCCGGAGTATCAGCC
>Ga0137395_10001309_pt1 | contig 11509 bp, 9 predicted proteins | sample czobulk216metaG_FD_108283 | JGI IMG/M metagenome (GOLD analysis project Ga0137395, IMG submission 108283) | Vadose zone soil microbial communities from Angelo Coast Range Reserve, California, USA - czobulk2.16 metaG | ecosystem: Environmental > Terrestrial > Soil > Vadose zone | place: USA...
ATATCTTCCAGGCCGCCCATGCGCAGCGCGGCCACGCCCGGCTTGTCGGCCAGGGCGGCGCTCACGCGCTGGGCGTGAGACTCCACGATCGCGTCCAAGGAACTGTTCGCAGGCAGACGCAGCGCGTCCACACCCGGCGGGGAATCGAGTTTGCCCGCCTCCTCCGCGTTGCTGGTGCAGACGAACGTGCCGTTGGCGAACTGGGTTTGCAGTTCCAAAATCCTGAAACCGTCGGCGGCGAGCGCCCGCGCAAGCCCGGCCGGTTTGAAATGGTATAAATAAGTGATCCAGGTTCCGTCGCGTCCCAGCATGGTCCGCAGCAAAGTGCGGTTGCCTTTGCTGGTTCGCCGGAAGGTCAAATTCTCCTCGTCGCCCAGCCACCCAAAGCCGCGCTCCTCAAGCCAGCGCTGGCTGGCGTCATACCAACTCAAGTCCAGGTGCCCGAACTCGCGCGCATTGACCGGCGCGTACTCGAATTGCGATTCGCACAGCGCCCCGACGCGCTCGACCACTTTTACCGCGACTACCCGCGTGTTCGCCAGCCTTCGGTTCAACACGAGCAGGACGCACGCCGACACCAGCACGAACGCGCCCGAGCTCAGATTGTTGGTCCAGGCGGCGACCGGTGCGCCGATGGCGCAGATGGCCGGATCCGAAGGCAGGTAGCGCAATGTCACGGTCCGGCCCGGGCCGTCCTTGAGATACTCGCCGCGGTTGACCTGCACGCGCCGTTGCGCGGGTTGTCCCGCCGCGGTCTGAAATTGCACGGTCAGGTAGTATCGATTCGCGCCCTTGCTCCGATACTGGATCTTGCCCTCGAGCACTTGCGCGGGGGTATCTTTGCCTTCCGCCGCCAGGCGTTTGCTGATCTGGTAAGATTTGACTCCCGACCAAATAAACCAGGAACCCGCAACCAACGCGAAGCCGATCAACAACGTTCTCTTCAGGTTCATACCCTATGCGTATATCGGCGTTGGGCGTGGCGGGCTTGAACCGCCTTGCACGAACGGGATGATCGGGAAGTCCGACGCGTTCACGCCTGAATGCCTCGCAAGATTGCGAGCGGATGTAAGGTCGAGATTCGGCCGGTTTTCCGCAGCGGAGAACAGTCATCCAATGTTCTGGTCGAACAACAGCTTCATGTTCCGGTGGTCAGGAGGCGCCGCTCACGGTCGGCGGCGTAAGCCAGGCAGGCCCGGATGTCTTCTTCAGTCAGTTCGGGATAGTCGCTCCGGATTTGTTCGTGCGACATCCCGGAGGCGAGCCAGCCGAGTACGTCGGCCACGGCGATCCGCATCCGGCGGACGCAGGGCCGTCCTCCACGCTTGCCGGGTTCGATGGTGATGATGTTCTGATAGTTCATACGCTGGGGATTACTTTAGCATGGCTGGCAAGGTTTTGCCTTTGGCGGCAACTGGTCCGTCGGGCGAGACCATTCTCGCGAGATGCTTCCAGGCGCATTGTCGTTGGCGGATTCGACCGCCGCGATTGTGGGTCGTGTCACAACGGTCGCAAGCCTTGTTTCCGCAGGAGGCGCGGGCTTGCGCTTTCTTAACGCGTAATCCAGCCGCCGCCCACGACCAGATCGTCCTGGTTGAACACGCACGCCTGGCCGGGGGTGATCGCCCGCTGCGGGACGCTCAGTTTCACGCGCGCGCCGCCGGCGGGCAACGGGGTGACCGTGGCCGGCGTGCCAGGATGGTTGTAACGAATCTTGGCGGTGACTTCGAGGGTCGGGGGCGGGGTGTCGAACGGAATCCAGTTGCAGCGCTCGACGGTGAACTCCTCCCGCTCCAACGCCGATTCATCGCCCACGATCACGCGGTTGTTCGCGGGGTCAAGCTCGATCACGTAAAGGGGTTTCGGCGAGGAAACGCCCAGGCCCTTGCGCTGGCCAATGGTGTAAAACTCGATGCCGTCGTGATGACCGAGCACGCGCCCGCGCAAATCAACGATCTCGCCCTGGTGCTTCTGCACCAGCCGGGCGGCTTGCAGGAATTTTCCGTAGTCTTTGTCGGGGACGAAGCAGATTTCCATGCTCTCTTCCTTGTCGGCGGTTTTGAGCCGGTTTTCGCGCGCGATCTCGCGGGTGTCGTGCTTGGTCAGGCCGCCCAGCGGAAAGAGGGAACGGGCCAGTTGCTCCTGCTGGAGGGAGAACAGAAAGTAGCTCTGGTCCTTGCGCGGATCGCGTCCGCGCTTGAGCAGATGGCGGCGGCCGTCGGCGCTCGGTTCGACGCGGGCAAAGTGACCGGTGGCGACATATTCGGCGCCCAACTGGCGGGCGCGATTGATCAGCGTGCCGAACTTCAATTTCTCGTTGCACATAATGCACGGGTTGGGGGTGCGCCCGGCTTTGTATTCCGCGGCGAAGTAGTGGATGACCTGCTGCTGAAAATCATCGGCCTCATCGATGAGGTAGTACGGAATGCCGAGCTTATGCGAAACGCTGCGCGCGTCCATAACCGCCTGCGGGCCGCAGCATTTGTCTTCGGCGCGGGAGATGCAGTCTTGCGGCCAGAGTTTGAGGGTGATGCCGACCACGTCGTAACCCTGCTCGACCAACAAGGCCGCGGCTGCGGAGGAATCGACCCCGCCGCTCAGGCCCACGACGACTCGGATTTTTGCGCGATCAATCACCGTGGCCGAAACTACGGGGCCGGGAACGGCAAGTAAAGCGCGCGGATGGCTGGCGACCATGGGAGGATCCTCATTACCGTCGGTGCGGCGGGGCTTAAAATCGGCTTTCACATCTTCTTCGGCAGGGCAGTGGGATTAGCGGCATGAGTCCATACCTCTTTGGCTCGCGCGCTTAATTGCTTGGGCCGGATGGACTTCTGCGGTCCCGGATCCCCGGATCCAGACTTGCCGAAGCCGGATTGGAAACAACCGGTTGAAACCGAACATGGGCTGGTTTATGCTCTGCGAATTAGGCCGTTGGGTGGTGGCGAAAAGCAGGAAAGCGGCTGAGGAACTTCGAACCATTGCCTCCGCGGCCCCCGGAGCCGGAGCCGGAGCCGGCCTTGAGTGGCCGAAGCGATGTTTGAACGAAACACGATCTTGCTTTACCAAAGAACTGAATCATGATTGCGGAAACCCGAGCCGACGGCCGCGAGCCGCCAGGTTTTCGATTGGAATGGGAACGTTGCTGGCGCCAACTGCCGGACAAGCCGCTTTTCTTGGCGTTACTCGCCTCGTGGCTGTTGTTTTTTCACTTTTGGGGCAATTGCACGCTAGGCTATGCCCACACCCCTTCACTCTACGGCTGGCTGGCATACATGTACCGCGGGTCCGTGGATGATGAACTTGGAATTTTGATTCCATTCTTCGTCTTGATCTTGTTCTGGTGGAAGCGGAAGGAGTTGCTGGCCGTAGCCAAACGGCGCTGGTGGCCGGCAGCAGGACTGGTGCTTTTGGCGCTGGCCCTGCAAATCTTTAGCTTCATGGTGCAACAGACCCAGATTTCGGCCGTGGCTTTTTTTGGTGGCCTCTACGCCCTGATGGGTCTGACGTGGGGGCCGCACTGGCTACGCGCGAGTTTCTTTCCGTTCTTTTTGTTCGTCTTTTGCGTGCCTATGTCGAACCTCACGGAACCCATCAGTCTCCCGCTGAGGCTCGTTGCGACGCACATCACTTCGGTCATCTGCCATGTTGGGCTTGGCATCAACGTTCTTCAGGAGGGGACTCGGATTCTTGATTCGCATGGCGCCTATCAATATGAAGTGGCTGCGGCATGCAGCGGGATTCGGAGCTTATTGGCGACCCTTGCCCTGGCGACAATTTACGCCTTTGTCATCCTCAAAACCCCCTGGCGCCGCTTGCTGGTGATCTTCTCGGCCTTTCCGTTGGCAGTCACCTCCAACGTCCTTCGGCTAACGTCCATCATTGTCAGCGCCGAAGCGTTCGGACAGTCCGCCGGGAATTATGTGCACAAAAACTACTGGCTGAGTCTGCTCCCGTATGCGGTGGCGATGGGCGGCATATGGCTCGTTGGCCGCTGGCTGCACGAGGGCAGAACCGGACGGCCTGCGATCGAGCAAACGGTCCTTGCCGGCGCGGAATTGAACTCATGAAACGGGAGTCGTGGACAATTCTGATCGTGGTCCTGGCGCTGCTTGTTGGGACGGCATTTGTGCTTTCGCATCTGAAGAATAATCAGCGACTAGGCACGCCCGGAGTGAAAGTCGTGGCCCGGAACGTTTACGATGCGGAAGGCCGGCTGGCGGGCACGAACGTGGTCGATCTGCCGGATCGAGTGCTGGATTACGAGTCAGTCGTTGAGCCGGTTCCTCAGATCGTCCTCGACACATTACCGCGGGACACTACTTACGGCCAGCGCCTTTATAAGACGACAGATCAGTTTCAGATCGCGCTGAACGTGGTGCTCATGGGTACTGACCGAACGAGCATCCACAAACCGCAGTACTGTTTGTCGGGAAGCGGCTGGCACATCGATCAGACCACACTAGCACTCGTGCCGGTCAGCCAGCCTCACCGCTATGAGTTGCCGATCACGCGTTTGACCATCAGTCGCGAGGTGACGGTGCCGGGAGGCGCCCCGGTCGTGCAGCGGGGAATTTATGTTTACTGGTTCGTTGCCGACAACGAAATTACCGCCGAACATGGACAGCGGATGTGGTGGCTGGCGCGCGACCAGATCCGCACGGGCGTCCTGCAGCGTTGGGCTTACGTCGCCGGCCTGGCGGTGTGCGCGCCCGGTGGAGAGGAAAAAACGTTCGCGCGCATGAAAGAATTTATCGCGGCCGCCGTGCCGCAGTTCGAACTGGCGGCGGGCCCGGCGACAACAGTGGCCCGCAGTCCTTGAGTCTGGCCCAGCGGCATTTGTCCCTATGAAACTAAAACCAATGGAAAGCCAGCCCAAAGAAGTGTTTGAAGCGATTTACGGGCTAGGTTGACCGGTCAGATATGTTGCGACGTGATCGACAACGATGGACGACAGTTTATCAGCTCAAAGATGCTGCTTTGTTCATGCTCGCGCTTTGGCTGGCGCATTTGCTGCGGACAAACCTGCCGTTGGACTTTCTGGAACGGCGGGGCATCGGTTCGTTCGGTCCCTACGCGTGGCTGTCGATGATCATCATTCCTGGCGCTCCGTTGATTTTGGAATTACAGGGCTTCTACAAGCGCGCGTTATTTTGCCCTCGGCGGACAACCGCGTGGCTGCTCGCCAAGAGTTGCTTCTTTGTCACCCTGGGCGTGATCGTGGTGATGTTCTTTTTGAATATCAAGGAGCTTTCGCGTCTGGTCATCATCTTTTTCGGCGGCATCAGCTTTCTTTTGGTCTATGCGAGCGAGGAGCTCTTGCAGCGTGGCTACCGCAGCCGGTTCGGCCAGTTGCAGATCAAGCGGCGCGTTATGTTGGTGGGCGCGAAGGACGACACGGAGCGGATGCAGGCTGACCTGAGCGAAAAAGCGGATGAAAGCTTGGAAATCGTCGCGGAATTGGATCTGAACCAGATCTCCATCGAGCAGATGGTAAAACTCATGCACGAGCGTTCGCCGAGCGGCGTCATCATCAACGCCAAGCACACTTTCTTCGGCCAGATCGAAAAAGCCATCCAGGCCTGCGAATTGGAAGGCGTCGAAGCCTGGCTGGTCGCGGATTTCTTTCGCACCCAGATTGCCCGCACCAGCTTCGACGATTTCTACGGAAGACCCGTGCTGGTTTTCCGCTCCACGCCGGAGACGTCCTGGCAGGGGTTGGTCAAGCTGGTCCTCGATGTGGTTTTGGCTTTTATCGCCATCGTCCTGTTTTCGTTGCCCTTCTTGCTCATCGCCGTGCTGATCAAGTTCACCTCGCCGGGGCCGATCTGGTTCCGCCAGGAACGCTGCGGTTTGAATGGCCACCCGTTTACCATGCTGAAGTTCCGTTCGATGGTCACTGACGCGGAGCAGCGCAAACATGAATTTGCCGCCTTGAATGAAATGGGCGGACCGGTCTTCAAGTTAAGCAACGACCCCCGCGTGACGTCCGTGGGACGAATCCTCCGCCGCTTCAGCCTGGATGAACTCCCGCAATTGTTCAACGTGCTCCGCGGCGAAATGAGTCTGGTGGGTCCCCGGCCGTTGCCGGTGGATGAGGTGGAACACTTCGATGATCCGGCGCATCGGCGGCGGCTCAGCGTCCGGCCTGGGTTGACCTGCCTGTGGCAGATCAGTGGTCGCAACGATGTCCGAGACTTCAAGGAATGGGTGCGGCTGGACTTGGAGTACATCGATAACTGGTCGCTGTGGCTCGATTTGAAAATCCTTTGCCGGACACTCCCTACTGTCCTGGTTGGGACCGGAGCCAGATAATCCGGTAGGCGCGAACGGAATCCATCCGGGCGGCATGGTCGGGAGCCTTCAGGCACGACTCCCCAGCTCGCGATCCCATTGCCCCACGCCGAGGGATCGGGATTTGCCAAGCGGGCAAGCGCCCGGTATAAAGGGCCATGCCGACCGCCAAAAAACGGACTCCGAACCGCGCGCAACCCACTTCCGTCGTCACGGGCGGCGCTGGATTTCTCGGCTCTCACCTCGTGGACCTTCTGCTCGCGCGGGCGCACCGGGTCGTGGCCATCGACAATTTCGTCACCGGCGCGGTCCAAAACATCGATCACCTCGCTGGCAATCCGCACTTCAAGTTCATACAACTGGACGTCACGGAATTCATTTTCCTGCACGAAACAGTCGATTACGTATGGCACTTCGCTTCGCCCGCCAGCCCGATCGATTACTTGGAGTTGCCCATTCAGACCTTGAAGGTCGGCTCTTTAGGAACGCACAAGGCGCTCGGCCTCGCCAAACAAAAGGGGGCCCGCTTCCTGCTGGCTTCCACGTCGGAGATTTATGGCGATCCGTTGGTTCATCCGCAAACGGAGGATTACTGGGGCAACGTCAACCCCATCGGCCCGCGTGGCTGCTACGACGAATCGAAACGCTTCGCCGAAGCCATGACGATGGCTTATCACCGCGAACACGGCATCGACACCCGCATCGTCCGCATCTTCAACACCTACGGCCCGCGGATGCGCTTGAATGACGGCCGCGTGGTGCCGGCGTTTATCAGCCAAGCCCTGCGGAACAAGCCGCTCAGCGTTTTTGGCGATGGGTCGCAGACCCGCAGCTTCTGTTACTGCTCGGATCTGATCGAAGGCATTTACCGGCTCATGCTCAGCCACCACGCCGAACCAGTCAATCTCGGCAACCCGCACGAGTTGTCGGTGCTGGAATTTGCGCGCGAGATCATTCGCGTCACCGGATCCCGCAGCCGGATCGCTTTCCAGCCGCTGCCGCAGGATGATCCCAAGCAGCGGCGGCCGGACATCACGCGCGCCAACAATTGGTTGCGATGGTCGCCGCAGGTGCCGCTGGTGGACGGGCTGAAGCAGACGGTCGCTTTCTTTCGCGCCAAAGTTTAGTGGGCGAGCCCGGCCACAACGCGGCCCGTTTTCCGAAGCCGGAGGTGATTTTTCTATTTGACCGTCCCTGCAATTCCTAGTACCCACCACACGCTTCCGCGACGCGCTCGGTTCCACACTGGTTTTTGAATGGAGCCAGCGCGCGGTCGGTGAGTTGTCGGACAACGAATGTTAAACGCAAAGTCCTTTCTGGCGGTTGACTTTGGGGCGGCGAACCTCAAACTGGTCGAGTTCGAATTGAACGAGGCTGGCGGCCTGCTTCTGCGGCAGTACGGCTTCAAGTCGCTGGGGCAGGAAGGCACGCAGGAAGCGACCCGAGAATCGGCCGTGGGCAAGGGGCTGCACGGGCTGCTGGCGGAGATTTCCCACCGATCCAAAAACATCAACATCTGCGCGCCGGGCTTTCACACCTTCTCCAAGTTTGTAAAGCTCCCGCCGGTCGATACCTCCAAGGTCACCCAGATCATCCAGTATGAAGCCCAACAGAATGTCCCGTTCCCACTCGAGGAAGTGGTGTGGGACTACCAGATCCTCGGAGCGACCGCCACCGGTGAGTTGGAAGTTCTCCTGGTCGCCATCAAGTCGGAGATTGTGGAAGGGCTGTTCAAAACGGCCGAAAGCGCGGGCCTGCGCTTGCAGTTGGTGGATGTGTCGCCCGCCGCGCTCTGCAACGCCTTTCGCTATAATTATGGCGACCTGGAAGGCTGCACCATGCTGCTGGATATCGGTGCCAAGACCAGCAACTTGTTGTTCTTTGAAAAAGGGCGCGTCTATTCGCGCGGGATCAACATCGGCGCGAATTCCATTACCCAGGATTTCTCCAAGGAAGCGCGGCTTTCATACACGGAGGCGGAGCGACTGAAGCTCGAGGAAGGCTTCGTCAGCCTCGGGGGCGCGTATGAGGAGCCGGAAAGTCCAACCCAGGCCGCGATTTCAAAAATCGCCCGCCAGGTGATGACGCGACTGCACATCCAGGTGAACCAGACCGTCCAGTTTTATCGCGGGCAGCAGGGCGGGTCAGCGCCGCAACGGCTGTTTCTTTCCGGGGGCGCGGCCATCATGCCTTATACGGCCCAGTTTTTTGCAGAGAAGTTGAACCTGACCGAAGTGGAATACTTCAACCCGCTGCGAAATCTGCAAATTGACCCCGCGCTGAATCGCGAAGAACTGGCCAAGGTCGCGCATTCCCTCGGCGAAGTTGTCGGGCTGGGACTCCGCAACCTGGCCCATTGCCCGGTCGAATTGAACCTGATGCCGAAAAGTTCCATCAAGCGGCGGGAGTTCAATCAGAAGAAACCCTACCTGGTCGCCTCGGTGCTCGGGCTGATCGTTCAGCTCTTTGCCATCGGCTACTTTTACAAAACCGTCGCCGACCAAAAGAACAAAGCGCTGGAGGAACTGACCAGCCGAGTGGCCCCTTTGCAGCACAACGACCAGGCGCTGCGCGACGCGATGCGGGAGGTGAAAGGCGCCGAACTCCAACTCGAACAGTTCACCAGCTGGATGGAAGACCGCTTTTACTGGGCGAAAATGATGATGCAATTGCGCGAAGCCGTTATGGCCGTAGAGGAAAAGAAAGAGGCCGAGTTAACTGCTAAAACTGGGGTGTGGATCGAAAAGATGGTGCCCATGACCCCCTCCGGGCCGCTGTTGACAGCTACCGGCCTCAATCCTGACATTATTGGTCCCGTCGGCAATCCCGCCGGCGCCCCGGGACGGAATCCTCCCTTGGGCCGAGTGGCGAAGGCGGGGGCGACCAAGTCCTCCACGAATGAAATAACCGGTTTGAATCTGACCTGCCGCGCAATGAACTTGAGCAGCCTCGGCCCGGCGGTCAATGGCAATATCGCCTTCGCGGTCCGGGAGGAGTTGGCCCGGCGCGTGGAATTCTTTGACCCCACGAATACCGCCCTCCCCGGCACGGCGGTTGTGGACGCGAACGAACTGACTTTTAGCTTTGAAGTCACCGTGAAATTCAAGCGCGCCTTCAAATTCTGAGATGCTCTGGATCAAGCGAAATCTATTCCTGGCACTGGGCGGCTTGGTCGCGCTTGGGGCGCTTGGCTTTGGCGGCTTCTACTTGTGGACCAACGTGAGTGAGAACAAGAAGGTCGAGAACCAACTCGAGGAGAAGAAGGCCGCGTTGCAGAAGTTGTACAATGCCGTCCCCTTTCCCAGCACCAACAACATCGCCATTGCCCGGGACGATCTCAAGCGAGTCCAGGCCGCCGTCCGCAAGACCAAGGAGTACTTCACGCCCCTGCCCTACGAAAAAGTGACCGGCCAGGCCTTCAAGACGTTGCTCGATACCACCCTTTACGAACTCCGCGATAAGGCCCAGCAAACCAGCGTCCTGCTCCCGAGCAAAACCTATGCGTTTTCCTTTTCCGCCCAAAAGGACAAATTCAATTTCGCCGACGGAAGTTTTCCCGCGCTCTCGGAGCAGCTGGCCGAGGTTCGAGCCATTTGCACGATTTTGTTCGAGGCCAAAATCAACCGGCTCATCAATGTGCGACGCACCCGCGTCACAACCGATGATCCACCCGGTTCGAGCGATTATTTGGAATTAAGAGCGGAGCCCAACGACCTGACCGGCACCCTCGCCAGCCCGTACCAGATCGAGTTTCGGTCTTTCAGTCCCGAACTGGCGTCGGTGCTCGAGAGCTTTTACAAATCCACCAATGGTTTCCTGGTCAAGGCCATTCAGGTCGAACCGGAGACGGAACCCGTAGGTGTCGTTGCGCCGGGAACAACGGGGGCCGCTCCGAGCGCGCCGGCCGGCGTAACGCAGCCACCGCCGCAGCCAAGGGTTCCGCCGCCCGGGGTTGCGCCGCCCCGAGTTCCGCCGGCCGTAGCGCCGCCCGCGCAACCCGGCCCGGCGATCGCGAAGCCGCCCGGTGCCGTTGCCCCCGCTTCCGAGGGGATTAAGACGGTCCTGAACGAAAAGCTGCTCAAGATCACGTTCCTGATCGATGTGATCAGGCCGAGCAAATAATTTCGTATGGAGTTTCTCAAAAACACGGTCGCGGTCTGCCGGCTGCATTACGAGAAGATTCTGCTGACCCTCGTTCTGTTCGGCTTGGCCGTTACGGTGGCGTTCCTGTATCACGCCACTCAATCGGAAGCGGAGAAGATCCAGGACTTCTTGAAAGTCATCGCCAAGAAGAAGGTCGCGGGAGTAAACCCAGTCAACCTCGGGCGCAGCGACGCCGTGATCCAACAGGCCCAAACCCCGCCGGCCTTGAATCTTTCCTCGCCGCACTATTTGCTCAATCCCGTGAGGTGGCAGCGACTCCCCGATGGCAGGCTCGTCAAGATTACATCGGATCAGGACCTCATTAAAAACATTCAAGTCACGAGTGTCCGGCCGTTGAATTTCGTCATCGCCTTCGATCGAGTCGCCGGATCCGGTTACTGGTTCAACGTGACCAATGAAGCCGCCATCTTTCCTGCGCCGCGGCGCCAGAGCCAATTCGCCATTTTGAACGTCACTAATACCAGTAACAAAGTCTTTGTCCTTCGCGAGGTCCACGGGGACCCGGCCGACCCCGCTGGCTTTGTTTTGGAACTCCGGGACACCGGCGACCGCGTTTCGGTTGTCAGGGACAAGCCCTACATCCGCCCCGACGCCTATGAAGCGGATTTGAAATTAGTTTTGGAGAACAAGACCTTTACCAAACAGCGGGTCGGCTCCAAACTGCGTTCGGGCGGCGACGAGTACAAAATCGTTGCAATCAATCAGAATGAAGTCGTATTGTCGGCCAGTTCAAACGACAAAAAGTACATCATCCGGCTGGCCGCCGCGCAGTGAGGACTTTTTGCCTTGCGAAGATGACCGAGATGTCATGGTGCTGTCATGTTGCCGACATGTTGAAACAGTACTGTGGTTGAGTCACCGTGTCGAAAAACTGAAACGCCCATGTGTAAAGCAGCCATCACCTCGTTTTGTTTGTTCCTCCTCTTGCACGCCACCGCGCCCGCGCAAAACACCGGGGCCAGCGAAGATGCCGCCACCGAAGCCATCCGGCGCGAGGCTTACAAAAAAGAGCTGGGCGACAAGCTCAAAGAGGCGCAAGCCGCCCAGAAGC
>Ga0137395_10001310_pt1 | contig 11506 bp, 4 predicted proteins | sample czobulk216metaG_FD_108283 | JGI IMG/M metagenome (GOLD analysis project Ga0137395, IMG submission 108283) | Vadose zone soil microbial communities from Angelo Coast Range Reserve, California, USA - czobulk2.16 metaG | ecosystem: Environmental > Terrestrial > Soil > Vadose zone | place: USA...
CGGGCGACCTCGCAGAGGACGTCGCCTCGCTCGAGGCGCTCGCCGACCTTCTCCTCGATCCGGGGAGTCAAGATGGAGCCGGTCACGGGAGCGGTGAGGCGTTGATCCTGCTCCTCGGAGCGCGCGTAGGCCATCCAGCCGGCCAGGTTCTGGGCCTCGAGCGACCAGCGCTGGGCCTCGGCAGGGTCGCGCCGCTGCGAGGCCTCCGCAGCCCGGCGCTGCGCGATCTTGAGGTCCGCCTCCGCCGCGGCCAGACGAGCGCTCGACTCTGTGTTCCGGAGGCTCGCGACGGGCGAGCCGGCCACGAGACGTTCCCCCCCTTTGGCGTAGATCCGCTCCACGATGCCGGGGGCGAGGGCCGTGACCGGTAGGATCTCCGAGGGCCTGACGACGGCCGGCCCGACGGCGTTCCGGGGGAGCGGGACCGCGGCAACAAACAGGGCGCCCGCGGCGATCCCTCCCAGCAGGAGCGCCCGAGCCCGGGGATTCATGGCGTGGAGCCGCCGCCGCTGGGAAGCGAACGGCGCCAGGAACCCCACCATCGGCAGCCGGCGGTAGAGATCGGCGTTCCGGATCGCCACCGAGACCGATCCGCTCAGGATTCCGAGGAACTCCTCGGCTTCAGCGTCCCCGAATCCGGCCGGGTTCCGGGACTCGAGAACCAGGTAGCCGAGAATGCCCTCCTCGTCCTGGAGCGGCAGGGCCAAGATCGACTGCATCTCCCACGACTCGAAGTAGCGCGCGAACACCTCGCGATCCGGTACCGCCGAGGCCTCCTCGGCCACGTGCTCGGCGGAGACGTGGAGCCGGCCGCGGCGGCGCAGGATCACGCCGAGGACATCGGCGATCCCGAGGACCTCCGCCTCGTTCACCTCCACGGTAACCTTGTCGCTGACCGCCCGGACCTTGAGCGCGCCCCCCTCGAGGAGCGCGACGAGCGCCCGGTCGCGCTCCACCACCGCCTCCGTGGTGTTCGCGACCGTCAGAAGGACCCGATTCAAATCGAGGGTCGCGGTGATCTCGCTGGTGAACTTCGCGAGCGCGCGCAGCATCTCGATTTGGCGCGCGTTCTCCCGCTCGAGAAGGTGCCGACTCACGGCGATGGCCGCAGCCGAGCCGACGTACTCGACAAAGCGGAGATCGTCCCTCGAGAAGTCGCGCCCGTCAAAACGCCTGCAGAGCGCCACGACCCCAACGACTGTGTCGTGGGCGCGGAGGGGCGCGTAGATCTCGAAGTAGGGGTTCCGCGCCTCGCCGAGGAGCCCCTGTTCCCCGCACCATGCCACGAATTCCTCGTCTTTGAGGATCCCAGTCCGATCGACGGAGCCCGCCGATGCTCCCGCGACGCCTGCCGCGGCCTGCTCCACGAGGCTCTCCTCGAGCCCCGACCTGAGATCCTCGGGCGTGCCGTACAGGGAGAGGAGTCGGTACCCTCCTCCGGGCTCGGCGAGGAAGAGGGCGCCTTCGCGCGATCCGACCGCGCCCGCAGCGACCGGGAGGAGGGCCGCGACCATCCGCTCCAGGTCTTCGCTCCTCCCCAGGGCGGTGGCGACCTCCTGGAGCGCGAGCGCGCGGGTGGTGATGGTCGTGAAGATCGTGCCGGACGACGGGGTGTCGTCGATGAACGGTTTGCCTTTCTCGTGAATGGGCATCGTTAGAGCCAGAAATCCGTGCGCACGAAGTGGGACCAGGCACGGCCCATGCGCTCGTAGAGGTTCCATCGGCCGACCTCGATGCGCGCGATTCCGCTTTCACCAAATCGCGCGCCCTTGGGCTCCCGGTCCAACCGGCCCCAGACCTTGAATCGCGCCTTGGCGTCGGGGGACTCGGGCGGCAGCGAGAACACGCGCTCCACGCGCCCGGAGAGGCTCCGGCCGGGATCGCTCCGGAGACGGAGCGTGAAGCGCTGCCCCGGCTCGATCTCGCCGAGGTCGAACTCACGCAGATCGCATTCGACCTCGGACCGAGCGTCGCGCGCCAGCACGAGGAGCGTGTCCCCGGCTTCGAGGCGAGCGCCGAGGAGATCGGTCGGGCGCGGCGTGACCACGACGCCGCCGTCCCGGGCCGCGAGCGCGAGCCTCTCGCGGCTGGTCCGGAGGCCGGCTTCGTCGGCGAGGGCGGCGCCCCGCTCCTGGGACGCGTCCTGATACAGGGCCGGATTCGAGCCCTCGATCGATCGGGCGAGATCGATCGAGCTCTTGTCCGAGCGCGACCTCGCCCCCTGCCACGCCGCCAGAAGGCTATCGTTCTCGAGGATCGCCACGACGCGCCCCGGGAATACGCGATCGCCTTCCCGGACGAGGACCGCGGCGACGCGCCCGGGCTCCTCCGCGCGGACCGCCTCGCGTTCCGCCGCGACGTAACGGGCGTGGGCGGCGACGTATCCGGGCAGCCGGATGAATTGGGCCGCGACGCCGAGGACGAGAACGGCCGCGGCCCAGCCCAGCGTCCTCCGGGTCGGGTTCCGCGCGGCCTTTGCCGCCTGCACCAGAGCGTCCCCGGCCGGCTTCCGCACGAACATCCCCAGCATACAGGCGAAGACGATGAAGCCCGTCTCTGACCACGCGCTGACCAGCGTGCCCTTGAGCCATTGGAAGAAGCAGGCGATCACAATGTAGGAATGAGCCAGCGTCGCGAGGCCGTACGTGAGGTACGCGCGCCGCCGGCGCACCCCGAGAACCCGCTCGCCGGGAGGATTCCCCCGGCGAAACGGGCGTCGGACCAGATCCCGCACGTAGCGCATCGACTTTTCCCGAAGCTCGGCGATTTGGAGAATGTCGCTCAGGACGAAATAGCCGTCGAATTTGAGGAGTGGATTCAGGTTCCAGAAGACGCCGAACAGAAGCCCCATCATCATGACGCGGTAGGAGAGGTCGTTGATCGCGAGCTCCGGCGGCGTGATTTGCCAGAGAATGCCCGCCGCGACCGTGATGAACGACTCGAAGTAGATCCCCCCCATCGCCACCCAAATGCGATGCCATCGGTTTTCAAAGAGCATCGAATGCGACACGTCGCAGAAGAAGCACGGACCGAAATACAGAACCATGAACCCCAGCCGATGACATTCACCCCCGAAGTGCTTGCACGCGTACGCATGGCCGAATTCGTGCACGGCTCCCACAACCGTGAGGATCACGACGATGAACAGGATCCCCTGGGCGGCGCTGCCCCCTCCGGTGAATCCGAGGAGGTAGTTCGGGTCGAAGCTCACCCGGTCCCGGTTCACGATGACGAGCCAGAGGCACCAGAGCAGCCCCAAGGCGACCGCACCCGCCGGCACGGCATGGAAGAGCCAGCGCACTCGGTGAACGGTGCGATCGAGGAACGCGTCCGGATCCCAGATCCCGAACTCCCATCGGAGCATGTTTCGGAAGATCTCGGCGATGCGAGGGCGCCGCGCCCGGGCGCGCTCGATCAGGATGAGATTCTTGCTGTAGGGATCCTCGAGAAGGCCGATCGCGTTCAGATCCTGGACCGCTTCCTCGACGACGGGGAGTGAGAAGTCGTTGTACGGCATCGCCTCCTGGCAAAGGCGGGCGACGTCGGCGAGCGTACGGTCCCGATCGAGGTGGATCGCGACGAGATAGGTGTACGGGTCGATTCGAAAATACTTGTCCCGCTCGGAATCGCAGACCGTATAGGCGACGTCATCCCCCTCGGCTACCTTCCGGATGACCAGCCCATCCCGAAGCTTGGGGTTGCGGTTCACCGGGAGTCGACGATCTCCACGACGGAGCCGTCGCGGAGCGGCCGGTCGGTGCCGACGACGACGTTGCCGTGGCCGCCCAGGCCCGATTCGATTTGGATCGCGTCTCCGCGCGAGGGTCCGAGCCGGACCACGCAACGGTGGACGCGATCGGAGTCGCAGCGCCACACCCATGTGGAGCCGCCTTCCGCCTCCACGATCGTCGTGCCCGGAACGACGCAGCTCTCGTCTCCGGGCTGCACCGGCAGAACGAATCGTGCCTCCACGCCGGCCTCCGGGCTGGCCGATCGGCTTCGAAACGTGGCGACCACCTTGAAGGTGCCGCTCGCCGGATCGGTGAGTGGATCGATGCGGCTCACGGTCGCCTCGATCGCGGCCCCGCCTCGCGCCGGCTCCAGGCGGACGCGTGTCCCCGGACGCACCGCTCCGCGGAATGCCGACGGCAGATAGGCGGAAGCGCGGAGACGATACGGATCGGTCACGCGAAGGAGCGGCTGTCCCACGACCACGCGGTGGAGCGGCTGGACGCGGATCATCCAGGCGAGCCCCGCGATCGGGGCGCGCACCGCGCAGCGGGAGAGGGCGACCTGGGAAAGGCCGAGCGCCGCCTCGGCGCGGTCGAGCTGGAGCCGGGCCTGCTCGACCTCGCGGGCAGCCACGTGGCCCTGTTGGTCCAGCGCCTGCGCCCGGTTGAGCTGCGAGAGCGCCCAGGCTCTCTCCGCCTCGTCACGCTGAAGGGCGAGGCGCTCGTCCCTGTCGTCGATGATGAGAAGCGTGTCTCCCTGCTCGACGCGCTGCCCTTCAACGACGCGGATCTCAAAGATGTCGCCGTCGGTCTCGGCGACCAGCTCCGCCTCCCGCTCGGCCTCCAGGTAAGTGGCAAACGAGGCTCCGCCTTCGGAGGTCGGACGCGCGGTGGCGACGCGGACCCGCGGCACGGAGCTCCGAAGGGTGGCCGCGTCGGTGCGCGACGCCGGGTCAGGCGAGGGACCGGAACAGCCGGCCCCGAGCAGGCCGACCGTGAGCGGCAGAATCATCAGCGGCGCGATGGAGATCGGACCGCCAAAGCGGCCGAAGCCGCAGAGGCGGCGGAGGGCATTCCCAAGCCGCGGGGCGATCACGTCGCCACCTTCATGGGATCGGCCTCGCGCGCCCGGCTCGGGTCCACGTCGCACGATCCCACGCCCAGCGGGATCAGGTACGCGAGCGCCTCCTCCCGACGCCCCAGGCGCATCAGGGTGTCGAGCAGGTTCCCGATCGCGCCCTTCCACTCCGGATGGTGGACGAAGGACCGGCGATCCTCCTCACTCAACGTCACGATGATCTCCTTCATTTGGTCGGCCGCGCGGATGAACTCGGTCGCAGCCCCACCCATGTCGCCGCTGTCCCAGAGGATCTCGCCCAGGAGTCCGTGGATGCGCGCGGCCAGGGGCGTGAAGCCTCCATCCTCCACGCGCGGCGATATCTCCCGGAGCGCGTGCGCGGCGTCCAACGGATCCCCCTCCCGCCATGTCGCGCGCGCCTCGTCGTAGGCCGCGAGCAGCTCGAAGCGGAGCATGCGCGACCACCGGGCGACGTCGCGGGCCTGCCGCGCGAACTGCCTCGCGTGCACGTATTCCTGGGAGGCGTAGGCAACCTCGGCGTTCGCCTGGAACACGCGGACGAGCGTCTCCACGTTTCCGGTCGGCTCGGCGAGGGCCAACGCGCGCTCGGCCTCGACCCGAGCTCCGGCGAGATCCTGGCGCTCGGCGAGGATGCGCGCCCGGAACGCGTGGATTTCCGCCATCTGGGCGCCGGCATCGACCTGTTCCGCCATGTCCCACGCGATCCTCAGCTCCTCCTCCGCGCGCATCATCTGATCGAGGCTGAGGTGAAGCTCCGCGAGATTGATGTGGACGATGAGGAGGAACTCCTTCGACGCGATGGCCGTCGAGATCTCCAACGCGTCGTGGTAGAGCCGGTGCGCGCTCGCGTAGTGCCCCCGCTCGAAGTGGAGGAGGCCAAGGTTGCTGAGGCATCGGCAGAGATCCTCGTTGTTTCCCAGCTCCCGGCAGAGGGAAAGCGACGCCTCCCAATGGCGCTGGGCGCCACTGTGCTCGCCTCGCGAGTAATGGACGTTCCCCAGGTGACGGAGCGAGACCGCCTCGCCTCGCCGATCCCCCGTCTTCCGGAACAGGCCCAACGCCTCCTCGAGGTGAGCCTCGGCGTCCCCCAGCTCACCAAGCCGGAAGTGCGTCACGCCGATGTTCTTGTGCGTCTGCGCCAGCTCCTCGGGATCCCGAAGCTCCTGGCGAATCGTCAAGGCCGCGCGGTGGCAGACCAGCGCCTCATCCAGCTCTCCGCGCTGGTAGTGGACGCCCGCCAGATTGTTGAGCGCGGCGGCCTTGAGGCGCGAGTCGCCGGTCTGGCCGCAGAGATGGATCGCCTCGTCGATGTAGCCCTTCGACCTGACGATCTCGCCCCGGAAGAAATAGAGCTTCCCGAGCTCACGACAGGCGCCGGCGAGTGCCTTCGAGTCCTTCTGGTCGCGCGCCTTCGACTCGACGGCCTCATAGTGGGCGATCGCCCGATCGTAGGACTCCTGCGACTCGACGGACCGGCCGAGAAGATATTGCAGGCGCCCGACCGCCCGGGTCAGCTCCGCCTCGCGACGGGGATCACCCGCCGCCTGGTCCAGCTGCAGAGCCATTTCGTAGCTGGCGAGCGCTTCGTTGTAGTGACCGCTCGCGTACTCTTCATTACCACGCCGCTCGCGAATGTCGGCGAGGAATCGAACCTGCTCGGTCGGCGGCCGATGCTGGTACAGCTCGTGGAGAATACGCTCGGCCTGCTCCAGGTAGTGGATCGCGTCGGTGTGGGCGAAAAGCCGGGACGCCGCGCCGGCCGCCCGCGTGAGGTAGGGGATCGCCTCCTCGCGAAGACCCGCCGCGAGAAGATTGTGCGCGATGATCCCGGCGTACTCCTCGGCCTCGCCGAAGCTCTCCTTCAGGAATTGACCCACGACGGTGTGGTACTCGATTCGGAGCTCGGGCGGGATGCTTGCGTAAAGGATCTCGCGAATCTTGGAATGGTCGAAGTGATACTGCGGTCCCGCCGCGTGGATCAGGTGATGCACCTGCTCCAGGAACTGGAGTGCCTTGAGGAGCGCCATCCGCTCGATGCGAAGGCCGCGCAAGATCGTCCCCGAGTGAAAGACGTCGCCCTCCACCGCCCCCAGCTCGAGGATCTCGCGCTCCCGCGGACCAAGCCTTCCCAGCCGGCGCATCACGACGTCGAACACCTTCTCGGGAATCGAGATCTTATCGACCGTCGTGTGGAGCACCCACCGCGACTCGCGTTCTTCGAGGACACGCTCGCTCGTGAGAAGCTTCAAGATCTCGACCAGGAAGAAGGGATTCCCCTCCGTCTCCCGGTACAGAAGCGAGGGGAAATCGTCGCCCCACGCGTGCACCGGGTAGAGGCGGTCGAGAATCTCCCTCACGTCGTCCCGCCGCAGCCGCGGCAGCTCGATCCGCTCGAACCGCTCCTCGCGGCTCAGGAGCTGGAGCAGCCCTGGGAGCGGGTGCGCCTTCTCTCCGGGCTCCGTCACGATCTCCTCCGGTCGGTAGGTCCCCACGAGAAGGAGGCGGCGCCGCGGCACCCGCCGCGCGAGAAAATGAAAGAGACGAAGCGAGGCTTCATCGGCCCACTGGAGGTCCTCGATGACGAGGACCAGGGGCCGCTCGTCGGCGATGAAGGCGACCAGCTGATCGAGGACTTCCCAGAGTTCCTCCTCGCTGGTCGGGCCGTTCGACGCGAACGCGAAGCGGAGAAAGCGATTGAGGACCTGTAGCGAGCCCCCGAGCCGGGGGGTGCGGTCGAAGAGAAACGTCTGGAGCGCGGCCGCCGATGTGACCCCGCGCAGCGCGAAATAATGACGAAACGCTTCGGCGAACGGGAAGTAGGAGCTCGCGCTCCCCCCGAAGAGGCAGGCCGAGACGATGACGCGCGCCCCCTCCCTGCGGCAGATATGCTGTATCTCCTCGAGAAGACGCGTCTTTCCGACGCCCGCCTCCCCGGCCACGCAGACCGCCGCGCCTTCGCCCGATCGGGCCTCGCGCAGACACCCCCGGATCCGGTCCAACATGGGGCCGCGGCCCACCAGCGGAGCGAGGAATCGCTCACGGCGTACGTCGTAGACGTCCTGGTTCGCGATCAGGTCGACTTCCTCGTGAATCCCGGCACGGCGCCGGCGGTCGTGCTCGCGGAACCGGGTGAGGTCGTCCGCCATTTCCTCGGCGCTTTGATAGCGCGAGGAGATGCTCTTCATCATCGCCTTGAAGACGATGTGCTCCAGCTCCGCGGGGACCTCGGGCGCAAGCTCCCGGATCGTAATGGGATCCTCGTGGAGGATCGCGTGGGCCACAGCGACTTCCTGGTCGCCGCTGAAGGGGAGCCGGGCGGTCAAGAGCTCGTACATCACGACGCCGAGCGAGTAGAGATCCGTCCGGCCGTCGAGGTCCTCGCCGACGACCTGCTGCGGGGACATGTAGGCGACGGTTCCGATGATCGAGCCCTCTCGCGTGATCGAGCTTCCTCCCACGATCTTCGCGAGGCCGAAATCGAGCACCTTGATCCGGCCGTCGGGCGTGCGCCGGACGTTCTGGGACTTCATGTCGCGATGGACGATTCCCTTGCTGTGCGCCTCGCGGAGAGCGGCGAGGATCTCGACCGCGACGCCGAGAACCTCCACCCATTGGAGCGGCCCGTCGGCGAGGAGCTCCCGCAGCGAGACGCCGGGGACATACTCCATCGCAAGGAAGAGGTCCTCCCCCTCGGTCCCGACCTCGTAGAGCACGGCGGCGTTGGGGTGACCCAATGTGGCGGCGGCGCGCCCCTCGTTCAGAAAGCGCTTGCGCGCTTCGGGGTCGCGGGCCAGCTCGGGGTTGAGGAACTTGAGGGCGACGCGGCGCCGGAGGACCAGATCTTCGGCGAGATAGACGACGCCCATCCCGCCCTGTCCGAGCGTGGACTCGATCTGATAGTGCGAGATCCGGGAGGGGTCCGTGGACATCTGGCTTCAACCTCGGAGGGTGAAGATACCCGCGAAGCGAACACAACCTCAGTGTGCCACTATACCCCTTTCGCGCGGCGACTCCCAGGCGCATTCCTCTTGAACGGCCCCGACTCTTGTGCTATCTTACACGCCTCTTTTGGGGGAGCTGCCATGCGTCCTGCGCTCGCTTTCGCCACCCTCGGCATCATCGCAGCATCCGCACTTAGTCCCCGTGACGCGCGCGCCGGTTTCCGTGGCGCGTTCGATCCGCTCACCGTCGACAGCAAGATCTGGAATCGCTACGAGTCTCCCGCCCTGCGCCCGCTCCCCGAGGCGGGGGGCATCGAGCGCTTCTTCGCCTTCACGACTCGGAGCCAAATCGTGGGTCGCGAGGCGTGCCGGCAGATTTGGCTCCACCGGAATATCTCGAGGGCCGGGACGACGCTCGGGGATGTCGAGTTAGCCCGGCAACCGCTCCTCATCGACCCCACCGCTCACATTTCCTACCTGGATCCGGCGTGGAGCCCGGACGGCCGCTTCCTCGCCTACGTGCAGACGGATGCGATCGGATCGAGCATGGCGATCTATGTCCAGGAGTTCACGGTTTCGGACGACATCTACGAGGCCGTGACGCCGGTTGGGGATCCCATGCTCGTTGTGCCCAACATTCCGAACTCAACGTCGCGCCACCCCGACTGGAGCCCCGACGGTCAATCGCTGACGTTCGACTCGACGATGTCGGGCATGAGCTATGACATCTACACCGTGGCCGTCTTCCCCTCGGTCGGAGCGCCGGTCCGCCGGACATTCGACGACACGACCACGGAACAGAATCCCGCATGGAGCCCCGATGGGACTCGGATCGCCTACCAGACCGAAATCTTCGGTCCCGCCGTGATCGCGATCGTCGACCTGACGACGCCCTCGCCGCATCGTTGGACCTTGGCGGAGCGCGTCCCCGCGCCCATTTACCACGCCGGTCCGTCCTGGTCGAGCGACGGCCGCTCGATCTACTACCACGCGCCAAAGAATGAAGATGTGGAGCAGGTCTCCGACATCTGGAAGCTCGACCTTTTTAGCCAGGCCAAGTGCGACATATCGATCGACCTGGCATCCGACTCGGAGGTGGACGTCTCTCATTACCTGCACTCCTCCCCGGATGGGATCGCCTTCAACTATTTCCTGTTCGCGTCGATGGCCGGGTCGTCCTCATTCCTGGGGCCGAATATCTGGCGCGGTGAGTTCATCTATAACTGTTTCCCGCCGCTGTCGATGGGCGTGAAGGTGAAGCCGAACCCTCTGAAGATCGGAGGGTCAGGGACCACGGTCGTTACGACGACCCTCACGTTCCCGCCCGAGACGATCGCCGCGGGGTACCAGTGCTCCTCAACCGACGGTCCCCTCGAAGGCGTGAGGATGCGGGCCACGATCCTCGCGAGCCCGACGCTCACGATCCTCCCCGCCCCGGTTTCCGGCGGATCGATTCTTCCGCTCACCGATGCCCTGTCGGGAGGCGTCTTCCCTATCTTCGCGGACAAGGTCGTGGGGGGATCTCCCCAGATCGAAGTATCCTGGAGCCGGGCTGAGGTCGAATCGGTTCTCATGCTAAAGGGCCTATTTGGGGATCACGTGCCTGTCCGGATCGACGCCTACTCCAACCTCGTCGGCCGCACCCTCCGCGGCATCGCGTACATCCGGGTCACGCCGCCGGCGACAACGGCGCCGGCCGGGGCCGTCGTGCTGCAACAGAACGCGCCGAATCCGTTCAATCCTTCCACGATGATCCGGTTCGTCACCCGGGAGGACGGAAACGTCGCCGTGCGAATCTTCGACGTGCGCGGCGAGCTGGTTCGCGCATTCGCGGAGCAGCGGCTCGCCCCGGGGAGCCACTCGATCGGCTGGGACGGCCGGAACGACCGCGGGCAGGATGTTTCGTCCGGCATCTACTACGCGGAGGCTTCCAGCGCTTCCGGGTCGCACGATCGAATCAAGATGACGTTGCTGCGGTGAGTCGGGGATCTTCGCCCGCCGCCGGGCACGACCCGCCTCACCGCACGATCATCAGCTTCTTCGCCGAGAACTCGCCGCTCGGATACGTGATTCGATAGAAGTAGACCCCGCTCGCCACCCGCGCCCCGTCGTCGGTCTTCCCATTCCAGCGGACGACGTGAATCCCCGCCGTCTCCACGCGGTCAACGAGGGTCCTCACGCTTCGGCCCATGATGTCGAAGACACGGATCTCGACCCGGCCCCGGATCGCGATGCTGTAGGGGATCACCGTCTCCGGGTTGAACGGATTCGGCCGGTTCTGGAGGAGGGCGTTCACATGGGGCGGCGTCTCTGGTGCCGGCTCCTCCACGGCGGTCGCGAGCGCTCCCGCCTGGATCGGGTAGAGCGGGCCATACGTGCTCGTCTGGAATCCGGCCGTCTGACCCGCCCAATCCGCCTGCATCGACGTGAATCCAGGGGCGGTTGCCGGGCTCGGACACGGCCAGCACTTGCCGGTATCGGAGGCCGCCATGGTGCGGGCCCCGCGGCAGCCCGTGAGGAACTTGTAGAGCACTCTCATGCGGTTCTCGACGCCTGACCGCGCGTAGTTCTGGGTGTTCGGGGCAACCGCGGGGTCGCGAATGAACTGGAACGAGAAGCCATAGCCCAAGGCCTTGCTTCGATCCTTGTCGGCAACATTGTCGAGCTCGCGCGAGTACGCGATGCCTGCGATCTGGCTGCTCGGTGCCGAATAGAAGGCCACGGCGGCAGCGTTC
>Ga0137395_10001311_pt1 | contig 11504 bp, 8 predicted proteins | sample czobulk216metaG_FD_108283 | JGI IMG/M metagenome (GOLD analysis project Ga0137395, IMG submission 108283) | Vadose zone soil microbial communities from Angelo Coast Range Reserve, California, USA - czobulk2.16 metaG | ecosystem: Environmental > Terrestrial > Soil > Vadose zone | place: USA...
GCGAACTCGTAAGTGACGCTGCCATTCTGTATCAGGAGCATGCCGGGCGGGCCCTGATTCTGGGTGTCGCCCACGACATCCACGATGCGGCCGCTGACGACGCCGGCCGGCAACGGTCCGGTTCCAATCTGGTCCACCGCCAGCGACAGGACGACCGCGCCCAGCGCGGTCGATCGTGGATGGCTGCCGTTCACGCTGAGGTCCTGGAATGACGCATGGGTCCAGGCGACCACCATCGGTGCGGCGGTTCCGGTCCCCATGCCCTTGAAGCCCACGCCAGTTGGCAGCAGCGAGAGGATCTGGGTCTTGGCAAAGTTGTCGCGGTCGGCCGCCGTCATCGTCGGCCCCCCAGGACCGTAGCCGCCCTGGTAGATCCCGGATTGGTTGTAGATCCGCATATAGAGAGGTTGACCGTTCGACGTCCCGGCTTTCGGCGCCAGGCTCAGGCTTGCGGACGCGCCCGGCTTGAGGGCGCCGATCGTCTGGAAGGAATCGCCCGCGATCAGGACGGCGTCCGTGAACGTGACACTCGAGTCATTCTCGATCGTTCCCTTGAGTTGCCCGTTCACGAGGGCCACGTGGGCGGTCAGCTTGGGCGCTGTCGTAACGCCCTCGGTGGCAAAGCCGCCCAGAGCGAAGGCCGTCATCCCGGAGAGCGTCACCTCGTTACTGGCAACGTTGACCCGCACGCTCCCCGCATAGGCGGAGCCGTTATTGGTCGCGATCGGGCTGATGAGCAGGCGTTCGCCGCCCGCGCTCGCCTGGTAATCACCCCGGCTGGGCGGGATGATCCCGGTATACGTCTCCTGGTAAGCGCGATCTGACCCCGGCTGCACCTGAAGGATCGCGATCTGGTTGGTTTGCACGGATCGGCCCTTGGTAAAGATGCCCGCGCCGTAGGCGCCTCCCGCGGCGAGCAGCGCGATCAGCGGCACGGTCACCCAGGCAAGCGCGCGGCGTCGCATCGCGCCTAACACGAGATAGTTCACGGGTCCGACGAGGAGCACGTAGATCAGCACCAGCACGCCGGTGAGTTGCAAGGAGGGTAAATCGAGGCCTGGCAGGTTGCCGAGGACCGGCGTCAGGGCGCTGCTCCTGGTGGAGATCGACGTCTGCGAACCGAAACCCATCGGCGCCGGTCCCATCATCATGTAGGGGCCGTTCTGCGCCGAGCCGACCTGCCCGAAGAAGGCGCGAGACATGACCTGGCGCAGCACCGTCCGGCTCGACGTCGACACGGCGAGTGGTTGCTGGTTCCAATCAAAGGTCGACAGCGTGACCTCGCCCGCGCCGACGAGGCGCTCCAGGATCAGCGGCTGACCGGCGTCGCTCAACCAGGCGACTCCGTTGGTCACGGTCCCGGTTGCGATCTCGACCGCTGTCCCGCCGATGGCGGTCCCATCGACCAATGTCGTGCCCGTGACCTGCAGCGGGAGGATCGCTGCCGGAAGGTCGCCGAGCGTCTTACGCCAGGCAGCCCCGGTGCCAACGAGCAGGTCGCCGCCCGTCGCCACGTAATCGGCGATGGCGCCGCGCTGGCCCGCTGTCAGGCTATCCGTCGCGAAGTCGTCGATCACCAGGATGTCGAAGGCCCGCAGCGGAATGGACGAATCCGCGATGTCTTCCGGATGCAGGTGGACGACGCGGGCGGCGATGCCGCCCGGATGAACGGCGGCGAAGTCGTCGAGGGTCGTGGCCTGATCCGACACGACGCCGATCAGGGCCGATGTCGTGGCGCCACTGGCCGAGTCCTGGGAAACGGCGACCCGGCCCTGCTGGGTGATGCGGGCGGTGATGGTTGCCCCGGTCGTGTTCTCCACCAGGTAAAGGCGCAGGCGTTTGGTCGCGCCGCTGGCCAGGCTGATCGGCTCCTGGTAGATGGTGAAGCCACTGACCCCGGGTTGGGCGTTCAAGGACTCCTGCACCTCGAGCATGCCATCCACGCCGGCGCCGGTATTCCGGGCATCGATCGTCACCGGCATCCAGGCGCCCGCCTTGACCACGTCCTGGTAGCCGACGTGAACCGTCAGCGTGATCGGGTTGGTGGCAGCCTCGCCCGAAACGCCGGCGATCGGCAGCGCAAGCGCGGCCAGCATGGCTGCGAGGCCGATCCGCGCGGGCAAGCGCCGTCCCCGGAGACGCATCTCGCTCAATAAGACGCCCGGCGGCCTGAAAAGTTCCGTTCGGGCAGTATGGTCGGCACCTGCGGGGCCGTCAATCGGCATCCGGCCCAGATGAGGCAACCGAAATGGACCGAGAGTGGCGCGCCCGAGGGCTAGAAGCGAACTGCCGGAGGAGGGACTCGAACCCACACGGACTTACGCCCAGGCGCTTTTGAGGCGCCCTCGTCTACCATTCCGACACTCCGGCGAGGCCCGGCGAGTATATCGGAGACTGTGCGTTGGGAACTTATTAGCAATGTTTGCGTCTAAAGGCAGGAATCGCTAAATGGACGATCGCGACCTGGTGGGCCGGGCCCGCCGGGGCGATCCGGAGGCGTTTACCCAATTGATGATGCAATACCAGGTGCCGCTCTACAACATGGCGCTGCGGATGGTCGGCCGGCCAGACGATGCCGCCGACATCGCGCAGGAGGCGTTTACGCGCGCCTGGGTAAAGATCCGGACGTTACGTGACGCGCCGTTCAAGTCCTGGCTCTTCCAGATCGCGGCGAACCTGTGTTACGACCATTTCCGGCGCGGCCGGCGATACGGCGAGATGCCCGACGAAGACACCAACAAAGTCGTTGGCCTGGGCATCCTGACCCCGGATCCGCAGGAGCGCGCGGAGGCGAGCGAGCGTAACCGGCTGGTCCGCGAAAGTATCGAGGCATTGGATCACGACATGCGGCTGGCGATCATCCTGCGTGACGTGAACGGCATGGCCTACGACGAGATCGCCGGTGTACTGGGCGTGCCGCTGGGGACTGTCAAGTCTCGGATTGCACGCGCACGGGCGCAGGTCCAGGAACACCTGCAGCAGTATCCCGATTTCTTTCCGTCGACCCGGGAGGATGCCCATGCCGAATGAGCCCAGCGTCCCGACCGAGCCGACGCTCGACGAGCTGTCGGCCTATCTCGATCATGAGCTGGAGGATGACGCCAAGGCACGCGTTGCCGAGCACGTGGCCGGCTGCGCGGCCTGCCAGGCTCGCCTCGATGGGCTGCGCCAGGCCGCGTATGCGATCCGAGCGCTGCCGATGGAGACGCCGCCACGCACGTTTACCATCCCCGCAAAGCGGCGCGAGTCGTTTCGCTGGGCTCCGGCTGCCGGCTGGATCGGCGGCGTCGCGGTGGCGACGCTGATCATTGTGGTCGGCGTTCAGCACCTGCCCTTTCGCCCCGCGAACACGGCCGGGTCGACGAGCACGATAAGCGGAGGCTTGGCCCAGGGTTCCGGCACCCAGAATGGCGCGGCTGCGCCTCTCGCGGCCCCCGGTGTGTCTTCGAATGATCAGCGGTTCAGTGGACAAGCAGCCGCCGCATCCGGCAATGCTGCTACTGTCGCCGATGCAAGTAACGGCTCGCGGCGCCTGGTCCTGGACACAGACCGCGCATCTTATACAACAAACGCCAGGATGATGGTCTCAGTCCAGTTGATCGGCTCCCCCGCGACCTCACTCAACAGCGGTGACCAAGGGCTGACCCTCACGCTGGTCCACAACGGCGTGGGCGTAGCACTCAACCCGGTCGGCGTGCAGAGCTGGAACGGAACGCCGATCTTCGGCGGATGGTATGACCTCGCCAGCCTTCACCTGTCGGAGCCACGCTCCGGAGATTACCGGCTGGAAGCGACATGGGTAATTCCCGACGGTTCCGGACGCGTACTCCAGGCGTCGGTCCCGGTAAAGATAACGCCTTAGGACTTTTCGGGCGGCGGGCCCTCGAGGTCGGGCAGGTCCATGCTGTTGATCAGCTCTTTGAAGATCGAGAGCCGGTCTTCTTCTTCCTCTTCTTTTTCGGGGAAGACGCCGGCCTTGTCGAGGACGTCCTGCGAGACCAGGATCGGGCAGGTCATCCGGACAGCCAATGCAATCGCGTCGCTCGGCCGGGAGTCGATCTCGACTTCCTTTCCGTTCACGGCGAGAAACAACCGAGCAAAGAAGACTTCATTTGTCAAGGACGTGACCTGGATTTTCTTCAGGCGCATCTCCGCACTCTGCAAGATGTTTGCGACCAGGTCGTGCGTAATCGGTCGCTCCGGCGTGATGCCGGTGATCTTCAGGGCAATAGCATTGGCTTCGTAAATGCCGATCCAGATGGGCAAATAACGATCGGTCTCTTTTTCTTTCAGGATCACCACGTGCTGCCCGCTGGGCATGTGGACACGGATGGAGTCGACTTGCATTTCGACAAATTTCGCCATCCTGAATTCGAGCCTATCTTATCATCGGGTTTTTAAGAGAAAGCCGACGGTTGCGGGATTCCGGCGCGCCTAAACTTTGAGCGTGACAGCCTCACAGGACGAGCCAAAACAGAGGCCCCGGCTGGTTCTCATCGACGGCCACTCCCTGGTCTACCGGGCCTTTTTTGCGCTGCCATCGTTGACCGACCGCGACGGCAAGATGGTCAATGCCGCCTACGGGTTCACGTCGATGCTCTTGCTGGCGCTCCAGGAACACCCGGACTACGTGCTGGCGTCGTTCGATTTGGGCGGCCGGACCTTCCGCCACGAGGAGCTGGCGCAATACAAGGCGACGCGTCGACCCACCCCGCCCGAGCTGTCGCCGCAGTTTCCGCTGACACGCGACATCGTTCGGGCGTTTGGTATCCCGATCTACGAAGTCAAGGGGGTGGAGGCGGACGACGTCATCGGCACCCTGGCCCGGCAGGCCCGTGAGCAGGGCCTGCACAGCACCATCGTCACCGGCGACCTGGACGCGCTGCAGCTCGTCAACGAGGACGTCTTTGTGCTCACGAGTAAGCGTGGCGTCTCGGAAACGATTCTGTACACACCGGACCGCGTTCGCGAGCGCTACGGCCTCGAGCCAATCCAGACGGTCGATCTCAAGGGCCTCGTTGGCGACGTCTCGGACAACATCCCGGGCATTCGGGGCATCGGCGAAAAGACCGCCATCAAGTTGATTCAAGAATTCGGCTCGGTCGAGAGCCTGGTCGAGAACCGCGCCCGCGTCATGCCGCCCAAGGTCCAGAAGCTGCTCGACGTGCACTGGGAGCAGGCCTTGCTGAGCAAGAAGATGGCGACCATCCTGCTAAACGTCGATGTGAACCTTGACCTGAGCCACGGCTCGGCCAAGGACTACCGCCCGGACGCGGCTCGCACCATCCTGTCAGATCTGGGCTTCCGCAGCCTGGCGGCGCGGGTGCCCACGAGCTGGAGCGACGGCAGCACGATGTCGGCGCCACCGATCTTTGCCCCGCCGGCGAGAGAGCAGGGGAGGCTTCCACTCGACGGCGAACCGGCGCGTCAACCCGCGCAGTCGACCCTGGCGTTAGAGACGCCGCCAACGGAGGTGGTCACCGTCGTTCGCCAGGCCCGCGAACTCGATCAGCTGGTCACCGCCTTCGCCGCCGCCGACCGCGCCGGCTTCCAGGTCGTGACGCTCGACGATGTGCCGCGACACGGTCGGATCGCCGCCCTCGTCGTCGGCTTGAACGAACGCGATATCTATTACGTGCCGGTGGCGCACGAGCAGGAGCGCTGCCTCGAGGTGCGTGATGTGCTGGCGCGCTTTGCCACCAGCCTGCAGAACGCCAAGCCGTCGAAGCTGGGTTTCAACCAGAAGGCCGATTACCTGGCGCTCCGGGCTCACGGGATCGAACTCCGCGGCGTCGATTGGGATCTGCTGGTCGCCGCCTATCTGCTCAATTCTGGGGTGCGCTCGCCGAGTCTCGAGGCGCTGGCCTCGGACGTCTTGCACCGCTCGATCGAGGGTCGCGAGGCCTTGTTCGGCAGCGGAAAGACGGCCATGACTTGCGACCAGGTCGAGGTCATGCGGGCCGCGGCATTCTTCGGCGATCGGATGCGCGTGATGCTGGAGCTCGCGCCGCGGCTCGAGTCCGAGCTCGACCGGCTCGGCAACGCCGAATTGTTTCGCGATCTCGAAATGCCGCTGGTACCGGTGCTGGCGGAGATCGAGATCGCCGGCGTGGCGATCGACCTGCCCTACCTGCAGCAGGTGTCGCGCGAGCTGTATGACCAATTGCAGCGACTGGACCAGGCGATCGCCGACGTGGCGCACGGGCCGATCAACGTCAACTCGCCGCAACAGCTGGCGAGATTTCTTTTTGAAGATCTGAATCTGCCCGGCGGAAGAAAAACCAAGAGCGGCTACTCCACGGACGCCAACGTGCTGGAGGGCCTGCGCGAGCAACATCCGGTTGTCGGGCAGATCCTGGAGTTTCGGCAACTGAGCAAGCTCAAAGGCACGTATGTCGATGCGCTGCCGTTACTGGTCGACCCGCGCACCAAACGCGTGCATACCAGCTTCAATCAAACCGTGGCCGCCACCGGCCGCCTCTCATCCTCTGATCCCAACCTGCAGAACATTCCGATCCGAACCGAGGTCGGTCAGAAAGTTCGGCGTGCCTTCGTGCCGAGCCGGCCGGGCGATGTCCTACTCTCCGCCGATTACTCGCAGATCGAGCTGCGCGTCCTGGCGCATATGACCGACGATCCGGTGCTGGTCGACGCCTTTGCCCGGGGCGAAGACATTCACGCCCGGACGGCGGCCGAGGTCTTCGGCATCCCACAGGAGCAGGTCACAGCCAACCAGCGGCGCCTGGCCAAGGTCGTGAATTTCGGGCTGTTCTATGGCCTCAGCGACTTCGGCCTCGCGCGCGACACCGGCATGTCCACAGAAGAGGCGCGTACGTTCATCGACGCCTACTTCCGGGCCTACAACCGGGTCCGCGAATTCCTCGAAGGCATCAAGATCCAGGCCCGCGAGCAAGGCTACGTCGAAACCGTGCTGCACCGCCGGCGCTATATCCAGGACATTCGATCGCCGAATCGCATGCTGCGCCAGGGCGCGGAGCGGATCGCCATCAACATGCCGGTGCAGGGATCCGCCGCGGACATCATGAAGCTGGCCATGATCCGGCTCAATGCCTATATTCGCGAGCAGCGCCTTGAGAGCCGGATGATTTTGACCGTGCACGACGAGCTCGTTTTCGAAGTGCCACCGGCTGAACGCGATCGTCTGATCGAAGTCGTGCCCGACCTGATGGCCACCGCGTATCCCCTCAAGGTTCCACTGCAGGTCGATCTCAAGGTCGGCCCCAACTGGCAGGACATGGAGCGGGTGCGGCTGGTGGCCGCCAAGGCCTGAATTGCCCGAGCTTCCCGAAGTTGAGACCATCGCACGAGACCTGCGGCCACAACTCGCCGGCCGCCGGATCGAGTCGGTGCATTTGACCGGCGATCCAGCGATTCGTAAGCGACTGGTGCGCTATCCGACTGCAACTAAGTTCGTGCGAAGTCTTCGCGGCCGAACGATCAAGTCCGTCGAACGTCGCGGCAAATATCTCGTCATGCCACTGGATCAAGACGGTCAACGCCTTGTCGTTCACCTCGGCATGACGGGGCATCTCAGGGTGTGGGAGCCGGAAGAGACGCGGGTCAAGCACACGCATTTCCGGGCGCTGTTGAATAGCGGGTTGGAGCTGCGTTACGACGACCCGCGCCAGTTCGGGCGGCTGCTGCTCGGCACCCAGGAGGAGCTGGTCGCCGCCCGTGCCTTCCCGGCAAAGCTCGGTCCCGAGCCGATCCATGGCGATCTGACAGAAGCCGAATTCGACAGGATCGTCAAGTCCCGCCGGCGGCCGATCAAATCGGCCTTGCTCGATCAATCGTTCCTGGCGGGCGTCGGCAACATCTACGCCGACGAGGCATGTTTTCGGGCCGGAATCCGTCCTAGCCGGTGGACGCATCGGCTCACCGCGCGTGAACGCCGGGCGCTCTACTCGGCGATCCAGGAGGTACTGGAAAACAGCATTGCGGCACGAGGCTCGTCGATCATCAATTACGTCGACGCCTTTGGCGTCCGCGGGGGCAACCAGGAGAAGCTGCTCGTCTACGGACGAAGCGGCGAGCCCTGCGTAACATGCGGGACGCCATTGCAGGGCACCCGCCTGGCCGGCCGCGGCACCGTCTACTGCCGCAAATGCCAACGCTAGGCAGGCCCCGCTGGCCGGCTCTCAGCCGCCGCCTGATGATCACAGCAGGCGTCTTCGGTGCCGTGTTTCTCGTGATCACGGTTCTCGTGAGCGTCGGCGCCTTCGGCACGCCAAATTTGCGCCTGACCCACTACATGCAGGGGCGCGGCAGCTTCGCCCAGGACCTCGGGCTCGGCATCTTCGCCTACCTGGGCAGCATCGAGCTGACGCTGGTGATCGCCGCCCTAATCGGACTGGCTCTCTTTCGTGGCTTGCGCCTACTGGCCGTGCTGCCGGTGGCGGTGATTCTGTTCGCCTCCGGCCTCGAATTGCTCGGCAAGCTCGTCATCCCCAGCGTGGCGCCCGGAAGGGCGTTCCAGCGTTTTCCCGACATTCTGCCCTCGCTTGGCCACCACGTGGGGAAGTACTCGTTTCCAAGCGGCCACGTGCTGCGGGCGACGATCGCTTACGGTCTTATTCTTTATCTCGCTGAGCGCTGGGAACTGTTCGGCCGCGATAGCTCGCGCCTCAGCCCGATACTGGTACTGGTGGTCTTCTTCGTCGGCTACGCCGTCGTCTACCTCGGCTGGCACTGGTTCTCCGACGCCGTCGGGGGATTTCTCCTAGGTCTGACGCTGCTCTTTGGTCTGATCGCCTACCTGGAGCGCAAGCGCCTCGTGAACCCCGGCCACGCTCTCGTCGAGGACTAAGGCCCGCCGCTGATCCCGTACGCAAGGTAGTCGTCTGGCCCAACCACGAGGTAGACGGTCATAGCGCAGGGAAGGGGGCCGGAATATGGGGTCGCATGCCGCATGCTGTCGGGCATTGGCTTGGCGAATACGGGCGCGCCCCCGGCTGTCATGGCGACCTGGCGAAACGGAAAGGTCCCCAGGCTATTTCCCCGGGCCTCGATCTGGGTTCGCGTGAAGCGCCAGCCCGGGTAATAACGACGGTCACAGTAGTCGATTCGGCTGGGCAGCGCCAGCGGATTCCAGGTGCCGAATGCGGCGCGACTGTAGGAGAGCCAGCCCAGCACCACAAGTCCCGCCAGCGCCACGATGATCACTCCCCCCCACTTGACGCGTCTCATCCCGTTGGGGAAACGGCTGTTTGAGGGCGGAAGTTTCTGCCGCCGCGACCCGAATTTGCCAGGGCAATTCATGATGTGGGGCAATGGCCCGAACTACGTCGACTTCCTCATGTCGAAGCGGCGGGCCCGGGCTAAGAGGCGTAAACAGCAAAAGTCGTAAACGATCTCAGTTGGCGGGTTTAAGGGCGAACTCGACTACATACAATTAATAGGTGCCAAAGTTCTCGTTTACGGCTGGCTTTTCCCCGGCGGGCGGCCAGCCGGAGGCTATCAGGAAGCTCGCCGAAGGGGTCGATCAGGGCCAGAAGCACCAGGTCCTGCAAGGCGTGACCGGCTCCGGCAAGACGATGGTCGTCGCCCAGATGATCCAGGAGATCCAGCGGCCGACCCTCGTCATGTCGCCGAACAAGACGCTGGCTGCCCAGCTTTGCAGCGAATTCCGGGCGTTCTTCCCGCAGAACGCCGTCGAGTACTTCGTCAGCTATTACGACTATTACCAGCCGGAGGCCTATATCCCCCGGAGCGACACCTACATCGAGAAGGACTCATCCCGAAATGACGAGATCGACCGGCTGCGCCAGTCAGCAACGCGGGCGCTATTGACCCGGCCGGACGTCATCGTCGTGGCGAGCGTCTCCTGCATCTACGGCGTCGGGTCGCCCGAGGACTACCTCGGCGAGTCGGTTGAGATCCACGCGGGCGAGGGGTTTCGTCGCGACATCTTCCTTCGCAAACTGACGAACCTCCAGTACCAGCGAAACGACGTTGACTTCGGCCGGTCGCGTTTCCGGGTGCGCGGCGACACCGTCGACGTCCAGCCGTCGTACGACCAGATCGCGACCCGGATCCAGATCAACGGCGACGAGGTGGAGCGCATCGTCCAGCTCGACCCGCTGACGGGCGAGGTCATCGGCGACGTCGAGTCGTTCCAGGTCTTCCCGGCCACTCACTACGTGACCCCCCGGGAGAAATTGCTGCGGGCGCTCGACGCCATCAGCGACGAACTCGAGGAGCGAGTCGCCTGGTTCGAAAGCCAGGGCAAGCTGCTCGAAGCCCAGCGGCTCAGGCAGCGGACGATGTTCGACCTCGAGATGATGCGAGAGACCGGCAGCTGCGCCGGGATCGAGAACTACTCGCGGCACCTCACCGGCCGGCGTCCCGGCCAGGAGCCGTACACGTTGATGGACTTTCTCCCCAAGGACACCCTGATCGTGGTTGACGAGTCCCACGTCGGGGTTCCGCAAATCGGTGGCATGTACGGCGGCGACCGGTCGCGCAAGATCCCCCTGGTCGACTATGGTTTCCGGCTGCCGTCGGCGCTTGACAACCGACCGCTGACGTTTGCGGAATGGGAACGCAAGGTACAACAGGTGGTCTACGTCACCGCCACGCCCGGCCCGTACGAGCAAGAGCGCTCCCAACAAACGGTCGAGGTCATCATCCGGCCGACCGGTCTCGTCGATCCTACGGTCGAGGTGCGCAAGACCACCGGTCAGATCGACGACCTGCTTGGAGAGATCCACAAGCGGGTCGACAAGAAGCAACGCACGTTGATCACGGTGCTGACGAAAAAGATGGCGGAAGACATGACGGATTACCTGCGTGAGATGGGCATCAAGGTGAACTACCTGCACTCCGACGTCGATACCCTCGAGCGGGTCGAGATTCTGCGCGACCTGCGTCTGGGCGTGTACGACGTACTGGTTGGCATCAACTTGCTCCGGGAAGGCCTCGACCTGCCGGAAGTCGCGTTGATCGCGATCCTCGACGCGGACAAAGAGAGCTACATGCGTGACGCGCGGTCCCTGATCCAGACGATCGGGCGGGCGGCTCGCAACATCGAAGGGCACGTCATCCTCTACGCCGACGGCGTCAGCGGCTCGATGCAGCGAGCCATGGACGAGACCGAGCGCCGCCGCAATATCCAGATCGCCTACAACGAGGAGCACGGCATAACGCCGGCGACGATCGTCAAAGCCGTCTACAACCTCGAGCGGCAGCAGGCCCGAGCCATCGAAGATACGATCGCGACGCTCGCGTCCGGGTTACCGCCGGACGAGATCGAACGGCTGATCAAAGATCTCGAGCGCCAAATGAAGAAGGCGGCCCGCGACCTGCAGTTCGAACGAGCCGCCGAGCTGCGCGACCGGCTGGTGGCGTTGCGTCGGGACGCCATGGAATATCGTGATTCCCTACCGCCGGCGGCCGCCGCCGAGTCGGGCCAGTGGCACAAACCGAAGACCAGTCGCATGAGGGCGAGGGTTCGTGGGTAAGTTAAAGAAGGCAGTCGCGCAGCA
>Ga0137395_10001316_pt1 | contig 11480 bp, 9 predicted proteins | sample czobulk216metaG_FD_108283 | JGI IMG/M metagenome (GOLD analysis project Ga0137395, IMG submission 108283) | Vadose zone soil microbial communities from Angelo Coast Range Reserve, California, USA - czobulk2.16 metaG | ecosystem: Environmental > Terrestrial > Soil > Vadose zone | place: USA...
ACCGTATCTGGGCGTCTTCAAGACGGACGACCACAACCAGTTCACGGTTCCGTATCGAAATCCGGGAGTCTCGACGGCGGCCGGAACGATTTCCGGCAAGGCCAAGAGCGCGCTGGATTGTTCGGCGGCCGCGGGCGTGACCGTAGCCTACAACGGCGGTTCGGCGGTGACGGATAGCAGTGGCAACTTTTCCATTCCTGCCGCCGCGCGCAAGTCTCTGGCGATCACTGCCGGCAAGGCTGGATGGCTGAGCGATGCTCGCACCGGAACCTCTACGTTGAATGCGATGGCAGAGCCAAGCCCGACCAAGATTTTTGTCTCCACCGCGGGCCAGATCAGCGGACATGTACTGAATAGCGGTGGCGCGCCCGTGGCAGGAGCCGCCCTGACATTCAGCGGCGGCGCCCTGCGCCTGACCAAAACCGTTATCGCCGACGGCGCTGGTGCGTATAACTCTGGCTGGATTTCAGTAGGCAAGTACACCGTCTCAGTCGCCGCGCCCGGTTATGCCGGCGCCAACACGGCTGCCACAGTGAATTCCGGTTTGACCACGCAGCTTGGTTTTACGCTCAAATAAGCCGCTCAAATTCGCGTAAATATAAAGGCGCAAGGCTGTAATTTTGTTCTGCTCAAATTCCTCCGCTCCGTGGACCGCAGCGTCTGCTGGCATGGTTTGCTTCGCATCGGAAGATGGGCAAGCAAATAGCTCAGGCCGCGCGGGAATAAAATTTCCCTCCTCATTGTCCCGACACAAGAAACTGATTGCACAAATTCCTGTGCTGTTCCATTTCGGAATTCGGAATTCAGAACAATTTGAGTTTTTTAACGAGTGCTTCCCGGAAGCTAGTAGGCTGGCGTCCCTGTTTGCGGACTTGGGAAAAGCGCACGCCACCCGGCCGCTGCACGAGCAGGTCGCAAGAAACGCTAGCAAGCCTGCCACCAACGTCTAGCGCTCTTCATTGCAGTAGGTGTTCGTGGCCTGCTGAACCATTCACCAGTACCTGGCCAAGTTTCAATCATTCCAAAAACGAGGTGGTACAAAATGAATACAGTTCTGTATAGAAGCAAGTCCCTTGTTTGTCTGTGCATCGTTGCGGGCATGCTCGCTTTGCTGCCGATGAACGCCGCGGCGCAAACGGCAATACCGGGCGCCCACGGCCCTGGCTGGCCGCAGTGGGGCCTTAACCCGCAGCACACGCTCTTCGATGGAGGGGTAACAGCTCAACCACTGAACCAGAACATCGTTAATCTGGTCTACGATTTCAATGTCGCAGCGGAAAAGGCCGACCCCAATGCGGGAGGTACGCTGCTGGTGCATTATCAGGTTCCGCTGGTTGATGGCAATGATGTCTTCATTGAGTCCAAGGACGGAACCTACAGCAACAGCACTTACAGCACGCAGAAATGGCACCAGAACAAATACACATGGCAGAACGGAACGCTGGTCAAGGTGTGGACGTTCAACACTGACTGGTTTGCTCCTGGCTCTTCCAGCCTTTTCTGGGAGCCGGTGTACCACGCGGCATTGGCCAACGGGTTTCTTTATGACCCAGGCCAGGGCGGCACGATTTTCAAAATCAATAAATCTACGGGCGCGGTGGTGAAGCGCATCAATCCTTTTGGCACCACGATTGATCCCAACACGTTTACAGCATCTCCGTTGAGCATTGATGCCAGCGGAAACATCTATTACAACGTCGTCCAGGTCACACAAAACAACCCAACCGGCTTTCTGACGGACGATGTGGTCAATTCCTGGCTGGTGCGGGTTTCGCCGAGCGACGTGATCACGAAAGTGAGCTACAGCACGCTGTTCTCACAGGCGCAGATCAAGGGCGAAGGCGTACCCCTGGCTAATGGCCGCTGCAACGTGTCATTCAGCAGCACGCAACTGCCTTGGCCGCCGCAGCCGAATTCCAACCCACCCACCACTCCCTGCGGAAGCCAGCGGGCGGCGTTGAACATTGCTCCGGCGATTGCCCCTGATGGAACGATTTACACCATCAGCAAGGCGCACCTTGTGACCCGCTACAACTATCTGGTGGCGGTAAACTCCAACATGACCGGCAAGTGGGCGGCTTCTTTCCGCGGACGGCTGAATGACGGCTGCGGCGTGAGCTTCGCCATCGGCAATCCGGGCGGCGCAGGAGCCAACGGCGGTTGCACCGCCGGAGCGACCTTCGGCGTCGATCCGGGCACCAATGAGCCGCCGCCAGCGCGTGTGCTGGATGACTCGTCATCCTCTCCTACGATTGCCCCCGACGGCAGCATCTTCTATGGCGCGTACACGCTCTACAACTGGGCCCAGGGGCACATGATGCACTTCAGTGCCAATGGCGATTTCCTGAATGCTTTCAACTTCGGGTGGGACAACACGCCGGCCATCTATCCTCACGGCGGGACCTATTCCGTGATTTTCAAGAACAATCACTACGGCGGGCCGGGATTCGGAGATTATTGTTCCGATCCGAACTGGTGCCCGGACCGTTCGAACCCCAACGCGTCGTTTCTGGGACCGGAGCAGTACTTCGTTTCCCAGTTCACTCCCAACCTGAGCATCGAGTGGAGCTTCCGCAACACCAACACCCAGAGCTGCACCCGCAACCCGGATGGGACGATCACCTGCGTTTCCGACCATCCCAATGGCTTTGAGTGGTGCGTGAACGCTGCTGTGGTGGACGCGAACGGCGTGACCTATGCCAACAGCGAAGACGGGAACCTCTACGCTATCGGCCAGGGAGGTGTGCTGATTCAGAACATCTTCCAGCAACTGGCCCTGGGCGCAGCGTACACTCCAGCATCGCTCGACAGCACCGGCAGAATATATTCCCAGAACGATGGCCATCTGTTCGTTGTAGGAAAATAACCCATCCGGGACCGCGAGGCTCCCGCGTCAATCTGAGAAAGTGAGGCCCGCGCAAGCGGGCCCTCACTTTGTTTGAGGTTACTGGCAGGACAAAAAGTGGGCGTCGCCGGCTTGATTGGGCGAGTCCGCTTTCAACCCATTGGCTCCGACCTCAAGTTCCTGAGGATTGCACGTCGGTTTCCCGTTGAGCTGCGACGTTGCATCCAGCCGGATACTAAAGCTTGCGCCCGATTGAGTCGGAGCAAAGGTGTATCCATTCCGGTTGAACACAGCTTCTTCTGCAGGATCGGTTGGAACCGTACTAAGTTGATAGGCGGCGCATGCCGTACCCGCGGGACAAGTAGAGCCGGTGGCGGTGTCGAAGGAAGTTGGAGCGGGAATTAAGGGGTATCGAAATACGAAATCACGAGTGAAGATACCCAGAAGACCGAAGCTCACATGAATCGGCACTGGGACTTTTTGCGTGGAATCGGTGGATGTTACGTTGCCTTCAATGTCCCCCTGCGTGGTGAATCGAAGTCCAATTGTCCCCACATTGGTTCCGGGAACAATCGGGTCCCCAGCGCCGAAGTTGCCGCCGCCGGGAAGTAGGATTGCCGGAGTATAAAAGTCGCCGGGCACGTTGCGCGCGGCAACTACGATGGCATAAGTCTCCTGACCCGCAGGAACAGCCGGCACGTTGTCGAAGCGAAAGTTTCCCTGGGCGTCGGCATTAGTCTGTTTAACAACTGAAAAGTCACCCGGCCCGCGTTCGAGCGAAACGATCACTGTGCCGTGAACAGGCGCGCCGCTTGGATCAAGCACACGTCCGGTGATGGCCGCAGACGACGGGCCAGGCGTTGGCGTCGGCGACGGCGATGGCCCAGGAGTAGGCGATGGAGTAGTGCCAGGCGTCGGCGTAGGAGTTGGTCCGGGATGAGAAGAGACTGATCCGCAACCACCAATAACGACACCCAGAAATATGAAGGCAAACAGGCAGAGTAAGAACGTTGGGTTGAACTTCAAGTAACACCTCGTTGCGGGGAACAAGGAATAGGGGAGCAGTGTTGAATTAAAAGATGTCCAGCAGCAGCCCTGAGTTGGCGTAAGCCATCCCGCAGGTATTTCTTTTTTCACTTAGTACTGTGCTGCTGGATGCAGAGAGACTCTGAGAGACTCTTGAGGGAAAGTCAGGCCTTCAGCTTTGTCTGCGGCGCCGCCGAAAACAAGCGCTCCTCAACGATGCGGATGATTTTCTTTTGAACTTTAGGGACAGGATCGGTTGCGTCTACCGCGATGACTCGTTCGGGCGCGCGTTTGGCGATGGCCATGTACGCGGCCAGCACGCGCTCATAAAACGCCCGGCTCTCTTTTTCAAAGCGGTTTTCGTCTTCTTCCATCTGTTTGGATTGCTCGGCGTTTCTGCGGCGGGCACGCGCTACAGCGCGCGCCGCGTCAGAGACCATCAGGATGGTGAGGTCGGGCTGCAGATCATGGCACAGCGATTTGTGAAGCTGCAATACCAACTCGCTGCCCAGTTCGCGGCCTCCGCCCTGGTAGGCTTCACTGGAGTCAGTAAAGCGGTCGCACAGCACCCACTGCCCGCGCTTGAGCGCCGGAAGAATCTCCTCGTCGACGTGCTGGGCACGGTCGGCAAACATCAGCGCCAGCTCGGCCCTTGGAGACAGCCCCGCAGTGCGCGAGCTGAGAAGAACGGCGCGCAACTTTTCTCCCACCGTGGTCCCGCCCGGTTCGCGAGTGGTGATTACGTCAACGCCGCGAGCACGCAGGGAAGTGGCCAGATTTTCCAGCTGCGTGGATTTGCCCACGCCATCCAGGCCTTCAAAAGTGATGAATTTGCCGCGCTGTGAATGAGGCACGATAGAGATTTAACCACAACACAAGACAGCAAGGCCGCTTTCGCGGCAAAATAGACGTAACCATTGCCGCGGAGGAGGCTCTATGCGACTGGGCGACGATATTGACGACCACTGTTCGGCGTGTAAACGCACGACCGACCATTCCATTGTTTCCATGATGGGCGAAGAGGTGCTGAGGACACGCTGCCGCACCTGCAACAGCGAACACAAATACCGCCACAACAAAAGCCGCAGCAAAGAGATGACGGCCAAAGAAGCGTTTGACAAAGTCCTGGCCAGCGTCACCGGCGCTCAGCCGGAAACATCTTCGCCCTCAAAGAAGAAGAAATAACCACAAAGGACACGAAGGGGCACGAAGGTCGAGCCAAATGTAATTGCTATGCGGCGCGCACCCGACACGACTACGCGAGATCGCGATAACTTTGTGATCCTTCGTGTCCTTTGTGGTTGAAACTCCTGGCTCTTGCCTTCCATCCCCAGCTTCTTTAATCTTGGTGCGCCCGATACGGAGAACAACATCGCTATGACGATTTTCTGCAAACGCACGGCCCTGCTCATGCTGTGCCTGGGTCCTCTTGCCACGTTCGCGCAAAAGCGCCAACCTCAGCCGGCCGCAAACGCGGCGCCGGCGCAGCCTATCAAGCTCATGGTGGACGCCACGCACGCGCCAGAAAAAATCCTGCATGCGCAATTGCAGATTCCGGTGGCGGCTGGTGACGTCAAGCTGGTTTTTCCCAAGTGGATTCCCGGCGAGCATGGTCCGACCGGCCCCATCACTGATCTCACAGGGTTGCAATTCTTCGCTAACGGACAAAGATTGAGCTGGCGGCGCGATCTGGACGAAATGTACCTCTTCCACGTGACGGTTCCGCAGGGCGTTACCACATTGGAGGCGCGGCTGGACCTGGTGATGCCCGCTCCGCCGGAAGGTTTCTCTTCGGGAGCCTCAGCCACTACGCAGCTCGACATGCTGAGCTGGAACCAGGTGGTGCTTTATACGCCGGGAAAACACACTGACGATATCCCGATTGTTGCTTCACTGAAGCTGCCTGCGGGCTGGCATTTTGGAACGGCGTTGCCCGTGGCGAGCGAGGCCCCTGGCCAAATCAATTTCCAGCAAGTGTCGCTGACCACGCTGGTGGATTCGCCAGTGCTGGCCGGGGCGCACTTCCGCCGCATTCCGCTCACGCCGGAGGGCCCGATCCAGCACTACATTGACGAAGTGTCCGACGGCGAAGCGGCATTGCAGATGCCGCAGGCGACCATCGACCAATACAAGCGCCTGATCGCCGAAACCGGAGCGCTCTACGGGGCGCGGCATTATCGCGAATATCATTTCCTCCTGACCTTGAGCGACCATACGGCGCACTTCGGTCTTGAACACCATGAATCCAGCGACGATCGCGTAGCCGAACGCACCATGATTGACGACGATGCACGCTGGCTCGCCGCCGCCCTGCTGCCGCACGAGATGACGCACTCGTGGAACGGCAAATATCGCCGCCCCAAAGGCCTGGCCACGGCGGACTATCAGGCGCCCATGGAAGGCGATCTGCTCTGGGTTTACGAAGGGCTGACGCAATATCTGGGAGAAATTCTGTCGCCGCGCGCCGGCCTCTGGACCAAACAGCAGTTCCTGGATGAGGCTGCGGAGACTGCGGCTGCGCTGGACCACACGCCTGGGCGCTCATGGCGTCCGCTGCAGGATACAGCCGACGCAGCACAGTTGCTCTATGGCGCGTTGCCCGAGTTTGAGAGCTGGCGCCGCAGCGTGGACTACTATCCCGAAGGATTTCTGATCTGGCTGGAAGCGGACACCGTTATTCGCCAGCAGACTAAAGGCCAGAAATCCATGAATGACTTCTGCCACATCTTCCATGGCGGCGGTAACACTCCGCCGATGGTAAAAACTTACACCTTTGATGACGTGGTCAAAACGCTCAATGATGTAACTCCATACGACTGGAAGAAATTCCTGCGCGACCACCTGGATTCTTACGGTCCGGGCGCGCCGCTGGGCGGCATCACCAATGGTGGCTGGAAGCTGGTTTATGACGAAAATGCCAGCGAGTTCACCAAGGCCATGGAGCACGTGCGCAAAGCCGTGGACGCGCGCTTCTCCATCGGGCTCGCGCTCGATGACAAAGGCGGAATTCACGACGTGATTGTCGACAGTCCTGCGGGGAAGGCGGGAATCGCGCCGGGGACCACGCTGGTCGCGGTCAACGGAAGGAAGTTTGATCCGGACATTCTGCGTGACGCCCTGAAAGCCGGCAAAGGAAACGGCCCAAACCTTGAGCTGCTGGTCATGAACGGTGACTACTACAAAAGATTTACGCTCAATTATCACGACGGAGAAAAGTATGCTCATCTGGTCCGCGATGAATCCAAGCCGGACATTTTGAGCGAGATCATCAAGCCGATGGCGAAGTGAGCACTCAGCAGTCAGCACTCAGCATTCAGCCAACGCAACAGCTTGGAATCAAATCGGGTGATCGTAATAGAGACGCCGTTCCGATCACCCGATCTTCACTCATCTTCCATGCCCGCAAACAAATCGGTTTCTGTTTCCGCTTTGCGCGGACGTGAGCTGTTGGCCAGGCAAAACACCTCGGTCTTTCCGCGCTTGCGGATGGTCTCTTCGAAGAAACCGAAGAGCGGCGCCTGCGAAATGTGTGCCTTGAAAGCGGCGATCTTCATGTCAATTTCATGCGGTTCCAGCGTAATCACCGTCGTGGTTGGCGCCAGTGCCACGGGCTGGCGGTCAGGCATGGTGAACAAAGCGGTGGCGTAATAAAGCTTCTGCGTCCGGTGGGGCGCAAGGCCGTTCTGTAACTGTTCAGGAAAGCGGTTGGTGCGGCCGGCCCAGTGATATGCCATGGTCGCGAACACTGAAACCATGGAGTGATCAGGGTGCGCGGTGATGGCGCCTTCGGTCCCCATGGTCATGATCACGTGCGGACGCAGCTCGCGCACGCGGCGCGTCAGGCCGGCGACCACGGCATGGAAATCCTGGCGGTCGAGTTTTCCGTCAGGATAATCGAGCACGGTACAGTGCGCGACTTTCAAGAGCTTGCATGCAGCTTCAAATTCGCGGCGGCGTAGAGAGGCGAGTTCCTCGTCAGAGCTGGCCTGGCCGCGGTGGGTGGCTGCCTGGCCGGGGGTGAGGCAGATCACGTGGGTTTCAACGCCGCGCTCGGCATAGCGCAGCAGGGTACCGCCAAAGCCGCCCGCCTCATCGTCAGGATGGGCGGTAAAACAGAGCAGGCGAAGCATCTTTTTTCTCTCTACCCTTCTCTCATCAGGTAACGCTTCTTGTGTATCACGGCGCTCCCTGATCGCGCCAGACGCAAGAGCGGATGCAATCAACGTCCATTATGAAAGCACGTTTCACTGGCGCTTACTGGTTCGCACTCTTGTTGGTCTCTTGCTGCCTGATCGCTGCTGGGGCGGGGACCGATTTCAAAAGCGGTCCGGGGCTGCACTCCGCGATGCCCGCCGGGTATGACGTTGTGACGCTCAAGCCTTCCGGCGTCAACCTTTCCCTGATGGGCCTGATCGAATGTCCTGAAGTGGAAGGCGCGCAGCGCGTCTTTGAAGGCATCAAGTCCCGGGTCATCTCCGCCGACGGCGAGCGTGTGGTGAAGTTTCCCCATCGCTTTAGCTTTCGTATCACCGCATCGCTGCGGAAAATCGTTCTCGACGGGCCGATCTATGCCGTCAATATCCCGGACGATCCGCAAGAATTGTTGCTGAAGCTCAGGTTCCGCATCAAGGCCTATAACGGGCTTGAAATGAGCGAAATCACGCCCGAGTCCATCGATCTGATTGGCATGCCGGCGGACGTTCCTTATGATGAGCGCATCTATCGTGTGGCGGTAAAAATCGGCGATACGCCGATTACGGACAGGTTTGTGATTGAAATTCTCTCTCCACAAGGCGAGCTTCTCACGCACTTTCCTTTCAGTGTGCTCTAACTTTTTGCCGGCGCGGGTTCGCTGGCAGGCTGCCAGCTTTGGCTTGCTTGCGCCGGGACCTGCACAGCCGCCGCAGAAACGTCCGTTTGCGGCGCTACCGCAGGCAGCCATTGGCGGATTTGCGGCATGGCCGCGCGTGCGGCCACTTCACCAGCGCGAATCAATTCAGTCGCGCGCATGAAATCGTCATAGGCAAACTCACCGATCTCCGGTTCCAGAACCACGTCTGACGCGGCCTGCCATGGGCCGCACATGCGTGCCTGCGCAATGGAGAAGCACTGTCCGATCACGTCAAATACGTGCCGTGGCCCGCCCGCCTTGACCCAGTGCGCGGACAGGTAAACTGAGATCACGCGCTCTGCTCCCATGTCGCGCAGTGGCAGGGCCGGAACCGAGTGGGCCAGAAGGCCGTCCACCAGCAGCTGCCCTCCGATCCTTACCGGCTGGAACATTCCCGGATAAGCGCAACTGGCCCGCACCGGATCCACCAGATCGCCCCGGGTAAAGACCGCCGGTTCGCCGGTGATGATGTCAGTGGCGGCAATGGCCAGCGGGATGCGAAGTTCTTCAAAGGTTTTGCAGCGAAGGACCTTGCGCAGGAAGACCGACATCTTGTCATTGCTGAAGAGACCGAAGCGGGAGAAGGTCCAGCGGGAGAAATCTTTGAAGCGCACCAGCGCGGCGACCTCTTCTAGCTCTTTGGCGCTGATGCCGCTGGCATAGGCGGCGCCGATCACCGAACCTACACTGGTGCCGGCGATAAAATCGATGGGCACCTTTTCTTCTTCCAGGACTTTGAGTATGCCGATGTGGGCCAGCCCGCGCGCGAATCCGCCTCCCAGCGCAATGCCGATCTTGGGTATTTTGGGTGGCTCAGCCGGTGGCGCCGGAGTGCTTTGGCGGGCCAATTCACGTCCCAGGGCCCGGACCGATCGCACGATCTTGTTCAGCGGATTCTTCACCGGCGCTCCTCAGGCTGTGCTCCGTGCCCAGCCTTCCGCACCTACTCACATGTAAGATGCTGGTTCACCGCAAATGTTGCACTAATTTGAACGGTACTTATGCACCTATAGTTTCACTTTATTTTTACGAAGGGCAGACAACTTTCAGTAACCTTGGTAACCTCAAAGTGGTCCGCAAACGGGCCTAAATAGCTAAATAAATGGCCTTTTTTAACTCACTTTCTGTAAACAGCCAAAAGCTTTCTTAATAAAAATGCTGCGAGAATTCTCCGCTGGCGCGCTGGTATTGCGCCACATGCAAAAACAATGGTGGGTGGCCGTGATTGAGCCCGGCAGGGAAGGCGAGCCGGAAGATCGCAAGCACGTGGCCGCCCTGCCCAAGGGCAACGTGGACGCCGGCGAAAAGCCTCCGGAAACCGCGCTGCGCGAGGTTCGTGAAGAGACTGGCCTGCACGCCTCGCTGGTCACCAAGCTGGGCGACGTCAAGTATGTTTACGTGCGCAAGTGGGCCGGCAATGAAAAGGTCTTCAAAGTTGTTTCGTTTTTCCTTACCAAGTACAAGTCCGGCCAGATTGATGACATTACCGCCGCCATGCGCCATGAAGTGCGCCGCGCTTATTGGATTCCTTTGTCCGAAGCCCCGGCCAAACTCAGCTATAGCGGCGAACGCCAGATGGCTGAAAAAGCGCTGGAGTACGTGAACGCGCATCCGGATCAACTGGAGTGAGAGTCCTCCGATGTATTCCAAATCGATCAAACGATTGTAGGTCATACAAAATAAAAGGCTCTATTTGACTGAATGAACATTCATTCATTACAATTAATTGGGTTTTCGGTTGCAGTTGTCTCCTGGTCGCATGGAAGATGAAACTGTTATGATTCTGAACGTCTCTAGACTCGTCTACTCACCCGCACCAACCAACTCCAGGAGATGCCCGAGATGAGTAATGTTGCTGTTCCTGCCGCCCCGCAGTCGCGTACCGCCAACGGCTCCGCGCCACAGAGCAATTCTCAAGGCCAAAAAACCGGCCATCAGCGGATCAACAAGGTCGCCGTCTTGGGTGCCGGGACCATGGGCGCCCGGATTGCCGCCCACTTTGCCAATGCCGGGGTGTCGTGCGTGCTGCTTGATATCGTTCCCCCGGACGCCGCGCAGAGCACTGATTCAGCCCAAAGCAAAGACAAAACGGCGCGCAGGAAGATCGTCAGCGCCGGACTGGATGCGGCGGTCAAATCCAAGCCTGCGGCCTTCTTTGAAAAAGGGCTGGAACGGCTTATCACGATTGGCACGTTTGATGACGATCTGAAACTCATCGCTGACGCCGATTGGATCATTGAAGCCGTGGCCGAAAATCTGGACATCAAGCGCGGGCTGCTCAAGAAAGTTGAAGCCGTGCGCAAGCCCGGCAGCATTATCACCACCAACACCAGCGGACTGCCCGTCGCCAGCATTTCCCAGGGCTTCAGCGAGGATTTTCGCCGCCACTGGTTTGGCACGCACTTCTTCAATCCGCCGCGCTACATGCGCCTGCTGGAAATCATTCCCACACCGGAGTCTGATCCGGCGGCCATTGAAACCGTCGCGCATTTCTGTGACGTGCGTATGGGCAAGGGAATTGTCACGGCCAAGGATACGCCCAACTTTATCGCCAACCGCATCGGCACCTTTGCGGGACTGAATGTCTTCCGCATCATGCAGCAGATGGACCTCACCATTGAAGAAGTGGACGCGTTGACCTCGAGCGGAGGCTGGACCAAGGCCGCCACCTTCCGCACCATCGACCTGGTGGGGCTCGACGTGCTGGGCAGCGTGGTC
>Ga0137395_10001318_pt1 | contig 11471 bp, 19 predicted proteins | sample czobulk216metaG_FD_108283 | JGI IMG/M metagenome (GOLD analysis project Ga0137395, IMG submission 108283) | Vadose zone soil microbial communities from Angelo Coast Range Reserve, California, USA - czobulk2.16 metaG | ecosystem: Environmental > Terrestrial > Soil > Vadose zone | place: USA...
ATGAAGCCGGCGCGCGCCGGATTTGGTTTGAAACGGAATGGGCTCGCGTGAACGAGGGCGGGGGTGCAGCGCTCGACGAGTGGCTCACGGCGCACCCCGACACGCGCCTTGTGATTATCGACGTGCTCGAACGATTCCGCGCTCCGCGGTCGCCGAAGGGAAATCTCTATCAGGAGGACTACGAGGCCGTGCGTACGGCCAAGAGTTTGGCCGAAAAGCACCACGTTAGCGTTCTGATCGTACATCACACGCGGAAAAGCGAAGCTGTAGACCCACTCGAAATGGTGAGCGGTACTCAGGGACTCGCAGGGGGCGCCGATGGGGTCTTGGTTCTCAAGCGCGAGCGGGGCGCCGAGCGAGCAGAGTTGCACATCACGGGTCGTGATCTTGAGCGCGAAGGTGCGTTTGGTGTTCAGTTTGTTCGGGCGACATGCAGATGGGAACTCATAGGCCCCGCGCACGAGGTCGCTTCGACAACAGCGCGCCAGGCGATCCTTGACGCGCTTCTCGAAGCCGGTGAACCAATGAAATCGGGCGAGATTGCAGCCGCAGTGAAAAAGACCCCCTCGAATACGAGCAACTTTTTACGCATCCTAGTCCGTGAGGGGCTGATCGTGAAGGGCGATGCTGGCCGTTATGCGCCCGCGAGCAGTCCTATGAATAAGGGTTTAGTGAAATGAATGAAAAAGTGAAAGAAGTTTCATCGTTTCATTCATTTCATATGGTTTTTGGCGGGCGAGTTCGTGCGAACGCGCGGGCTTTCACTTTTTCACAGACTTCATGAGTTCGGAGCCAGATTGCTTTATGCGCGCGCGTGACACAAAAAAGACACTCCTGCCGGCCAAGCCCGGTGCTGGTGAGGCCACCCTAGTAGCGCGCGTGCGATCCGGCGCGGCACCCGAGCCAAGCCTTGCTCAGTTGCTGGTGACCGCCCAAAGCCTCCACACCGGTTATCGGTTTGGCTCCGACCACCCCCAGGCCAAGCTGACCGAACACGCGGTGGAGCTGATGCGCACGCTCCATGAGGAATATCCACCAAGCCACCCCAGGCACCTTGGCTACAGACGGCTCGCCCGGATTTTCGGGGTTTCCAAGTCGACGGTGCGTCGCATCTGTGCCTACCGGACCTGGGGGCGTTTGGCGTGAAGCGGACCCCTTTCGCTGCCGGCGTGCCCTCAGTGGTCACTACAGCGACGCCTCGCGCTATGCAGGCCGAACAACTCCCACAGCTTGTCGCCCAAGCTCGGGCGCGCCCCTGGCGGATCGGCTGGAAGCTCCTGCGATCCTGGGTCGTCGAGGACGACAAGTGCCATACACCGCGGCGCGGAACTATCGAAATCGGCCTCTATCGCCTGACCTGCCGTGCTTGCGGGGGCTTTTTTGAGCAGATCGCAGTTGTCCACGGGCGCGGCGAAGTTCCCTCGCGCTCGCTTCTCGAAAGGCGCAACTGTCCGCTTCACCGCTACCTGCCAGCACACGTGACCGCTGATGAGGTTCTCGCACACGAACTCGGCGTGGCCGATCTAATCGGCTGCCGATGCCAGCGGTGTAGACGGGGTCTTGACCTGGTCTAGTGTGATGGAAAGCATTCGTTCCTCGTGGAGCGACCGATGCCGGGTTTTCGAGTCGCTCGGGCACAGCCGGTGGGCCTCAAGCACCGCAGCCAACAAAAAAAATAACCTTCGCGCAAAAAAATGAACACTACTTCGCGTGAGTGACCGGGCGCTCCTCGCCGAGGCCATCAGTATCGTCCAGGCACACGGCGATCATCCCGAGGTCGTCGCCTGCCTGCGCAGTCTCGCGCACGCAGCCACGCAACTCGTGATACGGCGTACAGGCACTGATACGTGGCTTGTCGGCCAGTCGAAGCACCCCACACCATTCACCCCGCGCGGTGCCGGCCTTTTACCGCTCGCGCTCCTTCTCGCGCAGCCCGGCTTGCATTTCGACGCGGCGGTGCTCGCAGGAGAGCCCTGCACGGCGCGCGCGCTGAAAAAGCGCCTCTTACGGACGGTCGATGAGTTGTGCCAGATCGAGGGTGCCTTCGCCTTCCTGCGAGTCGCCATTGGCGTGTCGGATAAAACTGCGCTCGTGTTCCGTGACCTTCACCGGTATCCGCGCGTGGTGATCGAGGGGCTGTAGCCCGCGGGACTTTCGCGGGACTTCCTCGCGCCGGGGTAGCTTCGCGCGTTACCCTTGCGCTTTTTCGGAAGGGAGTTATCGATGCGCGCTGCTCGCATTCAGGAGCAAATCTCTTCGCTCTCAGCCGAAAGGCACCGGCTCAGGGGCGAGGGACACCGCAAAATCGCGGAGGCCGGCAAGGCCGGTGACGACACGATCGCCGACCAGGCCGTCGAGCACTTCAAGCAGGCCGATGCGCTCACCGGCAAGATCGACGCGCTCAACCAGGCGCTGGAAAGCGCCGAGGTTCACGACCGCGAAGACCGAAAGGCGGAATTTCTTCTCCAGACGGCTGAGAAGGTAAAGGTGGTGATCGAGCTGGCCGAAGCGCGGATCAAGATCGCCGCTGCCGTGGACAAGAAATTCGCGGAGCTGCGCGCGGCGATGCTGGCGCTGGCGAACGCGAGCGGGGGGATCGAATCGCAAGTGCGTGCCATTGTCAGTGTGCGCGACCGTGGACTCGATCATCTGCGCGCGGGCGAGAAAGTTGGATTCGTGATGCTGCACGCGCGACTCGATGGCCCGGCGTTCGTCGAGGCAATCGCGCAGTCGGTGAGCGCGTCGATCCTGGGGAGCAATAGCAATCCGTTGATCGAGTTCAAAAGCCCGGTCGGCGATCCCGCGCGGGGAACGTGCAGTGTGGCGGCTGCTGCCGACATCGCAGCGCACGGTCTGCGTCAGCGGCTCCTCTCGGATTAAACGGCCATGATCCTCGACGAAGAAAAAGCAGCGGCGAGTTTGTGGCGTGCGAAGGACGGACCGATCACGACAACGGCACCCGAACCGAAGGCGGTGCCATTCAAGGACGCGCCAGAGGAAAAGAATGCGCGCATAGCCCCCGCGGTGACGACCGTGTTTAGTCCGCCCGAAGACAACGCGCCCGAGAACATCAAAGAGCTGCGCGCCGCAGACGATTTGCGAAAACTCTGGAACCCGCAGAAGACCTACGAGAGCGCCGTGACCGCTGCCGACTTCGCAGGCGTTGAAGGGGTTTCGGATCAACAGATGGAAACGGCAGCGCGACGCTACCGGGAAATCTTCGACGACCTGGGCCTCTCGCCTTCGGATGCGAAAGATTTCGTCGCGCTCGCCAAAAAAGGACCACCCGATGAGGCGACCCAGGCAGCATGGCTCGCCGATATCGCTGAGCGTTACGATGAGGCCGACGCGACCTTGGCTCGCCAACTTGCCAATCGTGATCCCCGCATCGCGGCTGTGCTGAGGGATACGCGCCTTGGCAATCATCCGGCTGTGGTCGCCGCGTTCATCGAGCGCGCTCGACTGCTCGTTGCAAACGGAACATTGAAGAAGTGATCGCGTAAGAACTGCACGGCAGCGAAGCATGTACACATCCAGAATCGCCGAGCACATCCTGGCCGGTCTGCGCCGCGGGCTATCTGTAAGAGCAATCTGCAAGGAAAAAGGGATGCCAGTCGCCGGCACCGTGTTCGATTGGCTCGCCGATCCCCGATACGAGGACTTCGCGGAAGCGTACCGACGCGCGCGCGTTGCAGGGTGCGAAGCCATCGCTGATGAAATGATCGAAATCTCAGACGACGGCAGCAAGGACCGCAAGACGGTGACGAGCGCGAAGAACGGTTTGCCGATCGAGGTCACCGATCATGAGAATGTGCAGCGCTCGAAGCTCCGCCTCTTTGCGCGCCAATGGTACTTGAGTAAGATTTTTCCTCGCCTCTACGGCGATCGCATCGAAGTCGAGCACAAGGGTAGTGTCGATCTGGTAGCACGGCTCGCGGAAGGCCGGCAGCGTGCGCTTGGTATTGAAGCACCGCAGTTGCGTGTGGTGGACGATGAATGAACGTCGCTGAGGAGCTTGAGCGCGTCGCCACGTTCGACGATCTGCGTACCGTACTCATCGCTGCCCGCTGTGAAGAGCCGCGCCGCTTGAACGCCATCGAGTTCGACCGTGAGCAGTATCAGGCGCAGAGCCGGGTGCGCGCCGAGCACGGCCTGGACGCTCAAGCAGTCATGCAGCAGTTCGCGGCGCGTCATTTCGATTTGGTGGTCCACGCCGAGGCGGCTAACCTCGCATCACATCCCGAGTTTGTGGCCGCGGTGGCGCGATTGATGAAGCTCCCAAAATCAGGTGCGTAACGGGCTCTTCCGCCCGTACTGCGCTGGCATGGAGCAGGCCGACAACGATCCCTTGAACGGCAGTGCGATACATGGCATTTCCTTTCGGTGTCACCCTCAAGGGATTGCCTGACGCGCCGTGTAGTTTTGCCTCGCTTCGTGCCTTCCCGATTTTGCTACGAGCAAAGAGCATTCCGAAGGCGTAACCTTGCACGGTCCCCTAAATTGCATTAGCCATCATGTTTAGCACCATGGATTCTCAGCCGCAGGAATGGCTGCTGAACGACGCAAACGCTCTCCACACGCTTTGCGTTTGTCGCTTCCGGGACTCGGCTCACGCTAAGAAATGGATTCATAAGCTTGTACCTCGGAACCGGAACGGAAAGCTGCTCAAATGGTCGAGCGGGAGTCGCAAGGAGCGAACAGAGCGGCAGCGCACCGAATTTATCGACGCAATGGAGCGGTACTACGACGACATTGATTTCCGGATCCATTGCATCTCGTCCACCGAAGGTCAAATTAGTGACTTCACCCAGGCGTTCTATCTACAGAACCTAGAAAACGTCAGTCAGGCTCCTGATGAAAAGGGCAAGAATCGTCTCGTGTTTCGGCTAGACAAAGACAAGCAGATTGCGATACCTGTTCTCAGAGCTGCGAAGCTCTTGTGGATCTACTATTGCCTAAAGTACTTGAAAGAAGTCCATCGGTTGCACGGCTTTTTATACAGTGATTGGTTCGCCTGTGACTCGATGAGTGGCGAGGTTAAGGCGTTGGGTGTCTCTGTAGTGAACTTCCTACTGAATGCGACGAAACTAGACGTGCAAATCTCAATTGCGAAAGATCCAAAGAAGTCCGAGGCTGATCTTCTATCTGATTGGTTAAGCGGTTGGTGCAATTTCTCAAGGAGCACGGGCGCAACTACTACTTTCGCAAAGCGGTTTGAGGCACTCAGCGATCGGAATCCCACCAAGTTTGACGCGATCCACTACGCGTGCAATATGGAGGTTCGTGTTGAACCGGAGACAGTATGATGGCTATGGCTCACCCATGGCTGCGTGCCGCTCAACGCGAATGTTAGAGCGCACTAGAAAAATGTTCGGACATTTTAAAAAGCGTACCAACTCACATCAGGAAGGATTGCGCGAAGACTTTGACAAGCTAATGAGCTCGCTCAATCGCGGGAATCCCACAGTTCGGATGGTCGTGGGTCACAGCATTAACATTGTAAACACCGCTTTTGTCGCACGCTTTGGACGCCTCGACACGTTTCGCAATCTTCCAAAAGACGAGAAGTTGAAGTACATCGCGTCACTAACCAAAGCTGAAGAGCTGGCTTCGAAAGACCACCCCGAAGCTTCGGTCGCGTTCGTACTCTTTAAAATGTGGATTGCTGCGTTGACCGAAAGCGATGACGAGCTATTTAGTCACTTCTCGAAAGGTATTGCAGTTCTAAGCAGGGAAGGTGATCTAGGTGCATAGCGCACTCGTCTTTTTGGGATCCCGACTAGTCATAGTGCACTTGTTGGCCAAAAAGGGGGTTCCGCATGGGTAAAGTTGTGACCTACGCCAACAACTCCCGCCAATGCTTCTGCCAGATCAAGTTCGAAAGTGGGGAGCGCGTACTGATCTCGATTGCAGGCCCGCCCAATGCGGGAATAAAGATCATTAAGATGCTTTTCGGCATCTTCCCCACGCAGACTGTTTGGGAATGTAGCGCCGCCATGGCTGGAGGGTTTGACAGTTACGTTCACAAACTCCATCTCATGTTCCCGGAACTGAAGCATCCGCTCGACAGTATTCGGGACCGCCTACTCGCCTGTAACTCGATCTCGGAGGCGAGGGATTCCCTGCTTGTAGTCCAACGGGGTGCCTCGCCATGAGCCTCCACACATGAAGATCGTCCGCTCTATCGTCTTACTTAGCCTCGTCTCATGTACGCAGCTCGCCTACGCGGCGGACGCGGACGACCGCTTCTGGGTGGGCGGCGGGGCAGGCAGCGTCGCTTGCCCGCAGTTCGTCGCGTCAATGGAAAAAGGTCGCTCCCTCGGTATAGGGTCGGTCGGATACGCCGAGGAAACCCAGGCATTCACGATGTATCTCCAAGGCTTCCGAACGGGCTACAACATGTCAACCCAAAAGACTTGCGATATCTTCCCGGAAGGAGAAAAAGACTACCAACTACTCTCGTGGTTAGAGAACTTCTGTCGGGCCAACCCTTCCAGTCGATTTGGAAACGCAGTAGTCGCGTTAGCGAGAGAGCGTCATCCGAAGCGCCAGAGTGTCTGCGCAAAGTAATGACGCTCAACCGCACAATCGAGAGGGACGGGTCGGAATACGCACGCAACTCGTGCGCGAGAGAAGCTGCGCACGGCGAAGACGCTCATTTCAAGAGCCGCGATCACGACACTGCCATTCTTGCACGACACTGACAGCGCCCTCGGGAGTGTCCAAGCGTTCGTAACCTCTGAGCACGAAGGCATTCGGCGCGAAGCGCACGAGCGCAGGCTCGTAGAGATCGGGTAGCGATCTACTCTCCGCGGGGTTGCCGGATTGCAACGACAGGACGTTGTAGATGCTCTCGCCGTGCTTCGTGGTGTAGCTAATGAGGGCGCCGACGTACGAAGGTCCACTTTCTATCTGGCGCCAGGGCAGGCGCCGGCCGCGCTGGCGCATGGGGTAGACGCGGACTTGCACTTGGTTGACGGTGCTAACTGGAAGAATATACAGTATAGCTCAGGTAGGCTCCGGAGTGAAACGCCATGAGCGACGAGATCCGAGACGTTTTTGTGCGCCAGCGGCGCAATCTCATGGCTATGAGCCTAGTGCTGTTAGTCGCTGACGTGCAGAACGACATTCATTTGGGCGCCGTCATCTTTTATGTGCATGCACCTTTCACGATTGCGATGGTGCTATGGATCGTGTGGAGCTATTGGCTTTGGAGGTACTACACTTCTTTCCACGATCTCGGCGAAAAGGGATTCCTCCGCGCATATCGGGAGCGGCTCCAGAATCTCGGTCATCGCATTTGCATCAAGAGGACGAAAAGAGGCGACCGAGCTGAATTTGAGGCGATTCACGCGAAGTTTCGCGGAATGAATCCGAACGGAACGAAGGAGCTAATGGTGTTCAATAGCTCCTACCGAGCTGGCAGGCCCTCTCTTTGGTGCCTATCTTTGACCGTGAATCTCGGTCTAAAAGACTTGGACGGCATTTTAGCCCTTCAGGAAATAGGGCCAGCACAGTTAACCGTGGAGGGCGTTGAATTTCTCTTCACCGCGACGCGGGCCTGGGCCTACGTGATATTTCGGACCACGCTATTCACAGAGTATCTCTTGCCGTTTTTCGTGGCTTTCATGACCGCGAGCTATGCGGTCTACGTGCGCATGTCCGGCGTTGCTTGAGAGGATTGGGAAACGGAAAACCATGACGGATATTGATCCCAAAGCAACTCTTGTTCGCCGATTTCGCATAGAGGGTGAAGTCGGCAAAGGGGGAATGGGTATTGTACTGAAGGCCACCGATCTAGAAGCGCAAACCACTGTCGCTGTTAAATACTGCCACCTAAACGAACCCGAAGCTCTGCGGCGCTTTGCAAGAGAAGTGCGCGTTATGGCGACGATTAAGCATCAACACGTAGTACCGATACTATTTGACGGGTCGAATCATAATCCACCATTTTTTGTAATGCCGTATGCGCCCACGACTTTGCGAAGCAAACTACCAGAGCTAAGCGCCGACGAAAACAAGGCAATCGCAGCGTTTCTAGAATTATGTTCGGGAGCACTAGCCGTTCACAACGCGGGGGCGATTCATCGCGATATAAATCCAAACAATGCTTTGATTATTGACGACCATGTGGTTCTGTCAGATCTAGGACTTGCAAAACTAAGTGAAAGGGATACATCCGTATTGACACAAACAATGACAATAGTCGGAACTCAAATGTATCTCGCACCAGAACAACGATTGCCGGCAGGCAGCAGGGATGCCGACGTGCGCACAGACATCTATCAGCTAGGTAAGAATCTCTATCAGCTCTTGACTGGTCTCGACCCTCTTTTGACTGACCTTGGTAAGGTATCGCCTGGACTCGCGCACATTATTAGAAAGGCAACGCAGGAACACCCGGATCATCGCTACCAATCTATCGGTCAACTCATTGACGCTATAACTAGCTACCAAAAAGCAAAAGACCCAAGCGCCAACCCGCACGGGGCTTTCGACGCCCTAATGAGTCGGGTTAAGGAACAACTCAAGCAGAATCAGTATCAGGAAGAAGAGGTAAAACAACTACTCAACATTTTACTTTTGGAAACTATTCGCGGAGATGCGTCTCAGTTCTTGGATCTATTTGATCGCATTCCTACCGCTATCCTCAGCGTGCTGCCAGAGGCGTTTGCGGACTTGGCAGCAATGGTCCTTCGCGAATACGTGAGCGCGCTGGATGCGACAGTCGGTCAACGCGCATTTGAGTACGCGGAGACAGTAGCGCGAAAAATGGAGACGGTATTCGACAGTGCATCATCTTCGCCGGAGATAAAAACGCTCGCGATCGAAGCAACACTGGTGGCGGCGGTACAGCTCAATCGTTTCGCCGCAATGGATTCTTTCGATTCCATGTTAATGAAAACCTTAGCCGATCCCGACGCCTACAGCGCAGCAGAAATGTTAAGCCGGAGAGCTGACGAATACAAACGCTTGGCCGATAGAGTTCCAGAAAATAAACTGCATCCTGCGATACGCGGTCTCCGTCATACCCTTGGGGACTGACTACGGGAATTGAAAGGCAAGACCGATGGCAATGCGGGAGAAGGGTTACTACTCAATACGTACCGGCAAACATCCGGGTGGGGCTCAGCTCGATCTACCATCCTTAAAGAAGCTCTTCCTTAGCATTTATGGCCAATTCTCGTCTCGCGACTACTTTCAAGAGGCGTTTGGCTACTACTGCGTTGATGCGGGCGACGTGCCTGGGTCTCTCGGAGTCGATGTTGAAGGAGCGATTCTGATCGCAGTTCGCAAAGACAGCCTTTGGCCTCTTCGTGATCGTATCTCTGGCTATGCCGAAGACGACCTATTCGACGTGGTCGAGTTCCTCCACGACCACGTGTCTAAACCAATTGACGGTTATTTTCACAGCTATGGAGGATGTGGAATGCACTACTCCACATTCAATCGGCCAGAAGGGCAGTCGGAATACCGAGCGGCACTGACCCCTGTCCTTGCGTGCTATGGGGACGGCTACGAGCTGTCTGAAGTTGGCGAGATTCTTGCGCTTCCGGAAGAAGGTATGGCTACTCTGACGGGCGCAACCCTCCCGTCGCACGATCCCGATAACGTTGAGGCGCGGGTAGAGGCCGCGGTTGTGAGGTTCCGTCGTCACCGTTCGTCATTGGATGATCGGAAACACGCGCTCCGAGATCTCGCAGATGTGCTTGAGTATCTGAGACCCAAAGTGAAAGCAGTGCTGAGTACGAAGGATGAGGCGGATCTTTTTAATCTCGCCAACAACTTTGGCATTCGGCACCACAACGCGGAACAGAAAACGAGCTACGACACAGCAATTTGGTACAGTTGGATGTTCTACTACTACCTTTCAACGATCCATGCGTGTATCCGGTTGGTTTCGAAGCACGAGAAATCGAAGAGTGGCGCTGTCTAACCGCTGAATCTGAGCATGGCGTTTGCCAGCGCGGGCAGTCGATCAGTCCTCGAAAAGCTCGCTGACCCGTACCTTCAAACCGCCAGCCAGCGTCTCTATCGCGTCAAGGGACGGGTTTGCCTTACCCCGCTCGATCCTGCTCATATAGGACCTGGCGAAGCCGCAGCGCTCTGCGAAGTCCTCCTGAGACACCCCGGTCGCGCGGCGTAGGGTGGCAACGCGTTGGCCGAACTTCTTTCGGAGCGTGACTCGCACGCCCCGAAATGTGGACCCAGGTCATTCTGAGGGCCACGCACTAATCGTGACATACTAGGCGCGCCTCTGCTGCCACCCAAGAGGACGCAAAGTGATTGAGAGTCGAATAAAACGTGCACTGTGGACTATCTCGATCTTAATCGCATTAGGATTTGGGGCACATTCTGCATACAATTTTTACGACGCAAACACGCTTGAAGTCGCCGGTCAGAAGTGGAACAGGCTAAACGGGGCGTGGTATGGAGCAAACTGCGAAAGAATAGAGCAGCGCGATCCCTATAATTCTTGCCATGATGCCGGGAGCATGCGGTCATTCTATATTCATGCCCCCGGCCGAGCCAGGGAAGCGGCAGCCGACTCTCTTGCCGTAGCAATTGGAACTCCCCTTGCTCTTTGGGCTCTTTTCTTCCTCCTTCGCTGGATTTGGGTAGGAGGAATTCGGAACTCGCAGCCGCCGGTATCACCGGAAAAAGCGTCAAGTGGAAGCCAAACCCGGACTTCTACGAACTGGATAGGCCGTGCCTACACGGGGCAAGTTCGGCTTTGGAAAGTTTTCTGGTTTGGGTACGTTGCACCGCTGTTGCCGCTTTCGGTAGTCTTCCAGCTATACAAAGAAACTGCCGACCGCCTGCCGTCATGGGTTGGGCTGGTTGGCTTCCTTGCGGTTTTCTTGTACCAGGTGTGGCTTGCAATTGCGCTCTGGCGTTGCGCTCCAAATGTAAATCGGCCTAGTCTCCGCCGGCTTGCCCGTGTTTTTGCGGTATTCATGGGCCTCGTCACTCTTGCTGTGGCGCTAAATTTTCTCAAAGGAACGCCCTAGCTTTGATAGAATTAAAACCCGGTTTTAACCGGGTTTTGGTACACTTCCAGAATGAACAAGCGTAAGAAAGGTCGGCCGAGGAATGAAGAGGAGACGACCACGCTCGAAGTTACTGGAACCGAGCGAAAACTTGTCGCCTACCTAGAGGACTTGTACAAGATGCAAGGCTTCGGGAACTCCCTCTCCGCAATCGCCCGCGGGTTCATCTGGAAAGAGGTGAACCGGCTTATCGAGGCGGGGCGCCTACGACAGCGATAGCGCCAACATGACCTGGCCGACACCCGCGGCCGGGCAGCCCCTTGCCGGACCTGGGGTATGATCTACATCCCACGAAGGCTCGAACGTTTCGCACATGAGGGCGGTGCGGCTGGTGGTCCATCGGGCCAAGGAGGCAGCATGAACCGTGAAGAGATTGTCCTGACCGCGCTGAGCGCCGGGGGTGCTGGCGCCTGGTACGAG
>Ga0137395_10001319_pt1 | contig 11468 bp, 8 predicted proteins | sample czobulk216metaG_FD_108283 | JGI IMG/M metagenome (GOLD analysis project Ga0137395, IMG submission 108283) | Vadose zone soil microbial communities from Angelo Coast Range Reserve, California, USA - czobulk2.16 metaG | ecosystem: Environmental > Terrestrial > Soil > Vadose zone | place: USA...
CACCAAAGCTAATCGTCCGGCTCGTTACCGCCGTTCCCATAGGCACGCCGTTCAGGTCCGCAGCCGTTCGCACTGCACTGTTGAAGTACACCATGTTCCGCGCTTTGGAGGCCGCGACATCGATGCTGAACACCGTGGAATCCTGCATTCGCCGCAATCCGATGATCGCCCCATCCAGGTCCGCCACGGCAATCACCATGCGAGTTCTCGAGCCCAAAGGTAATCGAATCGCCGCGCGCGTCGTATTTGCTGTCGCTTCGGCGTTATCCAAAATCTGCTTCACATCGGTCGCGCTCAGACCACCGAGCGGCCCCCCCGCAGGGGTAGTCAAGTCGCCCTCCGGCGGCTGCCCCTGACTGTTTGTTGGCGCCAGCAAAAAACTTCCCGTCCCCGTGACAGGTCCTACGGAAAAACTCGCAGGCCGCGCCGTCTGACTCACGAAGGGAAGCGCAATGCCTCCGATAAAAACCACTCCCGGAGCCGCGGGGGTTGGCCCGAAATTGTCGCCCGCTCCAACGCGCGGCGAGGTCGCGCCGACGAACCCTGCGTACTCTGCTACGTTCAAATTACTTGAAGCTGTCACGACGCCGATTCCGCCAAGCACAACATTCTTGTAAAAAATCGGCACGCCGCCGGGATTTACAGCCGCCGGATCTGAATCCATCACGTCGGCCTTTCCGGTCAGCACTCCAGGCCCGGATCCGCCGCCTAGCGCCAGCGATGGAGGAATCTTGTCTTGAAAGCTTGGGTCGTTAATCAAAGTACAGCCGCGATTGGTGTTTTCAATCCCATACAAATCCGCAGGCGGCTGGTTCATCACCCCGGGAGGGAAATGGATCCCGCTGATGAACCGTACCGTTCGAGAGGAGAGCGGCGCCTGGTCGTTGCTGAAAAATGCTGCCGTGCGCGCCAGGGCTACAGCCACATCGTTTGCGTCCTGCGCCGAGCCGAAATTTCCCGGAGTCGCGACCGGTGCATTCTGCGTTCGAAACACGCCCAACACGAATCCCGCACGGTCCACCACCGCAATGACCATGTCTACGTTCACCGAATTCAGGGCGGCGGTCACGATGTTTTGTACGTCAGCCACTTGAAGCGCTTGTACGGCCGGAACTGGTGGCGGTGCTACAGTCGTGCTGCTCCCTCCACACCCGAAGAGCAGCATCGCAAGCGCTCCCGCAATTCCGGATGTTTGGAGAACACCCAGCGCCAGCATGATCTTTCGCTGCCGCAAAGCACTGTGCGACTCCACGGGTTTCCGCAGTTTATGAGTTGTTTCCATTGTGCGTGTACTCCTGTTGGTACCACAGTCTTTTGCGGCCTCTCAACGGATTTGCCGGAGAATTGCGCGTACTGGTGAATGGCCGCAGCCATTCACTGTGTTATCGAATGTCTCCATCGGTCCGGGAAAAGTGTTGCCCGCTGCGCCGCGATATTGTTAGCTAGTACCCGATTCCTTAATTCATGATTCCAATCAGGCCGAACGCATGATCTTTCTTTTTCCACGGAAATATCGACGCACGTTCTGCGCGGCCTGCTGCAGTTCAGTTCTTTCCGCCGCTGCGATCTCCGGCGCAACTGGCCAGGACCGATCGCCCGACACAACACAAGACTCGGCGCAAAAATCCAGTGAGCAAGGCACGCCAGTGCGAATTCCGCGGCAACAGGCGCAGACCAGCGCAGCGCTCGATGGTATTGTGAGAGACGCAAGCGCTCCGGGCGCGACGCGCCCCATTCCAGCCGCCGTCCTCACGCTGCAAAACGCCGAATCGGGACAGATATTCAGCGCCGCCACTTCTGTCGAGGGCGTCTTCCGAGTTTTTCCGTTGCCCCCGGGCCACTACCAACTTCACGTCGAAGCCAAGGATTATGCACCGTTCGCGATCCCCGACCTTTTCCTGCAACCAAACGAAGTTGTAACTGTTGAAATCCCGCTCAACACGGTCGCGACCATGGAGGCACGCTCGCGCCTTCCGCGTCTCCCCGAACTTGGTCCTGCACTTTCCGCCGAATCGCCATCATCGCTTAGAACGTATCGCGAATTTCGCCATCAACTCGATGCAGATGCGAACTACATCGAAAATATTTCGTCGGACACGCTTCCTCCGGTCGCCGACGTCTATAACACCGTTCCAAACCGCTGGGCACTGGAGCAGCCCGATTACCGCCGCTATCCGCGGCGCGGCGAGTATGTCTACACCAAGCATCGTTGGTACGATCCTTTCAATCGCAATCGCTTCAAAGGTGATGAACCCATCTGGCCCGAACTGCTCGGCCAGCAAGTTTTCCTGAACATCACTGCTTCGTCAGAATCCTTTTTCGATGGCCGCCGGGTCCCTGCTCCCAGCAACGTGAGCAGCGCACAGCCGGGCAGTTCCGGATTTTTCGGCAGCGGCGAACAAGCTTTCTTCGATCAAACGCTCCGGTTTGCCTTTGACTTGTTTCATGGCGATGCGGCTTTTAAACCCGTGGGCTGGCGGATTCGAATTACTCCGGAGATTAGTCTCAACAATTTGAAAGTGCATGAGCTTGGCCTCGTGGGCCCGGACCCACGCAGCGGAACCAACCGTTTCGACGATCACGTGGGCATGCAAGAAGCTTTCGTCGAGATGAAACTCCATGATCTCGGGCCCAATTATGATTTCATTTCCGCGCGTGCGGGCATCCAGCAATTTAACGCCGACTTCCGAGGGTTTCTTTTTGTCGACGAAGAGCCGGCCTTGCGCATTTTTGGAAATCTTCACAGCGACCGCATTGAATACAACCTTGCCTACTTCCATTTCCTCGAAAAAAACACCAATAGCGGGCTCAACATGTTCGAACGCCGCCATCAGCAGGTCCTTGTCGGAAACGTCTATCTCCAGGACTTCTTTTTTCCCGGCTACACCGCGGAATTCGTTCTTGCCTGGAGCAAAGATGATCCTAGCCTGCACTACGACGACAACGGGTTCCTCGTCCGCCCTTCGCCGATAGGCAATGTTATCAACCAGAATCCCGGCGCTGGCCCGATCCTCCACGGCATCCGCGTCGGCTATTTCGGCTGGCTCGGCAACGGCCACATTCACCGCCTCAATCTCACGCACGCTTTCTATCAGGCCATCGGCGAGGACACCTTCAATCCCATCGCCGGACGGCGGGTGACCGTTAACGCGCAGATGGCCGCGGCGGAAGTTTCTTACGACAAGGATTGGATCCGGTACCGCGTCTCCGCTTTCTACTCTTCGGGGGACGCAAACCCTCGCGATGGACGAGCCCGCGGATTTGATTCCATCGTCGATCTCCCCAACTTCGCGGGCGGCCTGTTCAGCTTCTGGAATCGCGAAGGCATTCGGCTCCTTGGCTCTGGAATTTTACTTACCACACCGGGCAGCCTGATTCCTTCTCTCCGCTCTAGTAAGGAAGAAGGGCAGGCGGATTTCGTAAATCCCGGAATTGTTCTCGCAAATGCGGGCGCAGACTTTGAAATCACGCCAAAACTACGGGGCTTCGCCAATTTCAACTATCTGCGCTTCGAACGCACCGAACCGTTGGAATTTCTTCTTTTTCAATCATCAATCCATCACACCATTGGCGACGACTTCGGCGTTGGCATCGAGTACCGCCCGCCGTTGACGGAAAACATCTTGATAACCGGCGGGGCTTCCGCCTTGCGACCTGGCCAAGGTTTCAAAGATATCTACACGAGCCGCACACTTTTCTCGCTTTTCGGCTCGGTGAAGTTTACCTTCTGAATCGGGAGAAATCACCATGGGCTTCCTTTGAAGGATCGTCATGGCTATAATAGCCATGACGAAGGAGTTCGCGAATGCGCAGCGTGAATGTGGCTGAACTAAAGAACAAGCTGAGCAAATACCTTACGTTTGCCAGGGGCGGTGAAGAAGTAGTGATCCGCGACCGTAATTTGCCGGTGGCGAAACTAGTTCCGTTTTCGGCCGAGGGTGCCGAGGACCAGGATCTGGTGTTGGTTGCTGCCGGGAAACTGCGTCTCCCCAAAGTGCGGCTTGACGTAAAGGAACTTCTAAAGATCCGCACGGGCGGAGTTCCTGGCAACAAGGCGATTCAAGCGCTGCTCGCCGACAGAGAAGAAGAACTATGAAGAAAACCACGGCGTTCTGGGATGCCAGCGGGCTGGTCCCCTTGTGCATTCATGAAAGGGCGAGTCGTCACGCGCAGTCGCACCTGAGGAGATTCGCCCCGGTAGTGTGGTGGGGAAGCTTGATAGAGGTTCATAGCGCGATTTGCCGCCTCCACCGCAAGAATGAGATTACAGACCTCGGCAAGAAAGGCGCCGTGGCTCGGCTGCGATTACTAAGCCTCGGCTGGAGGGAGATCCTTCCCGGCGACGAGGTTCGTGAATTGGCGACGCAATCGCTGGATAAGTATTTCCTACGCGCGGCAGATAGCCTGCAACTTGCCGCGTCCTTGATCTGGTGCGAACAGCGTCCGTCCAGGAGAACCTTCATCTGCGGCGACCGTCGATTGTCGGAAGCCGCAGAGTTGGCGGGATTCTCGGTCCTCGAACTTCCGAACGTGCTCCATTCACCATGAAGAGCGGACGCCAACCCGCTTCTTCTACGCTGCGAACACTCTGCGTTCTCTGTGTCTCCGCCTTATCTTTCTTACTTGCACTGCATGCCAGCTCAGGGCCGCCCGCGCCCGCGTCGCAAGGGTCAGCTTCGTTTCGCAGCCAATCGCAGGAAGAAGCGGATCGCAAATCGTCCGGATGTATTTCCTGCCACACCTCGACCGACGAAGCTACGATGCATCCCACGAAAACCGTCCATATCGGCTGCACGGATTGCCACGGTGGCAACTCCTCGATCTCATTGGCATCCGGTGCCGCGCGAAATTCTCCCGAATACAGTTCCGCGAAGGAGAAGGCCCACGTCCAGCCGCGCGATGCGAGTTTCCGGAACCGTTCGAATCTTCCCGAACGCACTTTCACAAAGTGGCTTGCAGAATCCGCTGAATACATCAAGTTCGTGAACCCGGGCGACCTGCGCGTCGCTCCCGAAACCTGCGGCGCTACAGGCTGCCACGCTGCCGAGACGCGCGCTGTTTCCACCAGCATGATGACGCACGCAGGAATGTTGTGGGGCGCCGCGCTGTACAACAACGGCGGCTATCCCACAAAAAATACGCGGTTCGGCGAAAGCTACAACCGCGACGGACTGCCGCAATCGATCAAGACGTCTCCAAAGCCGACTTCCGAAGAGACTCTCGCCAAAGATGTGATTCCAGAGCTCGATCCTCTCTTCCGCTGGGAGACTTCTCAGCCCGGCAACGTTCTGCGCGTGTTCGAACGCGGCGGCCATAAAAAAGTGGAGATTGGCAATCCCAATCGCGAGGAAGATCCCGGCAAGCCAGACGAAAAACTGGGCGACCGCGGGTTTGGCACTGGACTTCGCACCGATCCTGTTTTTCTTGGATTACAAAAAACGCGTTTGCTTGATCCCATCTTGTCGCTCCCAGGGACCAATGATCATCCCGGCGATTATCGCGGCAGCGGCTGCACGGCATGCCATGTCGTATATGCGAATGATCGTCAACCGTCCCATTCGGCTGCCTATGCACAATTCGGCCACTCCGGCTTCAGCGCCTCTTCCGATCCGACGATTCCAAAGAACGAGTCCGGCCATCCCGTCAGGCACGTTTTCACGCGATCCATTCCCTCCAGCCAATGCATGATCTGCCACATTCATCCCGGCACGAACATGGTCACTACGTATTTCGGACTCACCTGGTGGGACAACGAAATTGATGGCGACAAGATGTATCCAAAGGAGCAGCGCAACCCCTCCGAGGGACAGCGTTTTCGATCTTTCGAACGCAATCCGGAGGGCGCGGCAGTTCGCGGTCTCTGGAACGACGAAAAATTTCTGGAAACAACCGGCAGCCCCGAATTCAACAAGCAATTGAAGACCACGCAATTCGCTGATTTCCACGGCCATGGCTGGATCTTCCGCGCCGTTTTTAATCACGACCGCAAGGGGAGTTGGCTCGACAAGGATGGCAAGCAGATCGCGTTCGACGATCCTGACCGTTTCACCAAGGCCGTGCATCTCGCCGACATCCATCTCGAAAAAGGGATGCACTGCAACGACTGCCACTTCGCGCAGGACAATCACGGCAACGGGAAAATCTACGGCGAGCCGCGCGCCGCCGTCGAAATCGACTGCATCGATTGTCACGGCACGATTCGCAAGAAAGCCACGCTGATCACCTCAGGCCCGGCGGCGCCGGCAGGCGGCCATCACCTCGATGCGCTTCGTACACCCTGGGGCGTGCGCCGGTTCGAGTCGCGCGACGGCAAAATATTCCAGCGCTCGATGTCCGAAGAAAACAAAGAGTGGGAGATCGTTCAGACGATCGACACTATAACGCCCGGTAACCTGCATTTCAGCGAAAGGTCCCTTCGCGCGAAGATGATGACCAAGGATGGCCTGGTGGCTGCGCAAATGCCGAGCGGCGACACCTCGCTCGCCCATTCAAACAGCAGCATGACTTGCTATTCCTGCCACACTTCCTGGACGCCCACGTGCTTCGGTTGTCATCTGCAGATGACTGCTAATGCGCGCAAGCCCATGCTGCACAACGAAGGGCTGCTCACGAAGAATTACACCAGCTACAACTTTCAGGTTCTGCGCGACGACATTTATATGCTCGGTGTCGACGGGACCGTCACCGGGCATCGCATCGCACCCGCGCGATCTTCTTGCGCCGTATTGGTCAGCTCGCAGAATGCCAATCGCGATTGGTTGTACTACACGCAACAAACGATTTCCGCGCCGGGGTTCTCCGGCCAGGCTTTCTCCACGTTTGTCCCGCATACGGTGCGCGCCAAAGAAACAAAACAATGCAGCGACTGCCATGTCTCCGCGAAGAACGACAACAATGCCTGGATGGCCCAGCTTCTTCTGCAAGGCACCAACTTCATGAACTTCATGGGCCGCTACATCTATGTTGCGACAGGAAAGAAAGGTTTCGAAGCTATCGCCGTCGCCGAGCACGACGAGCCGGAAGCCATTTATGGCAGCGACTTACAGCGCATCGCCTATCCTGACAGTTACAAACAATTTGTGGATCATCATCGCCAACTCAGCTCCGCCGCCGAACATTCAGGGAATGTCCTTGACATCCAGACCCGCGGTGAATACGCGTACGCGGCTCGCGGTCCTGGCGGGCTACGCGTCTATGACGTCGCCAACATCGACAACAAGAGCTTTTCTGAGAAAATCACCACCGCGCCAGTTTCACCGGTCGGCCAGAGATTTTTTGTTCCGACGAAAAATGCCGTCGCCGTTGCCTCACCGACCACACTCGGAGTCGATCCGTTGCGGCAGCAATTGCCGGGAAACGAGGAGCAGCCTATTCACCTGCTCTATGGTTTCCTTTACGTCGCCGACAGAGAAGAAGGCCTCGTCATCATTGGCGATCCCAATCTCAAATCGAAGAGTCCTGGCGTAGGCACGCTCCTCGATGGCAATCCCGCCAACAATTTCCTGAAGCGCGCCCTGGCGTTCAATCCAGGCGGCGTCCTTAGCGGCGCGCATCGCGTCACTATCGCCGGAACATTTGCTTATGTCCTCACTGACAAAGCGCTCGTTGTCGTCGACCTCGATAATCCGCTCGCGCCCAAAGTTACCGCGACCATCGGCGCTCCGCAACTCAACGATCCCCGCGGCATTGCCGTCCAATTCCGTTACGCCTTCATCGCCGATCATGACGGCCTGAAAGTTCTCGACGTGACCGACCTCGCACAACCAAGATGGATCGCCAACGCCCTTATCCCCCTCGAAGACGCCCGCAACATCTACGTCGCGCGCACTTATGCCTACGTTTCCGCAGGGAAGCAGGGCCTCGCTATCATTGACGTGGAAAAACCCGAGGCGCCGAAACTCGACCAGCTTTTTACCGCGGAAGGCCAGCTTAACGACGTTAACGACGCGAAGATCGGCATGGTCGCTGCCAGCGCCTTCGCCTTCATTGCCGACGGCAGGAACGGCCTGCGTGTACTGCAAATTCTCTCACCTTGGGACGACCCAGCGCATTTTTCCGGCTTCAGTCCGCGGCCAACTCCCAAACTCATTGCCACTGCGCGCACTCGCGGCCCCGCGCTGGCCATTTCAAAGGGCATCGATCGCGACCGCGCGGTCGACGAGTCTGGCAACCAGCTCGCGGTCTTTGGCCGCCGCGGCGCGCGGCCACTCAATCGGGCCGAAATCCGCCGCCTCTACATTCACGCGAATACCGGACAGCCATACGCCGTCACGGATGATGCCGATACCGCTGAAAAATCTCGATCCACGCCATCTTCATCCCCCGCAAGCTCGCGCACCCCTTTGTTTTTGCGTGCGCGAGCTTGGATGGAGTCTTTTCAATGAGGTTATTGCCATGAAACGTCGCAGATTTCTCTCCGATGGTATAAAAAGCGCCTCGGCAGCGGTTTGCTCTCCGTTTTTTCCGCCCGCCTTTCGCGACTCGCTTTTTTCGCAAACTGCTGCGCCAAAAAGTTCTCCCAACAATTCCGCGCGGCCCCAACTGGCCCTCACGCTCGACGATCCGACGCTCTCGCTCGGATCAGTGCTGAAATGGCAGGAAGCCAACAGCCGCATTCTGAAAGCGATTTCCGAAAAAGATGTCCGCGCCGCGCTTTTCGTTTGCGGTATGCGCGTGGATGAGGCCGACGGGGCCAAGTTGCTTTCCGCCTGGGACCAAGCGGGCCACCTCATCTGCAATCATTCCTATTCGCACAAATTCTATGACGAGCAAACAAGTTACGCTGATTTCGCCGTCGATTTTCTGAAAAACGAAAAGGTGATCGCTCCCTATCGCAACCGCACGGCGCTATTCCGCTATCCCTTCCTGAAGGAAGGCGACACCGCGGACAAGCGCGATCGTTTTCGCGCTTTGCTCAAGGAGCGCAGTTACCACGTCGGCCATGTCACCATTGACGCTTCCGATTGGTACATGAGTCAGCGCTTCGTCGACCGGCTCAGCAAGCAACCCAAGGCGCCCATCGGTCCCTATCGCGATTACTTGATCGCTCACCTTCTGGATCGCGCGGCGTTCTATCGCCAGCTGGCTCTCGATGTTCTGGGCCGCGACATTCGCCACACGCTGTTGATGCACTTCAATCCGCTGAACGCCTTTGTGCTTCCCGAGGTCATGAGTGCGTTCGAAGCCTCTGGATGGCAATGGATCGATGCCTCCATGGCCTTTGAAGACTCCATTTTCCGAAGCCAGCCGCAGACTCTCCCCGCCGGAGAAAGCCTCGTCTGGGCCCTCGCAAAGGAAACAGGGCGATTTGAGAATCGCCTACGCTACCCTGGAGAGGACGATGTCTACGAAAGGCCAAAGATGGACGCCCTTGGCTTGTAATTCTTGCTGACAACACCCGGGCAGGCCCATCCCTTGGCGAACTAAAAGACTCCTCCGTCATTCACCTTTCCCTTCTTCTTCGCCTCCGCTATCTCTTTCTAGACACTGAATTTGCGCCTTTATGTTGCATTCTTCTACACCCATCTCCTTTCCTTTTAACTGTTTATAGCCAACTGGCATCTAACCAAGGTATAATGAATCGTTCACATCTTTAACGCATAGCACCCATCAAAATAATTCGTGGGGCAGTGTGAGGGGCAGGCAGTTAAGGTGTATCCGGCGAGGGTGAGGAGGCTTCCAGAGAGTGGGCCCCTCAAGAAAGGCAGCAAAGGAGTACTAGTACATGACCAAACAATTTCTACTGGCCAGCGACTTTGACCAGACGCTTAGCTTCAACGACTCGGGTGTCGTTCTCAGCGAATTGATCGGCTTCCGCGGGTTTGACAACAAAGTAAAGGGTTTGGCGGAGATGAACCTCGTCCAGCAGGGCGCGGAACTCAGCTATCTCATTTTACACGACCCGGATTTCCGCAAGGTCCGCCGTGAGCACCTCGTGGAGACCGGCAAGCAAATCCGCCTGAAGCACGACGTCGCAATATTCGCGCGCGCGCTGAACAATCTCGCCGACGGCTACAAGTTCCACTTCAACGTCATCTCCGCCGCGCCGCAGGAGATCATCGAGTCGGCGCTTGAGGGCATAGTTCCGCCCGATCACATCTTCGGGACGCGCTTCCGCTACAACGAAGCTACCGGCGAGGTGGATTCCATCATTCGCGCTTCGGCCGGTTGGGGGAAAATCACTGTGCTCGAGGAACTGCGCGCGAACCTCGGCATCAGCCACGATAGCATCATCTATATGGGCGACGGCAGCTCCGATATTCCTGTGATGATGCACGTCAATCAGTACGACGGCCTGACGATCGCCGTCTCTGAGGCCAAGTTCATCACGCGCGTGGCCAAACGCACGGTGGTCAGCGATAACGCCATGAGTGTCCTTGTCCCCGTGCTCGAAAAAATTCTGCGCTGGGACTCAGCACGCATTCGGCGCCTTTTCGCAACCTACGGCCTGACACTGCTCGAATGGGACAAGATGCGTACCGACCGACTTACCATCCAGGATTCTACCGAGCATATGTCGGTGGCTTCCGCGCCTCAACTTAATGCGTAGGAGTGTCGGATTAGGTCGCGGCCGGGGTGCTCGGCCTTTTCCATTTGCCATGCTTTTCTTGTGTGGAGGCTCTCGTGTCCAAGAAATCCATCCTGATAATCATCGGCGACTACGTGGAAGACTATGAAGTAATGGTCCCATTCCAAGCGCTGAGCATGGTGGGCCATACGGTCCACGCGGTCTGCCCGGGGAAAAAATCCGGTGAGCTTGTCCGCACCGCCATTCACGATTTCGAAGGCGATCAGACCTATTCCGAAAAGCGCGGCCACAATTTCGCTCTTAACGCCACGTTTGACCAGGTCAAACCCGAAGACTACGGTGCCCTCGTACTTCCCGGAGGCCGCGCTCCGGAATCCTCGTCCCTCGCGTCATCGAACTCGTACGCCATTTTTCAAAGGCTGGCAAACCTATCGGCGCGATCTGCCACGCTGCGCAAATCCTGGCCGCCGCTGGCGTCCTGCAGGGTAAGAAGTGTAGCGCCTATCCCGCCGTTGGCCCCGACGTCACCCAGGCCGGTGGCACGTACGTCAATCTGGCAATGACCGAGGCCATTGCCGACGGCCACCTTGTTACCGCGCCAGCCTGGCCCGCGCACCCCGCCTGGCTCGCAAAGTTTCTCGCTGTCCTGGGCACAAAAATCGAATTGTGATTTCCAAATCAAATATTTATATCCGTCCAGAAAAACAATCTCGCCTTCGCTCTTCCCAAAATTCGTTCCTCAGGCGATAATTTTGTGTTCACTACGCAACGAAAGGGCGGTTCTAGAGTCATGGCCAACGTCAATACGAAGCGAGGTGTCATCGGCATCCTCACCGGAGGTGGCGACGTTCCCGGTCTGAATCCCGCAATTCGCGGCGTCACTCTTCGCGCCATTCGCGAAGGTTATCAGGTTATTGGCATTCGTCACGGCTGGGCTGGC